>Ga0335073_10014671_pt1 | contig 10976 bp, 10 predicted proteins | sample Lox_Sample_22_FD_207093 | JGI IMG/M metagenome (GOLD analysis project Ga0335073, IMG submission 207093) | Soil microbial communities from Loxahatchee National Wildlife Refuge, Florida, United States - Lox_Sample_2.2 | ecosystem: Environmental > Terrestrial > Soil > Wetlands | place: USA... | reverse complement strand
GTCTCGGAACTGTGCCCGACAAAGCCGCGGCCAAGCGTGGCGCGCCCTTGTTTCAGCAACGCTGCGCGTTTTGCCATGGCAGAATGGCGCGAGGGGCCACCGGGCCGAGCCTGATCACATCCGACATCGTCCTCTCCGACGACCATGGCGAACACTTGAGTCCCTTTCTCAGAAAAGGGCTGCCCGAGAAAGGCATGCCTTCCTTTGCAACCCTGCCGGCACGCCAACTCACTGACATCGCCGAGTTCCTGCACTTGCAGGTGGAGAATGTGGCGAACCGCGGCACTTACCATGTCCTGAACATTCTGGTGGGCGATGCCGCCAAGGGTAAGTTGTATGTCGAAAACCACTGCCTGTCGTGCCACACCGCCGAAACGTTCGCGCATATCGCCGCCCAATTTCGTTCTCCCGATCAACTGCAGCGCAACTGGATCTGGCCGGCGCACGAAGCCAATCTCACGGCCAGCGTGAAGACGCCTAACGGCACAATCTCAGGCCGAGTCACACAACTGAGCGATTTTCGCATCACGCTTTTGGATGCATCCGGGACAACTCATGCCATCGATCGCGAATCGGGTGTCGAGGTCCAAGTCAACGATCCCCTCGCGGCGCACGAATCATTCCTGACGACGCTTGCCAATAACGACATGCACAACGTAACGGCATATCTTGAGACGTTGAAATGAGACCGGCACTGAAACTCGGCACAGCGATTGCCGGCGCGGCGCTGCTTGGGGCGGCGCAGCCCACACCGTTTGTGTCTGTGAACCCAGACACGATCGGGAAGCCGCCCGTCACGAGTTGGCCGACCTTCAATGGCGATTACAGCGGTCAACGCTATAGCACCCTCACGCAGATTGATGCCACAAACCTCGATCGGCTCGATTCGCAATGGGTTTACAAGATCACCGCGGTGGGAGCGCAGAGAGGTGCGCCCGTTCCCATCATCAAGTGCACCCCGCTGCTGGTGAACGGCGTTGTGTATATAACGATCCCCGATCACCTCTGGGCGCTCGATGCGCGCAGCGGGAGAGAGTTGTGGCACTTCGACTGGGTCGATCACGGCGGCCATCTCGTGGGACAACGCGGCGTGGGGATCTGGAAGACCCGGGTATTCTTCCTTACCCCCGATAACTGGCTGGTCGCGCTCGACGCGAACACCGGAAGACTGCTGTGGAAGAAGAATTACGCTGACGCTCGCAAGCAATACTTCTCGACCTCCGCTCCGCTGATCGTGAAAAACCACGTGATTGTCGGAGTGGGGGGCGACGCCATGGACATGCCCGGCTTCCTTGATTCATTTGATGCCCTCACCGGAAAGCTCCAGTGGACATGGTGGTCGACGCCGCGCGCCGGCGATCCAGCACTGAAAACATGGCCGAATGAAAGCGCCTCGGACCACGGCGGTGGCATGACTTGGATGCCCGGTACCTACGATCCGGCGCTCGATCTGCTCTACTGGCCGACGGGCAACACAAATCCCGTGTTTGCCGGGCAGGGAAGACCGGGCGCAAATCTCTGGACCGAAGCGATTGTCGCGCTCGATGCGGACACCGGAAAGCTGAAGTGGTACTACCAGGTGTCGCCCCACGATACGCACGATTTCGATAACACCACCGCGCCGATTCTCTTCGATCGCACTGTGAACGGCAAGCCGGAGAAACTGCTCGCGCAGGCGGCGCGTAACGGGTTCTTTGTCACTCTCGACCGGGTTACCGGCAAGTACCTGGTCGTAAAACCTTATGTGCCGCTCGATTATTTCTCCGGCCTGTCGCCCCAGGGCGAGCCCATTCCCATTCCCGACAAGGATCCTTCCGTAGGCGGTTCCATCAATATTGTGAATGCGTCCAATTGGCCCGCGCCCGCGTACAGTCCGCAGACGGGTCTCGTGTATGTGAACTCCGTCGAAGGCAAGGCGATCTACTACCTCACTGACGACAGCGCCAAGCCGTCGGGCTACGGCGGCACAGGAGTCGGCATCGGGCGCGCAGTGCGCGTGCTGCAGGCGATTGATCCACTCACCGGAAAGACGGTGTGGCAGCATGCTTATCCAAACCTGAACAATGCGCCATCCACGTTGGGCCCAAGCCTTCTCACCACCGCGAGCAATCTGCTGATCTCCGGCGACGACCAGAAAAACCTGATTGTCTTCAGCGCCGATACCGGCAAAATCTTGTGGCATCACGAACTGCATGCCAATGAATCCGGCGGCATCATTACGTATCTGCTCGACGGCAAGCAGTACATCGTCTTCGGCGCGGGAGATAGCCTGTATGCATGGAGTCTGCGCAAATGAGGCCAAGCCGCGCGCGCTATCGCGTCGTCCTGCTGGCCGTCGGGCTTGCTGTACTTTCTTACGTGCAGCGCGTGGCGATCTCCGGCGCAGCCGTGCCGATTTCGCACGATTTGCACCTCTCAAAGGAACAAATGGGCCTGGTCTTCGGAGCATTTGCGCTTGCCTACGCGTTCTTCGAGATTCCCATGGGACTCGCCGGCGATAAGTTCGGCGTGCGCCGCGCATTGGCGCGGATCGTACTCGCGTGGTCAGCCTTCACCGCGCTTACCGGGGCTGCATGGAATGCCGCATCCCTTGTGACAATCCGCTTTCTCTTCGGAGCGGGCGAGGCGGGATGCTTTCCCAACCTGACGCGCATGCTGAGCGCCTGGCTCCCGCCCCGTGAACGTCTGACCGCGCAGTCGCTCATGTGGGCCTGCACGCGCTGGGGAGGGGCGGCGACACCGCCCCTGACACTCCTGTGCATCGCGTGGTTCGGCTGGCGCTGGGCCTTTGTGAGCTTCGCCGCACTCGGGCTCGTGTGGTGTGCAATTTTTCTGGCGTGGTTCCGCGACGATCCGGCAGAGCATGCCGGCGTCAATGCGGCGGAACGGGAGATGCTTGTCGCCTCGCGTATCCTCACCACGGAGGCGGGTCGAAGCTGGCTATCGCTGCTGTTGACGCGACGAGTCGCCCTGCTCGTGCTGCAGTACTTCTGCTTTTCGTATGTATGGACCTTCTACATTACCTGGCTGCCGACGTACCTGCGGGAAGCGCGGGGCCAGTCGGCAGGCCGCGCCGCCGCACTCTCGATGCTGCCTCTGCTCTTTGGCGGATTCGGCTCGCTGACGGCTGGAATCTCGTCGCGCCAGCTACCAAGGCGTGCAATTGCCTTCACCGGATTTGCAGCCACGGCGGTTCTGCTCTTCGTTTTCACGCGCGTTCACAATGTGCTGCCGGCGATGGTGGTGATGGGCCTAGCGAGTTTCGCCAGCGATCTGACGATGCCGATTTCGTGGGACGCGTGCGTGGAGATCGGGGGCGCCTATACCGCGACTGTGGCGGCTGCGATGAACATGCTGGGCAATTTCGGGGGGTTCGTTGCGCCCGTCGTGGGCGGAGTAATTCTGCAACGACTTGGCTCTATCGCGCGAGGATGGAACCTGCTGATCGATACGATGGTAATTGCAGCCGCGGTGTCGGCAGCGTGTTGGCTCTATCTCGATCCCGAGTCCGCGCGCCGCGAGCGGGAGCGAGTTCTCAATGTGACGACGGCGATCGGTTCGGATCCGTTATCTAATTAAAGCGAGAAACTGGAGGAGCACGATGATGCAGATCGATCTGGAAGGCCGCACCGCGGTGATCACCGGCGGAAGCCGTGGGCTCGGCGAGGCAATGGCAAAAGCACTGGCGAGCGCGGGCGCTCAGATTGCGCTCGTGGCCCGGGACCGCGCCCGTCTCGATCGAGTTCGCGGCGAGATTGCCGCGTCGGGCGCCACCGCCGAGGTGTTTGCCGCCGACGTCACACAGGAGAATGACGTGGCAAGACTGGCGGCAAACGTTCAGTCGCGCTTCGGCCATGCGCAGATCCTGATCAACAGCGCCGGCATCAACCTCCGCAAGGAGCTCACCGACTTCACGCTCGAAGAATTTCGCAGCGTGCTCGATGCGAGCCTGATCTCCACGTTTCTCATGTGCCGCGCGTTCGTCCCCGGTATGAAAGGCACGGGCTATGGCCGCGTCCTCAACATGAGTTCGATCATGAGCCATGTCTCGCTCGCAGGGCGGGCTGCCTATAGCTCGGCGAAAGCGGCATTGCTGGGACTTACGAGAGCGCTGGCGCTTGAACTCGCGACAGACGGCATCACGGTGAACGGAATCAGCCCGGGACCGATCGGAACCGACATGAATCGTACGTTGATGAATAACCCGGAACTCAACGCGCAGTTTGTCGCCAACATTCCCGTGGGACGATGGGGCAAAGTGGAAGAGATTGGCGCGCTCGCCTGTTATTTGTGTTCCGACGCAGCGGGATTCATCACCGGAACCGACATTCTCATCGATGGAGGATGGACGGCACGGTAGCTGCAATCACTCAGCTAATGCGGTGATACGCTTGGCAGCGTATTTGTCTTCGCCGAAACCGGCGGCACGTAGTCGATGAGTGTGCCGACTGGCTTTTGAGCGGCCCACGCGATACCGCGAAGCAGCATCTGCTGAATCTGGTAATTGGCAAAGTTTGCGTATTCGTGTCCCTGCATCCACACAAACGCCCGCGCCGGCCGGCCGCCTGCAAGTGTGTGCTCATACGTCCATATCTGCGGAACCACTTCGCCCTTGTGCGCCCCCGCGCTGGGAGTTCCGGGGATGACGGTCGTTGCCAGGACGTGAATCCCGGGGTCGTGCGCCCACGTCATGTTGTAAAAAGCCTCATCAAAAATTGTGAAGTTCGACATGCCCTTCATGATGGGATCGGCGGAATCGACGACCGTATACGCGATTGGCGCACCCAGCGTGTAATTTACTTCCCCGTGCTTCTTCGCGCCCCCAACCAGCGTGGCGAAGAACGCGGGATCCGGACCGCAGAGCGAATCGTGCAGGCTCACCAGCCCTCCGCCGCGCTTCACGTAGTCTTCGATCGCCGCTTTCTCTGCGTCGTTCAGATACCCGGCATCGCCTTTGTAAATCACCACGACGTCGGTGTGCTCGAGATCGGCAGCAGAGGGCGCATGCAGCGCGCCGTCAACCACTGCGCCATGCTCGGTCAGGATCTTGCTCCAATCGGCAAGAAACTGCGGATAATCATGCTGTCCCGGATAATGCGACTTGAGTCCCGCCCAGATGTAAATGTGCATGCCATTGGGATTCTGCCCCCAGGGGCGAGGACCCTGCCCCGCGGCCGGGGAGGCTGTTTGGCCCAGAGTGACCGGTGCAATCCACAACGCGCCCACCCACAGTAGCACTGCGGGCACGGCACAGAAGGCTTGCATCGCGTCCTGCAGCGATCGCACTCCGCCAGAAAGAGCCGCAGCTCGCGGATTCCGGTTCGATTGAACAGTCAATTTTGCATCTCCTGGATTTTCTTGAATGCGGTCGAGCGACCACCGTAACAGGGATCATGGATACAAGATTCCGAGAGTCGATGTCAATTGCGCTCCCGGACTCTGATATGCGCTCCCAAGTCGGCACGTCGTCGAGCGCTCGGTAGTGCAATCCTGTAGATGCCCTCTTTAGCTGCTGCCCTGCAAAACTGACTTTCGCGATACCATCCGGTGGAGAATGCGCTTGCCGCGAAAGACGCGCGACTTCACTGTTTCGGTGCGCACGTTGAGCAATCGTGCGGCAGTGATCTGCGAACACCCCTCCAGGAAACAAAGCTCGAGAGCGCGCCTGCATCCTGTGCTCAACTTTCCCATCTCCGTGTGCAGGATCGTTTCCATCTCCTTGCGCTCGCAGCATTGCTCGGGCGTGTCGCGGTTGTCAGGAAAATCCATGCCAGGTGCGGAAGAGGAATCGGTTCCTACCGGCTCGATTGGAAGAAAGAGCCGTCCTTTGCGACTTCGCAGATACTCGAGCGCCGTGTTTCTCACGATTGCGTTCAGCCACGTCGACATCTGCGAGTCGCCGCGAAACTTCGGCAATGCCTGGCAAGCTTTCAGAAACGCCTCCTGCAAAATATCTTCTGAGTCTTCACTGCGATTGGTGATTCGTCGTGCCATATGCAGCAACTGCCCCCTTCGCTGCTCGGCGGTTTGCAGAAACGTCTCCATCTTTTCTTCCAGGGCCAGCGGATCGGTTGCCATGGTCACCGGATCGGAACCAGCACAATCCGGGAATGTCGTGCTCGCCATCGTTCGTTCCTCGCTTTCCATCGTCATACGTACCTCTCGTTCAGCAGTCGTCGCACTGCGTTTAGCAGGGTCCCTGCCGCAACCGGCGGCACCATCCGATGGTCGTAGAGGGCACCATCCAGAAAGTCTTCCCCCCCAAGAATCACCAGGATTCGCGCGCCCGGCAATCGCCGACGGATGATTCGGCTCGCCGACTCCAAGTCGAAGGTCGAAAGAGCCAGATGAAGAACCGCCAGTAGAAAAGGCTCTTCTTCCGAGAGGAGCCAGAGCTCGCGATAGTCCCTGGTGGCGAAGATTCGCGAAGACAGCCCGTCGAATAACGCGTCGTGAATTGGGTCGCCGAATTGCTCAGGCCCGACAATCAACACGTGGGGCACGTCCAGGCTTCGCGGATCGCGGGGATTCTCAATGTGAATCTGCGCGCGGCACTTCTGCGCAATTGGTCGCAGCATGGTCATGCCGCCTCCAATCGCAGCTGAACAGCCTCCAGCACGTTGAGCTGTCCGGAAGCTCGCTTGCACGATTTCCAATCGGAAAGAAAAAGACAGCTGTTCGTTCTCACGCACATCGTCACGCCGCGCGAGATGCAATTGCTCCGGCGTGTTCATCACTTCTTCGTTCAACGTCTTGAGCCTGGGGCGATCGACAGTGTCGACGCTTCGTGACTCTGCCTGGCATCGCCGGTCAACAATGATTACGTCCAGAGCTTGTGTCGCAGCAGTTCGATCTCCGCTCGCCGATTGCGGCGCGGAATCCGCCGCCTGAGACGCTGAGCGCATTTTTTCCCAGGTTCGACCTTCAGTGCGCACCGCCGGCCGCTCCATTCGCGGCCAACCGATCACGTTTGCCAGCAAGCAAGCCGGCTTTGTCCAATAGGGCTGCATGAAACTCCTCCACCGGGTAGGGCATCGCGAGAAGATGCAGAGGATCCCTCGGCACGCGAAGCTACGCGTACGATTCGGCCGCGAAACCGCAGTGCCGACTAATTGAGGAGGAAACTGGAGGTAGGAGGAGCTCGGAAGGGAATTAACGAGCCGGGAGTTGCGGCGCCATATGCTTCAAGCTTCTGGTGCACGCCTTCCTCGGCAACCGGGCGCCGGATTGCCGGCGCCGGATCCGCAAGAGGTAAGAAAACAGCCGAAGTCGGGAGCGTCGCCCGTAGCTTCGAAACCGTTACACCCACGGTGTCGCGGTGTTCAATATACAACTTTGCAACTGAAAGGCTCTTTGCGCCTTCGCTCGATTGCTCGTAGAGAGAAAGCTTATAGCCGTATCCCCACAGGGCCACGGCGATCGCCAAGCCTGCGAATGCAAGGACGCACGGGCTAAAGATCGCAGCAACGGCCCTACCGGGCAGACAGGCACTCCCCGGCTGCTCAACCCCTCTGGGGATTGAAGTAACTCCTTTGCGCGATGGGACGAGCACTGGCATGATCGCTCGATCTTGCTCCGAGCCCTCTGATTATAGACGCACTTCGGGTCCGAAATACACAAGAATTGTTGATGGTCTCTTCCCGAGGCACCGTCAAAGCCGCTAGCGGCGATGCCGCCCAGGGTTCCTGTGTGGAACTCCGCCACCCCAATCGAAGCAGAAAAAGCAGATAGGCCTGAAGTCTCGAACGCCTGGTTCTCAAAATGGACGGCAACAGTTTTGCTTTCGTTCGCAGCGCGTCGTCCACAGAGGTATCTGGTCCCCAAACGCTCGCCGAAGCATCGAAACTCGCTACCGCCTGGTCACGCGCGGGACCGCTCTGCCTCGCTCAGCCAGCCGCGGCGCAGTTTCTCCATCGCAATGCTCGACATGTAGGGCTTGATATCCAGAATCGGCGTTCCGTCCAGCATGTCCACGCCGCGCACATGCAGCGATCCGCCGTCTCTTCGCAGCAGTTCCACCACGGTTAATCCAATTGGATTCGGCCGCCGCGGAGACCGTGTTGCGAAAACGCCGTGCGGCTTCTGATCCACAGGGGGCGCGCCGACGAGTTCGAATCCTTCCGAGCGGTCGAAAACCCACAGCACAAAGAGATGCGAAAAACCTTCCACATCCTTCAGCCCAGCTTCGAACTCCGGCAGAATCTCCAGGATTCCTTCCGCGTCATGTTTCACGCCAAGCCCCTTCGGAATCGCCGCCGATTCCGTGTAGGGGCTTTTCACAAATCCGATCGTTTTCGGTATGAACATCGCGGCCAACCCCCTCCCTCCATCCTAAGCCGCCTCCGCCCGAAACTTTCCCGAAGAAACAATGGTGCCATTAGTGACGGTCTCGTCGCGTTGTTTACCAGCGCAAAGCTCTCGTCATGGATGCGCTGATGAGGCTGCATTCACAATCGTGCTTTTCGCTCAGCCACTGGTTGCAATGAAAAAGGATCCGTGCAAATCGCCGGTGCATCGGGGCTGCTCTTCCTGATCAAGCTGTGATCGTGAGGACGGGGCAGGATGCGTCGGCGATGATTCGGAATGCGCCGGAGGTGCGCATCACCAAGCCGATATGGGATGTTTTCCGGATGCCAAGGACGAGAAGATCGATCGCGTGTTTGTGGATGTGCTCCACAATGCGGTCGTGCGCGTTTCCAACCTCGATGTAGGTTTGCGGATTGCAGAAGTCGCGCGACTGCTCGGGCACGAGGTTATCGAGGGCTCTGCGGTAGCGCTCCGCAAGCGAAGCGAGCGGCGGGTCGTTTTCGTCGGAGCGAGGCGGAATTACGTTGAGGGTGTCGATGGTGCCGGCAGTCAGACCCGCGAAGGTGAGCGCATAGACAGCGGCGTTTGCCGCGGCGGGAGTGAAGTCGGTGGCGTAGAGGATGCGATGGAAGGGAAGCGCTGTTCCGGATGGAGTGGGAGCCTGCGGCCCTACGGTGAGGCAGGGCCATCGGCTGGAGCGCAGGATGCGCTCGGCAGTCGATCCGACGAGGCCATGCTCGATGCGGCCGCCGCCGTGGGTGCCGAGCACGATGAGGGCCGGTGCGTTGGCTTCGGCGCAGGCTGGAACCGCGTCTCCCGGAGTTCCGTCGAGCAAAACCGGCCTGGCCTCGACGGTCGAGGTACTGAGCGCTCTGGCCCTCGCGCCAAGGGTCTGTTCCAGGTCTTTACGCTGCTGACTGACAGACAGGTCGCGCGCCTCGACCTCCTGCGCGGGCTCGGAAAGAAGAAACGCGTGCGCTACAAAGAGCTTTGCCGGCAACTGGTTGGCAAGCAGCCGCGCATGACGACCGGCATTCTCAGAACAGGAGGAGAAGTCGGTTGCGTAGATCACCGCGTTGAGATTGATGTCAGGACGATCGCCGATGATCGGCACAGGACAGGCCTCCTCACGCCATTGGAAACTTCACGCTCCTTCGGAGTGGAGGACGCGCGGGATAGCGCCTCCCTCATGACCGCTCAAAAAGGAGTTGTTACCTCTATGGATGTAAAAATGCGCGGATAAAGGGGCATCGCACAGGCGCAATTTTTTGCCCGTGAAAATCAGGTTCGGGTGGGTCCGCGTCCTGCAACTGCTGACCCTACTCAGGGCGTGTCGGGCAGCGGCGTGACGGGTATGCGCAAGCTGGAGTTGAAGCGGGAAAACATCTCGAAAGCGGCAGCAACCGCTGTGAGTTCAATGATTTCCTGGGGGTTGAAGTATGCGGCGAGGGCGTCGAAGGCAGCTTCATTGACGGCGTGGCCGGACTGGTGAAGCAGGCTGGCATAGCGAAAGCCGGCTCGTTCTTTTTCAGTGAAAGGACCGTTCTCGAAGTCATCGTAACTGGCTACCTGGAGAAGGGTCGCGCCGCGCTTGAGGGCGAGGATTCGGTGGGCACTGACGCAGTAGTCGCAGCGGTTGAGCGACGCAACGCGGGTGGCGATTAACTCCTTGTACCACCCCGGCAATGCACTCTCGGCCATCAAGGGCTTCAGAAAGGCGGCGATCCCGAGGACGAGATCAGGCGTACCCGCCAGCGCCTTGAACATGTTGGGAACGACGCCGCGCTCGGCCAGGAGTTTGTTGTAGAGGTCCGCAATCTCCGAGGGGACCTCCTCCTGCTCGAGTAACGGAACACGGGATGAAAGGATGCTGGACATGGGTCTCGGGGCCGCGGAGGGTCCGGCCTTTGCCAGTGTAAACGGATGCACTTTCATGCTGGACCGTAGGTAGGCCATTGAATACATTCAGGGTCTCCGTGAAACTAGAACGGCATCGCGGCAGAGAATCCTTCGGGCTGCGGGGCCAAGCCAAGAAGAGGATGAGAGAGAACTCAGAATTTCAGGGCGGCGGAGGGGCCGTGGAGTGCAGAGGCCGGCATTGTGGAGCGGGCAGAAACGCGTCAAGCATCGCTGAGGGAACTGGCGCTGCAGTACCAGGCCGTGCTGAAGGCAGATCCCGGGCAGCCGGGTGCATTGATCGGCTTGAGCGTTGTGGCGCTGGCGAGCCGACAGCCCGAAGCTGCAGTGCGAATGGCTGTAGCCGCCGTGAGTGCCGCGCCTGAAAGAGCGAACGCGTGGGTTGCGCTGGGACAAGGACTGAAGGCCGCAGGACGCGCCGGCGAGGCGGAAAGGGCGTATCGGGAGGCGATCCGGCGCGATGGCGGGAACACCCTGGCGCGGATGGGTCTGGGGGAACTGATGCTGGCGGCGGGAGAACCGAAGCAGGCTCTCTGCCAGTATGAGCTTGCCTTGCGGGGCGGCCCGGGGATGGCGGCTGCGCACCTGGGACGCGGACATGCACTGGCCTGCATGGAGAGATTTGCGGAGGCGCTCGCGTCTTACGAACGGGCGCTCGCATTTGCGCCACGCGAGTCCGAGGCGGAGTTTGCCACAGCGTTTGCATTGGCGAGGATGAGAAGAAACCCCGAGGCGGAGAGACGCTACCGCCG
>Ga0335073_10014669_pt1 | contig 10977 bp, 5 predicted proteins | sample Lox_Sample_22_FD_207093 | JGI IMG/M metagenome (GOLD analysis project Ga0335073, IMG submission 207093) | Soil microbial communities from Loxahatchee National Wildlife Refuge, Florida, United States - Lox_Sample_2.2 | ecosystem: Environmental > Terrestrial > Soil > Wetlands | place: USA: Florida... | reverse complement strand
GCAGGTGGCGCCGGCCTCGTCGCCGTCGGCGGCGACCACCCGGCTGAGCTGGGCCATGATCTCTTCCGGCGGGCAGCCCAGGCGGGCCAGGGCCGCGGTGGTGGTGCGCAGCTGGCCCATGATCGTCGCGGCGTGGACGCTGTGGCCGGTCACGTCGCCGACCACCAGCGCAGCCTTCTCGGCGTCGAGGGGGATGACGTCGAACCAGTCACCGCCGACCTCCGCGGCCCGGCTGGCGGGCTGGTAGCGGTGGGCGATGTCGAGCCCGGGCACCTCGGGGATGGCCTGGGGCAGCAGGCTGCGCTGAAAGGTGACTGCCGCGTCGTGCTCGCGTGTGTAGAGGCGGGCGTTGTCGATGTGCACCGCCGCCCGTGAGGCCAGGTCGCTGACCAGCCGCAGATCGTCCTCGTCGTAGGGCTCGGGGTTTTCCGCCCGGCAGAACGCGGTCATCCCTAGCATGACGCCCCGGGCGACCAGCGGCACCAGCATGAGCGTGTGCACCCCGCGGGACAGGAGGGCTTGCGCATGATCGGGCGTGAAGTGGACCTGCGCGCTCATCTCGGTCCAGTTCCGCGCCAGGAAAGGTTCCCCCCGCCAGGCGGCCAAGCCGGTCACAGATGCGACCGGCACGGTGATCAGATCGCCCACCGCAAAGCCGACCGTGGACCTGGTTGCGGCGTCACGCACGGCGACCCGCCGCACCCGCAGAGCCTCCGGATCGGACGGCGGGTCTTCGCCCTGCAGCACCGATTCGCACAGCTCGACGGCGACACGGTCGGCGAGTCCGGGCACGGCCAGGGCGGCCAGCTCCCCGGCCGTGCGGAAGATATCAAGCGTGGTCCCGACCTGGCTCCCGGCGCGCTGCAGCAGGTCAAGCCGGGCATTGGCCCGGCGCAACGCCCTGTCCGCCTGGACCCGGTCGGTGACGTCCGTAACGGAGACCACCGCCCCCACCAGCTCGCCGTTATCCATCATCCGGTCCGCCGACCAGGACAAGACCCGGCGCTCGCCGGCCACGGTCTGCTCCATGGGCATATTGCTCACTGAAACGCCCTTGTTTATCACCTCTTCGGCGAGGATGCGCTCGGCCAGGACCACATCCGCGTCGGGGGTGACCTCTGAGGGGCGGCGGCCAATGAGCGCCTCGTCCGGCAGGCCGACCAGCCTGCGGTACGCCGCGTTGGTGCGCGTGGCGCGCACTTCGCGATCGGTGAAGACCAGACCGACCGGCAACTGGTCGAACAGCACACCCAATTCGCGGATGGAAAAACCAGAATCAGGAAGCGACGGCATGTAACGTTCCGTATAACATCATGATTGTTGATGCCTCGTTCCGGTATGCGTATCAGCACCCCTGTTAACCGGAGACGTGCCATCATCAGTGCGGAAAATCCCTGCTGGCCAGCAGTTTACCGATCCCGACGTCCTGCCCTGATCAGCCCTGTCCGGCGGGCATTCGCCCGGTCAGCCGCGGCGTGCTGCTGTCCCTGCCCGCGAGTCGGCCGACGGGATGGGGACCGCGACTACTATTTCTGGATTATGCCCGCAATTCCCGCGGCAGCTAACTTGGTTTAATCTGCTCCTACTTTGCAGGCGCGCTCTCGTCATCAGAAAGGGCGGTCACGGCGCACACAACCTGTAACCAGTTCACCCTACTGGTTCAGGCCCTCGCCACCACTTTTAACTCGCTCCCGTCAAGATCACGATGGATATGTCCTGATATCTGATTAGCGAGCGAGTGAAAGTGGAAATGATCATCCTGGCTGGGCTGGCTGGTGCCAAGCCGAGTGACCAGAGTGACCAAAGTGATCGAGTGGGGCAGGCCTCTCGTCACAGCCAGTGACCACCTCTTCCTGCACGCCGGGATGGCCCGCTTCCCATGCGGTGCAGCAAGCGGTCCTGCTGGGAGGCGCGCTGGGGGAGAGGTCCTGGGGAGGCGCGAAGAACGGTGGGTCGTTTCGGCGGCGGGAGTTTCCGCCAGCCCGGCGCAGATCTCATCCACCGAGTCGCTGATCCAGCCGACGTGACGGGCTCGGCTCATGCAGATCCGGATCTAATCCAGGGTTAACCCCGATGCTTGCGGGATGCATCTCAGGGTCGAACCGGGGCTGATCCCGATCGACGCGGGCAGCCGGCCGCGGCAGCCTTGATTCATCGGCACAACCAGTACGACATGAATGGAGACCGATCACCGTGCTTGGGATCATTGCCCTCGTCCTTATCGCCATCGTGGCCCTGACCGTCATCAGCTTCGCCGTGCACACCCTGCTCTCGCCGTGGCTGCTGCTCGTGGCCCTTGGCATCCTGGTCTGGATCAAGTTCCGGCCGCGACACTCGCACCAGTAGCCGGACCAGTCGTAGCTTGCTGAACTGCGACCATGGCCGCGGCGGTGTGCGGCGACTACTCCCGTTCCTGATCCGCGGCCTGGTCCGGCCAGACGCCGATATGGTCGGGCTCCTCCTGCAATTCGACCCGCTTCCGCATGCCCAGGCGCCTGGTCATCTCGCGTGGTAGCTGAACCCGGCCCGCCCGGTCCAGCGTCGCGTACTCGCGTGCGTGCAGGGTGGTCTGGCCAAGCTCGTCGGTGGCCGCGTGCCGTATCGTCTCGCTGCTCGTCTTGCCGTCCCTGATCGCGATCGTCCGGCGGACCTGCGACGACACGGCCGGGTCGTGGGTGACCACCAGCATCGTGACCCCGAGTTCGGTGTTGGCGGTCCGCATGGCGGAGAACACGTCCTGGGCGGTCGCCGAGTCCAGCTCGCCGGTGGGCTCGTCGGCCAGCAGCAGCTTCGGCTCGTTGGCCAGCGCCGTGGCGATGGCGGCGCGCTGCTGCTCACCGCCGGACATGCGGTCCGGAGTCCGGTCGGCGCAGTACGCGATGCCGAGCGTGTCGAGCAGGAAATTGGCCCGCCGCAGCCGCTCCCGGCGGCGGACCGAGCTCAGCCGCATCGGCAGCAGCACGTTCTGCCGGGCGGTCATGTACGGGAGCAGGTTCCGCGACGTCTGCTGCCAGATGAAGCCGACGGTGCTGCGCCGGTAGGCCAGCCGCTGCTGGGCGGTCATCGCGCCCAGGTTGCGGCCAGCCACCCACGCCGTCCCCGCCGTCGGTGTGTCCAGCCCGGCCAGGATGTTCACCAGCGTGGACTTGCCGCTGCCCGCCGCGCCGATCATCGCGGTCAGCTCTCCCTCGGCGATCAGCAGATCCAGCCCTTGCAGCGCCTGTACTTCGATGCCCTCGCCGGAGTAGATCCGGACCAGCCGGTCACAGACGATCATCCCGTCCGCTCCGGTGGGGGTCTGGTCCTGCGGGATGGGTGCGGCCGGCTCGGTCATGTTCCTGGGCCTTTCTCAAGCATCGATCCGCAGCGCCCTGGCGCTGCCGCGGTAGTAGGTGATCACGGCCTGAGCGGCCAGGACGAGCAGCGCCGCCAAGACCAGCCCGGCCGCTGAAGTGACCAGCGGGAATACGGCGGGCGTCACCACGATGGCCGAACCGGTCCCGCTCAGCGCGGCGAGGTTCAGCGATGGCCCGACCACGGGCGCGAGCAGCCAGGCGCACACGACGCCACCGAGCGCGGCGGCCACGACCGGGGGAAGCGTCTCAGCCGCCAGCAGCAGCTGGGCCTGCCAGCGCCACAGCCCCATCGTCGCCAGCCGCGCCAGCGTCATGTCCCGGGACCGGGCGGTGAGCAGCAGCGACAGCAGCAGGACCAGCACGCCGAATCCGGCCGCGGTTGCGAGTCCCTGCGCGAGGGCCGTCTGAGCTGCCTGCAGCACCGGCGCCGTGGTCAGCGCGGCGAGGGCGGTGGCACGCAACGTCACCGAGCCACCCGGCAGCGCACGGCGGACGGCCGCGGTCAGCCGCGCCGCATCCAGCCCTGGCCCGGCGACCAGCATGAGATCCGGTCCGGGTGGGTGAGGCCCGAGCGCCCGCAACGGCAGCACCACGACAGCGGCCACACCGGAGACGGCGGAGGCGCCGGGGACGCCGCTAATCCGTCCGGCCAGCCGGATCGTGAGGGTACTGGTCCCCAGGCTGACGTTGGCCGGTCCCTTGCCGACCAGCAGAGCGGCGGCGGCGTTGGCGACCGCGGGGACGGTCGCCGCAGCCTGGCCGCTCCCGGCGTTCCCCGACAGCGCGGCCAGCGGGAATCGCTGGCCGGGGGCCTCGTCGGCCACGGCCGCATACCGGGGCGGGTCGACGAACATCACGGCCAGCTCGGACCCGGAGGGCAGCGTCCCGACGTCGACCACCGCCGGAGCGGTGGAAGCGACGCCTGGCACCGAAGAGATCTGGCGCTGCAGCGCCGGGGTGATCACCTGATTGCCCGGGGCCTGGATGAACGCGTCGGCGCCCACCTGCTGCCAAGAGACGGCCACCTGGCGGCCGGTTACCGAGATGCTGATCATGGCCGGGAACGCCACCATGGCCAGCACCAGCACCAGGGCGAACGACGGCAACACCGTGCCGGGCGGGGTCCGGGTGGCCCGCGCCAGGCCAACGAACGCGACCACCCCCCGCGTCAGGCCCGCGATCCGGGCCAGCTCGCGGGCCAGGGGCGGATAGCAGCGCAGTACGACGACCGCCACCGGGATCGCGACGAGCACCGGCACCGCGCTCGTGTACAGGCCGCTGCTCCCGGACGTCAGGCCCTGATTCCGGAGCGCGACCAGCCCGCCGATGGCCACGACCACCAGCACCGTCTCGATGACGATCCGCCGGGCCGCGGGCTTACGGCCGCCTGCCCGGCGGATGGTCCGGCCGGATACAGGAACCGCCACGCGCTGCGGGACCACGCTGATCAGCACGGGGCCGACGAGGGTGACGGCGATCGTGACACCAGCCAGCCACCAGGCCACCGGGTCGGCGTCGCCGGGAGTAAGGCTGATGGCGAGGACCGTGGCCGCTACCCCGGCGATCACCGCGATGACTGCGTTGACGCGGAGCACCAGCCAGGCGAGCTGATGCAGCGCCGCGCCGCGGGCGCGCATGAGCGTGAACTCCGCGGCGCGGCGCTGCGCCACCAGCCGGGCGCCGAGCAGCACCACCACCGCGCCCATGACGGCCAGGCTCACATACAGCAGTTCGAGCACCGGGGCGGCGGCGCTTTCCCCCGTGATGAACGGCGACAGGATCGAGGGAATCTGGGAGGTGATCGTCGCCGTGATCGGGGTCCCGGCGATGTTCAGCGTCAGCTGCGAAGAGAGCAGGCTGTTGAGTCCCCGGGCCAGCCCGCCGGCCTGGCCCGCGGTGAGTCGGCCGAGCGCGACCGGATACCACCAGGTCGCGCTCATCTGGGGACCGAGACTGGGTTCGATCAACGGGAGGGCCCCCGAGCCGATGAAGAGCACTCCGGTCCAGTGCGACGGCTGGGACGACGAGCCAGGCGTCAGCGCGGGTGTGGCCGCTACGGGATCCCCGGTCCAGAAGGCCGAAGCCGGGAGCACCGGCTGAATGATCCCCGCGACCACCATGACCGTCGGCCCCGCGTTCAGCCGGGCGCCGACCCGCAGGCCGAACCTGGCCGCGGTGGTGGTGGTCACCGCGACCTGAACCACCCCGTTCGAGCCGCCGCCCGGGAGCCGTCCGGCCACGACACGGCTGTAGCGGGCCAGTGGCGTGCGGTAGCTCATCTCGAACTGCGGCGGCCCGTATCCGGCGGCCCGGGCCGTCCCGGTGACCTGCAGGTAGGTGGTAGTCAGGCTCGACCATGCGGGCGGGCTGCTGGCCAGCGGCAGCCCGCCCGGGACCAGCTGGGACCGCAAGAAGGCGCCGGCCGCCGCGATATCGGAGGCCTGCGGCTCGACGGGTTCGCCGTTCACCGGGTTGGCGAGGACCTGCGACACGGTGACGGCCCGGTCACCGGGCCCCGAGGCCGCGATCACGCGCTGCAGCGCCTCGTTGCGCAACCCCACGCTCTCCCGCGGGATCGCCAGGCTGGCCAGCACGGAGGCGAACACAAGCAAGCCGAAGGCGACACTGGCGGCCGCCCCGGTACCGGTCAGCGTCACCCAGGCCGTGCGTAGCCGGCGCCACAGCGTTCTCATCCGGCCTCCGCCCGCAACTGGGCCGCCGGGTCGGGCCTGCGCAGGACCGACAGGGCGGCGGCGGCCACCGGCCCGGCCGCGGTGGCCAGAGCCAGGGCCACGGCCGGGCCGAGTGGCACTGTCACCAGGGCGGACGGGACCGGCGCCGCCGCATGCGTGGTCAGGGTGATCGCGGGCACCAGCAACTGGGCCAGGCCGAGCCCGGCCAGCAGCCCCGCGGCCGCGGCCGGAATGCTGAGCGCGCACTGCTCCAGGCTCAGCTGGCGGGCCTGGGCATTCTTCCCCACCCCCAGCGCGGCGAACACCGCACTCTGCGTCCGCCGCGACCGGAGGCTGCCCGCGACGCTGACCGAGAACCCACCCGCGCCGAGCAGCACTGCCGCCACTCCGATGGCCAGCATGGCTTCCCGGGGAGCCTTCAGCAGCGGGTTGTTGAGGAGGGCCGCCTCCTGGCTCGCGCGGTCGGTGACCGACAGGCCAAGGCCGGCCGGCAGGTGCGGCAGGCGGCCGTCAGCGGTACGCAGCCACCAGCGGGTCACCGGCAAGGTCGGCGCCTGGCTGGTGATGAGCTGATCGTTGATGTCGGCGAAGTTGGCGATCAGCGCCCGGTTCGGCCCGAAGACGGTCGGGAAATGGGACACCGACGCCACGATCCGGACCGTGACCGGGAAGCTCTGGCCGGCGAGGTTGAGCGAAACCGAGGTGGTCGAGCCGATGTGGAGCCGGTGGGCGGCCAGATAACCGGTGGTGGCCATGGCCGGGACGGCCTGGTCCAGCGTCGCCGCGGTGAGCGAGACCTGCGCCGGGACGGTCCCGGGAGTGATCCCGGCGGTGGCCATGACCGCCGATGACGGGTCGTGTCCCGTATAGATCTCCAGGCGCTGTGCGCCCCCGGCGGCACCAATCCAGCTCTTGATCGCTGGCGCTGACCCGTCCGACGGCGGGATCGCCAAGAATGCGCCCTCGGGCCCGGTCGGCACGTGCACCGCGGATCCCGCGTAATCCCACGCCGCCAGGGCGTCACCGCGGCTAAACGGCCTGCCGAACGGTCCGCGGGCCGTCTTGGCCACCGCGAAAGACTCGATGCTGAGGTTGGCGATCGGAGCCGACGTTGGGCTCGCCGGGTCGTACGGCGGCAGGAAATAGCCCAGCGTGAGCCCGACCAGCCGCAGCGGGAAGCTGGCGTCGCGCGGACTGGGCAGCACAAAGACCAGGGCATGCGGCCGGCCGTCGGCGGGCAAGCTCCCGGCGGGCGGACCCCCGGCGGGCAGGCTCCCGGCGGCGGGTATCGGGTAGGTGGCGCCGGTGGAATCCTGAACCCAGGCCATGACCGTGGCTGAGCCAAGATCCTGCTGCAGCGCCGCCGCGCTGGTCCGCGGGCCTGCCCCGAGGGTCGCGACGACCTCCAGCCGGTTGTCCGCCTGGCCGGGCAGCGCCAGCCCTGGCAGCCGCGGGGTGACGCGCTGCCACAGCGCGCTGAGCGGAAGCGGCGACAGGTCGGGGCGGAGCAGGATCGTCTTACCCGCCGTGCTCGTATCGAGTGCGATCAGCTGGTCCCCGTTGCCGAGGCCGACGACGGTCGCCGACGTCGAGGCGGTGACACCCGGCGCCCCAGTGATCGCCTCGGCTGCGCCTGGCGGCACCCCGCCCGCGGAGTCCACCTGCACGTCCGAGCCAACCGCGAAGGCAGCCTGGTCCGCAGCCGACTGCCGCCAGCTCGCGTACCCGGCCAGCGCCAGCGTGGTGGTCGCCGTCGCGAGGACGACGAGCAGGGCCGGGCCCGCCTGGCGGATCGGCCGTCTGGCGATCTGCCAGCTCACCATCGCCGGGGCCAGCCGCCGTTCGTGGTCGGTCGCCTTGTCGGCCACCCGGGCGAGCAGCGGCAGCCCGCGCAGCGGGATGAGCGCCAGCCCGGCCAGCGCGAGGGCGGGGGCGATGGCGACCACCGGGTCGATCCCGAGCGGTCCCGTTCCCGTATGCGCGACCGCCGAATAGCCGCGCAGTTGCCATATCGAGACCGCGGCCAGCGCGACCAGGGCCAGATCGCCGCCCGCCCAGGCGATCCCCGCGAGCCGGGCCTGCCGGCCCCGGCGGAGCCGGGCCGCACCGGGAGTCAAGGCGTGCAGCGCCGGCCAGGCCATCACCGCGGCGCACAGCACCAGCACGACGAGGGCCCACAGCCAGGCCAGCGGGCTGACGCCGCGGCTCTGGTAGCCGTCCAGGCGCAGATTGGCCAGGCCGGCCAGCACGCCGGCCAGGCGGGTGCCGGCCAGCACGCCCACTAGGCCAGCCACGGTGCCGAGCACCACCGCCTCGGCCAGCACGGGCCGGACCAGCTGCCGCCTGGTGGCGCCCCGCGCCCGCAGCAGCGCGGACTCGTCCTCGCGCAGGCTGGCCAGCAGCCGCGCGGCCAGCACCAGTCCCGCCCCGGCCACCAGCAGCAACTCCAGTGCGGCGATCGTGAACAGCGACCGGGCCAGCACGATGGTGCTGGCTATGCCGTCCAGGAGCTGCGGCAGGCCCGAGGTCACCTGCAGCCCTTCAGGAAGGACCACGGTCAGCTGCGAGACCGCCTCGTCGGTGCCCGCGGCGAGCGACTCGATGTTCCCGCGGGCCATGGGCCGCGCCTGCGGCAGCACCAGCCACGAGCCCTGGCCCGCGGCGAGCGCCGCGCCGAACGCAGCCGGGTTCACCACCGCCGGGCCGTAGCTGACGGAGATAACCGGTTCGTTCTGCCCCGCGGTGCTGACGGAGTAATGCTGGACACTGATCCCTGAAGTGGGCAGCGGGTCCAGCTTCCAGTACAGCGACGCCGGATTCCTGGGCCGGAACAGCCCGGTGACCTGCAGCGAGACCCGGGCCTGGCTGGGCTGCGAGGCGCCCGTCAGCACTGAGCCAAGCGTCACGTGCAGCCGGCTGGCCACGGCGGCGGGCAGGGCCACCGGCACCGGACGGCCCTGGTGCGGCGGACCTGGCCACTTCCCTGCGGTCAGCGCGGCCTGGGCGCTGATCCCGGGCAGCGACGCGGCCTGGATTTGCGTGGTGAGGACGCCGGCGGGCGAAGGGACCTGGACCGGGTCCGACCACAGCGCGCTTTCCATCTGGAACCCGACCCCCGGCCACGCCGTGCGCAGCTTGGTCCGGATCAGCTGCGAGTCGGCGGCAGCTTCCGCGGAGTCGACCACCCCGGACAGGCTCATCACCCGGCCCTGCGGGTCGGCCAGGGCGCTCAGCGCTCCGCCCGGTACCACCGTGGCCGAGAAGGTCCATAGGACAGCCGCGAGCCCGGTGGTGAGCAGGACCGTGACCGCGATACAGGCCAGGAGCAACCATGACGCCCGGGCCCGGCGGACGAGAAAGGACGCCCCCAGCCCACCCATGGATCGCACCTATCCGCCCTCGCCGTCGGCGACTCCGCCGTCGGTTCCGGCCAGGGAGCCGCCCTCGGTGCCGGCCACGGACCCGTCCTCCAGCAAAATGACCTTGTCGGCCAGGTCCACGAGCGCCTCGTCGTGGGTGGCGACCAGGGCGGTGATCCCCTCGGAATGCACGACGCTGAGCAGCAGCTGCATGATCTGTCGGCCGGTCTCCAGGTCGAGCTGGCTGGTCGGCTCGTCCGCGATCAGCAGGCCCGGCCGGCCAGCCAGCGCGCGGGCGATGGCGACCCGCTGCTGCTGGCCGCCGGATAGCTCATCCGGGCGGTGCGCGGCATGGCTGGACAACCCGGTCAGCGCCAGCATGGCCGCGACCCGCTCCCGGCGCTCGCTGGGCCGCAAGCCCGCGATGCGCAGCGGAATCCCGACGTTTTCCGCCGCGGACAGCATCGGCACGAGCCCGAAGGACTGGAAGATGAAGGCGACCCGGTCCCGCCGCAGGGCCAGCCGCTGCCGCTCGCTCATCCGGTTCACCTCGCGGCCGTCCACCCACGCCCGGCCCTCCGTCGGGCTGTCCAGGCCGCCGATGATGTTCAGCAGCGTGGTCTTGCCGGAGCCGGATCGCCCGCGCAAGGCAACCAGCTCACCACGGCCTACCGTGAACGAGACGCCGCGCAGCGCATGGACGGCCGTATGCCCGCTGCCGAAGGTGCGGCAGATGCCGTCCGCCGCCACCATGACCTGCGGCGGCTGACCGAGGTTAGCTGTGCCGAGCGCCAGGCGGGCCGGGCCAGAGTTCATTCCGATCCTTTACGGAGGTGGCTACCCGTTCGGTCAGCGAATGGTCCGGCAATCATCTGCCTATCACACGCCTTACCTAGTAACAATGCAAGAAGAAACATCGGATCGTTACCCAGCGGGGCGGTCGGCTCGGGCGCCTACCCAGCGGGGCGGTCGGCTCGGGCGGGTGCCCAGCGGGGCGGTCGGCTCGGGCGCGTGCCCAGCGGGGCGGTCGGCTAGGGCGCGTGCCCAGCGCGTTGCCGGAATGGCGCGGCGCGCGTCCGTAGGATGCCTCCTATGCCGGATGCCGCGCCTCCCGAGCCGTTCAGCCCGCACACCGCTCCCAAGGCACTCGAGGACCTCCGCGCGCGGCTGCGCGCGACCCGCTGGCCGGATGCGCCGCAGGACGCCGGGTGGTCGATGGGGACCGACCTGGCCTACCTCCGCGAGCTCGCCGGCTACTGGGCCGACGGTTTTGACTGGCCGGCCCAGGAGGCGGCGCTGGCGCGGCTGCCCCGCTTCCGCGTCCGCGTCGGCGGCCTGCCGATCCACTTCGTGCACATCCGGGCGGCCGCGCCGGCCGGGCCGGTGCTGCCGCTGGTCCTCTGCCACGGCTGGCCGGACTCGTTCTGGCGCTACGTCAAGGTCATCCCGCTGCTGACCGACCCCGGCGCGCACGGCGCCGACCCGGCCGACGCGTTCGACGTGGTCGTGCCCGACATGCCGGGCTACGGGTACTCCGGCCGCCCGGTCGGCCCGCCCCTCGATTCGATC
>Ga0335073_10014668_pt1 | contig 10977 bp, 4 predicted proteins | sample Lox_Sample_22_FD_207093 | JGI IMG/M metagenome (GOLD analysis project Ga0335073, IMG submission 207093) | Soil microbial communities from Loxahatchee National Wildlife Refuge, Florida, United States - Lox_Sample_2.2 | ecosystem: Environmental > Terrestrial > Soil > Wetlands | place: USA: Florida... | reverse complement strand
CCCGGCCAGGAGCCGGGCGAGCTGGCGGTCAGCCGCAACGCGGATTTCTGGGCCGCGCTTGCGCAGGCGCTGGGCGTCGACGAGGTCACCGTGCTGACCGCCGACGAGGACATCAGGGCCGCCGACCGCGAGCAGTGGGATGACGGCAACAACTTCCTGGCGCTGTCCCCCGGCGTCATCGTCGGCTACGAGCACAACGTGGCAACCAACACCATGCTGCGCAAGCACGGCATCGAGGTCATCGCCATCGCCGGCGAAGAACTCGGCCGCGGCCGCGGCGGCCCGCGCTGCATGAGCTGCCCCATCGAACGCGACCCGGCATAACGGCCGGGACACCGGAGGAGACAGGCAAATGGACCTGCACGGACGCAACCTGCTGAAGGAGATCGATCTCACTGCCGGGGAGTTCCTGTACCTGGTGGACCTGGCCGGGACCCTGCGTGCCGAGAAACGCCTGGGTCAGCGGGAGAACCGGCTCGCGGGCCGTAATATCGCGCTGATCTTCGAGAAGGCCTCGACCCGCACCCGGTCGGCGTTCGAGGTCGGCGCGCACGACGAGGGGGGGCATGTCACCTACCTCGGGCCGGACGAGTCCCACCTGGGCTCAGGCGAGTCGGTCAAGGACACCGCGCGGGTGCTCGGCCGCATGTACGACGGTATCGAGTTCCGCGGGTTCACCCAGGAGTCGGTGGAGATCCTGGGCGAGTTCGCCGGGGTGCCGGTGTGGAACGGGCTCACCGACACCTGGCACCCGACCCAGATGCTCGCCGACATGCTCACCATGCGTGACCACGCGGGCAAGCCGCTGGATGCTGTCACCTACTGCTACCTAGGCGACGGCCGCAACAACACCGCAAACTCGCTGCTGGTCACCGGCGCGATGCTGGGCATGGACGTCCGGATCTGCGCCCCGGCGCACCTGCAGCCATCAGCGGAGGTCCGGCAGATCGCCAGTGGGCTGGCCGCCGCCTCCGGCGCCCGGCTGACCATCACCGCCGACGTGGCCAAAGGCGTAGCCGGCGCTGATTTCCTCTACACCGACGTGTGGCTGTCGATGGGCGAGCCCGCCTCCGGGTGGGCTGAGCGCATTGACCAGCTCCTCCCGTATCAGGTCAACCCGGAGGTTATGGCCGCCACCGGGAACCCGTCGGTGAAGTTCATGCACTGCCTGCCCGCCCTGCACAACCGCGAGACGCAGGTCGGGCAGCAGCTATACGAACGGCGCGGCCTGGCTGCCCTCGAGGTCACCGAGGAGGTCTTCGAGTCACCCGCCTCCATCGTGTTCGACGAGGCGGAGAACCGGATGCACACCATCAAGGCCGTCATGGTGGCCACGCTCGCCGAGGCCAAGGACCAGCCGGCATGAAAGTGGTCATCGCGCTGGGCGGAAACGCGGTGCTCGAGCGGGGCGAGGCACCGGACTCCGGCATCCAGGAGACGCACGTCGTGAGCGCGGTCACCGCGCTCGCCCCGCTGGCCGTCCGCCATCAGCTGCTCATCACGCACGGCAACGGGCCGCAGGTCGGCGTGCTGGCCCTGGAGTCAGCCAGCGACCCGGCGCTGACCCGCCCCTACTCGTTTGACGTGCTCGGCGCCCAGACGCAGGGGATGATCGGGTACTGGCTGGTCCAGGCGCTGCACAACGCGGTGCCCGCCCAGCGGGCCGGCTGCCTGGTCGGTCGCACCGTCGTCCACGCGGATGACCCGGCGTTCACCAATCCGACCAAGTTCGTCGGGCCGGTCTACGACGAGCCGCAGGCGCGCCAGCTGGCCGCCGAGCGCGGCTGGAACGTCCGCCAGGACGGGGCCGCCTGGCGCCGGGTGGTGCCCTCGCCCGAGCCGGTCGAACTGGTGGAACTAGACATGATCAAGGCGCTGGCGGGCGGCGGCGTGATCGTCGTGTGTGCCGGCGGCGGCGGCGTTCCCGTGGTCCGGGACGACGCTGGCGCGCTGCGCGGGGTGGAGGCCGTGGTGGACAAGGACCTCACCGCCGCGCTGCTCGCCCGCGACCTGGCCGCTGACGCGCTGCTCATCCTGACCGACGTGGACGCGGTCGAGGACGGCTACGGCACCCCGCAGGCCCGCCCCATCCACCGGGCCACCCCTGCGGAGCTGCGCGCCCGCCCGTTCCCTGCCGGATCCATGGGCCCGAAGGTGGAAGCCGCCTGCCGCTTCGTGGAGGCCACCGGCGGGATGGCCGCGATCGGCCGCCTCGATGACGCCGAGGCGCTCCTGGACGGCAAGGCCGGCACGATCGTAGAGCTGGCCTCATGACCCAGCTCGGCACCGCGCCGACGCGGCGGCCGAAGTCCAGTACGGCCAGGCATCGGGCACTTCCTGGCCATGTTGGGGCACTCCGATGGAGGCCGAGTCCCATTGACCTCGCTATCGCGCTCGTAATAGTCGCCATTTTCTATGTGATCGGCCGGCTCGGCCATTCGCTGAGCGTCGATGTCACCGCTGGCTCCTCTCCGTCCGCGCTCCCGACCGGGATCGGTCACGTCCCGTTCTACGCCGCGGCCTCGCTACTGCGGATGTTCTCCGCCCTGGCCCTCTCGACCATCTTCACCTTCGTCTACGGCACGGCGGCCGCCCGGCTCCGGCGGGCCGAGAAGCTGCTTGTCGGTGGCCTCGACATCTTGCAGTCGGTGCCCGTGCTGGGGTTCCTCACGTTCACCACCGTGTTCTTCCTGCACCTGTTCGGGACGGCGGGCGCGCTGGAGGCGGCGTCGGTCTTCGCGGTGTTCACCTCCCAGGCGTGGAACATGACGTTCAGCTTCTACCACTCGCTGAAAACCCAGCCCAGCGACCTGGATGAGGCGGCCCGGCTGTACCGGCTGACCAAGTGGCAGCGGTTCTGGAAGCTCGACGTCCCGAGCTCGATGATCGGCCTGGTCTGGAACGCCATGATGTCGATGGGGGGCGGCTGGTTCTTCCTGACCGCCTCCGAGGCGATCACCGTCAGCGGTCACCAGTACGAACTGCCGGGGATGGGCAGCTACATCGGAGCCGCCATCGCCGAAGGCTCGCTCGGCAAAGTCGCGGTCGCCGTCGCGGTGATGGTCATCCTGGTCGTCGGGGTGAACGCGCTGCTGTTCCAGCCACTGGTGGCCTGGTCGGACCGGTTCCGGCTGGAGCGGTCCGAGTCGGCCACCACGTCCCGTAGCGTGGTCCTGGACCTGCTGCGCAAGTCACACCTGAACCAGGTCCTGGCCGTGGTATTCGGGCCGGCCGGCCGGGTGCTCGACCGGATCACCCGCCCGCTGGGCTTGACGGAGGACCCGCCGGCCGAAAGCCCGGCCCGGCGCCGAGTCGGCGACGTGACGTTCTGGGGGATCACCGGCGTCCTGCTGACGTGGGGCGCCGTGGGCGCGTTCAGCTACCTGCACCGGTGGGTCGGATGGGGTACCTTCGCCGACTGCGGCTGGCTCGGCCTGATCACCTTCGGCCGGGTCGCGGTGGTGGTGCTCGTCGCCACCGTCATCTGGGTGCCGATCGGGGCAGCAATCGGGCTGAGCCCGCGGCTTTCCCGGGTGTTCCAGCCCGTCGTCCAGATCCTGGCCAGCTTCCCGGCCAACCTGCTGTTCCCGTTCCTGATCATCATCTTCCTGGCCATCCACCTCTCGCTCAACTTCGGCAGCATCCTGCTGATGGCCGTCGGCGCCCAGTGGTACATCTTGTTCAATTCCATCGCCGGGGCCAGCGCCATTCCCAGCGACCTGCGGGAGATGTCCGCCCTGTTCCGGCTGACCCGGCGCCAGCGCTGGCGCCGGCTGATCCTCCCGGCGGTCTTTCCGTCCTACGTCACGGGAGGAATCACCGCGGCGGGAGGAGCCTGGAACGCTTCCATCGTCGCCGAGGTGGTGGCCTGGGGATCGCATCACTTGTCCGCCGCCGGGCTCGGCGCCTATATCGCGGAGGCCTCCAGTTCGGCCGCCCCCGACCACTTCGCCCGGGTGCTGACCGGCATCATCGTCATGAGCCTGTACGTGGTGCTGGTCAACTCCCTCTTCTGGCAGCGCCTGTACCGCCTGGCCGACTCCCATTTCACCCTCTGAGAGAGCACCGACCATGTCTCCCACGCCTCCGCCCGCCACCCAGCCCACGCCCGCGCCCACCACCCCGCAGACCGGACCCGGCCCCGGTGACCCTGGCACTGATGGTCCCGGCACTGCTGACATGGCCGAGGTGATCCTGCGGATCTCCGGGATATCCAAGGCATACAAATCCGCCGACGGCAGTCCCCTGCCGGTGCTGGACAACATCTCGTTCGACCTGCGAAAAGGGGAGATCGTGGCGTTGCTCGGCAAGTCCGGGGCGGGCAAGAGCACCCTGCTGCGGTGCATCGCCGGCCTGATCACGCCGACCTCGGGGCAGGTCCTCTACCGCGGCGTCCCGATCACCGGTGCCAACCCGGGCGTCGCGATGGTCTTCCAGACCTTCGCGCTGCTTCCGTGGCTGACCGTGCTGAAGAACGTCGAGATCGGCCTGCAGGCCAAGGGCATGACGCCCACCGACTTCCAGGACAAGGCGACCAGGGAAATCGACCGGATCGGGCTCGACGGCTTCGAATCGGCGTACCCCAAGGAACTCTCCGGCGGGATGCAGCAGCGCGTCGGCTTCGCCCGGGCGCTCGTGGTGGAGCCGGACGCCCTGCTGCTCGACGAGCCCTTCTCCGCCCTTGACGTGCTGACCGGCGAGAACCTCCGCACCGAGCTACTGCGGCTCTGGGCCACCCCGGATTTCCCGACCCATGCCATGCTCATCGTCACCCACAACATCGAAGAGGCGGTCACCCTCGCCGACCGGATCTTCATCCTGGGCACCAACCCCGGACGGATTCGCACCGAGATCCCCTGCGAGCTGCCCCGCCCCCGCAATCGCCGCAGTCCGGAGTTCCAGGCCCTGGCCGACCGCATCTACGGCATCATGATCACCCGGGAGGACCAGGCCGCGGCGCCCGCCGTACCCAGTACCGCGCCGGCTGATACCTCCCCGGAAGACACCCCGCTACCCGACGCTTCGGTCGGAGCGATGGCCGGCCTGCTGCAGATCCTCGCCGCCCACGGCGGGGAAAGCGATGTCCCCCGGCTGGCCCGGGTGCTTAAGTTCGACAGCCACGAGCTGGCTCCCCTCTTCGACGCCGCCCAGATGCTCGGCCTGGCTACCGTGGACGGCACCGACATCAAGCTCACCGACGACGGGCGCAGCTTCGCCGCGGGGGACATCGATGCCGCCAAGTCGATCTTCGCCCGTCAGGCCCAGGCCAGGGCGCCACTGGTCCGGGCCATCTGCAACCACCTGGCGGCGACCAGCGACGGCATCCTCAGCGAGGACTTCTTCCTGGACATGCTCCGCGGCGGCTTCAGCGAAGACCGGGCGCACCAGCAGCTGGACCTGGCCATCGGCTGGGGCCGTTACGCCGAGCTCTACGAATTCGACGCCGACACCGGCCAGCTGAAACTGGACCATCCCCCCGTCGCGAACGCCAATGGCCAGACGCCGGCCGCAAGCGCGGCCCGCTAGCGTCTGCTCGTGGTCTGGCGCCATCCCGCCTGCCGGACAACGGCATCCTGGCCGAACGAGCGCTTGTTCTAACCTCGGGTGAGCGGGAGTTCCGCGCGTAGTGTAGTGCCCGCCCCGCGCGGGCTGTCGAGAAAGATCCGACCGCCGAGCGCCTGCACCCGATCCTTGAGGCCGGCCAGGCCGGTGCCGTCGGCGAAGCTGGCCCCGCCGGCACCGTCGTCGCTTACCGTGACGACCAGGGCATCGCCGGCGACCTCGGCCTCGACGGTGACGGCCGAGGCGCGGGCGTGCTTGGCCGCGTTGGTCAGCGCCTCGGCGACGACGTAGTAGGCGCTGACCTCGACCTCCTCGGGCAGCCGCCCGTCGGCATCGACCTGGAGGTCGACGGGGACCGGGGAGCGGCGAGCGAGTATGGGCAGGGCGCGGCGCAGGCCGCCCGCGGTCAGGATCGCCGGGTGGATGCCGCGGGCGATGTCCCGCAGCTCCTCCAGTGCGCCGGCCGCCGTGGCGGCGGCGCGGTCGAGCTGCCCGGCGAGGTCGCCGAGCCCGGACGGCACCGCCGCCCGGGCCCCGCGCAGCTGCAGCGACAGGGAGACCAGCCGCTGCTGGGCGCCGTCGTGCAGGTCCCGCTCGATCCGCCGCCGCGCCTGGTCCGCGGCGGCCACGAGCCGCGCCCGCGAGGTGGTCAGCTCGGCCTGGCTTTCGGCGTTGGCGATGGCGGTGGCGACGAGCTCGGTGAAATCAGCCAGCCGCTGCTCGCTGTCGTCAGGCAGTCGTCCATGCCGCGTCCCAGCGGCGATGGCGCCCCACAGGCGGCCCTCGACCACGATGGGGCTGGCAACCGCGCCGCGGACACCCTCCGGCGTGGTCACCGGCGGGTCGTCGGTGTCGCGGCGGGCCGCGCGGCCGGTAGCCTGGACCGTCGCCAGGGCCAGCCGCGGGTCCAGCGGGCCGCGCCAGGCCGGACGGGATTGCGCGACCCCGTAGGCGCCCATCACCGTGACCTGACCGTCCAGCTCGAACCGCACGACCGCCGCGGTGTCGGCGCCGAACAGCGCGCCGACCTCCTCGGCCACCGCGGCGAACACCGGATCCGGGCCCCTGCCGCGGGCGACCAGCGTCGCCACCCGCCGCAGCGCGGCTTGCTCCCCGGCGATCCGGCGGAACCCGGCGTACAGCTGGGCGTTATCCAGGGACACTGCGAGCTGCCCGACGATGAGCTTGACCGCGTCCAGCCGCCCGCCAGTGAAAGCACCGCGGATGAGGCGGTTCTCCAGCACCAGCACCGCCTGCAGCGTTCCCCGGCCGAGGATCGGCAAGGCCAGCAGCGAGCAGCTGCCGGCATCGGCGTAGTACGGGTCCCGTGCGAACCGGTCATCGCGGGTGGCGTCGGCCACGACCAGCGGCTCACCCGTCCGCTGGACGTACCGCAGCACCGACATCGGCACCGCGGGCTCATGCTCGGTGCCGCTGACCAGGACGGCGCCGCCGTCGCTGTCTGGTGCGGGCAGCAGCCAGTCGTGCCGATCATCGCTCCACAGCAGCATGTGGACGCCCGTGGCGCCGGTCATCGCGCTGAGCACCCGGACGATGCGGGCGTGCAGCCGGTCGATGCTGGTCTCCGAGCTCAGCGCCTGCGACGCGGACAAGATGCCGAGCATGTCGATGGTTCCGGTCGTTACGGCGGAGCGGCGATCGGAAAGATCGGCAGGCTGCTCGGTGCCGTGCTCGCCCGTCGCGTCGGATTGCGGCCGCAGGGCTGGGTAGGCCCAGTCCAGCTGGGCTACCTTCGCCGTCGCCCCCCAGGCAAGGTATTCCTGGCGGGCCTGGGCAAAGAGGTCGTAGCCGGCCTGTTCGACGCCGTAGGCCAGGTAGAAGCGGGCGGCGCGCTCGGCGATCAGGGCTCGATGCCATGGCCGCTGCCGCTGGGCGGCCTCGCGCCGCGCGGCGTCGAAGGCGAAGACCGCGGCTTGGAAGTCGCCGGCCGCCCAGGCCCGCTCGGCCTCGAGCAGCCGCAGCAGGTGCAGGAAATTGTCCGGCGCGTTCGCGGCGCGGGCAGCCAGCCACCGGATCACCTCGTCCACCTCGGACAGCCGGCCGCCGCGCTCGTCACCACCGGCGGCGCGGACCTGCTCGGCGAGGGCCAGCCCGCGGAGCAGCCGGGCCAGGGCCGCCGGATAGAGGCCCCGGGCCGCCGGTAGCAGCGGCATCGCCGCCTCGGTGTGTCGCACCAGATCGACCGGATCGCCAAAGATGGCGGCGGCGACCGCATGCTGGATATTCGTGAGGAGAAGCGCCAGCGGGTTGTCGGCGTACCGGTCGATGGGGACCGCCTCACCGGCCCCGGCGGAGCTTTCGCCACGTAGCGCACCTACCAGCCACCGGTAGCTGTCGAGCCACTGGCCGATCAGTTCGCTGCCGATGCGGCGCACGAAGGCCACGTCGGCCTCCAGCTCGGCGACGTAGATGTCCAGTGTTGGCCCGCAGTCCAGCAGGCTCGCCACGATCGGCTGGCAGACGTATCCCGCGTTGGCTAGGTCGCCGCCCGCAATCAGACCATCCCGGGCCTGCTGACCTGCTTGGACACTGTTTTCGATCGGTTCGAACCAGTGACTCACGACAGCGAATTGGAAGCGCGCATGCGAGGTGCCGGGCTCGTAGCCGCGGGCTTCGCCCAGCGCCAGGATCCGTCGCAACGCCCGGTACGCGGCGTAGTCGCCACGCAGCACCACATCGGCGGCGGTGGCGTGGCTAGCGGGGCCGATCATGGTAGGACCCGGACCGTGCTCGATCCAGATCCGCAGCGCCTGTTGGCTCAGCCAGGCGAACCTGGCGTGGTCGGCAATGAAATAAACCGTTGGCAGGACCGCGTTGATCAGGCCGGCCGCGGCGATCAGCGCCGGGTCGGTGATTTCCGGCCGGGTCAGATCGTCGGCCGCGTCTGTTTGGTCTAGCCACCGGTACAGGTCATCGAATCCGTGATCGAGCTCCACGGGGAGCCGGTCCGCCGCCGGAACCGTGATGCCAAGCTCACGCAGTGAGTCGATGCCCAGATCGATCGCTTCGGTAAAGCGGTTCCGGTGGGTCAGGCTGTGTACCTGCACCGCCGTCGCATCCGCCCGTTCCAACACGCTGGTCGACAGCTGCTCGATCGTGCGGTACTCCTCGTCTGCCTCCTCCAGGCGCCCCAGGCTGTACAGCGCGGCATGCCGGGCGACGTGCACCTCGACGAGCATGGCCCTCTCACCCGAATCGATCACTCCCAGTGCGGTCGCCAACAGCGCGTTCACTAGCGGGTAGTCCCCGATCAAAGCCGCCTGGTCGGCGGCGCGCCGCAACAGCGCCGCCAACAGACGCCGCTCCGTGGGATCATCAACGGCGTCCACCACCGGCAAGTACTGCTCGGCCGCGACCGCGAACAACTCCGGCACCCCGGCCAGCCGCCGCGCCATGGCCAGCTGCAGGGTGCGTCGCCGCTGCGGGTCCAGCCCGCCCAGGACCACCTCGCGGGTCCGGTCGTGGCGAAACCGCACCGCCTCATGCGCCCTGGGCTCCACCACCAGCAGGCCCTCCTCCAGGGCCAGCGCCACCATCTGCTCCACCACGCCCGCCGCTGCGGCGGTGGCGGTCTGCAGCAGACTGAGTTCGGCCCGCCCGCCCAGACACGCCATCGCCTCAACCAGCTCCCGCGACGTCGCTGGCATGCCCTCGACACGCGCCGCCAGCAGCCCGGCCACCTCGGACTGGTCCAGGTGAACGCGTACCGCTGCCTCGTCCCACCGCCACCCAGCAGCCGTCGCCGACAGCACACCGTCGCGCCGCAGCAGATTGAGCAACTCCACCGTCTCATACGGATTGCCGGAGGTATGGGGGCCGATCACCTCGACCAAACCCGCCGCCGTGGCCGGGTCCACGCGCAACATCTCCGCGACCATCGTGACCAGACTCGGCACGGCCAGGTTGGCCAGCCGTAGGAGCTCCACCCCGGCCTGGTCACGCCATGGGGACAGCAGCGCCGCCAGCGGATGCGCCGCATCCACCTCCCCCTCCCGGTAGGCGCCCACCAGCAGCAGGCCCTGGACCGGCTCCTCGCTCAGTACCAGGTCCACGACGCCCAGCGGGGTGCGCCCGGCCCACTGCAGGTCATCGACGAACACCACCAGGGGCCGTTTCCGGGAGGCGACCGCCCGCAGCACCGCCACAGCTACCCGCTGCGCCCGCACCTGGGCGGTCAGCGGATCCCCCGCATCCGGGGGCACCCCGAGCAGCGCCGCGAACTCCGGCACCGCGGCTGTCAACAGACCCGCGTTCGCCCCGGCTGCCGCCAATATCCGGCTGCGGACCCCGGCCAGCTCATCCGCCGGCTCGGCCAGCAGCAGCCGGCCCAGCGCGCGGAACGCCTGGTTGACCGCGTCGAACTCCAGATCCCGGCGGTAGGGGTCGAACTTGCCCGCCACGAACCACCCATCCCGGCCCGTCACCACCGGCCGCAGCTCATCCGCCAGCGCGGTCTTGCCCACCCCCGGCGCGCCGCTGACCAGCACCCCCCGGCACCGGCCCACCATGGCGCCCTCGAACGCCGCCGTCAGGGCCGCCGCCTCCTCCTCGCGGCCCACCAGCCGCGAGGGCGGCAGCAGCCGCAGCGGGACATCATGCTCGCCGACCCCCCACGCCGCCTCTCCCGGCCGCAAGCCGGTCTGCTGCACCCGCTCCAGGTCATAGGCCACGCCGTCGGCCGTCTGGTACCGGTGGTCCGGTTCCTTCTCCAGCAGGTGCATGATGACCTGCGACAGCGGCCCCGGCACGGCCGGGTTCACCTCCGCCGGCGGCACCGGTACCCGGGCTAGGTGATCATGGACGAGCCGGAGCGGGTCCCCGGTCCCGAACGGCGGCCCGCCGGTGGCCAGCTCGTACAGCGTCGCGCCCAGCGCGTACAGGTCAGCCCGCTGATCTACCGGCCGGCCGGTCCGTCCCGTCTGCTCCGGCGCCAGGTACGCCAGCGTCCCCACGATCTCGGCGTGATGGGTGAATTCCGGGCGGATCTCGGCGAACGAGGCCGCCCGCGCGAAGTCGACCAGGCACGGGGCGCCATCGCGGGAGATCATGATGTTGGCCGGGGTGATGTCCCGGTGCATCACCCCCCGCCGGTGCATCCCGGCTACCGCCTCGGCCAGCCCCGCCGCGAGCCCGATCAGCTCACTGGCCGGCAGCGGCTTGGCCAGCCCGGCCAGGCTCGTGCCGCCATCCGCCAGCATGATCGACCCTGGATAACGCGGTGCCTCCGCCAGCTGTGCGACCCCTTTGACGCCGCGCAGCCGCTCCAGCATCGCCATCTCATGCCGGACCCGGCGGTCGGCGTCCGGCCCCAGCGGCTCCTTACGGATGACCGCGCCCCCAGGCAGGAAGAGCCGGGTGACGCGCGCGCGGTCGCTGCGGTGCACCACTTCGGCC
>Ga0335073_10014666_pt1 | contig 10978 bp, 6 predicted proteins | sample Lox_Sample_22_FD_207093 | JGI IMG/M metagenome (GOLD analysis project Ga0335073, IMG submission 207093) | Soil microbial communities from Loxahatchee National Wildlife Refuge, Florida, United States - Lox_Sample_2.2 | ecosystem: Environmental > Terrestrial > Soil > Wetlands | place: USA: Florida... | reverse complement strand
AGGTTGTACCCGCTGCCCAGCGGGTTGGTGCTCGGCAGGATCTGACTGAAGTTCGGCTTGATCGGCAGGTCCTGGTCCGGGATGAGGCCGACGTCGACCGAGCCGGTCTTCACCGCGGTGTACTCGGTCGAGTCATCGGTGTACGCGAGGTACTCGAACTTGGACAGGGTCGGCTTGGGGCTGCCTGAGTAGGATGGGTTCGGCACGAAGCTGACCGTGCCCGCGGTGCTGAAGCTGCTCAGCTTCCACGGCCCGTCGACGACCGCCCACAGCGGGTTGCTCGCGTAGGTGCTGGACTTCTGAGCCTGCCCGGACAGGTAGTTGTACACCGCGGTGCACTTCGCCCACTTGTCCGCGGCGCTGTCGGTGGTGCACCCGCCGCTGCCCGCCTTGGCGCCCGCGCTGGTGACGTCCCAGGCCATCGGCATCGGGGTGATCTCGGCGAGCTGGTTGTAGGTGAACCAGATGCTGGACACCGGGCTCTTGAGCTTCAGCACCACCGTGTCGGGGCCGGTCGCGGAGTAGGAGCTCAGGTTGTCTGGCAGCAGGCCAGGCACGTAGCCGTAGAAGTTGGCCGGCTCGGCCTTCATCATGTTGAGCCAGAAGATGACGTCGTTGGCGTCAACGGTCTCGCCGTTGCTCCACTTCCAGCCCTTCATGTTGATCGTGACGGTCTTGCCGCCGTCCGTGTACACGGGCGCGTTCGCGGTGGAGAGCGGGTAGTTGACGGCGATGTCGCTGTTGGTTTCGTTGCCGAAGTAGTACAGCGGCCGGTACATCAGCATCTGGAAGCCCTCGCTGTTGTACTCGTTCGCGCTCGCCAGCGGGGTGTACGGGAAGATGTAGCTGAGCGTGATGCCTGCGGGCAGCGCCCAGGTCGCGGTGCCGCCGGACACCTTCGTCCCGGTCGGGGACGCGGACGCCCCGGGAGTGCTGGACGAGCCTCCGCTGCTGCACGCGGCGATTCCGACCGCGAGCACGGCCGCCGCGCCGGCCACGGCGATCCGCGCTAGCCGCGACCTTCGTCTGTTCCGAAACATCGATTGCGCTCCTTGGCTGTGATGTTCTGTGCGCCTCCGACTTGCCCTGGTGGGGCGTGCTCCCAGGCGCTAGCTTGCCTGGAGCGTAAGTTAGCCCCGTTAAGGGCTTGAAGCCGAAGCGTCACAATTTGCTATCGATACGCCAATGATTGGATTATCACCCAGCCTCCGCGCTCGGAAGCGCGTAGACCGGTACGCTCATCGCCCTTGCCTGCGATGGGTGGAAAGTACCACAAACCAGACTGAGAGTAAGACGGCCGGTCCGCCACCTTTCCGCTTCTTAGCCCCATCTACAGGATTTTTTCCTGAATCTTACATTCGTCGATACAGCCACGGGAGGCCCACCGTACCTATCACGTCGTTCGGGGCGTCCAGTTAGTTCCACGTGAACCATCAGTTCCACCGGAACCGCCACACCGCGAGGGCGCAGCCGCCGGCGGCGCCGCCCGCCAGCACCAGCAGGCCACCGACAGGGCCGTGCTCGACTGGGATGTAGCCCTGCCGCAGGATCTGCGCGAGCGCGCGGAACGGGTGCCGCCCGACCGCTGCCGGTAGCCAGCGCGGCACGCTGAACGTCGGGTCGACGATACCCGACATGATTGCCACCGGCAGGAACTGGCCCGCTCCGGGGATGAGCCGCGGCTGAGATAGGGTCGCGCCCGTGGAGGCGGTGAACTTCGACCGCGCGGCTGGCGATTACGACGCGACGCGGGCGCTGCCGGCCGCCAGCATGGACCGGCTGACCGCGATGCTCGCGGCGCGACTGCGCGGGCGCCAGCCCTGCCTCGAGATCGGCGTCGGCACCGGGCGGATCGCGTTGCCGCTGAGCCGTCGCGGGATCACCCTGGCAGGGATCGACATCTCCGGCGCCATGCTCCGGCGGGTAGCCGTGAACGCCGGGGGCGTCACCCCGGTTCCGCTGGTACAGGCGGACGCCACCCGGCTGCCTGCCGCCACGGGCGCGTTCGGCGCCGTGCTCGCCGTCAACGTGCTGCACTTGATCCCGACGTGGCGGCTCGCCGTCGACGAGGCGGTGCGGGTGCTGCGGCCGGGGGGCGTTGTGGTCGCAAGCTTCCCCGGCGAAGGCCGCGCGCCCCGTGCGCACCGTGGGCCCTCGCAGCCGGGCGAGGCTCTCGAGGCCGCGCCCTGGGCCGGCGCGCTGCGGGAGTCGCTGGAGCGCCACGGAATGAGCCGCCTGGCGGCCGGCGCTCGTAACGCTCACGAGGTCGCTGGTTACCTGGGACGCCGCGCGGTCCGCCGGTCACTGGACCCGGTGACCGTGCGGGAGACCCAGACACTCGGACAGGCGCTTGACCGGCTGGAGCGGCAGATCTACTCCTGGACCTGGCCCTACACCCAGGGGCAGGTTCGCGCTGTCTGTCACGACCTCCAGGGCTGGGCGGCGCGGGAGAACGTCGCTCTCGAGGCCGGGCACATCGTGGCGTCGCAGATGCGCTGCTGGGCGTTCGAGCTGCCCGCATAACGCGAGCAGGGACTCGGCGCGGTCCAGGGTGTGCCTGAGGTTGTTCCCGCCCACGAGCGCGCGGGCCTCAGGGATGGTAAGCCAGCGGAGCGGAGCGTCCGCGTGCTCCGGCCGGGCCGCGCCGGGTTCTCCGGTCGCGAGAAAGTAGCGCAGGTCGGCGTGCTCGTGCGCGGGCTCGCCCTTGCCCGGTGGGACCTGGCAGACGACCGCGTGCATGATCGCGCCGTCCGGCCACGGCACCAGGTCGGGCAGGCCGGTCTCCTCCCTGGCCTCCCGCAGCGCGATCTCCAAGGGGTCGCTCTCCCCCGGGTCGCCGTGGCCGCCCGCCTGGAGCCACATCCGCATTCGCTGGTGCCAGCGGAGCAGCACCCGGCCGCTGTCCGGATGCAGGACGAGGGCCGAGGCCGTGAAGTGCAGCGGCAGCGACCGCGACCATGGATCCGCCTGGGCCGTGGCGAGCCGGCGCATGCGTGCCACGTCGGCGGCCTCGGCCTCTCCGCGCGCCTCGTACCCGGCGAGCCACCCGTTGATCACCGGTCCATGGTGCCACGCGGCCGGGCGGCGCCTGAACCGATTTCCCCTACGATCCCGCCGGGAACAGCATGACGATAACTCGACGGGGCTTGCTATTTCATTAGCACATATGTTCTAATGAATGCATGAGGGTGACGCCCGCGGCGGCGAACCGGCAGGGCACCGTGGCGCACTTCCCCGCGCCACGGACCCCCGCCGTCGGCTAGCCCCGATTGACCGACCTGGAGACCAGGTGCCCGGGTTCTCCCCCTTAACGGCACTGGTCGCACCTGTTGCAGGATGCCCATGGCGCTGGCCGCCTCAAACCGGAACGAGAGGACCCCGGACTAGAAATTAATATAACGATGATCGCAAGGACTTTTGTTTTCCTCGCACCTATGTTCTAATAGATGCATGGGTGAGACCCGTGCGGCGGCAAGCCGCCAGGAGGCCGCGGCGCACTTCCCCGCGTCGCGGCAACCGGCTGTCGTCCGCGCGCGGTGGCATGGTCCGCCCGGGCTCGTCGCGGCCGGAGTCGCCACACCCGGCGCGATGAATCGCGCCGGGGAGTGAGCGCAGCCACCCGGCCCGTGCCTAGCCGCATCGCGGCGCGCCGCCGACGACGCTGATCGTCACCGGATGGCCGTCGCACCTGCCGACCGTTAGGGGAAGACATGAAGCGCGATATCGAATATATTAGCCATCAGGATGACGATCGGCTCGCATTCCTAGAAAATAAAACCGTGGAGCTGGAGCGCCGGCTCGCCGAGGTCACGAACGGCGGCGGCACTCCTGACTACCACGCGCGGGAGCACGGACCGGTCGAGATTCCGGCGTTTCCCGCACCTACCGTGGTCGATTATGCCGACTCGGGGCGCCGCCGGCCGGGTGCTGGTGACACGCACCGCCATGGGGGGACGAGTCACCGCGACGGCCCCGCTGACCCGCCGACCGGCAGCTACCCGGTCGCGAGCGACAGCTACCGTGACGCGGCCGAGCGTTACCCGGACGTCGCCGACGGCTACCCGGCCACGGCCGGCGGCGATGCCGACGCCGATGAGGACGGCTACGGCGACATGGACACCGACTACGCCGACGAGGCGGCCAGCAGTTACCCGGAAGAGGCGCCCGGTGGCTACCGAGACGAGGCGGCCGGTCGTTACCGCGACGAGGTGCCCGGCGGTTACCCGCGGGAGGCCGTGGACGGTTACCCGCGGGGGGCCGTCGGCGGATACGCGGGCGCGGGCGCGGCCGGGTATCCGGGAGCCCGGGCGGGCGCGCCTGACCGGCCCCGGGAGCGAACCGAAGGGCTCATCAACCATGGCCGGCGGCACGCGAGGCGCGGTCGGGGGTGGCTCGCGCACTGGCGGACCATCGCGATCGCGCTAGTGGCCCTGGTCGCGGGCATCACGCTGATCACGCTGGTCCTGCCGGGCTCGAGCCCGGGCTGGCCCGCCAGCGTGACAACCGTGCAGAACGAGATCACGATCGCGTGCCAGAACCCGAACGTCGTGTCCGAGCCGAGTCAGGTCAACTTCGCCTGCGCCAAGGACACCCGGCAGATCCTGTGGGTCTTCTCGCTGCTGACGAGCTATGACAACCCGAACTTCACCGACTCGTCGAACAGCAGGAAAGGTCTCGAGCCGATCCAGGCCGCGCAAGGCGGCAATGTCGCGTGGTCGCTGAACCTGCACCACCCCTACAACCCCGGCAACCCGATCGACAGCCTGGAGGTAGCGGCACGGGCGATCAACAACATCATCGGCGGCGCCACCGTCACCGGGACGAGCGGCGCGCCCGTGGTCCAGCCGGGACTCGAGAGCAGTGCGGCGAACTGCGCCACCTACACCGGCTCGTCGGCGCTGATCACCCGGCAGGGGTTCCCGGCCGTGTGCGCGCTGCCGGTGAGCAGCCCGGACGGCCAGGCGGCCCTGGTGAGCGCCGTCTTCCAGCAGTGGATGGTCGGTGCGCCCGCGCAGTTCGCCACCGAGGCTGGCGTGCTCTTCGAGAACGCCGACAACCCGGGTGACCCGCGCGTCCAGTCGATCCTGAGCACGTTGCGGACTTCAGGACTGTAACCGCCGAAAGGGGGAAGCCGAAGGGGGCAAAGATATCCGTGCACTCCGTCAGGAGGCCATGGTGGCAGCAGGCGACGGCGCTTGTGACCGTGAGCACCGGCGGCGCGATCTCGGGATTCACCTTCGTTCCCGGGGCCGCGGCCACGGTGACGTCGCCCAGCAACGTTCCGGTGCACCTGCTGGCCCTGGAGAAGGCGGCCACACCCGTCGACTCCGGGGACACCAGGCTGCGCTCGGCGATCGTCAACGTGGCCAACTACTACCTGCGGCTCGCGCAGACCAGGACTCCCGGTCAGATGGAGGCGCTCATCTGGGGTGACGACAGCCTGGACGGAGCGGACCACGGCGCGTCGTGCGCCGCGTTCGCCAGCCTGACGCTGGAACTCGCCGCGCAGGCCACCGGCGAGCAGAGCTGGGTCTCGGGTGGATCGACGTATCCGTGGCCGCTGCACGAATGGGTCGACGCGCGGGTCGACGAGAACCCGGACTCGCCCGGCATCACGTCCATCGTGCAGGACGCGGAGGCACACCAGCGGTGGCACCCGCTCGGCGACGGCTATCAGCCGCAGCCCGGCGACTGGGTCTTGTTCGACCAGCACGTGGAGGTCGTGACCGGCTACACGAACGGCGTCCTCGACACGATCGGCGCGGACTCGCTGCCGAACCTCACGGTTAACGCGCACTCGTTCCCCGACCCGCTCGCCCAGCAGGGGGTCGAGGGGTTCGTCGACAACGGCCACCTGAACGCGCAGGCCACGTCGGCCGGCGGCGCACCACAGCAGGCGACGCCGGCAACGGGGAAGCACGCGTCCCCGGCGACCACCGGGGCGCGCGGCGCGCAGGGGTCCGGTCCGGCCGCCGATCAGATGCTGGCCGATATTCCCGGCGCGGTCGCTCCGGCCGCCGCCAACGGCGCGACGGGCACGGGGACGGCCGCACCGCAAGTGCCTCAGCCGGCCGGCCCGGCGCCGACCACGACGCCGGCCGCCGCCCCGGCGAAGACCGCGGCCCCGGCCCCGGCGGCCGATCCGTCCCCGCCGGCGACCACCGCGGGATCGGCGGCGGCGAGCGGACCGTCGCACAGCGCGGCGAGCGCCACCGCCGCAGAGGCCGCGGCGGATATCCCCGGTGACACCGCGCCCGCCGGCCTCACCCCGGCGTCCGCGGGCACCGCGACGGCACCCGCGCGGGCCCAGGGCTCGGCGCCGCGCACGTCGCCCGCCCCCTACAGCAAGCACACCGCGCCCGACACCGCGACCCCGGGGACGAGTAGCCAGCAGGCGTTCATCAACCAGATCGCGCCAGGAGCGTACGCCGCCCAGCAGCGTTTCGGGGTACCTGCCTCGGTCACGATCGCCCAGGCCATCGACGAGTCCGGCTGGGGAACCAGCCAGCTCGCCGCCGTGGACCACAACCTGTTCGGCATCAAGGGCACCGGGCCCGCCGGCAGCGTCACGCTGCCGACCCAGGAGTTCGAGAACGGCGAGTGGGTCACGATCTACGCGCAGTTCCGCGCCTACCACAACGTCTCACAGAGCATCGCCGACCATGCCGAGCTCCTCGCGACCAGCGGCTATTACACGCAGGCGATGGCGGACCGCGCAGTGCCCGACGCGTTCGCGAACGACCTGACCGGCGTCTACGCGACCGACCCGGACTACGGCTCGAACCTGATCGCGATCATGCGGCTGTACAACCTGTACCGCTTCGACGCTCCGCCGGCGCAAGCGCAGCAGGCGCCGGCGGCGAGCCCGGCCCCGGCGGCCCCCGCGCCGAGCGCCAGCCCGGCGCAACCGTCCAGCCAGTCGCCGTCCGCGCAGCCGTCAAATGGCGAGGCGACCATTCCCGGCGTGGTCGCGGCGTCCGCGCCGGCGCCGTCCACGACGCACCCGGCCGCCACGACCCCGGCCGCGCCCTCCGCACCCACGGCACCGGCAACGCGTACAGCCCCCACCGCACCCGTCGCGTCTGCCTCCGGCACCGCCGCCATCCCCGGCACCGTCACGATCCCCAGAGGCGCGCCCGCCCGCGCGAGCACGGCCCGCGCGGGCACGGCCCCCGCGAGCACGGGCCCCACGCGCACGGCGCCCGCGATGGCCGCCACGTCCGGCAGCCGGGTCCGGGCGACCGCAGGCCGGGCCGCCCGGGGCTCCGCGCTCGTTCCCGGGCTGGTCACGCCGGCCACGCCGCGGTACCAGGCGGCGCTGCCCGCCACCGTCGCGACCGCGTACTTCGCCAAGGCCAAGGCGCCGCTGGCGCGCGCCGAGCAGCTGCATCGCGACGTGGCGGACCAGGCCGGCATCCCGTGGCAACTGCTCGCCGCCTGCGACTGGATGGAGTGCCACGCCGACCCGAGGTACTCACCGGTCCAGGGTGAGCGGCTCGGCACGCTCACCTCCGACGGCAGTGTCTACGCGACGAAATCCGAGGCACTCGCGCAGGTCGCCGGCGACCTGCGCGAACTCGCCCTGGCGGTCTACGGGCTCGACCTGAGCGCGCCGGGGATCCTCTCCGTGCGCGCGATCGCCGACGTGTTCGCCGCGTTCCGCTGGGGCGGGCTGCTGCGCAGGCACCGCGTCTCCGCGATGGAGTTCCCCTACTCCGTCGCCGGGCTCACCGTCCAGCACCAGAAGATGCACTGGCCCCTCATCAACGACCCGGACGCGCCGGACAGGCCGGGCAGCCGGTTCCGGATGCCGTTCGGCGCCGTGCCGGTCGTGCTCACGCTCAACTATCCAGCCACCGTGTGACCGACAGAAAGCGCAGGTAAGCCTCGTGGTCCGTATCGTGCTACAGCGATCCGCCCCGGCACAGGCGGCTCCCCCCCGGCAGCAGTACCCGCGGCAGGACGTCCGGCCCGACACCGAGCCCTACGGGCACACCCGGCCGCTTCCCGACGACGACGTGCCGTACCTGCCTCCCCCGCGCCGCCGCCGGCGGCCACTTCGCCCGCGGGTGCCGCGCTGGGCGAAGTGGACGGCCATCGTCGTGGTCGCCGGCCTCATCTTCCGGCGGGCCGTCGCGTGGGCGGTGCTCGCCGCGCTGTCGGCGGCCCTGCACCTCATCGGCGTGAACGTGAACCTGCCGCACCTCAAGTTCGGCTGGCCATGGCAGTCGATCAGCGCCGGCACGACCACCAACACGTTCGTCGGCCCGCTCGTCCTGCAGAAGATCGAGGGGATCTCCCGGCCCGCCCTCGGCCTGGAGAACTTCAACTTCGTCTTCACGCACACCGTGTCCAAGAACATCGGCCCCTGGCCGTGCTGGTACTCCGCGACGTTCTACGCGGTCGGCAACGCGTCCGCGACAGTCAACCTCAACCCGGGCGCCGCGTGGTGGCAGCCCGCCACCGGCCACTACCAGCTCAAGGTCCTCAAGGCGCCCGCTACCGGCGCTCCGGGCCGGCTGGCGATCTCGATGGCCCTCCCGCTGCCGCAGCTTCCGCAATCGGTGCACGACGTCAGCGTCGACAACACCCTGTCCAAGCCGCTTTCGACCGACCACAGCTGGACCTATCCAGGCCTCGGCTGCGGAGTGCTGATCCAGCCGCAGTTCACTCAGGCCGTGCTCTACGCGCAGGCCCAGACCACGGCGTTCTACCAGGCGACGCACACCGCCAGCGTGACGCGGCCGCTGATCAGCGCCGCGGAAAACGAAGCCGTGACGATGATCCGCGACAACTTCATCCAGCCGACGGTGAACGCGCTCGGCTACACCCTCACCCAGTTCACGATCCGCTGGGTCAATCCGTAGCCGGGCGGCGAGGTAGCGTGGATGGGATGCGATCGCGCGTGCGATGACAGGGGTGGTGTCATGACGGCCGAGGTATTTCCCACCGCGGGCCTGGTGGAACGGGCCGCGGCGGCGTTCGCCGCGAGCGTGCCCGACCATCCGGCGGACGACGGCTTCTTCGGGCCGGACAGCGCGACCTGGCGGCTGAATGGCGACCTCTCCGGTCCGGTCGCGGCGCTGCGGTCGCTGCTTGTGCAAGCGCTGCACCCGCGGGCGATGGCCGGGGTCGACCAGCACAGCGACTGGCGCTCCGACCCGGCGGGCAGGCTGGCGTCGACCTCCGCGTACGTGGTCACGATCACCTACGGGGACCGGGCGACCGCTCGGCGCGCCGCGGACCGCGTGCGCACGATCCACGAGCGGGTGCGGGGCACTGACCCGGTGACCGGGCAGCCGTACGCGGCCAGCGACCCGGACCTGCTGATCTGGGTGCACGCCGGGCTGGTCGACTCGGTGCTCGCCGCCGCCGACCTGTTCGGGACGCCGGTGAGCGCCGCGGACCGGGACGCGTACGTCGCCGAGATGACCGCCGCCGCCGAACTCGTCGGGGTGCCAGCCGGGCGCACGCCGTCCACCGCCGCCGAGCTCGACGACTACCTCGCGGCGATCAGGCCCGAGCTGACCCGCAGCCCGGCGGCGGCTGAGTCCACGGAGTACTTGCTCGGGCTGCCCGGTCTGGACGAGGACACCGCGGACATCTGGCGCCAGCTCGCCGGCGCCGCGATCGCGTCGCTGCCCGGCTGGGCGCTTGACCTGTACGGCTGGACGCCGACCGCGCTGACCCCGCAGTACCGCGATGAGGTCCGGCAGGTACTCGGCGTGCTCGACGCGCTCTACCTGGGCGAGCCGGGCGTGCTCGAGGCCCGGCAGCGGATCGAGCTGCGGATGCGGCAGGCCGGTCTGTAGGCGCCAGCAGCAGGCACGAGAGCGGCAGGTACCAGCAACCCGTGAGCATCAGAGGCCAAGCGCGGCTGCGGCTGACCCGCGGGCTCGCGGCCGTGCGGCTGGCGGCGCGCGGCGGCGCGCGGTACGCCACCAGCGCGCCGCGGCTGTTCGCGACGGCCGGCGACCAGCGCGAGCAGCTGCGCAACGACCTCGCGCTGCGCACCGCGGAAGACGTCGCCACCACGCTCGGCACGATGAAGGGCGTCTTGATGAAGCTCGGCCAGATGGCCAGCTACGTCGACGACGGCCTGGCCCCGCCGGTCCGCCGGACGCTGAGCCGGCTCCAGGACAGCGTGCCGCCGATGACCGCTAGCCTCGCCGCGCAGGTGGTGGAGGAGGAACTCGGCGGCCCCCCGGACAAGGTCTTCGACACGTGGGATCCCGAACCGATCGCCGCCGCCTCGATCGGGCAGGTCCACCGCGCGATCACGAAGGACGGCCGCGCCGTCGCGGTCAAGGTGCAGTACCCCGGCATCGCGCAGACGATCGCCGCCGACCTGGGCAACGTCGGGCTGCTGCGCAGGCTGCTGCGGGTGGCGGCGCCGAGCCAGGACGTCAACGCCCTCATCGAGGAGCTGCGCGAGCGGATCACCGAGGAGCTCGACTACCTGCGCGAAGCGGAGAACCAGCGGTTCTTCGCCGCCTACTTCGACGGCCACCCGACGATCACCGTGCCGAAGATCGTCGACGAGCTCTCCACCGCCCGCGTCATCACCAGCGAGCTGGCCACCGGCGCGCGCTGGGCCGAGCTGCTCACCTGGTCGCAGGCGGAGAAGGACCTGGCGGCCGAGACGATCTACCGGTTCACGTTCCGCAGCCTGTACGAGATGACCGCGTTCAACGGCGACCCGCACCCAGGCAACTACCTGTTCAACCCCGGCGGGCACGTGACGTTCCTCGACTTCGGCCTGGTCAAGTACTTCACGCCGGACGAGCTCAAGCCGCTCGTGCACATGGTGCGCTACCTGTGCGTGGACAGCGACCCCGAGGCGTTCCGCAAGGCAATGGAGGACGCGGACTTCCTGACCCGCGGCGCGCCGATCACGACCGACCAGGTCATCGAGCACATGGCGCTGTTCTACGACACCGTGCGGACACCCGGCACGCGGACGATGACGCCCGGGTAC
>Ga0335073_10014664_pt1 | contig 10979 bp, 15 predicted proteins | sample Lox_Sample_22_FD_207093 | JGI IMG/M metagenome (GOLD analysis project Ga0335073, IMG submission 207093) | Soil microbial communities from Loxahatchee National Wildlife Refuge, Florida, United States - Lox_Sample_2.2 | ecosystem: Environmental > Terrestrial > Soil > Wetlands | place: USA... | reverse complement strand
CCTCGATTCCACTATCCTATAAGCTCGCTACTCCAACATCGTTTCCAAAAATGCCAAGTCTTGTAACCGTTTTGCCACTTTCCTTGCTGCCAAGATCGAATCATTGACCCCAACGCCATCAACCGCACTGCCGACAACCTTAAACCTATCCCTGCCAAAAGTTGAATCTATATACCCTTCTAACCGCTGTACCCGTTGCCAATGCCCAACTTCGTACTGTGGAATACAGTCTCGCTGTAATGTAACGAGCGTAATACTCGGATTGCTCGTGACGCCAAGGTCTCTTGCCACAACTGATTTCGCTGCTATCAGCAGTTCATCGTCGGAGGGATAGGATGTTCTGTTTCGCCAATAGTGCCCTCCCAGCATGGCTGTGAGTTTGACACCACCTTCGAATTTGCCGGTATCTTGGCCTTGGATACCGTCTGAGACGACGATGACTCCGAGAGCGTCCTCGGGGTTCTGTGCCGCTGTCGTGACGGGGATGAGATAGCCGAATCCCTGTATTGGGAGGGTTACTGATCCAGGCGGGTAGAATAGATTCACAACACCGACGGTTACAGCGGGAGGGATTGAATCGACGAGGTCTTGTGGAGGCTGTGGTAGGACGCGAAACAAGGTGGGGAGAGGAATCGTTGAGATGACGTGAGAGAACGATCGGGATTGTAGGGGTGTGCGAACTTTAATTTCATCTCCCTCCATCGTGATCCGTTGAACCGGACTGTCCGTCCGAATAGTGACCGTCTCCCCCAATTTCTCGCGTAATCGTCGTGCCAATGTTTCCGTTCCGTCAGTGAAGCTATACATCCGACTTTCCATTGCCGTCCTTGTCAATTCCGGTCCTAATGCCACCTTTAATTCCTTCACGAGCACTTCTTCCTCCGCAGGCCGTTTCATGAATCGTTTCCCCGCCGTCTCCATATCCCACAAAAACTTCAGAAAGGATGATTGCATACTTAGCCGTTCGTAGTCCCCCGCGTAGATGCCATGGACCAACGGTGATACGAGATACTGCGCGATATGAGGATTGAACCGTCTTCGGAAAAAGGACGCGATAGACTCGTCTTCCATTTCCCGTGGCCGTCTAGGAGGCGCAAAAACAAATTTGAGGACTCCACCTATGGCTTTGCGTAGAAGCGGTTCAGTGAATATCCTTAGATCGGGTGGAAACCGCCGTTGGGGTGGACGTAGTAATACAAGTCGATCGCCGTACTTGACATATCGATTTTGCGCTCCGACAGAATCTTTATTGACCCATAATATTTCTTTATCAAGTCCAATTTGTTGAACCAGTTCAAGGCCTGCCAGTCCAGCTAGAGTGTTTGGCCGTATCGTATGTGGTCCCGATTCGAAAAGGACACTTCCGCCAGTTCGATTTACTCGAACAGACCTCATCCATCCTCCCGTGCGGGGCCCAGCTTCATAGAGCGTTACTTGAACTTTTCGAGGTAGGTATTTCGAGAGATGCCAGGCACTCGCAAGACCAGCGATTCCACCGCCTGAGAATTAGCCACACCATCAACATGAGTATACCAAGAACGGCTACAGATTTGACTGGGGCAGTCATGCAAACATTCGCGGTTTACTTTTCCCGGATGATCGCTTCAAATTGCTGTGCGGCGGATAGGACGCGGTCCTACTGGGATATTTGAGCGCTTTGTTGATTGGCCGCATTACGTATGTGCTGGTGCTACAGGCACTTGCAGCCTGAAATTTTGAGCCCCTGGTTCTTGGGCCTCCCAAAATAAGCCGGGATTCCAAACACGGTCATCAAAAAAAATCCACTCAACATTCCTCCCGTCATCAAAAAACGGTCCTTTACCCGGACACCCCACTGTCTCCGACGCCGCTCGTTCTGATCCTCCCGTCCACGCACAAGTTGTTCTTTGTCTCGGGCTGTTTGTTGTAGCCGAGTAAGGTTGCACGTGTGAACGGGAACATCTCCCAACCGCGTTCGTTATAATTCCCGCTTCACACGCACCACACACAACTCGAAGAAGATCCGGATTGATAGTGATCTGATCATCATGAGGTCCGTTCCCTCCCTGTACACGCCGATATTGATGATGTCTAGTTCCGCCATCAAAGTTGTCGCGCGTTTTCGTCCGCCAAATGCCCTTGAGCTGTCGCAAGGAGGGGAGACGGTCGTCTCGTTTCAAACGGACGACACTCTTGCTCTCGACATGAAGAGCGTACCTGCACAGAGTATGTTGTATGCTGATAGGGGTATAGGGCGGTGATACGGGGAGACATTCATTTACCTTTGATCGATGTTTTGATATGGATTCAAAACAACAGGATATCTTTGATTATAGCATCAAGTCGACTGTTGATGATGTTCTTGCTGGATACAACGGGACGGTTTTTGCGTACGGTCAAACTGGCAGTGGTAAAACTTTTACAATGATGGTACTATCCGCGCGATATCAGAGTTTGGGAGGTTATGTTGATGTCTAGGGTGCGGATATCGATGATGAGAACTTGAAGGGCGTGATTCCCCGGATTGTAGAACAAGTTTTTGCAAGTATTCTAGAAAGTCCATCGAATATGGAATACACGGTCCGAGTCAGCTATATGGAGATTTACATGGAACGAATACGAGATTTACTGAATCGTATTGACTCCCAACACAGCAGTATGTTGACAATAAACAGCTCATAACGACAATCTACCGATACACGAAGACAAAACAAGAGGTGTATACGTCAAAGATCTACTCGAAGTCTACGTCTCGTCTATCCCGGAAGTCTACGAAGTAATGCGAAGAGGTGGAACCGCCAGGATGGTCGCCTCAACTAGTATCCATCTCTTTTTATCATAAAGCTAAATTATCAAGACATGAACGCCGAATCCTCGCGATCCCATTCCATCTTTGTCCTCACAATCTCTCAAAAGAACATCGAAACCGGTTCTATTCGTTCAGGACAATTATTTCTCGTCGATCTTGCTGGGTCTGAAAAAGTCGGGAAAACCGGTGCCACAGGTCAGACCCTCGAAGAAGCCAAAAAGATCAACAAATCACTTTCGGCACTGGGAAACGTCATCAATTCTCTTACGGACGGCACATCTCGACACATCCCCTACCGGGACAGTAAACTCACGCGTATCCTGCAAGAGTCATTGGGTGGGAATTCACGGACGACATTGATTATTAATTGTTCGCCAAGTTCCTTCAATGATGCCGAAACGTTGAGTACGTTACGTTTTGGTGTACGGGCAAAGACGATCAAGAACAAGGCGAGAATGAACGTGGAATTGAGCCCCGCAGAATTGAAAGCATTGTTAAAGGAAGCAAAGGGAAGGGTGGTGTTGTTCCAAGAATATGTCGGCGAATTGGAAGGAGAATTAAGTCTTTGGAGAGGCGGTGAACAAGTCCCTCGAGAAAAATGGGTTGCCCAACGACAAATCGTCCCCGATGAATCCCCTCCTTCGACGAAACGTGGATCGATCCTCGGAACCCCTTCTCGAGACGGTCGATCTACGCCAACGCCCATGTCACCTCTCGCCTCGATAAGTCTACAGCGGGAAATGAATCTATCTCAACGTTCTCACGGCGAAGCATCCGGACGCACAACACCCTCTGGTCCCGTCATCCTCGAAAAAGACGAACGAGAAGAATTCCTGAAACGCGAAAACGAGTTACAAGACTCGATCGCAGAAAAGGAAACTCAACTTGCCGATCAAGAGAAATTGGTTTCCTCTCTCAAAGAGGAACTTTCATTTCTCAAACACCATGAACGCGTCTCTGGGACACAAAACGAAAAGCTCACAAGCGAATTGAACGAAGCCAAAATGTTACTGGAGAAGGTTCAGTTCGAGAATAAAGAGCAAGGGATCTCGCTGGACGAACTGAAAGATGCGAATACCGAGATGGCAGCGGAATTGAAAGAGTTGAAGCAGGAATTGTTTGCGCTAAGACTACACCGAAACGATTCCATGAGTATGACCGAGGAACACGTCAATAGGGGGCGAAGAAAGGAGGAGATGATGAAGGAAATGATGGCTGGGTTCCCGGAATTGGGATTACAAGATGGATCGCGCGTCAATTCTGTGTTGTCGAAACTGGATACGTCGTCTACTGCGCCAATTTCCCGAGAAGAAGCGGATATCTTGCGGGCGGCGTTGGATGAGTCGCAAGCACTTTCACGACAAACGGAGAAGTTACTGAAGGCGAGAGCTGATGACGCGGATACCCTGGCCATCGTGAACGAAGATCTAGAACGACGACTCGGCGAGATGGAAGATTCGTATGCGGAACTGTTGGAGCAGAAGATTGGTGAAGCTGGAGGAGACACCAAGGATTTGACAAAGCGAATGGACGAGTTGATGAAGAACGTCCAGCGGAGAGGAGAGGAAGGAGAAGAGTCGATACGGAAATTGTTGGAGGAACGAGAGCGAGAGAATGCAAAACTACGTGATCTTGTCGACGAGTACAAGAATAATTCTTCGTCTCTAAAGGTTCGCCTCAGATCCTTGCCTGTATTAATCTGTAGACTCATGGCGACCATGTGGCTCAACAACTCGTCGAGTTCGAGGCTATCAAGAAGAGTCTCATGCGAGATCTGCAGAACCGTTGCGAGAGGGTAACCGTCCTCCGAGGACCCTGGGACTAACGCGATAGGTTGTCGAGCTAGAAATCTCCCTTGACGAAACCCGCGAGCAATACAACAATGTTCTCAAAGCGAATAACAGTCGTGCGCAGCAAAAGAAGATGGCTTTCCTAGAACGTAATCTCGAACAGCTGACAAATGTCCAACGAGGGGTATTGTCCCTTTCTCAATTTCCTCTGATTTGTAGTTGGTCGAACAAAACTCCACCCTAAAGAAGGAAGTCGCGATCGCGGAACGCAAACTTTCGGCTCGTAATGAGCGGATCCAATCTCTTGAGCAACTTTTGCACGAAGCGCAAGACAACTTGGCCGCCCAGAATCATAAATTCGAGCAACAACTGCAGTTGGTGAGAGAACGACTGGAACAAGCAAGAGTAGCGCGAGCCGCAAATCCAACTGCAGGTGGAATCACGGGTGTTACTGGAGGCTTCTTGCAAGGGAGAATCGCGAAACCTTTGAGGGGTGGGGGAGGCGCTGAGAATCTCAATCTCAATGTTGGAAAGGGGTATTTTTTTCCTATTCTCGTAACGGCACTGACTTAGGCCTTTGGCGGCGGTGCAAGAGAACGGACAAAGTTCAAGGCGGTCAAGTTGGTTTTTTGATCGAAAATAAGTGTTTTATATATTTCAGAGGTGGGAATAGGTAGATGTATACCCCCGGAGAACATTCTGTAATGAGATGTAACGACTTGATGTACGGCGGAGGGGATAATGCATAACAGGGAAGGAGTCTTTGATTTAATGCATCTTTACTGCCATACCAACGCCAATCCCTTGCTATACATGTCTCCGTATTATATGCACCTCAATTATCTTCGTCAGGGTTGAACAAGTCCAGTTCGAATTCCACTTCTCTTTCCTTCTCGCGAGCTTGAATCGGTTTCGGCTCCCCTCCTTCGCTCATTTTCCGTCGTCTTGCTTCAACACTGGTTGCCCTTCGTCCAGGATTTCTCCTCGGCTTTGGTTCCTCCATTTCGGTGTCCTGCTTCTCTGCTTCCGGGCTTGGTTCACCGAGTCCCTCAACTGCTAATTGTGCCAATCGACCTCGACGCATCGCATCCTCGCTCGGCCACGGTACATATGAACCTGGAGTTAACCTAGCCCGATCGATATATTACCTGGCTGTTGAGGACGTGAAGAGTCCCATTGCGGTGGGGGCGAGGTAAATTTGCTTATTTTGCTTGCGTATTCCAGGATTTGCTGGTACGGGATTTTGTCTGGATGTAAGTTTGGGTGAGCGAAGAAGAATACTATCAATCGTAGCGGGACTTGAATCAGGAAGTGATGAGAGTAACGTCCTTGCTTCAGATAAAGACGTTAGATTCGAAGAGAAGAGTTTTGATAACTCTGCGTTCTGTCGTTGTAGCTGTTGAATTTTCAAGGTATTCTCGTGGTGTTGTTTAACTTTGATTCAGTTAATCTTCCTTGCCCGACCTGTACCTTCTTCAAGAGCCTCCTCAAGTTCCTTTTCACATTGCACGAGTCTTTTCGCAATGTCATTCATAGAGTCTGGGCGGAAGGGATCTTCTGATAATGTCCCTATTAAGGAGGATATGGTAGCTTCATAGAATTCGAGGAGGGAATGGATTTTCAGCTTTGACGTTGGTGGTGGAGGGATTGTGGGGCGCAGGATGGGCGTCGGGATTGCTGACGGCGTTGCTGTTTGTGGAGGAGCCTTGGAGGTGCTTTGGCGACGAGCGCCAGCCATGGTGGACAGGGTCGTTCACCGTTCCGCGGGCAAAGGATTTTGCTGAGACTGCAACGGGCAGAATTACAATAAAATGCTCTTCGGACTACGATCGTCCTCTTCCCTCAAGCTTCGACATGACCTCTCCTCCTGTTCGCGTGCTCGTTCTGGGCTCTGCGAAAGGGAATTTGAAAGATGCATTCAATAAGCTGTCCTCCTTAAACGCAAAGGCAGGGCCATTCGATGTCGTCCTCTGTCTGGGTGACTTATTCGGCGATGAGGACGAGTATTTTCAACAACTAATTTCAGGGGAAGTTGAAATCCCCGTTTCGACGTACTTTACGATCGGAAGAAGGGTGTTACCGGAGACAGTAAAGATGCTCGTAGGGCACGGTGGACAGGTCTGTGAGAATCTGTTCTTTCTTGGTAACCCCTGCACATAAAAGGTCATCGCTAACTCTGCAGGTCGACGAGGGACATTTACAACTGCGGAGGGTCTGAAATTGATGTTTTTGGGTGGGATTGAGGACAAGACCTCCTCTGGAACTTCGGAGTATTCGGCCACGTTCACTCGGAGAGATATCCAAGATCTAGTTGGAACGGCAGATATCCTCATCACAACCAACGCCCCTGCAGATATCGGAAATTTATCCGCGAAACCCTTCGCCATAGGATCCGCAGCCATCACAACCCTCGTCCAGAAAATCAATCCTCGATACCATTTTGCAGCAGAGGGCGTGTTTTACGAACGAGAGCCCTATGATAACGGTCACGGATACACGCGATTTCTGAGTCTGGGGAACGTAAAAGAGGAACGATGGTTCTATGCATTCAAAATTAACGTAAACCCCGGGAACGTGGAAAAGCCACCGACGGGAGTCACAGCAAACCCATTCAAGAAAAGGGAATTCAACGTCGAAGACCGAACTTGTCGAATATGTGGAGATATCTCTCACTTAAGCTATGACTGTCCACAAAAATCGCAACGAAAGAAACGGAGACGAATCGTTGGACGTAAAGACCCCCCGCTCTGTTAACCAACGCTAATCTTAGCCAACGATTGTTTCTTCTGTTTATCGAACGTCAACGTCGCAAAGCATCTCATCGTATCGATTGGAACGGAAGTCTACATGGCACTAGCCAAAGGTCCACTCACCACCGCGGAGAGCCTTGGATTGCCATTCTCTGGTCATCTTCTCGTTATTCCAATCGCACACACCGCATTGACGACAGCTTCAGAAACCGCCGAAATGGAAGCATACCGGACCAAATTGACAGCCTTCTTCGACGCCCGAAACTGTAATATCGTAACATTCGAAATCCGTTACGCAGAGGGAATTCACGCACATTGGCAAGTCATCCCGATTCCGAAATCGAAAACACTCGATGAAGAATTTATGCGCGGATTCGAAGAAAAGAAAATGACACTCGAACAACGAGAACCCGGAGAATCCGAAGAATACTGTCGCGTTATACTCCCAAGCGGGAATTATATCGCTACCCTACCTGTACGCTTCGATTTACAGTTGCCCCGGCGAATTTTAGCCAAGGTCCTGCACCTTGAAGATCGAATGGACTGGAGGAGCTGCATTCAACCCGAAGAGGAGGAGCGGGCGGATGCGTCGGCATTTCGCGCAGCTTTCGAGTCTGCAGATCAGGCGAATGTTACACCAGAATTATAACTCGAAGGACCGAATGTCACGTTCCGGCCATGTTACACGCAGCTCTAGCGGGCGCTCAGCGATCTCGACTGTTATGTGCATGTGGCTTCATCAAGGGATTTGGATAATACTTCGTGTCTCTGTGAGACAATAGAAGCAAGCGGGGCCGCGGATCGACCGGAACAGCCCGATGATCAATCTATGGAAGGAATGTGGGGTAACGGAGAGCAAGCTTAGGGAAATTTCCAACAGTATAATTCTCGATTTGGCTTGGAGAAAAAGATTGATATAGCTAAAGCTATGCACTCCTGCGCCTATTCAAAACTGTCGGTACAAGAGCTAAGTAGAATATGGAATAAAATTCAAACCTTAAATCAAACAGACTAAATATACAGTGTCTCAACTAAGCGTAGCTTAAACCATATCGGTCTTCTCATTCTTCTCGCCGTTTTGAATTCCATTGTCAACGTTGGTATCCAAGGAGCGGTTGCCATAAGAATCAGTTTGATCAGCGTTTCCGGAGTGCTCGATGTTGGCAAAACTGCTCTTCCTGCGCTCCTCGACCCAATGGTGAGATTCGGGCACCCATTTGGTGGATTGCCAGGGCTTGATTCCGTCGTTGTACAACTCGTCGACCTGTTCAAGGGACAAGCCCTTAGTTTCAGGGATGCAGAAGTATGTGAAAATGAGACAGCCGAGGCAAGTAGATCCCCAGATGAAGAACACCTTGACTCCGAGCCCAGCATTTCCGGGACCAGTCTTGACCAAATATGGAGTGGCATAGCCAATACCCCAGTTCCAAAGCCAGTTCGAGGCAGTGGACATAGACATAGCTTTGGCACGAATACCCTGTGAAAAGAGTCAGAAAAAGCTCATTAAAAGGGCGCATACGAGAGGGTAGAGTTCTCCAGTAACGACCCAGGCACAAGGACCCCAGGAAGCAGCGAAAAAGAAGATGTAGATACAGACGAATGCGATCAGGGAGTTCTGAGATGCTTTGTTGGTCGTAGGAGTTGCAACACCGACAATGGCAACAATGTATTCGCAGACGCACATACCGGCGGCTCCGATAAGGAGGAGCTTACGACGTCCGAGATTGTCAACTGCCCACATACCTGGGAGAGTGGAAACGACGTTGACAACGTTGGTGACGACGGTGACGACGAAAGGGTTCGAGATACCGGCTTGAGTGAAGAAAGTGGTTCCGTAGTAAAAGATGAACTAGAAATTAGCCGTGGTCAAGTTTCGGGGATCTCACGTTAATACCAGTAAGTTGTTGCCATGCTTGGAGGAAAATTCCAGTTAGTACACGAAGACGGTTGTGTCCAGGTCCATTTCTGAAGCAGTCGATGTAAGATGTTTGGCCGACTGATTCTTCGTGGCGCAAGTTGGCTTCGATTTCCTCGTAATCTGCCTTGACTTCGGCGGAATCAATGTCAGCGCGAAGCACACGGGCAAGATTTTTGCGCGCATGATCAAATTTGCCCTTCTTGATCAAGAAACGGGGTGATTCGGGAAGGAAAAGCATGCCGCCGGCGAGAATAGCTGCCCAGAAGAACTGGATAGCAATGACCCATCGGTAACCAGATGCATCAGGTTTGTCCTTTTGGCCTTCATTTGCGCATGCAGCGAGCAGGAGACCGATGGTAATGGCCCATTGGTAACAGCTGACCACAGCACCACGAATCCACTTGGGACTACATTCCGATTGGTACATAGGAACCAAACAGGAAACGAGCCCAACACCAAGACCAGCAACGACACGGCCGACGACAAAGAGCGCAATTTCGGTTGCAGCAGTTTGGAACGCGACACCGATCGAGAATATCAAACAAGCAAAAATCAATCCCAATCTTAATAATCAGTTTAAAGACGCAATGCGGAATTACTTTCTTCCAATGAGATCACCAACGGGGTAGGCCGCAAGAGCGCCGAAGAAGGTACCGGCCGAGAGAATTGAGACGACGAGAGAGGTGGTTGAGGAGGTGATGCCATAGGCTTGGGGGTTTTCAGAGCTCGCTGTTCCAATGCCAGGAGTTCCGTAAATCTCAAGCCACGCAGGCATAGCAATGATACCAGAAATAGTCCCGGTATCATAACCATACAGGATACCACCAAAGGCGGCGAAGCCTGGAAAAGTTAGTTTGGTTCTCTCGCAGAAAGTAAGATGTACATGTCATGAGAATGGCAGGCACTTTAGAGCGGCCACCACCGCTTGGAGTATTGATGAGACGCATATTTGATTTATCGAAAATGCAACTTTGTGGAGATTGACTCTGGAGTAAAAGTTGGGGGTGTTGCACAGGTTTATATACTGCAATTGTATATACTCTGTGTCGCCATGGCCTTCCGCACGCAAATTTTCTGATGACGGGACTTGATCCGCCGCCGTCCAGTCAGCAGGTGGATCACATCCAATGTTACATCTCGCCTCGCGTGGCGTCTCCCGGACTGTGTGCTCATAAAATGGCCCCGAGATCATTGGATATTTCCCCGAAATTAACACTAGCCAATAGTGCCGAAGAACCAATGGCAATTCCGAACATTTTTGGTGTTGGCAAATCCGGAAAGGCTCGCCAGCCAACGTTTCCCCCGCAAATAATTTCGGATAAATTTCTGTGTGACCTTCCCATCCCTGACGAATCGCATTAACCTGCCCTACCAGACGGATCGGGAATACCATTAGGCGCCCATTCCAAGTTTCAGCGAAAAATTTGAAATTCCCTGCCAGACACAAAACTTTAAGGAGCGGTAAGCGAGCGAGGAGAAAATAACAAGCCACCGAGGAGAGAGAAATTATGAGAAATTAACTTCTGAGGAAGGATCATCTTCCGTAAATCACGGTCGTGGAGCCGTTGTCGATCAAGGCCAGCTGATGATGACATACGTAATGCCGCCGCTCAATCTGATTTTAGGTTGAGACAGCCGCATATTGGTTCAAAATTGTGTGCATATCAAAACATTTCAAGATTCTACACGTGTATGATGTAAGGCACACTGTCGCCTATTGGCGCTGCCCCAGA
>Ga0335073_10014663_pt1 | contig 10979 bp, 10 predicted proteins | sample Lox_Sample_22_FD_207093 | JGI IMG/M metagenome (GOLD analysis project Ga0335073, IMG submission 207093) | Soil microbial communities from Loxahatchee National Wildlife Refuge, Florida, United States - Lox_Sample_2.2 | ecosystem: Environmental > Terrestrial > Soil > Wetlands | place: USA... | reverse complement strand
GCTCGGCGAGGTCGTCGACCGGGCGTACGAGCGCGCCACCGTCGCCGGCGGGCGGCTCGAAAAGCCTCTTCTGCTGTGCCTCGACGAAGCCGGCAACGTTGCCCCGCTTCCCCACCTCGCCGAGATCGCCTCGACCGCGCCCAGCCACAACATCCAGCTCGTAACGATCTTCCACGATCTCGCGCAGGCCCGCTCCCGCTATGGACAGCAGGCCGAGACAGTCGTCAACAGCCACCGGGCGCGGATGCTGCTGCCCGGGGTCGCGGATCTCGAGACGCTCCGCTACTTCGCGGGATTGACCGGCGAGGAGGAGGCGCGCGACCGCTCGCACACGACCGGCGCCGCCGGGACCACGCGCTCGACCTCGCGCCGGCGCCGCCCGCTGATCGCGGCCGAGGCGCTGCGCCAGTTGCCCGAGCGCCATGCGCTCCTGCTCTACGGCCGGATCCCGCCGACCCAGCTGCGTCTGCGGCTGTGGTTCGAAGATCGCCGCCTGCGAGGGCTGGCAAAGGAAGCGTCGTGAGCCGGCCCGAGCCCGAGGACTGGCACGAGCCCGACAACGACTGGGAGGAGCCGGTCTCCCCGCGCTGGCCGCTCAGCTGCGAGGGGCTGTACCCGCGCGAGCGGTGGATGTGGTTCGAGCAGCTGTGGTCCGACGTGTGCGTGCTCCGGGTCCGGTACCACCTAGCCCTGCGCAGCGGCTGGTGGCTCGACCCCGTGCAGGTGGAGGCGCTGGCTGCGCTATCGGCCTGGGTCGAGCGCTACGACTCGGGCGAGTGGGACGACCCGCCCGGGAAGCTGGCGCTGCTCTACGACCTCGAGCGGGTCGCCGCGCTGCTCCGGGACGGCGCCGAGCCGTTCAACCCCGATCGCGACCGGCTGGCGTTCGCCCGGTACCTGATCGAGCTCGGGTGCCAGCCGCCTCCCGATCGCTGACGCCGGGGACAGCCTGCGAACCCCTCAGGCATGATCTGTCGGGCCCGCCCGCCGACCGAGGAGGCTCGATGCCGCTATCGAAGCAGCGCCCACGCCAGCCGATCCCACAAGCCATCCAGACGATGGAGGCCGCGGCGGCAACGCTGCCGATCCACGAGATGGGAGACAGCGGCCTCGACAGCGAGACCGCCTACGAGCTGATCAAGAGCGAGCTCCTCCTCGACGGACAGGCGCGCCTGAACCTGGCGACGTTCGTGACGACGTACATGCCGGCCGTGGCAGCCAGGCTGATGTCGGACACCGCCGACAAGAACATGATCGACAAGGACGAGTATCCGCAGACGGCCGAGATCGAGGCCCGCTGCGTGAACATCATCGCCGAGATGTGGAACTCGCCCGCCCACGAGCAGGCGACCGGCTGCTCGACGACCGGCTCGAGCGAGGCCGCGATGCTCGGTGGCCTGGCGCTCAAGTGGCGCTGGCGGGAGCGGATGAAGAAGGCCGGCAAGCCGACCGGCAACCCGAACCTGGTCATGGGGATCAACGTCCAGGTCTGCTGGGACAAGTTCTGCCGCTACTGGGACGTCGAGCCGCGCCTCGTGCCGATGGAAGGCGACCGCTTCCATCTCGGGCCGGAGGAGGCGGTCGCCCTGTGCGACGAGAACACGATTGGCGTCGTGGCGATCCTCGGCTCGACGTTCGACGGCAGCTACGAGCCGGTCAAGGAGATCGCGGCCGCGCTCGACAAGCTCGAGGACGAGACCGGGCTGTACGTGCCGATCCACGTCGACGCCGCCTCGGGCGGATTCGTGGCGCCTACCCTGCAGCCCGATATCGAGTGGGACTTCCGGATCCCGAGGGTGCAGTCGATCAACGCCTCGGGGCACAAGTACGGCCTCGTGTACCCGGGCGTAGGCTGGGCGATCTGGCGCGACGAGGAGGCCCTCCCGAGGGACCTCGTGTTCGACGTCAACTACCTCGGCGGCCACCTGCCCACGTTTGCGCTCAACTTCTCGCGCCCCGGGAGCGAGGTGGTCGCCCAGTACTTCATGTTCACGACCCTCGGCCGCGAGGGCTATCGCCGCGTCATGCAGGGTGCGCAGGACGTGGCGATCCACCTCTCGAGCGAGATCGCCAAGATGGGCCACTACCGCCTGGTCTCGGAGGGGAGGGATCTGCCCGTGTTCGCCTTCGGACTCGCACCTGACGTGAAGAACTACAGCGTGTTCGACGTCTCCGACCGCCTGCGCCAGTTCGGCTGGCTCGTGCCCGCCTACACGTTCCCCAAGAACCGCGAGGACCTGGATGTGCTGCGGATGGTCATCCGCGCCGGGATGACGATGGAGATGGCCGACCACCTGCTCACGGATCTGCACTCCGTCACCGCCTTCCTCGAGTCGCTGGAAGCGCCGATGCCGTCCGTGGCCAAGGACAAGCGCACCGCGTTCGCGCACTGACGCGCTGACGGACACCTCCTGAGCGCGACCCCGCCGCGCTCAAGGTCGCCGCCGCCGGCGCCGATGACGGCGGCTATGTGCAAACGACTGATCGCGGTCGGGCTGCTTGCCGGCGCCGTACTCGCGTTGGGCGGCGGTGCCGCCCAGGCGCAGACGCCGATCCGGCACTCGCTGTACGAGCGGTACATCGATCCGTTCGTGGCCCGGGGCTGGGTCCCGAATCGGACCGACATGGGCGTCGACTGGCTGGTCACGCGCCCGCTACCTGTGCTCGCGATCGGCGACGCCGTGATCCTCGGGTCGAACTCGAACGACGCCGGCTGGCCCGGCGGCCACTTCATCTGGTACCGGCTGCTCGACGGCAGTCACGCCGGCGACATCATCTACGTCGCCGAGCACCTCAAGCATCTGCTCCCCGCCGGCGTCCACGTCCGCGCCGGCCAGAAGATCGCCGAGGCGCTCCCGGGCGGGACCGGCACCGAGTGGGGCTGGGCTGACGCTGACGGGTCGACCCGTGCGCACCCCTGCTACTACGAGGGCGAACAGACCGCGTCGGGGAGGGACATGGCGCGGTTCATGAAATCTCTTGGGGCAAGAGTCGACGACCCGCCGGGTCGTGGACCCAACGCGCCGTTCGGAAAGCTCTGCTGACCGGCGGCACCTGACCGACAACAGCCGGCGGTGTGGCGGCTGGAGAGGATGCCTAGAGCACGTCCGCCAGCCGCCGCGCCGCCGCGCTGATCTGGCGCGGCGTGCTCGCCTCGAGCACGGCCTGGAGATCGAGGACGCGGACACCGAACGAGTCGAGCTCGCGCGTGCCGACGATCGCGTGGCACGGCACGCCGCCCTGGCGCGCCCGGGTCGAGACCTCGGACACGAGCTTGCCCGCGAGGCTCTGCTGATCGAGCTTGCCCTCGCCGGTCACGACCGCTCGCGCGACGCGCATACGGCGGTCGAAATCGACGGCGTCGAGTACGAACTGGGCGCCCGGGACGAGCTCGGCGTCGAACTCGGCCCACAGGCCGCCGGAGAGACCCCCGGCCGCGCCGGTCATCGGCACTCCTCGCGGGTCGCGTTTCAGACGCCTGGCCTGATCGTTCAGCCGCTTGGTCAGCTTGGCCACGTCATCCGGTCCGGCTCCCTTCTGCGGCCCGAATACGCGCGCGGCGTGCTCAAACGGCGTGCGCACGTCGGTCAGCACGGTGATTCGGGCCCTGTCCGCCCCACCGAGACCGCCCCGTTCCTCGATCGCGCGGATCGCGCCGGCACCACCGTCGGTGGTCGCGCTTCCGCCCGCACCGACGTAGACGACGTTCGCGCCCGCCTCGACCGCCGCCATGATCAGCTCGCCGGTCCCGAACGTGCTCGCGGCGATCGGGTCGCGCTCGGAGGGATCCACCAACCCGAGACCGCTCGCCGATGCCATCTCGAGGATCCCGACGACCCGGCCCCGGCCGGCCTCGCCGATCCCGAACGTAGCCTCGACGGGACGACCCAACGGATCGGAGACGACCGCCGTGCGACGCTCGCCGTCGAGCGCGAGCAGGAGCGCGTCGACCGTGCCCTCGCCTCCGTCGGCGATCGGACACAGGTCGACCGGGCGCCCCGCGGCCTCGAGCCCGCGGCCGACGGCGGCCGCGACCTGGGCCGCGCTGAGCGTCCCCTTGAACGAGTCAGGGGCGACGAGGACGGTCGTCGGAATGCCGGGAATCATGTCGGCAGTATGGTGCGGAATCGGTGCACGAGACGGCTGACGACATCGCCGCGCTCCAGGAGCTGCTCGATCGGAGCTACGAAAGCGCCGGATCGCACCTACGGGGCATCATCACGCCCGAGCGCCGGGTCGGTGCCGAGGACCTCGTGCGCGAACTGACCGGGATGTGCCTGCTCGTCGTGGCCACCGTGACGTCGGATTGCCGTCCGATCGCGGGACCGCTGGACGGGATCTTCTACCGCGGCGCGTTCCATTTCGGCACCGCGCCCGACTCGGTCCGCTATCGCCACCTGCTCGCGCGCCCGCAGGTCAGCGCGACGCACCTTCCCCGCGAGGAGTTCGCGGTCAACGTCCATGGGCGGGCGGCGCCCGTCGAGATCGCCGGCGGTTTTCGCGAGACGCTGCTCGAGGTCTACGTGCCGCGCTATGGCGACGACTGGGAGCAGTTCCTCGACAGCGGTCCGGTGTACATGCGGATCGACGCCGACCGGATGTTCACGTTCGGGATGCATGAACGTGGCTAAGTCAGCACTCGGTCACGGGCGTCGGCTCACTGCGCAGTTAGCCACACGGTAGGTAGCTGAATCCGAATTCACCCCCGGGGGGTGTGGCGAGTGCGGGGTTGTCCGGGTAGGGCCTCGCTGCGCTCGGCGTCCATGGGGCCGTGCGGCCGGGCCTCCGTGCCCGGCCGGGGGGTCGCGGCAACGCCCGCCGGGCATGGACGCTCGGCGGAACGGCCCCATGGATGCCGCCGGAGGCGGCCCAAAATCACGCCACAGCCGCAGCGGCCGCCCGGCCGGCGGTACGCCCGGAGAACAGACACCCGCCGAGGAACGTCCCCTCGAGTGAGCGGTAGCCGTGGACGCCACCGCCGCCGAAGCCCGCGACCTCGCCGGCGGCGTACAGGCCGTCCAGCGGCTCGCCGCCGGGCTTCAACACCCGGGCCGACAAATCCGTCTCGAGGCCGCCCAGCGTCTTGCGCGTCAGGATCCACAGGCGCACCGCGATCAGCGGGCCGGCGCCGGGATCGAGGATCCGGTGCGGGCTGGCGACCCGGCTCACCCGGTCGGGCAGGTACCTGCGCGCGCCGTGGATCGCGGTGATCTGGAGGTCCTTGGCGTACGGGTTGGCCATCTCGCGGTCGCGCGCGCGGATCTCTCGCTCCAGCTCCCCGGCGTCGATGAGCGAATCGCCGGTCAGGGCGTTCATCCGCCGCACCAGCGAGCCCAGGTCGTGTTCGACGATGAAGTCGACGCCGTGGCGCTTGAACGCCTCGACCGGCGCCGGCGCGCCCTTGCCGATCCGGCTGGCGAGCACCTGGCGCATGCTCTTCGAGGTCAGGTCGGGGTTCTGCTCCGATCCCGACAGCGCGAACTCCTTCTCGATGATCTTCTGGGTGAGCACGAACCAGCTGTAGTCGTGGCCGGTCTGCATCAGGTGCTCGAGCGTGCCGAGCGTGTCGAACCCGGGGAACAGCGGCACTGGCAGGCGCCGGCCGGTCGCGTCGAGCCACAGCGGCGACGGGCCGGGGAGGATCCGGATCCCGTGGCGGCTCCAGATCGGGCTCCAGTTCTCGATCCCTTCGGTGTAGTGCCACATCCGGTCGGGGTTGATGATGCTGGCGCCGGCGTCCTGAGTGATCTTCAGCATGCGCCCGTCGACGTGGTCCGGGACGCCGGACAGCATCCGTTCCGGAGGTCGTCCCAGCGTCGAGGGCCACGAGGCGCGGACCAGCTCGTGGTTGGCGCCGATCCCGCCCGAGGTCACGATCACGGCCTGGGCCGAGAGCTCGAACTCGCCGACGGGCGTGCGCGAGCTCCGCTGCCCGCGCTCGACCGAACTCGGCTCTAGCACGGTCCCGGCGACGCCCGCGAGCGTGCCCCCGTTAGTCGTGAGCTGGTCGACCTGGTGGCGGAAGCGCATGTCGACCAACCCGCGGGCGACGCCCTCGCGCACCCGCCGCTCGAACGGCTCGACCACGCCGGGGCCTGCGCCCCAGGCGATGTGGAAGCGCGGCACGGAGTTCCCGTGCTCGGTGGCGAGGTAGCCGCCGCGCTCAGGCCAGCCCGGCGTCGGGACGAAGCGAACGCCCTGGTCGTAAAGCCACTGGCGCTTCTCACCGGCGGCGAACTCCACGTACGCCTCCGCCCACTTGCGCGGCCAGGCGTCCTCGGGGCGGTCGAAGCCGGCGCTCCCGAGCCAGTCCTGGAGCGCGAGCTCGGGGGAGTCGTGGATCCGCAGCCGGCGCTGCTCGGGCGAGTCGACGAGGAACAGCCCCCCGAGCGACCAGAACGCCTGGCCGCCGAGCGAGGCCTCGGGCTCCTGGTCGAGCAGGATCACGCGCCGGCCGGCGTCGGCGAGCTCCGCCGTGGCGACGAGCCCGGCGAGCCCGCCGCCCACCACGATCACGTCCGCGTCGCTCCCAGCGGCGGTCACTGCGACATCTGCTCCAGCTTGCACTCCTTCGGCGCCTTGTCGTCGCGCCAGCGCAGGATCTTCGTCCCATGGCGGATGCGCCCGCCGCTCGCGTGGTCGAACGTGACCTCGACGACCAGCTCGGGGCGAAGCGCGATCCATTCGAGGTCCTTCTCGCTCTTCCAGCGGCTGGGATCGCCGTGACCGCGCTGGCCGGTTTCGTACTGCGCGAGCTTCGACACCAGCGAGCGCTTCTCGGCCGCCTTCAGGCCCGAGGAATGCCCGACGCCATGCAGCTTGCCGTCGTCGTCGTAGAGGCCGAGGATCAGCGAGCCCACCGTGTCCGGCTCCTTGCCGGGGCGGTACCCCATGACCACGGCGTCGATCGTGCGGACCCGCTTGATCTTCATCATGCCGGTGCGCTCGCCCGGCCGATACGGCGCGCGGACGTCCTTGGCCACGACGCCCTCGCCGCTGCGGAGCCACGGCTCCGCTTCCTCGGCAGCGGTCGTGAGCGGCGTGCACTTGATGCCGGTCAGGCACAGCGCCTCGAGCTTGGCGCGGCGCTCGGAGAACGGCTTCTCGAGCCACGACTCGTCGTCAAAGGCGAGCAGGTCGAAGGCGACATAGTGCGCCGGCGTCTCGTCGGCGAGCATGTCGATCCGGGACTTCGCGGGGTGGATCCGCTGCTGGAGCGCGTCGAAGTCCTGGCCGCCCTCGGGGTCGTCGATCACGATCTCGCCGTCGACCACGTACCGGCCCTCGGGGAACGACAGCTCGGGGAAGTACCGGGCGAGCGGCTTGCCGCTGCGCGACTGAATCACCGAGTCGGTGCCGTCGACGAACACGATCGCGCGGAAGCCGTCGTACTTGGGCTCGTAGGACCACTGCTCCCCGACCGGCAGCCCGGCGCGCGAGCGCGCAAGCTGGGGCTCGATCGGCGGACTCAGGGGCAGGTCGGACACGGACGCGATCCTAGGCCATGGGCCGATTCGCGAGGCCGGTAGGATCAGTTCCATGACAGCGACCCGCGGCACCATCGCCGAACAGGAGTACCTCGAAATGCTGTTCTGGCTGTTCGAGGCCGGGCTGCCGATGACCGGCGCGAACCTCGCGCGCGCGATGCAGCTGTCGGCGCCGACCGTGCACGAGATGCTCGGCCGACTCGAGCGCGACGGCTACATCAAGCGCAACGCCGAGCGAACGGTCGAATTCACGCCGTCGGGCCGCGAGCACGCCGAGAGCATCGTGAGCCGCCACAGGATGATCGAGCGCTTCCTGACCGACACCGTCGGGGTGCCCTGGGACGACGTCCACGAGGAGGCCGAGAAGCTCGAGCACGCCATGACGCCGCGGTTCGAGGCCTACGTGCGCGCGTCGGTGGGCGATGCCAAGACATGCCCGCACGGCCATCCGATCCGGGTCCACGAGCGCGTTGATGCGGTCCCGCTGGCGGACTGCTCGGTCGGGGCCCAGGTGACGATTCTGCGCCTCGAGAACGAGGCTGAGGACCTCCTGCACTACCTCAAGGAGGCCGGCATCGAGCCGGGCTTGACGGGCGAGGTTGCGACCAACGACGGCGAGAACGTATCGGTGCGCTCCGATGGGGCGGTCGCGACGATCACCTCGAGCGTCGCCGAGACGGTGTCCGTGCTCGCCGACCCCTCGCCCCCACCGCGAACGGCGATTCCCCCCGAGCAGCTCGTGCTCGGGCGCGAGCGTTACGGACGCTAGGCCGTCAGCGCGCGCTGACTGTCAAGGCACCGGCGCATCTGCTCGAAGATCGCCGGGTGGTTCAGCAGGTCGAAGTGATTGGCCTTGCCGAGGTGGTAGTAGTGCTCGATCGGGAATTGCATGCGCTGGCCCCGTTCCGGATGGGCCCACGCGCTCGGCCGGAGCACGAGCAGGTCGCCGATGATCCGGCCGACGGGAGCGTCGGCCTCGCGCGATAGCGTCGCGCAGATGAAGTAGTGGCGCGCGGTCGGGAGGAACGGGATCTCGCGCGAGGTGTTCTGAAGGTAGGCGTCGCAGTCCTGGTCGACCCAGCACTCGTCGGTGAGGTAGCCGTAGCGAAGGTCCTTGATCCCCGAGCTCCGGAGGTTCAGCGCGCGGGCCAGCGGCCGTGTCTCGGGCAGGCGGGCGAGCGCCGCGGTGGCCGCGTTCGTGACCTGCTCGAGCGGGGCTCCGCGGTGGGGCGTCCCCAGCGTGAACACGTGACGCACCTTGGAGACGCAGGCGCTGCCGGCGCCGTAATGACAAGCGCTGCGGGCGACGAGGCCCCCCATCGAGTGGCCGATCAAGACGATCTCGTCGACGTGGACCGGCCATTCGGAGACGAGCCGCTCGAGCAGCCCGGCGAGATCGCGCCCGTTCTCGGAGATGTGGCGGCCGGTGTTGTAGCGGAGGTAGATCGGGGTGTAGCCGAGCTCGATCTCCATCCGGTCTCCGTACGGGACGTGGCGCGTCGCCCCGAGCATCCACGCCTCGTCGGTCTCGCACAGCCCGTGCACGAAGACGGCGAGCTTCGATTTCGCCGCACGGCCCTGGCGCCTCACCGCCATGTCGAGAGCGAGCGCGTTGTGCCGGCGCTCGAGCGTGTCGCCGAACGCACCGTTGAGCGCGCTGACCACGGCCCGCCCGGCGGGACTCCGCTGCATGGACGGCGCATCGGACGGCCGGGTCACACTCGCCGCGTGCGCGCCGGCACGAACGACCGCGCGGGTCAGCTCGCCGGCGGCGGTGTACGCGGTCTTGGCGATCCGGTCGTGGGCGAGCTTGACCGGGATCGAGGCGGGCCCAACCCGGCGCCACACGCGTCCGGCGATGCCGGTGTGGAGTTCGTGGATCTGCCTGGTTGCGCCCGCAGCCGCCTCGCTGGCGAGGTCGCCGAAGGCGGCGATCTCCTCAGGCCGCATGCTCGTTGGCGACCCCGGCCAGCTCGTGGTAGGCCTCGGCGAGGCGCTTGACGCCTTCCTCGATCTCCTCGGGGGTGACGCCGGAATACGCGAGCCTCAGGCTCGACTCGCCGCCGTCGAGGACGAAGTCCGAGCCCTTGACGAACTGGACGCCGCGCTCGGCTGCCGCCTCGAACAGCGCCGCTACGTCGGTGCCGCGGGGGAGGTCGACCCACAGGAAGTAGCCGCCCTGCGGCCTCACGAACCGGGCATCGGGCAGCTCGCGCTCGAGCGCCGCGCACAACGTCTCCGCGCGCTCGCGCAATGCCTTGCGGACGACCTCGATCGAGTTGTCGATCGCGCCGGAGATGCAGAACTCGTGGACGATCGCCTGCGAGACCATGTTCGGCGAGATGTACGTCTGGGTCGCGATCTTGACGATGCGCGCGATCAGCTCGGCCGGGCCGACCAGATAGCCGACGCGGATCCCGGGGCAGACGGTCTTGGAGAACGACGAGGCGTAGACGACGGTGCCGTCCTCGTCCAGCGAGAGCATCGTCGGCAGGGGCGCGCCCTCGAACCGGAGCGACACGTACGGGTCGTCCTCAAAAATCGTGAACTCGTGGCTGCCGGCGAGCTCGAGCAGGCGCTCGCGCTTCTGTTCTGAGAGCGTGTAGCCGGCGGGGTTCTGGAAGTTGGGGATGATGTGGGCGAGCTTCGGCTTCGCGCCGGCCGCGAGCACTCGCTCGAGCGCGGCGACGTCGATCCCGTCGGGCTCGAGCTCGACCATGCGTACATCGGCGCCGCGGTTGCGGAGCGAGAGCAGCGTCCGGTCGTACGTCGGCCGCTCGACGATGACCGAGTCGCCCGACTCGACCATCGCCTCGAACAGGAAGGCGTCGGCCTGCATCGAGCCGTTCGTGACCACGACCTGCTCGGGCGCGACCTGGTGGCGCTCGGCGATCCATTCGCGCAGCGGCTTGTAGCCGATCGCGGTCCCGTAGGCGGTCATCCCCCCCGGGTCAGCGTCGAATGCGCTGGCCGCGGCGGCACGGAGGCCATCCACGTCGATGATGTCGAGCGACGGCGCGCCCCGGGCGAATGAGATCGCTTTGGCCATGCTCTGGAGCTTACGCGAGGCGCACGTCGATGATCGCCCGGTCGGTTCCCTCGTAGCCGCGCACAACGACGTCGCGGACGCCGCGCACGCGCGCCAGCGCCTCCTCGAACTCGTGCAGCGACTCGATGCTCGGGAACGGCCCGGCCGACATGGTCACGTGGGTTGCTGCGGCGCGCCGTCTTTGGGGCAGCGTCAGCGCGCGCTCGTAGCCGGCAAGCAACTCGCGCATCGACGCGATCAGCCGCTCCGAGAGCTCGGTGAGGGCCTGGATCTGGAGATTCGCGTCGAGTGCGGGCTCCGGAACCGGTGGCGGCGGGGGCGGCTCGGGGATCGGCGGTGGCCCGGGATCCGGAGGAGGTGGCGGCTCCGGGATTGGTGGCGGCACCGGCTCGGGCGCGGGCGGCGGGGGTGGCGGGGGTGGTGGCGGGGCCGGGACCGGCGGG
>Ga0335073_10014662_pt1 | contig 10980 bp, 14 predicted proteins | sample Lox_Sample_22_FD_207093 | JGI IMG/M metagenome (GOLD analysis project Ga0335073, IMG submission 207093) | Soil microbial communities from Loxahatchee National Wildlife Refuge, Florida, United States - Lox_Sample_2.2 | ecosystem: Environmental > Terrestrial > Soil > Wetlands | place: USA... | reverse complement strand
ATTTCCTATTATTATTTCGAAGTATATCTACTGAGGAGGCGGTCCACGCGCCATAAGCTCCTTCATTAAATCTCCCGCAGCCTTTGCACCATGTTCACTGATAAACAGATTCTGATTCTGCAACGATTCGACAGTGAAGATAGCAGATCGTTCAAGCATCTTCTTCTCAAACTCCTTAAAAGTATCTTTCAGATCAGTTCCTTTAGCTTTAACAATCGCTTCAGCCAATTCTGCTGCATCCAACATTGCCAAATTAGCACCTTCACCCGCAAAAGGACACATTACATGTGCTGCGTCTCCCAATATCGTCACATGTCCATTACTTTCCCAAGAATGCTCTGCAGGAAAAGAATATATAGGACGAAGTGCCCAAGTTGATTCATGAACATCACATTTGGTGATTAATTCCTGTAGCGAAGGATGCCAATCTGCGAAATCAGATAACAAGAGCCGTTGGATTTGATGGTAATCTTGTTCTGCGACGAGACAAGGGATGGCAGATTCTTGAGTGAAGGAGAGTGGAACTCGGAGAGCAATGTAGACGCGTGCTTTTCCACCGCTGTTGCGTTGTGCCATTAGACCTTTGTTGTCGTCTAAGGCGCATAAAGTACCCGGTCCGATGAGTTTTCCGATTTCTGCGTTTGTACCATCGACATCGCTCAGTTGGATATCGATGAATGTGACGCCTGTGTATTCAGGGAGAGTTGGTGTCAATACAGGTCGAACTCGAGACCATGTTCCATCTGCCCCAACAACTACATCAACCTCGATAATTTCCGCCGGTTCAGTGAACGTCAATTTTACTTTTTCTCCGACAATCTCGCATTTCGAGAGATTATATCCCCACTTCACAGTCCCAGGGGTCAAACTATCCAAAAGCAAATCCCGTAACTGTCCCCGGTCGATTTCCGGTCTATCGTTCCCTTCAGGTCCACTTTCTTCATCAGCATAAGTGATTTGTGCATCTTTGCCGACAATTTTGGTGCCTTCGCTTTCAGGTCTGACGAGTTTGCGGAATTGAGCGGTGAGACCGGCGATTGAGAGGGCGTGTTGGCCTGAGTCACCGTGGAGATCGAGACTGCCGCCTTGGTTGCGGGAGGAGGAGGTGGGTTCGCGTTCGTAGATTGTTACGGGGATGGAGTTGAGTTGGAGGATGCGGGCGAGGGTGAGACCGCCTAGACCGGCGCCGATGATGGCGATTGTCATGGATTCACAGGTGAGGTGGTATCTGAGGTGGTGTTGAAGTAGTATCTGAAGGAGTTGTCTGTTAGGAGATGGCAACGCGGTGAAATGAGTCAGTTTAAATAAGTACCTGAGGATCGGCGTAGTTTCGCCGACAGGCACCGTTAACCCCGTGATAGCAGTGACAAGGTTAGCTGCCACCTGCGGAAATAGTCTAATTCAAGAGTCAAAGATAACTGATTTGGCAAGCTTAGCTAGATGACACGTCTCCCTACGATCTAGTTGAATTGTCTTGTATGAATCTAAGTGAATTGAATTGGATCTGACTCCAGAATCCCAGATGGATCGCGTTTGCGGGTCTCAGCCAGTAATGTGCAAGGTTGTGTGCACGCATCACGTCACCCCTCGAATTTCTCAAAACTTGGACTTGTATCCCCACCATCGTCACTCCCATCCTTGAACATGCGTCGCGACCATTTCCATCTGGCACTCCCATCCGATAGAATGGAAGATCCAACAAAGCCATCCTCATCTTCAGGTGAGTCAGATGGCACAGCAACTCCCCGCCGAATATCCTCCGAGAAAGGAACACTTCCATGGATGCACCCTACCCATGCCCACATCAATATAAACGGTCAAAAGCTAGAATGGAGTTCTAGGGATCATCGCAAAGGAAGACATCCCGTCGAATCCGGAGCGCGTAGGAAAATTGTCAACTTTTTACGGCTGGAATGGTGGAATGTGTCTTGGTGGGTTGCGTTTGTAGATCCCTTTTACAATCTAGCTAATGATAGTGGTTTACGTTGGGGTCTGCGGTATGGGTTGTTAATGGGTTTTTGGTGTTTTTACCTCTGTTGAATGAGATGGGTGATAATCTTGAAGCTCAAGGATGGACTGCTTTTGTTGGTGGAACATTGTTCGAAATAGGCGGCTACATGATGGTCCTCGAATCGCTCAATCGGAAACATGAGGTATGTTCTCTTTGAATAGTTGCTAATCGTAGATATGTTTCGGTGATGCAGTACGTGGAGCGTTGTCGCAATGTACACACCACTTCCACAATAGAGTCAAATTTCGTGATCCAGATGAGCCAAAGGTACATGTCCAGGAATGGATCTGGTATGGTGCTCGCTGGCACGAAATCGGCTTCATTGCTTCTGCAATACAATTCTCTGCAGCTACTGTTTTCTGGATCAGTACAGTTACCGGAATACCAGGGGTAATCGACACGAATAATGTTGCTTTGGTCAACGGCATTTATTGGACTCCTCAAATTATAGGTGGATCCGGTTTCATCATATCCAGGTATGTCCCCACAAAACGCCCACGCGGGATGCAGGCTGATATCTAGTCTGATGTTTTTGTTGGAAACGCAGCCTGCGTGGTGGCATATCAGACCATTTAGATCGCTTGGCTGGTGGGTTGGATTCTGGAATCTAGTAGGAGCAGTTGGTTTCACTTTATGTGGTGCTTTGGGAATACCACAGTCTGATTCTGGAGCAGTGTATCAGAGCAGTCTTGCCACTTTTTGGGGGTCCTGGGCATTTTTGATCGGGAGTGTTGCGCAGTGGGTGGAGACTTTGAATCGGTGAATGTGAAGTGAGCGTGAGTTGCAGCATGAGGAGAGGCACGGATGAGAATTGAGCGGGATACCATGTGAAATGAGGTTAAAAGTGCATAAAATGGGATATAAAGTGCATTGAAAAGTTCGCGTATAGAGTAATTGTGGGATTCTGTTTTAACTTCGCGTGATCGCGAAGTCACATGAGAAGGCAGTACGATACACCGGCTCAGTCCCAGACTCCAAAGGATACGATACCATAGTGACTGCTGAGTCGCGAGGAAATGCATGTGAACGAGTTAACATGATGCCGCTACCTCGTAAGCTCGTAAGATAATGATCTTCCTGCTCAGATCGGCGCTATTCCCGGATTGCCGACTTGATAATCGTTCGACTCTCTACGTCATTCGCATCACCGTCTTCCGTGAGATACGCTCATTAACGACACGATGGAAGGTATTTAGACTCGTGTAATTACTCGTGAATTCAACTTGAAATACTTGGACTGCTCTGGAATGGAGATGACAACATAGCACATGGCATGACACACATGCCGTTACCATCCAACGTATATAAGGGGCACCGACCGCTGATGAAAGATAGCGATTAACATGTGAACGCCGATTGGTAGCGAAGGTCAGCAACGGTTTGAGACCGTGGGCCCTGACAAGAAGAGTTGTGTACCGACCCGAGTGAGATGTCCAATGAACGGCATTCAGACAAAACCTTTGCACCGAGGCGCGAGAGTTTGTGGAATGTTGATACAGTGACGAAGACAAGCTTATGGCATCTCAACGCAGCCAGAACCGAAGCTTAAATTTGCAGGTTCCCACACGGATCTCGGTCTCGGCACGGATTTCGCCAATGGATCGGAAATTGGACCAATTCTATAAATTCTATTGATCGCCACACCAGCACTTCCGAAATGTGAATCAGACCATGTGCCAATCACAGTCCAAATCCTTATCTTTGGGCGGAGCATCCCCCTTTCATTTCGCCGAGCCCAAGGACTTTTGCTTTTGCGATTACGGTCCTGGACAAGATGATTTGTTGTCCCAGGCGAGGTTCAGCAAATGATACTGTAGCCATACAGGGACTAAACGCCATAGCGACTCGTCTATTGGTAAACATACGATTGGGGATTGCGTTTGGATCTCGCGAAATGAATTACAAATTTACAAAACATCGCTGAAGTCATCATCTTTCGGAACAGGGTCCTGATGGGCGGATCAGTATGGAATCTGGAGCCGGCATGGCCGATGGATCTTAGGTTGCAGTAGATGCAGATGCATATCTAACCCTTTTGAGATTCATCCCACGGGCCCCCGCTGCAGAAGATTCGATAGCGTGAACAATGCTAATTTGAGACTCTGAAACTTTGAATCATCCCGTAAGCCGTTCTCGGCAAATGGCTCTTATCAGTGACCCCCGCGGCGCTGATGGTTCAAGTGGGTAAAACATTTATTATTACAGTAAATTAAAATGCAGCAAAATGAAGGGACCGCCACGCGATGTGGTGGTGGACTGTCGGGATGGACCGGACTGGACGCTGATAAGTCGGCCACCAATAGCAGCGTCATAATCGCACTTTAACAGGTTCAGACCGCCAAAAACAGCGGCAGCCCGACGGACTGCACACTACATTTTGATATTTTTTTTTTTCTTCATCTCGAGTCCCTTATCAGTCCCCCACATTCCCCCACGGCAGCGGAACCGGACTATATAGTATGTACTCTGCCAGATCCAAATATAACTGCAAAAACATCCTCTGTAAATTTTCATTCCCAATTGCTCGATCTCAACAAATATAGACGTATACATTCTCACCCTCCTTATTCCTTGACTCGTTCAATTTCTTTTGTCGACTTGAAATGTCTTTCAACACTTCGTGGCTCGATACGGGCGACAATGCCTGGCAGTTAACAGCCTCGTCATTGGTCGGTTTGCAATCAGTCCCCGGTCTCGTTGTCATGTACGCCGGTGTTGTCAAGCGAAAATGGGCCATCAATTCGGCTTTCATGGCTTTCTACGCGTTTGCTGCTGTATTGATATGTTGGGTTTTGTGGGCATACAAGATGGGTTTCGGTGCGCAATGGGCTCCATTTGTCGGTATCCCTGGTCCAATGGTGACGATCGAGGAAGAACTCTCGCAAGCCTACTTCCCAGCTTCCGGCATCAGCGCCAACTTCCCCTTGTCAACCATGTGTTACTTCCAGTTTGTCTTCGCTGCTATCACCCTCGTCATTATGGCAGGTGCTTTCCTCGGCCGCATGAATTTCAAGGCCTGGATGATCTTTGTCCCACTGTGGTTGACCCTCTCATACACTGTCGGAGCATTCTCTCTCTGGGGTGGTGGATTTTTGGCCTCAAAAGGAGTTATTGATTATTCTGGTGGTTATGTCATTCATTTGTCTTCTGGCACTGCTGGATTTGTCGGTGCTGCTTGGATTGGACCTCGTCTCAAGTGGGACAAGGAGGATTTTAGACCAAACAATGTGTTGTTGTTGCTTGTCGGAGCTGGTATCCTCTGGATCGGCTGGAACGGTTTCAACGGAGGTGATCCTTATGCTGCAAGTGCCGATGCTGGTGTCGCCGTACTCAACACAAACGTCGCAACTGCCATGTCTGTTCTCGTCTGGACTATCCTCGATATCGTTTTCTTCAAAAAACCCGCTGTCATCGGCGCTGTTCAAGGTATGATTACTGGTCTTGTCGCCATCACACCCGCTGCTGGTGTTGTCGCTGGTTGGGGTGCAATCATCATCGGTGCAGTTTCTGGTTCACTTCCCTGGTTCACCATGAACTTCCTCGGCAAGAAATGGCCATTTACCTTGGTCGACGATACCCTCGGAGTTGTCCACACTCACATGGTTGCTGGTTTCTGGGGTGGTATGTCTGTTGGATTGTTCGCAACCACAGAGGGTTGTTTGGCTTTCGGAATTACCAACAACGGTGGTGCAATCGAAGGAAACTGGAAACAAGTATTTTCCTTTATATGACCCGTTCTGACTGTAGTTATGGTTGCAAGTTATCGGTGCCCTTTTCATTATCGGCCTCAACATCTTTATGACCTCTCTAATCATGCTCTTCATCCGCTTTGTCCTACGCATCCCTCTCAGAATGTCCGACGAAGAATTATTGGTTGGTGACGATGCTATTCACGGCGAAGACGCATATGCTTTCGGCGAAGCTCAACGAAGTCTCCTCAGTGATACCGAGCGAAACCCTGTCAATGGCGATGGCGAACTGGGACCCATGTCTGTGATTCAAGGAGAGAGTCCTGCCAACACAGATGAAATTGGAGCTTTAAAAGAGTAAAATAAGTTGTTTCATAATCGGCGCCGGATGGTTTATAATTCAGTTGTATCGACCCGTAAATGTGGACACCGAAAAGTCGCTGTCGGGATCTGTTTACTTGCGCCGGATTTGTGGTTTATTGAGTTAGTATAGTAGTACTTTAATGTATCATGAAGATGCCCCTGGCAAACACAGTCCTCTTGAATTTGATCCGAGCAAGTCTGTTGGGACAGTCAGTTGTCCCCGAACCGACAACATTTCGGGATGCGAACTCTCGATGTGACGAACGAGTTAATTGTGCTCCTCTTTCGAATGAACTGACAGCGGCTTGTATCAAACTCTTTATGCTTAAACAGTTACAACTTCATTTCACTAATGTTACGGTAGCGGGCGTTGAGGGAATTTCGCTTGAACAACTCAATCAAAAAGGCCGCATTATCAGCATCAACGAACAAATGAAATGAAGAGTCAATTTCTCTATTTTACACCCCAGATTGGGAATTATGGGGGATATTCCTACATTCTGACTAGTGAAGAATTGAAGAGTTTCGACGAGCGAACTCTCGGTACTTCTCTTTGGAAGCTGGACTAATGGAAGTGTTCTTCCCACCTTGTAAAGTGACTGAAGGCGTCTTTGGTGAAGGAGTCTATGTAACAACTCGGAGCACCATCGAGCCCATTTCGACACTTCACAGCACTCCTCATCCTCCCTGTCCACATACTGCTTACCTGTACTTCGAAAATTCTGATGGACTTCGGAAGACCCTCTAGCCAGAAAGTTCATATCGTTCCGACCCCGCATACGCTACTTATCAGCTGTCAGAACAGGCATGCTTTCCACGAGTACGGACCATTCGAAATCATAGCAATTTCAGGCACATCACATAATATATAGCTTGCACGACAGAGTCGAAGATGTGATTGCAAGAAATCGAAATGGACAATGTGACGTTCGTAAAGCTTGCACTAATTCCCAGTGTTGTCGATGGAGTTTGGAGTTCGAGGTGTCGGTTGTCGATGTTTGAGATCCTGAGATAGATTACAAAGAACCTCTTCGCACGTACGGTGGCAAAGGCCCGGTATCCAAGATTCAGACAGGATAACAACGAACCAACATCCTCAGAAAAGAAAGCAAATCAAAAGCTCTCATCTGCCGAGCAAATTCCACACAATTTCGGTGTTGTCCACCAGACGTCGGTTGTTTCTGCTCAGAGAAAACGCGTCTGAGAATCTGTGGCAACGCAATTCACGTTCCGTGCGCGATGCCGACGAAGAGCCCCGCATGAGATGGCAATTAAGATTATCGCCCAAGATCGTATGATTCAGTGAGCGGCAATTGGCCCAAAAAAGCGGAGACCCCGACCCGGATATTGAATGGATTCGTGTTCAAGAGAAGAGTTGAGATGCCCGATCAGCGAAGTTGTTTGCCCCGGAAGCAAGCACCCGGCCAATCACAGCCAATTGAGGGCTTTTGGGAGGCAAATTTGCAGCAATTGGCGGCAGTTTTTCGACGGCATTTCGCCACTGAGGAGGGATCGGCAATGAAGCAACCCGCGTTAACTGGCGGATGAGTCGGGTCAGACCGATATTGACGCCGGTGGCTTTGTCTGTCGCGGGGAACGGAAACCTCCGCGTGTAGCTTTTGAATTCAGGGGTCCCAAGGTTCAACTGCCTCGCTAAACATGCTTCCCCACGAAACATACCCTCCCACAGCGGGCCCCCGCAATTCGGTAATGAATACTTAAACACGTTTCTCCGCAACTTATTCTCTCTGCAAGTTTCACCATGACCGAAATTAACAACGATCTTACCAAGACTACGGTTTGGGAAAACAGGAAGGCGATCCTCATCTGCACTGTCGTTGCCACTGCATCGTTCCAGTATGGATTGGATGTCGGACTCATTGGTGGGTTTCAGTCGATGACTGGATTCTTGGAAGTGTTTGGATACCGCGATCCTGCAACTCTGAATGGATGGAATTTGACGTCTACTGTGCAACAATTGATTACGTCGCTCATGACCTTGGGCGCGTTTGTCGGATCGTTGTTGGCGGGACCGGTCAGCACGTATCTCAATCGAAGAATGTCGATTTGTCTTGCGTCAGTCCTCTGCATCGTCAGTACATTCATTTTGATTTTCACGACCAGCCTCGGAGCACTTTATTTCGCACGTCTCTTGCTCGGAATTGCCAAGTATGCATATTTTAGGAGTGTCTAATTGTAGTGGTTTCTTCATGACCTTTTCGCAGTTGTATATCCAGGAATGCTCTGCGCCGCATATGCGAGGAGTCATGTTGGTGATGTTTGAGGCTTGGATCAATTTGGGCTCTTGCATCGGAACCATCATCGATAACTATACTGCACCGATTGCCGGTCGACACTGCTACCAGATTCCACTCGCTCTTTTGTTTATATTTCCCACACTCCTCATCGTGGTGGCACCGTTCATTCCCGATTCTCCACGTTGGTTGATTGCCCACAACAAGCCAGAAGCTTCTCTCAGTGCCCTCCGAAGACTCCGTGGAAGTGCATACAGGGAAGTCATGATCCTCGAAGAATTCCAAGAAATCAAAGAATCATGGCAAGTCGAAGAGGAACTCGCCAAGTCGTCTACAATTCTCGATATGTTCCGCGGCACCGACCTTCGACGAACACTCTTGTCTGTCGCAGCAGTATGTTTCCAAGCTTCTAGCGGTGGTATGTTCTTAATCATGTACGGGACCTATTTCTTCGAAATGTCTGGCTCCACACAACCTTTCCAAGACAGTGTTATCGTCTCATGTCTCAGTCTTATTTCGATTATTGGCATGTTTGTCATCATCCGATATCTCGGTCGTCGTGGAATTATGCTCATCACCACAACAGTTCAAGGATTTTGTATGTTGATAATGGCAATTGTTTATACTGTGGCACCTACCTCCAGCGCTGCTCTCAAATGTCTCGTCGCTTTTGTCTGCATCTACACATTCTTCTACGGTGGATTGGCAGGTCCTACTGCATGGTTGATTGCCGGAGAAATTCCTTCTCAACGACTTCGAAGTTACACCCTCGGTCTTGGATCCGCCGCTGGCTTTGTCTTGGGTATCTCTTACCTTTTAATTCTTGATTAACGGTCAGGTTGGCTAGCTGCCTTCACAGCTCCTTACTTCATCAATCCCCAAAATCTCAATTGGGGTCCCAAGTATGGATATATTTGGTTTCCGTCAAATATCATCACTACTGTCTTTGTTTTCTTCTTTATTCCTGAGACTAAGGATCGTACTTTGGAAGAGATTGATGAGATGTTCCATAACCGTGTCGCGCCTCGCAAGTTCAAATCTTATGAATGTGTTGTCTCTCAGCAAGCTAGGGAACATGGTGTCGAGAAGTTGGGTGAGAAGGAGACCTCGGAACATGTTGAAACTGCTATCGATGATTAATGTGTTGAATGAATGTTTATAGGAATATATGTGGTACCATGTAATTTAATTACCATACATGAGTTACAGACCTGAAGATTACTGTCCTACAATCTCGAATATGAAATGTCATCTTCAATCCTCGAATCGCTCAGATCGCGTATCCCCCGTTCATGGAGTGTATGCAAACAGGTAATTCATAATTTCTCCGTGAGATGAGAAATATTAAGCTTCACGAAAAGCTTTTCGTTTGAGGAGTGGATCAGCTGACTCGGTAAGCCTGCATTCCCACAGCGAACAGTACACTGCATATGAAAGGCCCAAAAAGGGGGCGTGCTAGCCGTTAAGTGCACAATTTTCAAATGCATTGCATCCGCACTCGTGCAGTCGCACAATACGTTAATAGACCAGAATTTCGAGACAACCTTCAGGATATTCATCTCACACCGCAACATCTCCACCCATCATCTCGTACGGTTCCAGGCTTAGTCCAGTCTCTCACGGCTCCTGATGCCATTAGGAGCTTGCGCAGAAGCGCATTCTGCCTGTAGGGTTTGTTGGATCTCAAAAACTCAGCAAACAGTGTTTAAAGTGTGAATTCATCTCATCAGACTTCCCAATTTTGTTTGTAAAGCCGCTGCAAGAGTGCTGTCAAAAAAGAAGCCTCAAAGATCAAGACCGTATTGCATGTCCCGAACCTCAAAGAGAAGTAATTGATTGCGTAGCGTTATTCGGATTCCGACGATGAGGCAGATGAAGAAGGTTGGTGGGTGACGTATTGAACGGATATCGGCCTAAGTTTCCATCCTATTCATGTCGTGCCTACAAGACGGGTGGGAAATGTCAGAGAAGATGAAGCTGTTCCTCAAGCCAGATCTCTATGAAGACCAACACTATCGCGGGGCACGTAGCTACGGGACTCATCCGGAATTCAAAACTACCCGAATTCCTGAAGTTGGGATTGACGGGCGATTGTTTGAGAAGTAGATTTTTCAGATGTCGTACGTTTCTCCTCAGATGGAACTAATGGAACTAACGGAGTGTGTAGGGCGGCTTTGAACTGGGATGAAGCTATTCAATAGTTCAGGGTCACACGTCTATTGCCTGATGCTTCTGCAATGAAATCTTCACTATCCGCATTGTATTCGTCTGGCGACGCCTAGTGGCAGGTTTACGAATAGAAGAAACACGGAGATAGCATTGAGAAGGTCAGTAACATTAAAGGGGACCAAAATCTGGGGAAAGAAAAGGTTGAAGGAAAATGGATTATATATATCCTCGTAGTGAAGGGCAAAGATCGATATATCTATGACGTTTTCTTATCTGCATCCGCTGTTCCTCCGCTCGCATTTCCTCCAGGAGTAACACCATGAAGCCAATTCCTTCCATTAGCCAAGAGACTCTAAGGGAATAATACAGTATAAATGACGACAATGTCCCAATAATTATCAATCCTAGCCATCGTCTTCATAGGAAGTCAGCAATCTCCGATGCGGATCTTACGGTATTTTCTCAACCAGCAAGGTATATTGTTTCAGTGCAA
>Ga0335073_10014661_pt1 | contig 10980 bp, 9 predicted proteins | sample Lox_Sample_22_FD_207093 | JGI IMG/M metagenome (GOLD analysis project Ga0335073, IMG submission 207093) | Soil microbial communities from Loxahatchee National Wildlife Refuge, Florida, United States - Lox_Sample_2.2 | ecosystem: Environmental > Terrestrial > Soil > Wetlands | place: USA: Florida... | reverse complement strand
CGTTGTATCAAATGAAGGGACGTTCCTGCCGCGCAGTCATGGCCGACGGTGGGACTGGGGCGGCGACGAATCGGCTGTCGGCAGTCGCCGGCGGTGGGACGGGGGGCGGCGACGAATCGGCTGTCGCCGGCGGTGGGACTGGGGCGGCGACGAATCGGCTGTCGCCGGCGGTGGGACGGGGGGCGGCGATCAGTCCGCCGCCGGCCCGCGTCGGGCAGCGCGCCGCGCTCGGCGTTGACCTGCGTTGGGACCGCCGGACGATCTCGCTTACGCTATTGCTACCCCGGGACGCGAAGCCCTGACAGCTCGGCATGTGAGCGGTCACAATCGCGTCGCGCGGGCCAGGAAGAAAGCCGGTGGCGGAGGGACCTGGTGGCGTCTACGGCGAACGGGCCAGCCGCGCGGCCGGTCATGGCGGATGTCGCCCGGCTGGCTGGCGTGTCACACCAGACCGTGTCCCGTGTGCTGAACCACCACCCGAACGTCAGGCCGCAGACCAGGGAGGACGTCCTCGCCGCGATCCGCGAGCTTGGCTACCGGCCCAACGCCGCGGCGCGCTCGCTGGTCACCGGGCGCACCCACACGCTCGGCGTGATCAGCTTCGACACCACGCTCTACGGCCCCGCGTCCATGCTCTACGGCATCGAGCGTGCCGCGCACTCCGGCTACTCGGTGACGATCACGAGCCTGCCGGCGTTCGAGAGCCGCTCGATGCAGGAGGCCGTCGACCGGTTCCTCAGCCAGGGCGTCGAGGGGATCATCGTGATCGCCTCCGAGATGCCCGCGCTCGAGGCGCTGAGCGGCGTGGCCGCCGACGTGCCGCTGGTGGCGGTCGGCTGCGGTACCCGCGCGCCGCTGGACTCGGTGGCGATCGACAACATCTCCGGCGCCTTCCAGGCCACCCGCTACCTGCTGGACCTGGGCCACCAGACGGTCCACTACGTCGGCGGCCCCGACTCCACCGTCGACGCGCTCGAGCGGGCGGAGGGCTGGGCCCGGGCGCTGCGGGAGGCGGGCGCCGCGAAACCGGAGATCGTCCGCGGAGACTGGTCGGCGCGGTCGGGCTACGAGATCGGGCACCTGCTCGCGGGGATGCCGGAGGTCACCGCCGTCTTCTGCGCGAACGACCAGATGGCGCTCGGCGTCCTGCGGGCACTGGGGGAGCACGGGCGCCAGGTCCCGGCCGACGCCAGCGTCGTCGGATTTGACGACATACCAGAATCTGCGTACTTCCTTCCCCCGCTGACCACGGTGCGGCAGGATTTCGGAGAACTCGGAAGACAGGCGCTGCGACTGCTCGTCGACCGGATCAGCGGGCTGCCGGCCCCCGGCGCCCGGCTGCCGGTCGCGCCGGAGCTCATCGTGCGCGCCAGCGCGACCAGGCCGCCCAGGCGCTGACCCACAAGACCCGCAGCCCACCCCTCGCACCCCCCGCAGGTAGTTAAGGATGACGCACCGTGGACGATCACCAGGCTGTTAGCGCTAACAATCCCGATGCCTGTTTCGTCGGCGTCGACTTCGGCACGCTGTCCGGGCGCGCCCTGGTCGTGCGCGCAAGGGACGGTGCGGAGCTCGGCACAGCCGTCCACGAGTACGCGCATGGGGTGATGGATGCCGAGCTCGCTGCCACCGGCGAGCCGCTGCCGCCGGACTGGGCGCTGCAGGACCCGGAGGACTACCGCGACGTGCTGCGGCACGCGGTGCCCGCCGCCGTGGCCGATGCCGGCATCGATCCCTCGCTGGTCGCCGGGATCGGCACCGACTTCACCGCGTGCACCGTGCTGCCGGCCAGCGCCGACGGGACGCCGCTGTGCCAGCTTCCCGGGCTGGCCGGCCGGCCGCACGCCTACCCCAAGCTGTGGAAGCACCACGCGGGCCAGCCGCAGGCCGACCGGATCAACGCGCTCGCGCACGAGCGGCGCGAGGCGTGGATCGTCCGGTACGGCGGGAAGATCTCGTCCGAGTGGGAGTTCGCCAAGGGTCTCCAGCTGCTCGAGGAGGACCCGGAGATCTACCAGCGGGCCGACCGGTGGATCGAGGCCGCCGACTGGATCATCTGGCAGCTGACCGGTACCGAGACCAGGAACGCCTGCACGGCCGGATACAAGGGCATCCGCCAGGACGGCCGCTACCCGTCCCGGGAGTTCCTGGCCGCGCTCGATCCGCGGTTCGCCGGGTTCGCCGCGGACAAGCTGGAGCACGCGGTCCTGCCGCTGGGCGCGCGGGCCGGGTCGCTGACCGAGCAGGCGGCGGCGTGGACCGGCCTGCCGGAAGGCATCGCGGTCGCCGTGGGCAACGTGGACGCGCACGTCACCCCGCCCGCGGCCGCGGCCATCGAGCCCGGGCAGATGGTCGCGATCATGGGAACGTCGACCTGCCACGTGATGAACGGCGAGCGCCTGGCCGTGGTGCCGGGCATGTGCGGGGTGGTCGACGGCGGCATCGTCGCCGGGCTGTGGGGCTATGAGGCGGGGCAGAGCGGCGTCGGCGACATCTTCGCCTGGTTCGCCGACCACGCCGTCCCGCCCGAGTACCACGACGAGGCGCGGCGCCGCGGCATCGGGCTGCACGAGTTGCTGTCGCAGGAGGCCGCGGCGCAGCCCGCCGGCGCTCACGGCCTGATCGCGCTGGACTGGCTGAACGGCAACCGCAGCGTGCTTGTCGACCACCACCTGTCCGGCGCGATCATCGGCCTCACGCTGGCGACCCGGGCGCCGGACATCTACCGGGCGCTGGTGGAGTCCACCGCGTTCGGGACCCGCGTCATCATCGACACCTTCGCCGACTCCGGGATCCCGGTCACCGAGCTGGTGATCGCCGGCGGGCTGACGAAGAACGACTTCGTGCTGCAGGTCTACGCGGACGTGACGCGGCGCCCGCTGAGCGTCATCGCGTCCGATCAGGGGCCCGCTCTCGGCTCCGCCATCCACGCCGCGGTCGCGGCCGGCTGGTATCCGGACGTGCACGCGGCCTCGGCGGCGATGGGCGCCAAGCATCAGGCTGTGTACCTGCCCGATCCGGCCAGCGCCGACGTGTACGACCGGCTGTACGCCGAGTACCGGCTGCTGCACGACTACTTCGGCCGCGGCGGCAACGCGGTCATGCACCGGCTGCGCGGCGTGCGGGACAGGGTGCTGCGGTCCGCACCGGCCGCCGCCGAACGCAGCGGCGGCCGCGCATGACCCCCGCCGGCCTGGCGGAGCTCCGGCGCGGCGTATGCGACCTGCACGCCGACCTGGCCGCGGCGGGCCTGGTCGCGTGGACGTCCGGCAACATCTCGGCCCGGGTTCGCGGCGAGGACCTCATGGTGATCAAGCCGAGCGGGGTCGGCTACGCGGAGCTGACCCCGGAGTCGATGGTGGTCTGCGACCTCGACGGCCGCCCGGTCGAGGATCCCGCCGTCAACCCCAGCGGGTACCGCCCGTCCAGCGACACGGCCACCCACGCCTACGTCTACCGGGCCATGCCGGACGTGGGCGGCGTCGTGCACACCCACTCCGGCTACGCCACGGCCTGGGCCGCGCGGGGCGAGGCCATCCCGTGCGTGATCACCGCGATGGCCGACGAGTTCGGCGGCGAGATCCCGGTCGGCCCGTTCGCGCTGATCGGCAGCGACGAGATCGGCCGCGGCATCGTGGCCACCCTGTCCGGGCACCGCTCGCCCGCGGTGCTGATGCGCAGCCACGGCGTCTTCACCATCGGCCCGGACGCCCGGGCCGCGCTGAAGGCGGCGGTGATGTGCGAGGACGCCGCCCGCACCGTGCACCTGGCCCGCGCGTTCGGCGACCAGATCGCCCCGATCCCGCCCGAGCAGATCGACGCGCTGCACCGCCGCTACCAACAGGAGTACGGCCAGCGCTGACCAGACCGGCCGCCGCAACCCCGGGTGCGGCCGCTGCTATCCGTTGAGGAAGGAAGTTCGATGTCTGACCGCAAGCCCAGAATCGGCATCTTGGGCATCATGCAGGACCTGTACGACGAGATGATCCCCGGCATCGCGGAGCGCCAGGCGGGCTACGCCGACGAGATCGCCTCGCAGCTGGCCGGCGTCGCGGAGTTCATCCCGAGCAAGCCGATCAAGTACCGCGAGGATGCCGAGCGGGCGATGCGCGAGTTCGAGAACGCCGACCTCGACGGGGTCATGGTGGTGATGCTCACCTACGGGCCGGCCATGCGGGTCGCGCGGCTGCTGTCGCAGTCGCGGCTGCCGATCCTGATGGCCAACATCCAGCCCGAGCCGTCGGTCACCCCGGCCTGGGACATGGCCGACATGACCTACAACCAGGGCGTGCACGGGGCGCAGGACACCGCCAACGCGATGGTCCGGGCGGGCAAGCGGTTCTGCGTGCTGACCGATGACTGGCGCAGCGAGGCGTTCCGCGCCGACGTCGGCCGGTGGGCGCGCGCCGCGGCCGCCGTGACCGCGTGGAAGTCGCTGAAGGTGGCGCTGTTCGGCTACGCGATGAACGACATGGGCGACATCCGGGTGGACGAGAGCGCCCTGGTCCGCAGCCTCGGCCCGGAGATCCTCGCGGTCGCCCCCGGTGACCTGTACCGGGGCATGCAGACGGTGACCGACACGCAGGTGGCCGACGTCATCGCGTTCGAGGATGAGCGGTTCGAGATCGACCCGCTCCTCGCCGCCGAGGAGCGCGAGGACCACGCCAGGATGCAGGTCGCGATCAAGAACATCCTGGACGCGGGCGGCTACGGCGCCTACACGGCGCACTTCGACGCGATCGGGGAGGACGGCAGGTTCGCCCGGCTGCCGCTGGCCGCCGCCTCCACGCTCATGGCCAACGGCTACGGCTACGCCGCCGAGGGGGACGTGCTGACCGCGTGCCTGGTCGCGGCCGGGCACGTGCTGATCGGGGACGCCCATTTCACCGAGATGTACGCGATGGACTTCCCGTCGGACTCGATCCTGATGAGCCACATGGGCGAGGGAAACTGGAAGATCGCGCGCTCGGACCGGCCGGTCAGGCTGATCAAGCGGCCGCTGGGGATCGGCAAGCTGGCCGACCCGCCGACGTTCCTGTTCCAGTACCAGCCCGGCCCGGCCACGCTGGCCACGCTGGTGTCGCTGGGCGGGGAGCGGTTCCGGCTCGTGGTCGCCGAGGGCGAGAACCTGGACAGCCAGGTCCTGCCCGCGCTGGAGATGCCCTACGGCCAGTTCCGGCCGAACACCGGCGTGCGCGCCTGCCTGAACGGGTGGCTGGCCGCGGGTGGCCCGCACCACGAGGTGATGAACCTCGGCCGTCACGCCGCCAGCTGGCGGATGTTCTGCCAGCTCGCGGGCATCGAGTACGTGACGGTGTGAGCTGGCGGCGCGGCGGAGCCCGGCGCGGCGCGGCGCGGGCCGGCCGCCTCAGCCGCCCAGGATGTCCGCGAGGTTGAAGCTGACCGGCTCCTCGAGCTGGGCGAAGCCGCAGGACTTCGGGTCGCGGTCGGGGCGCCACCGGACAAACTGGGCCGTGTGCCGGAAGCGGGTTCCCTCCATATGGTCGTAGCGGACCTCGACCACCCGCTCGGGCCGCAGCGGCACGAACGAGAGGTCCTTGTTCGCGTTCCACCGGCTGTGCTCGGCGTCGCGCGGGCCGCGGACCCCGGGTTCCGCCGGCCTGGCCCAGTTCCACGGGTGGTCCTCGAAGCCGGTGACCAGTGGCTGCAGCTCGGTGAACAGCTGGCGCCTGGTCGCGGCCGGGAACGCGCCGATCACGCCGACGCTGGCCAGCCTGCCGTCGTCGTTGTACAGGCCGAGCAGCAGCGACCCGATCACATCGTCGCCGCTCTTGTGCGGCCGGTAGCCGGCGACCACGCAATCGGCCGTCCGCTCGTGCTTGACCTTGAACATGACCCGCTTGTCCGGCTCGTACACGCCGTCCAGAGGCTTGGCGACGATCCCGTCCAGGCCCGCGCCCTCGAACTGGCTGAACCAGCCGGCGGCCAGGTCCCGGTCCCTGGTCGCCGGGGTGAGGTGGAACGGCGGCAGCGCGTCGGTCATGACCTCCTCGAGCAGCTCACGCCGCGCCTCGAACGGCGTACCCGTGTAGTCGACCTCGCCGAGAGCAAGCAGATCGAACACAACGAAATGGGCCGGGGTCTGCCTGGCCAGCAGGCGGACCCGGCTCTCGGCGGGGTGGATCCGCTGCAGCAGGGCCTCGAAGTCGAGCCGGCGGCCCTGGCCGTCCGGGATCACGATCTCGCCGTCCATGACGCACCGCTCCGGCAGACTCGAGGCCGCCGCCTCGACGATCTCCGGGAAGTACCTGGTCAGCGGCCGCTCGTTGCGGCTGCCGAGCTCCACTTCGAGGCCGTCGCGGAACACGATCGACCGGAAGCCGTCCCACTTGGGCTCGAAGCTCATCGCGCCCTGCGGGATCTCCTTGACCGGCTTGGCCAGCATCGGCGCCACCGGCGGCATGACGGGAAGTCGCATGTGCCCATCCTCGCTGATCAGCCGGTTCCGGGTGCAGGCCGCCCCGCAACCCGGTTTCTCTGACCTCGCGAACGGGATCAGCGACTTGGAAAGCTGCCGTGCAGGGGTTCGTAACCGCCGAAGCCGGCGTCGAGTACGCCTTCGCCGCCGGTCAGTCCGGCCAGCTGCTCCTGAAGGCCGCGAACGCGTGCCGACGGCAACATGGCCGTGACGACAGACCGCTCGGCATCGAGCACCGGCGTCTGCGTGGCGGCGCCCAGCCGGGCCAGGGCGGAGAGCACGTCGCCCGTCCTCGGCGCCGGCACCTCCAAGCGGACGCGAGCCATCGGCTGGCAGACGACCGTGCCGGCCCGTCGCAGGGCTTCCGTCAAGACGATCGGCGTCAGCTTGCGGAAATCGGCGGCCGTCGTCCGCGGCGTGGGCAGCACGCGTTTGGTGGCGCCGTCACCTATGTAATAGTCGCATTGGTTCATCGTGACGACGCAGTCGGTGACCTGCCAGCCATACAGGCCCTTTTCGCATGTGTGCAGGATGTATTGCGTCATGGCCTCGGTGAAGCGGGCGGCGGTCTTGTAGATATACAGGGGAATGAGGCGCGGGTCGAAATCGAGCTGGAACCTGACGCCGGAACCGGCCGGCCCGGGTTCGATGTGCAGCCCGACCGTCGCGGAATAGGGATGCCCGTCGGACTGGAGGACCTCAAGGGCGCTCGCGCCGCCGCGGGGCCGCTCGATGTAGATCATCGTCGGCTCCCGGAACGTGGCGGCGACGCCGAAATCGTCGGCGAGTGTGGCCTGGATGACCTCCTTCTGGACCGCGCCGTAGAGCGACACATATATCTCGTGCCGCTCGTCATCCTGGCGGAGGTTGATGAGCGGATCTTGTTCGGCGAGCTGGCCAAGTGCGACCCGCAGCCGATTCCCGTCGCCGGGATCGCGCGCGACCACGGCGGATTCCAGGGTCGGCGGCGGAAACTGAAGGCCAGCATCGCCGCCCGCCAGATCGCCGATTCGATCGCCGATCCGCGCCCCGGCCAGGCCCCATAGCTTGCCGATCTGGCCGGCGCAGACGGCTGGCCGCTGGACCGCCGGGCCCCGCTCGAAGACGGCCACCGCGGTCACCTTGTCATCGAGGCCGGATCCGAGCCGGAGCCGATCGCGCACATGCACGGTGCCCGAGAACATGCGGACGTAGGCGATCTTCTCCGCGCTGCTGCCGCGCTCGATCTTGAAGATGCTGCCGGCCGGGGGGCCGTCGGGATCACCATCCGAGGCCGGCAGGAGCTCGGCGACGCCGGCCATCAACGGCGTGATGCCCGCTCCGGTGATCGCCGAGCCGAAGAAGACGGGATGCACCTGGCCGTGCCTGGTCTGCCCCGCGAGTTCCGCGCGGAGCTGGTCATACGGAACCCCGCCCTCGGTTTGCACGTAGGCCGCAAGCAGCCCGTCGTTGTGCTCGGCCAGCAACTCGGTCAGGCCAGCGGTGAACCCGGTGTCATCCGCTCCGAGCACGGTGACGCTGGCACCGGGCGTCCCGGGGCTCGTCACGCGGCCCGTGGCGAACGCGGCGAGCTTGAGACGGCCGGCGATGTCCCGCAGCACGCCCTCGGGGTTCGCCCCGGGCCGGTCAATCTTGTTCACGAACAGCAGGGCCGGTATCCCCAGGCGCCGCAGCGAGCGCATCAGGATCCGGGTCTGCGGCTGCACGCCCTCAACGGCCGAGATCACGAGCACGACTCCGTCGAGAACGCTCAGCACGCGGTCCACCTCGGCGATGAAATCCGGGTGGCCGGGCGTGTCAATCAGGTTGACGGCGACGTTCCCGATCGGGAAGGACGCCACGGCGGACCTGATCGTGATGCCGCGCCGCCGTTCCAGCGGCAGCGAGTCGGTCTGGGTCGTGCCGGCGTCAACGGCGCCGAGCCGGTCAATGACGCCCGAGTCGTACAGGAGCCGCTCGGTAAGAGTCGTCTTACCCGCGTCTACATGCGCGAGGATCCCGAGGTTGAGAGTTTTCCGCGACACGCGCCACATCCCATGAATAGGTCCCAGAGGCCATCTCGGTGGACGTGAACGCCTGGCGCATCTACCCTCCTCGGACGATTGGCGCGGTGTTTACTGACCTAAATCATAGGGCCATCGGGCGTCGCCGCCAGGGCAATATCTCGTGCCGTCCTGTGCGCGGCAGGGATGGAGCAGCGCGTAGTAGGCCAGCGGGATGCCGGTTCGGCGCCTCAGGTGCAGGCCGGCGTCGTCGGCCAGCCGCACCAGCGTGGCCAGGGGCACATGGCTGCACATGAAGTGCCTGCAGGCCGGTCCCCGGGCCGATCTCCAGCACGCGCTGGCCGGCCCGGGCTCGAGCACGGCGTCGAGGCGGCGCCGGGTCAGCAGCGGGGGCGGTACGTCCAGCAGGCGGTGCTGGGCGTACGGGTAGGGCGCCTGGTCGCCGGGCAGCACGCCGACGCCGGCGGCGGCCGCGCCGGCGGCGGCCGCGCCGAGCAGGGCGCGCTTCACCGGGGGCACGTGCGGGTCAGTCTCGCCGCGAGCCAGAACGCGGCGCCCGCGAGCGGCAGTTCGACGAAGGCCGCCTCGGCAACGGCGACCGCGTGGTCGAGGCCGGGCGCGGAGGTGCAGACGTCGAACCAGGCGTCGGTGAGCAACAGCGCGCCCCCGGCTGCGGCGGTCACGGCCGCCCGCGCGTCCTCGCGGGCCAGCAGCGCCGCGGTGGCCAGCGCCGCGAGCGCCTCGCCGGCGTCCAGGCCGACCCAGGCGACCGGCCAGTGCTGGGCCTGGGCCGTTGCGGGCAGCGTGGCTCCGAGCAGCACGCACCAGGGCAGCAGGAAGCCGCCGACGGGCAGCGCGACCAGCCGGGCGCGGCGCAGCAGGGCCGGGGCCGCGTCGGCGTGGGCGGGGTCCGGTTTGGTGAGCCGGGCGGGGGCCGGCGACAGCGGACTCGTGCTCCGGGCACCGGCCGGGGACTGGGCAGTTCCGCCGGCCGTCGGGCGAGTGGCAGCGGGCGACCAGGGAGCGGGGGCTCGGCCAGGGGCGGTCGGCGGCACCTCGGAGGTACCGGGGGCTCGTCCGGCCGCGGCCGGCGGCGCGGCGGCGCCGGGCATCAGCCGCACGGCGTGAGCTAGGCCGGCGGCGGTCGCCGCCGCCTTGAGGCGGCGGGCGGGGCTGCGGCGGAGCGTCGACGGCAGCGGAAGTGCGTGTGTGTGCATGGCCCTCACGCTAGGTCTGCAGAGAAAATTCTGCAAATAAATTTCTGCAGAGAATTTTCGGCAGACCTGGTAGGCTGGGCTGGTGCCCATGACTCCGCGCCGGGTGGTCGGCGACGCCAAGCGCTGGAAGGCCCTGTCGCACCCGCTGCGCGGCGAGATCCTGCGCCACCTCGACGAGCACGGCCCGGCCACATCGACCACGATCGCCGAGGCGCTGGGCGAGAACACCGGCACGACCAGCTATCACCTGCGGATACTGGCCGATGCGGGAATCATCGAGGAGGTGCCCGAGCGCGCCCGCGGCCGGGAGCGCTGGTGGCGCACCTTCCCGACCGACCACCGCGAGCCGGATTACGACAGCCTCAGCTCGCAGGACCGGGCGGCGCTGGACGAGTGGCGGGCCGCCCAGATCCCCGGCGAGCTCACCCTGGTCAACCGGTACATCCGCGATTACAGGCGGCACGGCAGGTGGGCCAAGGCCTCCCGCGCCGACGGCTACTACACGGCCGAGGACCTCGATGCGCTCTTCGAGGAGTACATCGCGCTGTTGCAAAAGTACGGGCACACGGCGAAGGACGCCCCGCCCGGCGCCCGGCTGATGCAGCTGCGGATGTTCTACATCCCCGAACAGCCCGCTCATAAGGGAGAGGGGGAGCCGGGGCCGCCGGCCGGGCCGGGTGAAGGCGAGCCGGGGCCGCCGGCCGGGCCGGGTGAAGACGAGCCGGGGCCGGGTGAAGGGAAACCTCCGAAGGCGGCCCGGGGGACAGAGCCCTAGAGGGGTTTCGGCCACAAGCCGGGATTCGGCTCCGGGCTCAAGCCAGGAACGGCCGCCTAAACTCACAAGGCAGACCGAAACTCCGAACCGAGGCGTGACGGCTGCCCGTTTTACCCAAGTTCATGCCTGATTCGTCCAACTCTTGGACCGCCTGACCGGGCGGGGTCAATGACGTCGATGGACCGTTACGTACAAGAGAGCGACAGCGTTGGGACATCGCCGCCAATGAACTGCCGCTTCCAGGGCGCGGGGAACCGCGGCGGGCGCGGGGGAACGGCGGCGGGCGCGGGGGAACCGCGGCGGGCGCGGGGGAACGGCGGCGGGCGCGGGAGCGCGGAGCGCGGTGCGCGCAGGAGAGTGGCGGGCGCGCGGGCAGCCAGCGGGCGAGGGGATCCGCGGCGCGAAACAAGAAGACAACCAGCGGGCGGATCTTGCCGAACGGTGGGCCGACCCGCGACGATGATCAACGCACGGATCACGTTTACTGAGGTTATGGGCCTGCGAGCGGCGATCCGATGCCCCGGCTCCGTGTGCGGGCGGGCCGGG
>Ga0335073_10014659_pt1 | contig 10981 bp, 8 predicted proteins | sample Lox_Sample_22_FD_207093 | JGI IMG/M metagenome (GOLD analysis project Ga0335073, IMG submission 207093) | Soil microbial communities from Loxahatchee National Wildlife Refuge, Florida, United States - Lox_Sample_2.2 | ecosystem: Environmental > Terrestrial > Soil > Wetlands | place: USA: Florida... | reverse complement strand
TGTCGTTCTTCGTGGCCTGGCCCTGGATCGGCGTGTGGCTCGAACTGCTGCCGCCTGCCCTCGCCCCGCAGCTGCTGCGGCTCGAGCAAGACGGCGTGTGCCGCGGCGCGGCAATCGCCGTGCGGCATGATTCGCGGCGCCACGGGTTCGTCGCGGCGCACGGGCTGTTCCTCAACGCGACCGGAGACCGTGATCTCGATTGCCTGACCATCGAGCATAACGGCTTCGCCGGATGCGGCATCGATCGCGGCGAGGCCTGGCGGGCCCTTGTCGAGTGGTTCGGCGCGAGCGCGATCAGCGTCGACGAGTTCGATCTCCCGGGCGTCACCGACATCATCGCGCTCGAGCCTCTTGGCAGCGTTCAGCATCGTCACGGCTATCGCGTCGACCTCGCGCAGATTCGCAACGGCAACGGCAAGATCGGCGCGATCCTCAGCGCCAATGCCCGGCAACAGCTCAACAGCGCGATGCGCGCGCTCGCCGCGGAAGGGCCGATCGCGCTTGATTCGGCGCGCGGCGCCGACGAGGCCTTGGCCTTCTTCGACGATCTGAAGCAGTTCCATATCCGGTCTTGGACCCGGCGGGGCCGGCGTCACGCCTTCGAATCTCCGTTCTTCGAGCGTTTCCATCGCGCGCTGATCGCCCGCGGCGCCGAGGCGGGAGACGTCGAGCTGCTGCGGCTCCGCGCAGGCGGAACGGCCTTCGGCTATCTTTACAATTTTCGCCGGAACGGGCACGTCTATGCCTATCAGAGCGGCTTCGACGACACCAACAGCCGCCTTCGTCCCGGCTATGTCGCCCATGCGCTTGCGATCGAGCGGTACGGCGGCACCGGCGCCACCGTCTACGACTTCATGGCAGGATCGAACCGGCTCAAGGAAAGCTTCGCCACCGAGCGATATGACATGTACTGGTACACGCTCCGCCGACCGCTCTTGCGCTTTCGCGCAGAGCAAGTGGCGCGCGCCGCCAAGGAGCGCTTGCTGAGCCCGCTTCGCGCGCGCAGCGGCCGGCCCCTTTGAGCGATTGCCGCTAGGCCGTCCGAAGCGGCATGCGCGTCATCGAGAACCCCGATTTCCGCGCGCTGCCGACCGATATGGCGGAGCTTTTCTCCGCGGCCGGCGAGGCGTCCTTCTTCGCGCAATCCGCCTGGTACGATCTTCTGGCGCGACATGCGCACGATCCGGGAACCACGGTCCGGCTCTATTCCGATGCGGCGAGCCCGCGCGCGGCACTTGCGTGCCGAACGCCGGGCGGGCGCGCGCTCGAGGGCTTTGCCAATTTTTATACGCTCGAGCATGGGCCGCTTCTCGCGCCCGGTATGCCCGGCGCGGAGGAGGCGGTGCGCCGCCTCGTCGCGGAGATCGCGGCCGAACACCCGGTTTGGAGCAGCATGCGGTTCGAGTGTCTTGATCCGGCGGCGCCATCCTATGAGGCGATGCTTGCGGGGCTACGCGATGCGCGCTGCACGACGCAGCCCTTTTTCGATTGCGGCACCTGGTTCGAGGCAACGCACGGTCTCGATTTTCCCCGCTATCTCGCCGCGCGGCCGGCGCAGCTTCGCAACACGTTCCGGCGCAAGGATAAAAGCGGCAAGGGTGAAGGCGTCACCTTCGCCTTCAACGACAAGGGCACGGATCTGGAAAGCCTCATCTCCGAGTATGAGGCCGTCTATCGGCAGAGCTGGAAGAAAAGCGAACCCTATCCCGATTTCATGCCGGCGCTCATGCGCATGGCGGCCGCGCAAGGCGCGCTTCGGCTTGGCATCGCGCGCAAAGGGAGCGAGCCGGCGGCGGCGCAATTCTGGCTCCTGTGGCGCGGTCGCGCGGTGATCTACAAGCTCGCCCATGACGAGCGCTTTGCCAGCCTTTCGCTCGGCACCGTCCTGACGATGCACATGATGGAGCGCGTGCTCGAGGAGGATCGCCCGGACGAGATCAATTTCGGTCGTGGCGACGACCCGTACAAAAAATCATGGCTCGGTCGCCGTCGCGAGCGGTGGGGGCTCTTTGCCGTCAACCCGCGAACGTGGCGCGGCGCCCATCTCGGCGTGCGCCTGGTCGCAAGCCGCATCCGCAACCGCCTGTTCCGACGCGAAAGACCAAAGGCGGACTCGTCTCAAATCCTGTCGAGACCGTGATAGTCCCGGTACCATTCGACGAATCGAGGAATTCCGACCTCGATCGGCGTGGTCGGCTCGAAGCCAAGATCACGGCGCGACGCCTCGATCTCCGCATAGCTTTCGAGCACGTCGCCGGGCTGAAGCGGGAGCAGGCGCCGATTGGCCTTCCGGCCCAACGCGCGTTCCAGAACCTCGATGAAATGCAACAGATTCTCGGGCCGGTGATTGCCGAGATTGAAAAGGCGATGCGGCATCGGCCCTGACGGCGGACGGTCGAGCGCGGCCACGGTGCCGGCGACGATGTCATCGATGTAGGTGAAGTCGCGCGCCATGCGGCCTTCGTTGAAGACGTCGATCGGCCGCCCCGCGACGATCGCATCGGCGAAAAGATAGGCCGCCATGTCGGGACGGCCCCACGGTCCGTAGACGGTGAAGTACCTCAAGCCGGTCAACGGCATCTGATAGAGATGGGCGTAGCTTATCGAGGCAAGCTCGCTCGCGCGCTTGGTTGCCGCATAAAGCGAGATCGGATCGTCGACGCGGTCCTCGACGGAAAACGGTTGGTTCTTGTTGCCGCCATAAACGGAAGACGAGCTGGCATAGACGAAAGACCGCAGACTGTCGATCCGGCGCGCCGCCTCGAGCAGGACGACATGTCCCATGACGTTCGACCGCGCATAGGCATAGGGATTGATGAGCGAATAACGGACGCCCGCCTGCGCCGCGAGGTGGATGATGCCGGCGATCCCCTTTTGCCCGCCAAGAACCTTCTCGACCGCTTCGCGATCGGCGATGTCGATCTCGTGGAACTCGAAGCCTTGGAACGTGGCGAGTTGGGCTAGCCGCGCACGCTTCAGGGCAACGGAATAATAGTCGTTGACGTTGTCGATGCCGCAGACTTCGTCGCCCCGGGCGAGAAGAGCCCGCGCAACGTGGTAACCGATGAAGCCGGCGGCCCCTGTGACCAGAACCCGCATTTACGGCTTCGCGCCGTCCGCCAGGTAGCGCTGCATTGGTTCCATCGCCGCGAGAAACTGCCTGAGCCGTTGTGACGATGCGGCCTCGTCGTCGGCTGTGTCGGTCGCAATCGCCACGAAGGCCGCAACGCGGTCCGTGCGGCCGAAGAGCGCCTTCACCTGCGCGAGTTTGGCCGCCATCGGGCTTGCCACGATCTTGTCGTTGACGACATAGAAATCCCAGACCAGCAGCTTGCGCCCGGTGCCCGAAAAAATAGTGGTGGCGACGGTGGCATCTCGTCCGCCCGCGGTGACCTTTGCGCTGCCCCTGGCGGTCTCCTGCCACCGCGTGCCGTCGGCGACGCTGTTCACGCCACGGACCAGATTGTTGTGGAACCCCGTCGCCTGATAGAGCGCCACATATTGCATGACGGTGTGACCGTCCGCATTGAAGCTGCGAAGGAATTCACGGTCAGGGTCCTGAATGACGGGGCGCCATCCGAACGTGTTCGCGGCGACCGGAGTCCAGGGCGATGCGACTGGAGGCGGCGCCACATCGGCGAGGTCCGCCGTCGCACCTTGCCAATCCCGATAGACGGCATAAGCGGGGCCTGCGCCTGCCAAAACCAGCCCGACGACCGCGGCAAGGAACAAGCTCGATGTCCGCGGCAGCGGAGCAGCGTACGCGGCGGACGCGCCCGACGCCGGGGCCGCGACCTCGGCCCGATCATCGGCGAAGCTCATGCCGATGAAGATCAGGAGGATCGTCACGATCGTGAAGAAGATCCACCCATAGATGATGTGATCGGCCTCGACCGCCGCGGCACTGTCGAGAGCCTCGGCGAGGGAAATGATGCCGAGCGCGCGAAACCCGTTGGCGATGACCGGGACGACCACGGACAACGCGATGAAGATCACCCACCGCGTCCGCGATCGGTACATGAGCGCCGCGAAGAACACGCCGAACGCGATCGACGCGATGAGAAAGCGCAAGCCGGCGCACGCTTCGGCGACCACGAAGGTCCCGGCCGGCACCTCGATCAGGATGCCGTCGGAGTAGACCGGAATTCCCAGGAGCTTCAACCCCTCGATGCAGAACCACGCCGTCACGTTCTGCAGCCAGGGAACCAGCTCGTATCCGAAGGGAACCAGGAAGTAGAGATAGAGAAACGGCAGCAGCATCGCGCGGTAGACCCGCCACCCGAGCACCGAGAGCGCGATCACCTGGAACATCGTGATGACGACGAATTGCTGCAGCTCCATCACGCTGACCACCGCCGCGACGAGCCACGCGGCGACGAGCGGCAACAGCAGCGCGAGGAAGCGCAGGTCCGGCTGCGGCACAGTCTCCTGCACCACATAGCGCCTGCTCCAGGCGAGGTAGATCGCCACGGGGATGATCAGGAAGCAGTGATTATAGGCCGTCGAGCCGAGCCAAACCCGGACCGCGCCCGCGATCTCATGCGGAAAGACCGCGCATAATCCGGCAAAGGCCACGAACACGCACAGCCCGGCCGCCACCCAGCTTTTGAGCGCGAGGGGCGGCTCAAGCGCCGCCGTGCCGGGTCGCTGCATCATGACCATGGTGCGATCCCTTTTATCGCAGTGAGCCCGTTAATGCGGCATTAATCGTCGGCCGAACGGCGGCCGGGCGCGGACGGCCCGGCGCCCCTCCACAATTCGGCGACCGAAAGGAGATTTGGCACAACCCAGTGATCACCGGCCCGCCGGACGTCCGGGGACGCCGGGTCGAGCCGCACGAGCGTGCCGACGCCCGCGGCCCGGCCGGCCTCGATGTCGTTCATCTTGTCGCCGATGCACCAGGACGCAGCGAGATCGAGGCCCAGATCCGCGGCAGCGCGCACCAACATCCCCGGCCGCGGCTTGCGGCACTCGCTGTCGCGGCGATAGATGCCCACGCCCTCGGTCGGGTGATAGGGACAATGGTATATCCCCGCGAGCGCAACGCCGTGGCCGGCGAATTGGTCCTGCATCCAGCCCATGAGGCGGTCGAAATCCTCTTCGCCATAAAGGCCTCGGCCGATGCCCGACTGGTTCGTGGCGATGACGATCGCAAACTTCGCCTCGGCAAACATTTGCGTCAGGGTAAAGATGCCGTCGACGAATCGGCAATCCTCGATGCGATGGAGATAGCCGCAATCGTGGTTGATGACCCCGTCCCGGTCGAGGATGAGGCCGCGCCGCATCGCCGTCACCGCGCCGATTCGAGAACGGCGCAACGCAACCCCGATCCGGTGAGGCGGTCCATCCCATTCCCTTGGCAAACGTTCCTCAATTATCCCACTTATAGTCCTGGAGTTCCATACGGACACATGCGCCTTTTTCTTTCTTTTGCGGCGGTTGTCAGGCGAGATTTGTCCTGCTAATCGTGGCCGCTGCACACGGTATTGCGGATAATCTTACGCTGGCGGCAACGGTCTCCCGCGTCGCTTCGATCGAGGATAGATCCCATCCCCGCGCCCCTGCCGGAACTGCTCTTCCTGACGCAGCGCATTCCCTATCCGCCGATCAAGGGCGAGAAGATCCGCGCGCTGCAGATCCTGCGCTTTCTGCGCGAGCGTTATAGGGTGCATCTTGGCTGCCTGGTCGACGATCCGGTCGATTGGCAATATGTGCCGGCGGTCAAGGAACTGTGCGATCAGTCCTATTTCGCGCCGCTGAACCCGACGGTGGCCAAGATCGCGTGCCTGCGCGGCCTGGCGAGCGGTGCGCCGCTGTCCGTCCTCTATTTCTATAATCGCGGGCTGGCACGGTGGATCGACGATCTGCTGGCGCGGCGACACCCGCAGGCGGCGTTCGTGTGCTCGTCTGCGATGGCCCAGTATCTCGTTGATCAGCCGGACCCGCCCCGGAAGATGATCATGGATTTCGCCGATGTCGATGCCGACAAATGGCGCCAATATGCCGAGCGGCACGGCGGGCCGATGCGATGGATCTATGCCCGCGAAAGCCGCGAGCTCTTGAGTTTTGACCGCAAAGTCGCGCAGCGCTTCGACGCGAGCACGTTCGTCTCCTCGGCCGAGGCGGCGCTGTTTCGTCAACTCGCGCCCGAAAGCGGCGAGAAGGCGCATTTCGTGAACAACGGCGTCGACAGCGCCTATTTCACGCCGACCGAGAGATACGCCAATCCCTATCCGGACGGCGCCCCGGTTGCGGTCTTCACCGGCACCATGAACTACTGGCCCAATGTCGACGCGGTGACCTGGTTCGCGACCCAGATCCTGCCGCGGGTCCGGCAAAGCGTCCCGGATGCCCGGTTCGCCATCGTCGGATCGAACCCCGACGCGAAGGTGCAGGAACTGTCGCGTCTGCCAGGCATCATCGTGACCGGGCCGGTTCCCGACGTGCGTCCCTATGTCGCCCATGCCGCGCTCGCAGTCGTCCCGCTGAGGGTGGCCGGCGGCGTGCAGAACAAGGTGCTCGAGGCGATGGCGATGGGGAAGATCGTCGCGGCATCGCCGCGCGCGCTTACCGGGCTCGATGCCGAAGCGGCGCGTCACGTCATCGTCGCCGAGGACGAACAGGCCTTCGTGCGCGCCACGCTCGATGCGATTGCCGGAAATGTGGCACCCAATCTCGGCGTCCGCGCGCGGCAATGCATTCTTGATTTGTACAATTGGGCGACCAATCTCGCCGGATTCCTGCCCTATCTTGGGCTCGAACACTGACCCTCCGGGCTGCCGTTATTCACCTTTAACCAGCGCCGGCCTAGGATGGCAGCGGCCGAGCCGCCGGAGGACGAGAGACCTTTGATGAAAGAAAGCGCCACGACCTTCGTCCGGAACGAGATCGCCGAAGCGGTCGGCCTGATGAACGCGATGCTGGCGGATCGGGACTTGATCGCCCTGGTCGAGCAGGTCGCCGGCGTGTGCGTCGCGGCGATCCAGCGCGGCAACAAGATCCTTTTTGCCGGCAATGGCGGCAGCGCGGCCGACGCCCAGCACCTCGCCGCCGAGCTCGTGGGACGGCTCGCCTATGATCGCCCGGCCCTGCCGGCGATCTCGCTCACGACCGACACATCCATTCTGACCGCGGTCGGCAACGATTACGGGTATGACGACGTGTTTCGCCGTCAGATCAGTGCGCTCGGCGTCAAGGGCGATGTGTTCATCGCGATTTCGACGTCCGGCCGCTCCAAGAACCTGGTGAAGGCGCTCGCGACCGCGCATGAGAAGGGCGTGACGACGGTCGGAATGACGGGAGCCACCGGCGGCGACATGCTGGCGCTTTGTGAGCACTGCCTGCGCATGCCGTCGACATCGACCCAGAAGATCCAGGAAGGCCACATCGTCATCGGCCACATCATCTGCGGCCTTGTCGAGCGGCTCATCTATCCGCGCTCGGCCTGATCACGGCCTCAGGAAGTGGGCGTAGGCCGCGTCCATGCGGCCCCACGTGAAATCCCGCAGCAGGCGCTTCAAACGGTCCTCGGTCTTGCCGAGATTGGTGTAGTGGCGGAGCCGCGACTTCAGCCCCGCCGCGGTCTGCCGCGGCTGATCCGGATCGATCTCCCAGGGATGCATGTAGAAAATGCACGGCATCCCATCGACCCGGTTGACCCGCCGCATGGCCCAGCGCGAAAAGCCGTAGGGCAGCAGCCGGAAATAGCCCCCGCCCGCGCACGGAAGATTGCGCCCGAGATACCGCACGGTCGTCAGCGGAATCTCGAGAAGGCTCGTCCCTTCCTTGCGGAACGGCGCACGCGGGGAATCCGGCGCGCCGTAAAGATCATGCGCGATCGGAAACACGCTCGAGCTGTAGGTATAGCCTTCGAGGGCCAGAATCTCATAGGCCCACCAATTCCGCGCGCCGATCGAGAAGGTGGCGGCGCGATAGCCGCGCACAGGTGCGCCGCCGGCATCCTCGAGAATCTTCTTGGTGCGCGCGACGTCGGCACGGAATTCCGCGGGCGTCTGCCCATCGGCGCGCCGATGCTCATAGCCGTGGCTCGCGAGTTCATGACCGTCGGCGACGATGCGGCGGATCAGCGTCGGAAATCTCTCGGCCACCCAACCCAAGGTGAAGAACGTTCCCTTGACGCCGGCCGCGGAGAAGATGTCGAGCAGCCTTTCGGTGTTGGCGTCGACCCGCCGCGGCAGCTTGTCCCAATCATCGCGGGAGATGATGTCGGCGAATGCCTGTACCTGGAAGTAGTCCTCGACATCGACCGTGAGCGCATTGCAGATCGCGTCCGCGGGCGATTGCGGAAACGTCTGTGCCACGGGTTCTCCGGGATGGCTGGGCGAAGGAGAAAGGACGGCCATTGGTCTAGGTCGCGCTGCGGACGTAATTGGCGATGATTTCGATCGCGCGCCTAATCGCGCGCTCGTGCTTGCCCATTGTCTGCTCGATTGCGGAAAGCCGCGCCATCACCTCGGGAAGGACCGCGTCCGCCCCGTTCGCGCCGTTTGCCCGCGCCATCGGGCCGTGGGGCGAAGAGACGATCGGGCTCGTGGTGGTGAGTTCGGCCTGAAGTTCCTCCGCGACCTGCACCACCGCATCGGCGTCGATCGCGTGACGCTCTTCGAGATAGCCCCAAAGCAAGAGACGCGAGGCGAGCGTGTTGATCCGGCGCGGGATGCCGTCGCTGTGATGATAGATCGCGCGAAACGAATCCTCGCTCAGCGACGGGTCATCGTTCCAGCCGACCGTTTTGAGCCGGTGGGTCACATAGGACTTGGTCTCGCCCTCGGTCATCGGTCCAAGGTGGTAGGCTGCCGTCACGCGCTGCCGCAATTGCTCGAGCTCGGGGCTCGCCATCATGTTGCGGAATTGCGGCTGGCCGACCAGAAAACTTTGCAGCGGCGCCGCGCCGCCGATCCCGAAATTCGACAACATCCGCAGCTCCTCGAGCGCCGTGAAGGCGAGATTCTGCGCCTCGTCGATGATGATGAGCGACCGCTTCTTCGCACGCATGTTCGATAGCACGAATTCCTCGATGCGGCGAAGCATCGCCGGCTTCTCCATGCCCGGAACGTAAAGGCCGAACGCCGCAGCGACCATGCGCAGGGCATCGTCGCCGCCAAGATGCGAGGTCACGATCTTCGCGGCGGAATAGGCCGTCGTGTCGAGCTGAGACAGCAGGAGATCGACAAGCGTGGTCTTGCCGGTCCCCACATCGCCCGTAATGACGATGAAACCCTCGGCCTGGTGCAGCCCATAGGTGAGGTGCGCCATCGCCCGCGTATGACCGGCGCTGCCGTAAAAGAACCGCGGGTCGGGCGTCAGTTGGAACGGCAACCCGCGCAGATGATAGAACTCGGTATACATCGCGCGTCAAAAGGTCTTTTGGAGGCCGACCGTCACCAGATCGACGACAACGCTCCCGGTCGATGAGCCGATGGGCCCGCCAAGGACGGAGCCGGATATCCCGTTCTGGACAATGAGCTGATAGCTCGCGCTCGCCGACAGTGTCGGCGTCAAGGTATAGTTGTACGATGCCGTGAGAGTGAACGAATCGCTGCTGGTATTTCCCACGCCGGCAATGGCGGCGCTGCTGGTCGTCGAATATCCGCCGCTCAGATTGCCGTTGGCATTGGGCGAAATAGCCCGGGCCCAGCTGAGATACACCCCATCCGAGGTCTGCGAGAAGCTGCCGGCGGTCAGGGCCGTCTCGACGCTTCGATTGAAGTACAGCGAATAGGTGTTGCGCGCACCGCCGATCATCGTCACACCGGCCGTCAGGTTCTGGGTGTGGAACACCCCGTTCTGCAAGGCAAGATTGGGATTGACGATCGGCTGTGGAAGACCCGTCGTGATATTCGTGGTGACGCCGGGCGTAAGCTGCGTCGCCTGACCCAGGTCCTGAAGAAGCTGCTGCTGCGGCGTAGAGGTCTGCTGCGAGTAGGATGCCGACAGCGTCGTCAGCTTCGTGAGCGCGTAATTGGCGCTGCCGGCAAACACATGCTGACCCTGACTGCGCCCATAGGTAAGCTGAACCATCCGATCTTCGCGCGGCTGATAACGGAATCCGGCTGAATAATCCAAGCCGTTGAAGGCGCCTTCGAAGTCTGTCGGTTCACCTGGATAGCTGAGCCTGTCATAACCGCCGTTGAAAAGCGCAAGCCAGGCATTGTTGATGACGTACGTGCCATCCACACTCGCAGTCGTGCTTTTCGAGCTGAGGGCGTTGTCGCTTCTGTAATCGGCATAGTCGGCCAGAAACGTGAGCTGCAATCGGCCATAGGCCTCGCCGGTGACGTATTTGCCGCTGTAGTCGTTGACGATGCTGTTCGATATCCCGTTCACCGACTCTCCGGGGACAGGCGACACGATCGCGCCCGTGTTTCCCGTGAAGATGGTTTGGCCATAGCGATAGCGCAGCTCGAGATCGCCTTGGTCGGCGAAATGGAACCGCATATAGGGCGACCCGGTGTAGCCGTAAGTCTGGGTGGAGGCGCTCGTGGGGATTTGCGCCGTGTTTCCGAAGCCTTGGCCGCCGATGCGCGATGCCTCGCTGCCGGTGGCGCTGGCATCGAAGAAGAGCAAATTCGGCACCGCGGTAAGGGTCCCCGAGCCGAAGAAATTCTGGATGACCTGATCCTGGCTCGTGACCGCGACGTGCTTGATGGCCTCGGGGTCGTAGTTGAATATGCCTTGAACGCGCGCGCTTTGATCCGAGACGGCGAGGCCAGGCGTGAGGATCGTGATCGCGTCGCCCTGGCGCTGAGTGGCCGTTTCGAACACGTTGTCGGTGAATTGCTCCTGCACCTGGAGCGAAGGGGTGATGAGCAAGGACGGCGGCCCGCCCCCTGGCGGGCCAGGAGGCGCCGCGCCCGGGAGCCCGCCGGTTGTCGGCGCGGCCGGCCCCGCGGGCGCCGCTGGCCCGGCCGGCGCTGCCGGCGCGCCGCCGCCGGGCGGCCCCGCTTCTTGCCCATAAGCA
>Ga0335073_10014657_pt1 | contig 10981 bp, 10 predicted proteins | sample Lox_Sample_22_FD_207093 | JGI IMG/M metagenome (GOLD analysis project Ga0335073, IMG submission 207093) | Soil microbial communities from Loxahatchee National Wildlife Refuge, Florida, United States - Lox_Sample_2.2 | ecosystem: Environmental > Terrestrial > Soil > Wetlands | place: USA... | reverse complement strand
GATCGCATGCCCGCGACACAGATGAAGGATCCGATCACGAATGACGTCTGCTTCGGACAACTCCATGGACTGGCTGGTGTCGAATTTCGCCCGCGAGGTTCCCGGGGTGACGCACGCCGTTCTGGTATCCGTCGACGGGCTGCTGATCGCGGCCAGCGAACACCTGCCGCAAGAGCGGGCCGATCAGCTCGCCGCGGTGTCGTCGGGTCTGGCGAGCTTGGCCACCGGCGCCGCCCAGCTGTTCGAGGGCGGCCAGGTACTGCAGTCGGTGGTGGAGATGGAAAACGGCTACCTGCTGTTGATGCGGGTCGGCGACGGCTCCCATCTGGCGACGCTGGCCACGACGTCGTGCGATATCGGTCAGATCGGTTACGAGATGGCCGTCCTTGTCGAGCGGGTGGGCAACATCGTGCAGTCGACCCGACGCGCCCCGTCACACTCGTGAGCCGCAATGGACAGTCGCGAGCCACTGGGGCACGATTCCCGCGCAGCTGAGGCGAGCCTGGTCCGTCCTTATACTCTGACCGCCGGACGGACGAAGGCGAGCGTCGAGCTTCCCCTCGAAGCGCCGGTGCAGACGTTGCAGTCTGCGCTCTATCACCGATGGCCGCCCAACGACGTGCGAGGCAGGATCGTCCAACTCTGCATCGAGAGCCCCTCGGTGGCCGAGATCTCGGCCCGGTTGGATTTACCCCTCGGTGTCACGCGTGTGCTGGTGGGCGATCTGGTGACTTCGGGCTACCTTCGAGTGAACCGGACGTTGACCGACCGCTCGACCCGCGATGAACGCCGCGAACTAATAGGAAGGACGCTCCGTGGCCTACGAGCCCTCTGAGCGCACGGCCCCACCCCGTCTGAACAGACGAGATACCGCGTCGACGAAGATCGTCATCGCGGGCGGGTTCGGTGCCGGCAAGACAACGTTCGTCGGCGCGGTGTCGGAGATCATGCCACTGCGGACCGAGGCAATGGTCACCGACGCTTCGGCAGGCGTCGACATGGTGGAGGCCACCCCGGACAAACGCACCACCACGGTGGCAATGGACTTCGGCCGCATCACGCTTGACGAGGATCTGGTGCTCTACCTGTTCGGCACGCCGGGGCAGCGCCGTTTCTGGTTCATGTGGGACGACTTGGTGCGTGGCGCGATCGGCGCGGTGGTCCTGGTGGACTGTCGGCGTCTGCAGGACAGCTTCGCCGCGGTCGACTTCTTCGAACACCGCAAGTTGCCGTTCCTCATCGCGGTGAACGAGTTCGACGGCGCGCCAACATATCCCGTTGCCGAGGTGCGCAAGGCGCTGACCCTGGCCGAAGACATCCCGGTCATCAACATCGATGCCCGCGACCGACGCTCGGCGACCGATGCCTTGATCGCGGTGAGTGAGTACGCCCTGGCGAGCTTGGCTAGCGCTTGAGCCGGATGTTCCAGCGCACGTAGGCCGCGTAGAACAGCGAGAGCAGCGCGAGCATGGCCATGTCGAAGAGATAGATGTGCTTGGAGTGCTGCCAGATCGGGTCGTTGGTCGGAATCTGCTTGACCTTGACCAGGTTCGGGAAGTCGATCGACGACGCTCCCGCGGCGTAACCCCACCGTCCCGGCGTCACCCAGGACAGCTGATTAAGTCCCGCCCGGCCGGTCACCGGGATCATTCCGCCGGCGAGCACCAGCTGCGACATGATCGACACCACCAGCAGCGGCATGATCTGTTCATTCGACTGCGCCACCGCTGACAGCATCAGGCCCAGGATCGCCGACGCGACACAGGTGCCGGCGACGGTGAGGAACAGCGAGAACGTCGAGCTGCCGAAGAACGGTGGATGCGCGGTGGGCGCACCCTTGCCAAGCCTGACGATGAATGTCGCGATCGCCGCCTGGACGGTGGCGAAGACAAAGAAGACGAAGACCTTCGCCAGCAAGTAGGCCGTGGTGGACAGGCCGACCGCCTGTTCTCGTCGGAAGATCGGACGCTCGCCGATCAGGTCGCGAATGGTCAACGCCGTGCCCATGAAGACGGCGCCGATATTGAGCAGGACCATGATGTACTGCGGCTGGGTCGGCGCGAGACCCATCGGGTCGGCGGGGCCGAGCCCCGGTTTGGGACCTTTCACCGTCAGCGACAGCGCGCCGATCAGGAATGGCAGGACGGCAAGGAATACCGAGTAGCCGCGATCGGAGATGACGAGTCGGACCTGACGACGCGCAATCGTGGAGAACTGCCGCACCACGTCGGTGTGCACTGGTTCGCCCAAGTCCGCGGGGCTTTCCGGCGCCGGTATCGCGTCGGACTGTCTTCTGCCGTCGCGTTCCATGAAGCGCCGGTTGGCTTCGTCGGGATCGGCGCCCACGTTGGCGAAGATGTCCGCCCAGTTGGTGGTGCCCAACGCCGCACCGACCTGGCTGGGCGGCCCGTTGAATGCGGTCTTGCCGCCGGGCGCCACCAGCAGAATCTGGTCGCACACGTCGAGGTAGGACACCGAGTGCGTGACGACCAGCACCACGCGACCGGCGTCGGCGAGCTGCCTCAGCATCAGCATGACCTGACGGTCCAGCGCCGGGTCCAGACCCGACGTGGGCTCGTCGAGGAGCAGCAGCGACGGTTGGGTGAGCAGTTCGAGTGCCACCGAGGCGCGTTTGCGCTGGCCGCCGGAGAGCTTGTCGACCCGCGTGTCGGCGTGTTTGCTCAGGTCGAGTTCCTCGAGCACCTGCGCGACCACCTGGGCGCGCTCTTGCTTGCTGGTGTCGGGCGGTAGCCGCAGCTCGGCGGCATAACCGAGCGCCTGGTTGACGGTCAGCTGGCGGTGCACCACATCGTCCTGCGGCACCATTCCGATCCTGCTGCGCATGGTCGCGTACTCGGAGTGGATGTTGTGGCCCTCGAAGGTGACCGAGCCGGCGCTGGGACGGGTGTACCCGGCGATCAGGCGCGACAGCGTGGTCTTACCCGCGCCGGAGCCGCCGATGATCGCGGTCAGCGTGCCCGGCCGAGCGGTCAGCGAGATGTTGTCCAGCAGTTCCTTGCCGTCGATCTTGAAGTGAACGTTCTTGACCTCCAGGCCACCGCTGCGGGTGGCGGCCTCGGTGCGGCGGATCAGGTTGCCGTCGGTGAAGACCAGGTCGATGTTGCCGATCGTGACCACGTCGCCCTCGTTGAGCACCGCCGAACCGACGCGGACGCCGTTGACGAACGTGCCGTTGACGCTGTGCGCGTCGCGGATTTCGGTGCCCAGGGGGGACTGAAGCAAGAACGCGTGATGGCGCGACGCGAGGACGTCCTGGATGACGATGTCGTTGTCGTTGGCACGACCGATCGTCGCCGATCCCGGCGGCTTATCCATCCGGCCGGAGCCGGGGAGGATCGCCTGGATCATCTTGGTGGCGAGGTTGCCCGTCTCGGGCTTGCCGCTCGGCTGGGCCAGCCGGGGTGTCGGCTGTAGTTGCGGTGGCGGCGGCGGCGCCGGCGGCGGTTGCCGGGGCGGCGGCGGTTGGTAGGCCTGCGGCCGCTGACCACCCTGGTAGACCGGCTGCGGCGGTGGCGGCGGGCCGCCGGGATGCGGTCGCGATGGTGCGCCTGCCGGTGGCCGGAGCACACCGGCAGGGGGCCCGGCACCCGGGCGTGCCGGCGTCGGCGGATGTGGCGCCTGCCGTGCAGCCGCCGACGCTTGCACGGCGCGCATCGACGCGGTTTGCGGCGGCCGGCCGGCCGCCCCCGCGTGGTGACCGACCTCGAAAGCGAGCTGCGGCCCGTCCGGGTTGCCGATGTTGATGCTCGAGCCGTCCTGGATGTCGACCACCGGCACCCGACGGCCGTTGACGTAGGTGCCGTTCAGCGACCCGTTGTCGATGGCCAGCCAACGCCCTTGATCGAAACGCAGTAGCAGATGGGCACGCGAGATCAGCGGGTGCGTGATGCGCATGTCGGCGCGCAGATCACGCCCGACCACCACGTCATGGCCTGCGGCGAAAGTGCGTTGAGATCCGTCGTATCGGACTGTCAGCACGGGCGGTGCTGCTTGACTCATCGCCTCAACCTTAGCTGCTCGGCTCGGGGCGCCGACTGCGACACGAGCGGCGGGCCCGCATCGTCAGAGCGCGTCCGGGGCGCCGGTGACGACGCAGCGGGTGCGGGTGTAGATCGTCGGCATGCACTGGTTGCAGTGCGTGCACGCCGACTGCACGGTGCCGTCTGCGGCGATCCGGTTGATCAGATCGGGCTCGGCCAGCAGGGCCCGGCCCATCGCCACGAAGTCGAATCCCTCCGCCATCGCCAGGTCCATCGTCTCGCGATTGGTGATGCCGCCCAGCAAGATCAGCGGCATCGTCAACTCGGCGCGGAACTGCTTGGCGTCGCGCAGCAGATACGCCTCGCGGTAGGGATACTCCCGCAGAAACTTTTTGCCCGTCATCCGCATGCCCCAGCGCAGCGGCGGCTTGAAGGCGCCGGCGAACTCCTTGAGCGGCGCGTCGCCGCGGAAGAGGTACATCGGGTTGACCAGTGAACTGCCGGCGGTCAGTTCGATCGCGTCCAGCCCACCGTCGTCCTGCAACCACTTCGCCGTGGTCAGTGACTCTTCCACGCTGATTCCGCCGCGAACACCGTCGGCCATGTTGAGCTTGGCGGTGACGGCGATCGGTGTTCCCTCTTGCTCCACCGCGCGTCGAACGGCCATCACCATTCCGCGGGCGACCTTGGCCCGGTTCTCCAGCGATCCGCCGAACTCGTCGTCGCGCCGGTTGATCAACGGAGACAGGAAGGAACTCGCGAAATAGTTGTGGCCCAAATGGATTTCGACGGCGTCGAAGCCTGCCTCGATGGCCAATCGCGCGGCGTTGGCGTGTCCGGCGATCACGTCGTCGATGTCGTCGCGGGTGGCCTTCTTGGCGAAACGCATGCCGATGGGGTTGAAGAACCGCACCGGCGCCAAGGCCTTGGCTTCGTTGGTTTTTGCGTTGGCCACCGGACCGGCGTGGCCGATCTGCGCGCTGACCGCCGCGCCCTCGTCGTGGATTGTGTCGGTGAGCCGCCGCAACCCCGGCACCGCCTCGGGCCGCATCCAGAGTCCGTTGCCCTCGGTGCGGCCACCCTGGGAGACCGCGCAGTAGGCAACGGTGGTCATACCGACTCCGCCGGCGGCGGGCAGCCGGTGATATTCGATGAGGTCGTCGCTGACCAGTGCGCCGGGTGTGCGGGCCTCGAAGGTCGCCGACTTGATAGTGCGATTGCGCAGCGTGATCGGGCCCAGCTTGGCGGGGCTCAGGACGTCCGGAGGGCTAGACATAACGGGAGCGTGCCAGACTGTGAGACGTGGGCGCAATCACGCTGGACGGCAAGGTCACGCGGGACGAGATCTTCGTCGACCTGAAGGAACGGGTGGCGGCGTTGACCGCCGCGGGTCGGACACCCGGGCTGGGCACCATCCTGGTCGGCGACGACCCTGGGTCGCAGGCTTACGTCCGCGGAAAGCATTCCGACTGCGCCAAGGTCGGCATCACCTCACTGCGTCGCGACCTGCCCGCCGACATCAGTCAGGCCAAGCTCAACGAGACCATCGACGAACTCAACGCCAACCCCGAGTGCACCGGCTACATCGTGCAGTTGCCGCTGCCCAAGCAGCTGGACGAGAACGCCGCGTTGGAGCGGGTCGACCCGGCCAAGGATGCCGACGGCTTGCACCCGACCAACCTGGGTCGGCTGGTGCTCATGGACCCTGCTCCGCTGCCCTGCACGCCGCGCGGCATCGTGCACCTGTTGCGCCGCTTCGACGTCGAGATCGCCGGCGCACACGTGGTGATCCTCGGCCGCGGCGTGACGGTCGGTCGTCCGTTGGGCCTGTTGCTGACCCGCCGCTCGGAAAACGCCACAGTCACGTTGTGCCACACCGGAACTCGTGACCTTCCCGCGCTGACCAGGCAAGCGGACATCATCGTGGCGGGTGTCGGCGTGCCGCACATGCTGACCGCCGACATGGTTCGTCCTGGCGCGGCCGTCGTCGACGTCGGTGTCAGCCGGGTGGACGGCAAGCTGACTGGTGACGTGCATCCCGGTGTCTGGGACGTCGCGGGCCACGTATCACCGAATCCCGGCGGCGTCGGCCCGCTGACCCGCGCGTTCCTGTTGACCAACGTCGTGGAATTAGCCGAACAGCAATGAGTTTGCGGCAACTGGTGCGCTCGCAGTGGCCGATCATCACGGTGATGGCGATCTTTGCCGTCGCGTTCACACTGGCCGCGGCGAACTTCTGGCGCCGCGGCGCGCTGCTGATCGGGATCGGGGTAGGGGTAGCCGCCGTGTTGCGGCTCACGCTCACCGAAGACCGCGCCGGACTACTGGTGTTGCGCAGCAAGGGAATCGACTTCACCACGATGGCGCTGGTCGCGGCGGGGATGGTCTACATTGCCTGGACGATCGACCCGCTGGGCACCCGTTAGACCCCTGGGGCCACGCCCGGCATGCCAGGCGCGCCGGCCACACCGGGAAGTTGCTGCAGGCCAGATACGTTGCCGCCCATGATGTTTGCCATCTCCTCCGGGCAGTAGGTCTGTATTGCGATGGTGGTGAACATTTGGGCCAGCTGCGGCGACATGCCCCGCTGGGATACGCGTGACGCGGCGGCGGCGAAGCTGCCGCCAGGTTGAGCGACCATCGGGCAGATCGACTGGCCCACGGCCATCGCGTTGCCCGGTTCGCCGTACTCGATGCCGGCGTGGCTCAGCGCGTCGATAAAGTCGTCGTCATGCGGGTCTGCCTCGACCGGCGCGGAAAACATTGCGGCCACGGTGATAAAGCAGCCGGCGCCCAGCAGCAAACGCACGGCCAGCGGCTGGTTGTTCAAGCGCAACATCCAGTTGCGGGTGATCTCGAGCGTCGCCATGTCCTGCTCCTCACGTGGGGGAGTGCAACCGCGGCACTCAAAAGTTCTGCCTTAAAAACCCTCGTTTATCGCTGTCACATTCACAACACGATGATGTAAAGGTTCGCGCACGTTTCGGTTATCCCGCGACACGTCATGCGGCAACGCGGTTCTGGTGGCTGACAATGCGGGACGTGACGCCTGAGATCTCGCGCCAGACGTTTCTACGGGGTGCCGTCGGAGCGTTAGCCGCCGGCGTGATCCTCGGACCGGTACGAGCCGTATCGGGCCGAGCCGGGGCCGATCCGATCGCGTCCGGCTGGGGCCCGCTCGCGTCTGCCATCAGCGGGCAGGTGATACAACCGGACGGCCCGCAATTCGGTTCGGCCAAGCAGGTTTTCAACACCAACTACAACGGCTCGACGCCGGCGGTGGTGGTCGTCCCGACATCGCCTGCAGACGTGCAAAAAGCCATGGCGTTCGCCGCTGCGCATAACCTCAAGGTCGCGCCGCGCAGTGGTGGGCACTCCTACATCGGGGCATCCACGGCCAACGGAGCCATGGTGCTCGACCTGCGTCAGCTGCCCGGGGGAATCGACTACAACGCCTCGACCGGCCTGGTCACGGTGACACCGGCGACCAGTTTGTTTGCGATGCACCAGGCCCTGGCCGCGGCCGGCCGCGGCATCCCGACGGGTACTTGCCCGTCGGTCGGCGCCGCCGGACACGCCCTGGGCGGCGGGCTGGGCGCTCATTCCCGCCACGCCGGCCTGATGTGCGATGCGCTGAGATCGGCAACGGTGGTGCTGCCCAGCGGCCAGGCGGTCACCGCATCGGCGGGCGAGAACCCCGACCTGTTCTGGGCGTTACGCGGCGGCGGTGGCGGCAACTTCGGCGTGACCACCTCGCTGACCTTCGCAACCTTCCCCACCGGCGACGTCGACGCAGTGAACCTCAACTTCCCGCCACAGTCGTTCGCGCAGGTCCTCGTCGGCTGGCAGAACTGGCTGCGGACCGCCGACCGAAGCAGCTGGGCCCTGGCGGATGCGACCGTAGACCCGATGGGCACGCACTGTCGCATCCTGGCGACGTGTCCGGCCGGGTCGGGGGGCAGCGTGTCGAACGCCATCGTCTCGGCCGTCGGCATGCAGCCGACCGGCGTCGAGAACCACACCTTCAACTACATGGACCTGGTGAACTATTTGGCGGTCGGCAACCTCAACCCGGCACCGCTGGGATATGTCGGCGGATCCGACGTCTTTACGACGATCACCCCGGCCGCCGCACAGGGGATCGCCGCGGCGGTCAACGCATTTCCTCGTGGCGCGGGCCGCATGTTAGCGATCATGCACGCCCTCGACGGCGCGCTGGCCAGTGTGCCGCCGGGCGCGACGGCGTTCCCGTGGCGCCAGCAGTCCGCGCTGGTGCAGTGGTACGTCGAAACCGGTGACCCGGCGGCGGCGACCGGCTGGCTTAACACGGCACACCAAGCGGTGCAACCGTATTCGGTCGGCGGCTATGTGAACTACCTCGAGGCCAACCAGCCGGCGTCGCGGTACTTCGGCCCGAACACATCCCGGCTGGTCTCCGTAAGGCAGAAGTACGACCCCGGCCGGGTCATGTTCTCCGGGCTCAACTTCTGACGTAGGACGTGCAGGTATCCACAGTCTGACCTTTATCCACAGATACGGATTCGCGACGTGATTCGGCCGTCCGGCGCCGATATCATTCGAACATGCATTCGAGTTGCCGAGACGACATCGTCAAGCGCTACGGCGCGCTACACGATGCGGTGTCTGACGTGCTCGAAGTGCACTCCGACGCGCTGACCACGCCCGAATGCCTGGCATTGCTGGAACTTCTGGAAACCGAGACGCGGCGGCTGCCGGTCGCGGGTCATTCATTGATCAATAAACTGGCCCGCCAGGCCAGTGACACCGAGCTGGGCGGCAAACTGTCGCACGCGCTGGCCAATCGGCTGCGGATCAGCCGCGGGGAAGCCGGCCGACGCATCCACGAGGCCGACGATTTGGGGCCGCGCCATTCGATCACCGGCGAGCCGCTGCCGCCGAAGTTGGAAGCCACCGCCGCCGCGCAGCGGGCCGGGGAGATCGGGGCAGCCCATGTGGCGGTGATTCGCGGCTTCTGTGATCGACTGCCCGACTTCGTCGACGTCGACACCCGCCAGAAGGCCGAGGCGCAACTGGCCCGGCTCGGCGGTCAGCATCGCCCCGATGAGTTGGGCAAGCTGGCAGACAAGCTCACCGACTGCCTCAACCCCGATGGCAGTTTCACCGACCAGGACCGTGCCCGGCGGCGCGGCATCACCATCGGCAAACAAGACGTCGACGGCATGTCCTCGATCACCGGGTATCTGACGCCCGAAGCCCGGGCCACCATCGACGCCGTCTTCGCAAAACTGGCCGCCCCGGGCATGTGCAACCCCGCCGATGCTGCCCCATGTGTCGATGGCACCCCATCGCGGGCAGCCATCGAGCACGACACCCGCAGCGCCGCACAACGCAACCACGATGCACTCAACGCCGGCGCGCGGGCGTTGTTGGCCGCCGGTGTATTGGGTCAGCACAACGGTTTACCAGCGTCCATCGTTGTCACCACCACGTTGCGCGAACTCGAGGCCGCCACGGGCCGAGGGCTTACCGGCGGGGGCACTCTGCTGCCGATGAGCGACGTGATCCGGCTGGCCTCTCACGCTCATCACTACCTCGCCATTTTCGACAAGGGCAAAGCGCTGGCGCTGTATCACACCAAGCGGCTGGCTTCGCCTGCCCAGCGAATCGTGTTGTACGCCAAAGATCGTGGCTGCACGGCGCCAGGCTGTGATGTCCCGGGATACTTGACCGAAGTCCACCATGTCACGCCGTGGGCGAAAACGCAGACCACGGACATCAACGACTTGACGCTAGCCTGCGGCGCTCAGCACAAGATCGTCGAGCAGGGCTGGGCCACCCGCAAAAATCAGCGTGGCGACACCGAATGGATCCCGCCTGCGCATCTGGACCACGGGCAGCCGCGTATCAATACGTTCCACCACCCGGAAAAGCTGCTTCGCGACGGTGAGGACGATGACGACGACGGGGAGCAATAATCGCTATGTCGACAACGTCGCCCGCACGCAGACCGTGACGTACGGCAGCGCGAGGCCTCCGGCGTTCGCCAAGGCCGGATGGGTTGCCAGCAACTCGCGTACCCGGTCCAGTGTCTTGGTCCGCACTTCGGTCGGTGAGGTGATGCAGTAGCTGCGAGAAGCGACTAAGTCGATCAACGCTTGTGGCGTAAGGTAATTCGTCCACTCGACCTGATGGCGCTCGACTGCGGTGAACGGGTCCGGCAGTGTCACCCTGTTCCGCACCGGATCCCCGTCGCGGCCGATGATATTACTCAGTTCGCGTACCCAGCCAAGCCGCTCGTCGCGGGTGTTCCACACCAAACCCAGTCGTCCGCCCGGCCGCAGCACCCGGGCCACTTCCGGGATCGCTCGCTGCGGGTTGAACCAGTGCCACGCCTGCGCGACGAGCACCGCATCAACGCTGTTGTCCGCCAACGGAATTTCTTCCGCCGTACCTAGCAGCGCCGGTGTGTCGGGCAGCGACGTGCGCAGCATCTCCAGCATCTCGGCGATCGGATCGACGGCGATGACATCCAGCCCGCGTTCCACCAGCCGGGTGGTCAGCTTCCCGGTTCCCGCGCCGAGGTCCAGCACGTCTCGCGCCCCGGCCGGCAACAGCCAGTCGATCGCGTCCGGCGGATAGGACGGGCGGCCGCGCTCGTATGCGGCCGCTTCAGAGCCAAAGGACAACGAGCGGGCCTGTGAGGACTGGGTCACCGTGAACACGCGCCTTCACCCGAGGCCAAGTCGAGGGTCTGCCGCACCAGTTCACCGACGGCTTCGGATTCCACCAGAAAGCCGTCGTGGCCGAAGATCGAGTCGACCACCTGCAACTCGCGACACCCGGGCAACAGTTTGGCGAGTTCCTCCTGCAACCGCAGCGGGTAAAGCCGGTCGGAGGTGATTCCGCCGACCACCACCGGCACCGGGCAGCCGCGCAGCGCCGCGGCGACACCGCCGCGCCCCCGGCCGACGTCGTGACGGGACAGTGCCTCGGTGAGC
>Ga0335073_10014655_pt1 | contig 10982 bp, 5 predicted proteins | sample Lox_Sample_22_FD_207093 | JGI IMG/M metagenome (GOLD analysis project Ga0335073, IMG submission 207093) | Soil microbial communities from Loxahatchee National Wildlife Refuge, Florida, United States - Lox_Sample_2.2 | ecosystem: Environmental > Terrestrial > Soil > Wetlands | place: USA: Florida... | reverse complement strand
CAACCACGCTGACGACCACAGCCGCTGCGACGGTGGGAACGGGAACCGCTTTCACCTTCCTGAAATTTATGACCGCGACACACATCAAACTTGGTATCAGCGCCCTGGTCGTGGCTGGTGCCGCCACGGCGCTGATGGTTCAACACCAAACACAAACCAGGCTGCGCGCCGCAAGCGAGTCGTTGCGCCAACAAATCGCGCAACTACAGGCGGACAATACAATCCTCTCGAATCGTCTCACAGCGATCGGCGAAGCCAAAACGCTGACGGATGAGCAATTCAACGAATTGCTGAAATTGCGCGGTGAAGTCGGAATGTTGCGTCGGCAAACCAATGAGATTGGAGCGCTGCGGGAAAAATTGGATAATTTAAAACAACGCCTCCAATCGTCGGCGGAAAATATTCCATCGGAGGAGCAACAACAACAGATGGCGATGCACAAAATGAGCGACGCCAAACAGGCCGGTCTGTTATTGCACATGTTTGCGGACGACAATAACAGCCAATTCCCGACAAATTTCGACCAGGTTATCAATTATCTAGGCAACACAAATTTCACCCAGGTCTTCAGCAACGAATTTGGTATTGTCTATAAAGGATCATTGACCAATATCGCAAACCCTTCCTCCGCCATCGTTGTGCAGGAACATGAAGCCTGGCCGACATATGATGGGAAATGGGCCAAGGTTTATGGCTTTGCTGACGGCCATGCGCAGCTCATCACACAACCTGACAACGACTTCAGCAGTTTCGAACAACAGCACAGGGTTGTGCCATCCGGCAATCAATAAGGCAGCGGAAATTTCGCCGTCAACTCGCGTACGCGCTGACGGACCTTGCCCGCCGCCTCGGCGTTTTTGATGTCCAGCAACACTTCGGAAATCATGTCGGCAATGGCCGCCATTTCCGGCTCTTTCATGCCGCGCGTCGTTACCGCCGGCGTGCCCAGCCGGATGCCGCTGGCCTGGAACGGCGAACGCGTCTCAAATGGAATGGTGTTTTTATTCACCGTGACGCCGGCTTCGTCCAGCGCAATCTGGCAGTCCTTGCCAGTCAGGTCTTTCATCCCCACGTCCACCAGCATCAAATGATTGTCCGTGCCGCCGCTGACCAGCCGGTAACCGTTGTGCTTCATGCCTTCGGCCAGCACCTTCGCGTTTTTGACGATTTGTTCCTGATACGCCTTGAAGGCCGGCTGTAACGCTTCCTGAAAACAGACCGCCTTGCCGGCGATGACATGTTCCAGCGGCCCCCCCTGGATGCCGGGGAAAACGGTGGAATCAATTTCCTTCGCAAATTTTTCACGGCACAAAATCAACCCGCCACGCGGCCCGCGCAAGGTCTTGTGGGTGGTGGTGGTCACGAAATCCGCATGCGCCATCGGGCTGGGATGGATCCCCACCGCCACCATCCCGGCAATGTGCGCGATGTCTGCCAGCAGATACGCGCCGACTTCGCGGGCGATTTCGCCCATGCGCGCAAAGTCAATGACGCGCGGATATGCACTCGCACCCACGGTGATCATGCGCGGCCTATGCTCGCGCGCCAGGGCGGCGAGCTGGTCGTAGTCAATCCGCTCGTCGTCTTTGCGGACGCCGTAATGGATGATTTCGAAAAACTTGCCGGAGAAATTGGCCTTGTTGCCGTGGGTCAAATGCCCGCCGTGACTCAAATCCATCGTGAGCATCTTGTCGCCGGGCTTGAGCACGGCGAAATAGACCGCCATGTTCGCCTGGCTGCCCGAATGCGGCTGGACGTTGACGTGTTCCGCTCCGAACAGTTTCTTCGCCCGGTCAATCGCGAGTTGCTCGACCGTGTCAATATTCTCACAGCCGCCGTACCAGCGTTTCTTCGGCAGGCCTTCGGCATACTTATTGGTGAGCACGGAACCTTGTGCTTCGAGTACCGCCGGGCTGACAAAATTCTCGCTGGCGATCAACTCGATGTTTTCCTGCTGGCGCAGGCGTTCGTGCTCGATGGCCTCGGCCACGATGGAATCCACGGCGCGCAATCGCAGTTGCGGCGGGACCAGATCGGCTTCGATTTTCCGGACGCGCCGTTCGTGGCGGCCGCCTTCAAATTTCGCGTTCAGAAAGGCGTCAAGAATTTTCCGCCCCAATTCCGGCGGCGTCACCTTGCCGGACAGGCAAAGGACATTCGCCCCATTGTGTTGCCGCGCCAGGGCGGCGGCCTGCTCGTCGTTCACCAGCGCGGCGCGGACGCCGGGGACCTTGTTTGCCGCGATGCTCATGCCGACGCCGCTCGTGCACACCAGCAGGCCCAGTTCCGCCTGGCCGGCCGCCACGGCTTCCGCAACGGGCTGGGCGAAATCAGGATAATCGTCGCCGGAATCCTTCGCTTTCGCGCCGAAATCCGCGATGCTCAGGCCGCGTTGCTGGAGATGTTGCTTCAATGCTTCCTTTAATTCATAGCCGCCGTGGTCCGCGCCCAGGGCGAAGTTCACGGCCACTGCGGGTTTCGAGGCGTGCGAAACCGGCAGAATTTTGTGCTGTTCCATAAATTTCAGCAAAGAAGCGACCCCCTGCTCGATTTGATTGCGGCAATGCTCGTAAACTTCGTAAGAGCCGCCGATCGGGTCGCTGATGTCCTTTTCAAATTCATCGAGCGCTTCGACAAATTCGCGCAACAGAAAGGTTTTGTCCGCCGCCTGCGGATATAACAGCACAATCGTGTCCACGTGACTGTGCGTCATGCCGAAAATATAATCCGCCTCCCGGACCAGTTCCGCCGTCAGCGCCCGGCTGCGATGCGCGGAAATGTCCGCGCCCAGTTCGCGCATGGCCTGGACGGAGTGCGGCGTGGGCGGCTGGTCGTTCATCGCGCCCAGCCCCGCCGAGAGAGCGCGAAATGCCCCGCGCCCGTTCGTGGCCCGGCGAAAAAGCCCTTCGGCCATCGGGCTGCGGCAGACGTTCCCGGTGCAGACAAAAAGAACGGTTTTCATTCAGCGCGGCAGTTCAAAGTGAGTGGTGTGCGGTGAATCGTCAACGCCGAAATCACAGCCGGGATTCATGCACAATGGCCAGTCCCTTGATTAAATCCACGGCCCGGGCCAGGACCGGGTCCTGAATCACCGGTTTGGGGGGTGCTTGGCTGTGCGCCGGGACAACGGTTCCGCTGTCATCGCCATCCTTCAATTTCTCCCGCACCAAATCCGCCTCGCTGGTGTGATCCACAAACGATAGAAAATCGTTGGTGGCAACCAAGGGGGAAGTGTCGTTCTGTGCCAACGGCAGATAAGGATTTTTCAAATATGCGCGTTCGTCAGCCGGACTTACCGTCACCGCGATGTCCGGCGACACATGGGAAATGACGGCGCCATTGCCCAGTTTGACGGGGTTGGTCGCGATGCGCAGGTGTTCGCCGTTTTTCAAGGGAAAATCCACGGTTGTCATTGCCAGACCCGCCGTGGGATTGCCGATGATCAATCCCGCGTCCGCCTCGCGCAAGGCCGCCGCCAGCGCCTCGGCCGCCCCGGTGGTTTCGCCATTGACCAGCACCATGAGCGGGCCGGGGATGGGCTCCCGGGCGGGTTGCGATGATTCAATGCCGTCGCTCCATTTCAGCAGCGGCATTTTTTTCGTTAAGAATAGGTCTGCGGCCGCCACCGCGGCCGCGTAATCGTTGCCGTCGGCAAAACGCAAATCGAGCGCCATCCCGACGACTTTATTGGTGGCTGTCAGGGCGTGATACGCCATGCTCAATTGATTTGCCAGATCATCTTCGACCTGTCCCACGTGCAGATACGCCACGTTGCTTTCGAGGACCGCCGATTTGATCAGCGCCGTTTGGCCGGCGGAGGCGATGGTTTCAGCCGGTCCGCCGACGAGGGTCGCCCGGCCATGCAATTGTGACAACAAACCGGTGACCGCAACCGCGTTCAACCCGGCATCCGTCATGCCCGGCAGATTGGCCCGGAGCAGGTCGTAGACCTGTTTGAAATCCGGAGCCGGGTTGGTTGTTTCCGCGCGCAACCCGCCGCTGGCTGCCAGCCCGGCCGCCAACGTTACCGCGATCAACCTTATAAAACGTCGTATCATGACCGTCCAAAATGGTTCACAACCGGCGGGAAGTAAAGCGGCAACCGATTTGGGTAGGGGTACATTTTCAGCTTTTGGTGGGGCGAGCGTCCTCGCGAGCCGCCGTCGCGATTCGGTTTTTTTGTCGGATTTCAGCCGTGGGCGGCGATATACTTTTAAAAGCATGAAAAGCGATTGGGATTTGCTGCGGCAATTCGCGCGCGAAAATTCGCAGGACGCCTTTGGCGAAATCGTCCGCCGCCACCTGAACCTGGTATATTCCGCGGCGTTGCGCCAGGCCCGCTCCCCGCAACTGGCCGAAGAAATCGCCCAGTCCGTCTTTGCCGACCTGGCGCGCAACGCCGGTAAATTGAAGCCGGACGCCATTTTGACTGCGTGGCTTTACGCCGTCACGCGGCGGACCGCGATTGATGTCATCCGCAAAGAATCGCGCCGCCATTTGCGCGAACAAATCGCGACGGAGATGAACAACATGAATGCGACCGGAAGTAGCGCCGGCGTCCCGCCTGCCTGGTCTGAGATCGAACCACTGCTCGATGACGCCATGGCTGCGCTGGAGGAGGCCGATCGCAGTGCGGTTCTCCTGCGTTATTTTGAAAACAAAAGTCTGCGCGAAGTTGGCGAATCCTTGAGCGCATCTGAAGACGCCGCCCAAAAACGCGTGAGCCGTGCCGTGGAACGGCTGCGTGAATTTTTCTCCAAACGCAACATCATCGTCGGCGCCGGTGGGCTGGCCGTTTTGATTTCGGCCAATGCCGTCCAGTCAGCGCCGGTGGGGTTGAGCGCTACGATTTCAACCGGGGTCGCCTCTGCCGCCACGACGATAGGAATCACCCTGATTTACAAATTGCTCATCGCCGGGTTGACTGCGGCCACCGTCGGGATTGGCTTTTATGCGGTTCATTTGCAAAAGCAGCGCGATCTCCTTCAACAGCAGCAAGCACCTTGGGCCGAACAAATCCGGCAATTGCAGCGCGAGCGGGACGAAGCGACCAATGCATTGGCGGTGGTGGAAGCGGAAAACCTGCAATTGCAATCCGATCAGAGCGAGGTTGAGCTTTTGCGTTTGAGGGATGAAGTAACGCGGTTGCAGAATCAGGCGAATCACCCGACGGAGACCACGACCGCTGCGTCAAAATGGATGAACTGGAACAATGACCAAAGCATCGGTTCATTTTATGCTGTCGCGGGCACGGCGACGGAAACCGTTGCCGTCGGCGTTGATGGTCGCATCGCCACCCGTAATAACACCACCGGCACCTGGAACATCCAGACCTTCACCGGTGATCCCGATTTTCGGGCGATTATTTATGCCGACAATCAATACGTAGTCGTTCGTGAAGCGGGTTTCATTATGACCAGCCCGGACGGGATCCGATGGACCAGGCGCACGTCTCCCACCCGGGAAAATCTTCTGGGATTGTTTTGGGATGGCCATCAATATCTTGCCGGCGGGGACAAGGGCACCATTCTGTCCAGCCCGGACGGTAGTGATTGGACCCGCCATGACTCGGGAAGCCGGATAAACTTTTGCGGTTTCAGTTATTCCGGCAGCCGCTACGTGGCCGTGGGCAATGACGGCATCCTTGTCAGCAATGATTCCGTGACCTGGACGTCCCCCAGGCGTGCGCCCAAGGTGCCGTTCACCGCCTGTACCTGGACCGGCTCGGAATTTCTGGCCTGCGGACTTGGGCTGGACAAAAACCCGACCATTTACACGAGTCCGGATGGCGAGTTCTGGACGTTGCGTGACACCACCATTACCGCATCGCTCCGAACGGTGGTGACACTCAATGGCGCGATTTATGTTTCGGGTGATAGTGTCATTGAAAAATCCACCGACGGGGGAACCACCTGGACGAATACCTTCACTAAATCCAAACGCAACAATCTCTTCATGGGTCTGGCCAGCAATGGCGACTTCTTGATCGCGGTTGGCTTTAACAACAATGTTTGGGCAATGCCCGTGTCGGATCCTTGATTTCGACGTCACCCGGATATTATCTCTTTACCCTTTCCGCGAGGTGCGGCGAGAAGGCCGGCCGACAGAACGGTTCTTCACTTTCCCTGTCCGATTTTGGCCGAGGCGGTTACTATGCAATGAGTGAACAGCCTGACCGACCAACAGCTTCTGCGCGATTACGCCGGGCGCCGGTCAGAAGCCGCGTTTGCCGAAATCGTGCGACGCCACGTTGATTTGGTTTATGCGGCGGCATTGCGAATGGTCCGGGACGCGCATCTGGCCGAAGATGTAACGCAGGGAACCTTTGTAGCACTGGCCAGGAGCGCACATCAGCTTGTGAATCATTCCGTTTTGTCCGGCTGGCTGCATCGCACCGCGCGAAATCTCGCGGCCAATGTCGTCCGATCCGACGTCCGCCGCCGCACTCGCGAACAGGAGGTTGCCGCCATGAACGAATTGTTGACCACCGGTTCCGAAGCCACTTGGGAAGAAATCGCGCCGCATTTGGATGCTGCGCTCGGCGAATTGAATGAAGCCGACCGCGATGCCGTGTTACTCCGCTATTTTGAGAAAAAATCAGCCGTGGAAATGGCCGGCATCCTCGGTATCAGCGATGACGCTGCGCAAAAGCGCGTGAGCCGTGCGGTGGAGCGGTTGCGCCAGTTCTTCTCGAAACGGAACGTGGCGATTGGCGCGAGCGGACTGGCCGTTTTGATTTCCGCCAACGCCGTTCAATCCGCGCCGATGGGGCTGGCCGCTGCTATTTCTGCCGCCGTCGTCCTTGCCGGAACCACTGTTTCAAGCACAACCGCTATCGCTACAACCAAAGTGATTGCCATGACCGCACTGCAAAAAACCATTATCGGATCGGCGCTGGTCGCCGCCATTGGAACCGGGGTTTACGAAGCGCGGGAAGCCGCGAGTGCTCGGGCCGAAGCCCAGACGGTTCAACAACAGCGAACTCTGTTGACCGAACAAGTCAGCCAATCACAACGCGAGCGCAACGATGCGATCAACCGGCTAGCGGCCTCGCTGGCGGAAAATGAACGGTTGCAATCGGACCAAAATGAGAGCGAACTTTTGAAATTGCGCGCGGAAGCGACCCGGTTACGTACGTTCGAGGAAGAAAATAACAGCCTAAAGATGAAAATTAGTCAATTGGAAGGACGCTGGCGAAATGTTACAAATGCTCCGCAATACTCAATGCCATACTTTCCAAGAGGAAAGTGGCAAATATACGGAGCTGGCGATCCCTTGGAAATCCTTCTTGCCGCCGCATCGGCTGCAACTGATGGTGACGAGATAAAACTTTCTGAAGTGATTTCCAACACCAATAACCTGTCGCTTTTCTCCAAACAACGGTGGGATAATGTCAAAGGAATTCAACATGTAAACACGGCCTTTATTAACAACAACGGCAAAGAAACCGCTGTCGTCGATACAATCATTTTGAAACAGGTCAATACCGGTGAACAAATTGATCCGAACCAACCGTCTGCGCTGACCGAGCTTGAGCAATCTTTTCCAGAAATGCACCGCTGGTATTTTTCAAAAACGGAAGGTGGGTGGAAAATCACTGGCGGTGATTGAACGCCTTCGCCGCGACGTCACGGCGGAAATGCGCGCCTTCGAAACAAATTTTGTTAACCGCCCCGTAGGCTGCTGACTGCGCGGCTTTTAAATCTTTGCCCAACGCCGTCACGCCGAGAACCCGGCCGCCGTTGGTGACGACTTGGCCATCTTTTATGGCCGTGCCGGCGTGGAAGACTTTTGTATTCGGCAGTTTCGCCGCCTCGTCCAAGCCACGAATTGGCTTGCCTTTGGCGTAACTGCCCGGATAACCGCCGCCGGCCATCACCACGCAGACCGCCGCCGCCGGTTTCCATTTCAATTCGATTTTGCCCAACGCACCGCTCACACTCGCCTCAAGCAGTTCGACCAGATCGCTTCCCAGCCGTGGCAGATAAACCTGCGTTTCCGGATCGCCAAACCGCGCATTGAATTCCAGGACTTTCGGGCCAGACTTCGTCAGCATGATTCCAGGATATAAAATTCCATGGAAATCAATCTTCTCCTCGGCACAACCGCGCAGCCACGGGTTCAATATCGCATCGCCGACCTTTTTCAGTTCCTCGTCACTCAAAAACGGCGTCGGGGAATAGGTGCCCATGCCACCAGTGTTCAGGCCCTGGTCGCCGTCCAGCGCGCGTTTGTGGTCCTGCGACGTCGGGAACAGTTTTGCCGTCCTGCCATCGCACAGTGCGTGCAGCGAAATTTCCATGCCTTCGAGAAATTCCTGGATGACAATCTTCGCACCCGCCGCGCCAAACGCTTTGCTGACCAGAACTTCGTCAATGGCCTTGTCCGCCTCAGCCACGCTCGTACAGATGAGAACGCCTTTGCCGAGAGCCAGGCCGTCAGCTTTCACGGCGCATTTGCCATCCAGCGAAGCTGCAAAGGCCTTGGCAGGCCCGGCCACCGAAAATGTTCCGGCACGGGCGGTTGGGATGCCGTATTTCTCCATGAACCTTTGGGAGAACACCTTGGACGATTCAAACTGCGCCGCCTTTTGATTCGGCCCCCAGATCCGCAGCCCGTTTTTCTGAAACAAATCCACAATCCCGAGCGCCAACGGATTGTCCGGGCCGACGACGGTAAGTTCGATTTTCTTTTCCTGCGCGAACGCCAGCAGTTTCGGCAATTCTTCGGCGCCAATATTGACACATTCGACCGCCACATCGTTTTTTGCGAGTCGTTCCAAACCGATGCCGGCGTTGCCCGGCGCGCACCACATCTGCGTGGCGTGCGGTGACTGCGCGAGTTTCCACACCAGCGCGTGTTCACGTCCACCGGAACCGATGACGAGGAGTTTCATTCAGTCGCAGATTAGACAGTGGGCATGGATTGAAAAACAAAAAAGGCGCCGGGCGATTCCCTATCGCTTGCTGTTTCAGGAGATTCAATGAGCGGTGGCGGTGAATTCCGTTTCATAACGATAGACAATCTCAACTCGGGCCAATTTCACGATGCTATCGGCTTTGCCGAAGTCCGGCCGGGCTTCCGCGGCGAGATAAATGGGCGCGTCTTTGCGCAGTGGCAAAATTTCCAGCCGGAGGTCGCCCTGCAAAATTTCCGGCGCATACCGTGTCAGGCCGAGATCGAAAACCCGGCCGTTGTAGAAGTTGTCGTCCAGCAATTTGCCATTGAGCGTCACGCGCGCCACGTCGCCGACGTAATGAATACGCAACAGCGGATGAAACTTGAGATCGAGTTCGGCGGGCAGTTTGATTGCCCATACCGCCGCGTTGGTGAAATCCGCGTCATCCGGCGCGAGGGCCACGGGGTACTGCTCTTTGCCCAGCGGCACAATCCGGGCCGGGCCGGCGGGGTGGACCAGTTTGACTTTCACGGCCGGTGAAACCGGTCTGGGCGCGACCGGCTGAAAGCGACCGAACAGGCCATCGGGTTTTCCCGGGATCTCCCTTTCCCCGGACCGAATTGTCTTTGGCGCAGGGAAGATTCCCACACTTAGGTCCTCAGGTTCCGGACTACTCAAAGACAACGTGCCGCCATCCAGAACCAATCCGGCCTGCGTCAGGAAGACCCGTTCGCGTCCCAGCCAGAAGCCTTTCCAAAGTGCAAGCGAATCCGTGTTGCCGAGCAGAACGATTTGCAGTTGCCGGCCCGATTCTGTCTTGACCCGGATGGCAGCGTCATGGCCGGGTTTTGCGTCGCACACAAAAAATTTTCCATCGGACAAACTGGTCTTGCCCGAACGCGCCACGAAGAAGTGGGCCCCGGCGTCAAACACAAAATCTGCCGGCACGCCGGGTGCTTGGGCAAAGAACATTGTGCGGATGTCACCGTCGTCAATTTTACAGACCGGTTGCGCGGTGGCGTAAGCCAGCTTCACGCCACTGCCGACGTCGAGGTTGAACGGCCAGAAGAAAGACTCGTTGGCCGGAATGGTGACCGGTGGTGCGGGGAAAACAAACTTGCCGCCGGGCAGATTCAATTGAAACTGCGCGTCCTTTTTTGGCGGGATCGGCTGGAGCCGCTGGTAGTTGTTGACGAAAACGTATCCGCTGTTCCCGTCCGAGCGCACGCTCCAGCGCAAAGTCCCCAGGTCATTGCGGTTCGTGGGTCGGAGATCAGGGAATGAAGCGGGCATTTCGGCCAGCGCCTTGCCGAAGTCGTGCAGAAACAGATGCAGGCGGCGCAGCCAATGATATTGCGGGCGCAGCTGGCCGTATTCGCCGAGCGCTGCCTGAAAATCGTAATTCTTCACCGGCATATCGTTCAGGTAGCCGGTGGCCTGCGACTCGTTGAGTGTGGTCAGTTTGCCCTCGGGATTCTGGCCCCCCTGATACATGTAATAGCCGAGCAGGCTGCTGCCGTCACCGAGTTGCACCAGCACGACCGATTCAATGTCGCGCGGGTCCACCAGGATACGGCGATGATAGGAAGTCTCCATGCCACCGCCGATTTCACAACACAGATACGGGTATTGCGTGTCATTCTGCCCGGTGGAAAATGTGAAGTTCATCCATTTATCGCCGCCCATGGCTGCCAGGTCCCGGTCCCAGAAACCGTCGGCGTAAACTCCATAAAGCGGCAGCACCTCGCCACGCGGGATGGGCGTGGAGGTGCCCGGCCAGCCCGTCTCGGTGTAAAAAGGCACGTCCAGACCGGCGGACCGGGCGATTTTCTTCAACGCCATCAAGTAGGCCGCCGGGCCGGAATATTCGTTGTCCAGCTGAATGCCGATGACCGGCCCGCCGTCCTTCCAAAGCATTCCTCTTAATTGCGACGCAATTTGGCCGTAAAGCGCGCCGGTCGCGGCCAGGAAATTTGTGTCGGTTGAATGCAATTCCCAATCCTTGTGTGCGACCACCCAGTCGGGAAAACCGCCGTTGCGGACTTCGCCGTGGTCCCACGGACCGCATCGGACCAGGACCTTC
>Ga0335073_10014654_pt1 | contig 10982 bp, 9 predicted proteins | sample Lox_Sample_22_FD_207093 | JGI IMG/M metagenome (GOLD analysis project Ga0335073, IMG submission 207093) | Soil microbial communities from Loxahatchee National Wildlife Refuge, Florida, United States - Lox_Sample_2.2 | ecosystem: Environmental > Terrestrial > Soil > Wetlands | place: USA: Florida... | reverse complement strand
TACGAGAGCCTGATGCTGCCGCTCGCGATCATCCTGATCGTGCCGATGTGTCTGCTCGCGGCCATCACGGGCGTATTCCTCGACCACGGCAACAACAACGTGTTCACGCAGGTCGGCCTGGTCGTGCTCGTCGGCCTCGCCTGCAAGAACGCGATCCTGATCGTCGAGTTCGCCAAGCATCTGCAGGAAGAGCACGGCCATGACGCGGTGTCCGCCGTGCTGCAGGCCGCCCGGCTGCGCCTGCGGCCGATCCTGATGACGTCCTTCGCCTTCATCATGGGTGTCGTACCGTTGATGGTGGCGAGCGGCGCCGGCGCCGAGGTCCGCCATGCGCTCGGTACGGTCGTGTTCTCCGGCATGCTCGGCGTGACCGTGTTCGGCCTCCTGCTGACGCCGGTGTTTTATGTACTCATCCGCCGCAGCTCAGACCGGCCCGAAGCCGTGTCCGACCGGCTACCTTCTCCGGACCCCCATCATGCGTAAGACTCATTTACTGCTCACTCTGGCCGTCGCCACCGCACTCTCCGCCTGCGCGGTCGGGCCCAACTACGTCAGGCCGAAGACCCCGGTGGCCGCGCAGTTCGCCGGCGCCGAGCCCGGCGTCTACAGCAACCAGCAGACTCAGGTCGAGTTCTGGAAGCAGTTCGATGATCCGACGCTCGACCGCTTGGTCAGCCAGTCGCTGAGCGCGAACTACGATCTGCGGATCGCGGTCGGACGGCTGGTGCAGTCCCGCGCATTGCGCAACCAGTCGGAATTCGACCTTGCTCCTACTGTGACCGCCAACGGCGGCTGGAACAAGCAGCGCTATCCGGCAGTGGAAAACCCCTACGGCGGCCCCTACACGGAAAAGTTCTATGACGCCGGGTTCGACGCAACGTGGGAGCTCGACTTCTTCGGCGGCGTCAGGCGCAACGTCCAGGCGCGCAATGCCGAGCTGCGAGGCGAGGTGGCCAACCTGCACGATGCTCAGGTCTCGGTAATTGCCGAGGTGGCGCGCAACTACTTCGAGCTGCGCGGTGAGCAGACACAACTTGCCGTGGCGCGCGCCAACGTCGAGAACCAGCGGCAGGTCCTCCAACTGGCGCAAGCCGAGCTCACCGCCGGCAGCGGCACCGACCTCGATGTCGCGCGCGCCCAGTCGCAGCTCAGCACCACGCTATCCACGATCGGACCTCTCGAGGCGGCGGTTTCGCGCTCCATTCACCGGCTCAGCGTGCTGACCGGCCGCCAGCCCGACGCCCTGACGGAGATGCTCAGCGCGCCCCACGACTTGCCGCCGCTGCCGCACATCGTCCCCGTCGGCAGCCCGGCCGACATGTTGCGCCGCCGTCCGGACATCCGTTCGGCGGAGGAAAACCTGGAGGCATCCACGGACCTGGTCGGAGTCGCCATCTCGAATCTTTTCCCCAAGGTGACCTTCACGGGCAGCTTCGGCTTCGCCGCCGCCGCGCCCGGGGGCTTCGGGACCTCCGGCTCACGCAGCTATGGCATCGGCCCCGGCATCTACTGGCCGGCCTTCGACCTGGGCCGTGTGCACGAGCAGGTCGCCGGCGCCCGGGCCGGCGCCGTGATCGCGCTCGACCAGTATCACAGCACCGTGCTCAACGCCCTCGAGGAAACCGAGGATGCGCTGGTGACCCACGCCCGGGACCGCGACCAGCTCCAGCATGCGCAGGATGCCGCAAGCGCCAGCGCGACCGCCGCGCGGCTGGCCAGGATCCGCTACCAGGGGGGCCTCGTCGACTTCCTGTCGGTCCTGGACGCGGAACGGACGCAGCTGCAGGCCGAAAACGACCTGGCCCAGGACCGGACCGAGGCCGCCACCAGCCTGATCGCCGTCTACAAAGCGCTGGGCGGCGGTTGGGAGACCGCCCCCCTGCCGAGGTACACTGACGCTACGGTTTCCCGATAGTGAGCCTCTCTATGAGTGTTTCGGTGGTGGATCCGGCGCTTGCCCGCCTGGAGCCTTTGACAGAATCCGCTCCCTGCACCGAGGAGCTGAGCCAGATCAACGAGTCGCTGCGGCGCCGCGAGGCGTTGCTGGTGGCTTCCGCCAAGGCCAGCCGAATGCTGCTCGAGGCGCCGGATGCGCGCGGCGCCATCCCCGAGGTGCTGGTCCTGATGGGTGAGGCGGCCCACGTGGATCGCGTCAACGTCATGCTCGCCCGCCGCGGACCGCAGGGCGAGCCACTCCTGGTGGTAGTGAGCGAGTGGACCGCAGATGGCGTTCCACCGCACATCGACGACCCCGCGGTCTGTACGTGTGACGAGCGTCAGTTCTCCGCGGTAACCGCCGAGCTGCGTGCCGGTCGCAGCGTCTGTCTCAACAAGAGTGACACGCCGATCGACTACGCCGGCGTCACGGGATTCGAGGGCATCGGCACCAAGACGAAAGCCATCGTGCCGATCTTCGTCGCCGGCGAGTTCATCGGAGTCGTCGGCTTCGACAACACGCGTCAGCGCCGCGCGATCGACTCCGCCGAGCTTGCCGCGCTGGAGAACGCGGCGGGCGTCATCGGCGCTGCGCTCCATCGGCAACGCCTCATCGACGACATGAGACGGGAGCGCGAGCGCGCAGCAGAGGAGCGCGTTGCGGAGTTGGCAAAAGCCAACGCCGTCATCCGCGGCAACCTCGAGCGTCTGGCGAGTGAGCCGGACCTGCACAGCTTCCTGGGACACGTCCTGTTGGAGGCGACGCGCCAGTTCGATGCCGCATCGGGCGCCGTGGTCGTCTCGAAAGACAGCCTGCAGCAATGGCGGATAGCGGCGCATGTCAGGGACGGCCGCATCGAAGAGCCTCCCTATCCCATCAGCGTGCCGACCAACGGCTCTTCCTTCGGTGACAAGTTCACCAAGCCGACCGAGCCCATGTATCTCGACGTCGAGGAGCAATCGGAGGAGTTCTGGCCGGGCATGTTGGCTTTCCACAGGCAGGAAGGCTACGTCGGCACGGTGGTCTATCCGCTGGTGTTCGGCTCCCGCAATGTCGGCTTCCTGATCCTGCGATTCCGCCGCAACGCTGCCGATGTGCAGCGCAGCGAGCTGCTCGTGGCGCTCGCCCAGCAGGCGACGCTCGCCGTGCAGCTCACGCGCCTCGCCTATCAGGCGAAAGAGGCCGCGGTGCTGGTCGAGCGCGCGCGCATCGGGCAGGAGATCCACGACGGCCTGGCGCAGGCCTTCACCGGGATCCTGATGCAGCTCGGCGCCGTCGAGGAATTTCCATCCTGCAAGAAAAAGAACTCCGGTCTGGCGCTGACACTGTCACGCATCCGTGACCTCGCCCGCGAAGGGTTGGCCGAGGCGCGCCGCTCGGTCATGGCGCTGCGGCTCGATCAGACACGCCGCGCGGGGCTCGAGCTCGCGCTGCGCCAGCTCGCGGACCGCTCGACGGTGCCGGGCGGCGTGACGTGCAACTTCGAAGGCGGCGGCATCATCACAGGCCTGAAGCCCGAGCACGAGCATGAGCTGCTGCGCATCGCGCAGGAGGCTGTGAGCAACGCCGTGCGCCACGCACGGCCCAACCTGATCCGCATCACCATGGCGGAGGAAAGCGCGCACTGGGTGCTTGCGGTTGAAGACGATGGGCGCGGCATGGAGCAGCGGCCCGAGTGGTATGCGCGCGAGGGTTTCGGCCTCACGAGCATGCGCCAGCGCGCCAGCGCGATCGGCGGTGAGTGGCAGATCGAGAGCCAGCCTGGTGCCGGCACACGCGTCAGTGTGCGGTTGCCGAAGCGGAAGGCGGCCGCGTAATGGTCGCGGTACTCACCAGAAAGAAGATCCGCGTGATCCTGGCGGATGATCATCCGGTGGTGAGGGACGGGCTGGCGGCGATGGTGAATCAGCAGGCTGACATGGAGGTGGTCGCTGAGGCCGGCGACGGCGATGAGGCCATCGTGCTCTACGAGCAGCATCAGCCGGACGTGCTGGTGCTGGACCTGAGAATGCCGAAGAGGGACGGAGTCGCGGTGGTACAGCGCGTGCTGGAGATCAACCCCAAGGCCCGCATCCTCATCATGACGACGTACGACGGCGATGAGGACATCTTCCAGTGCCTGAGCCAGGGCGCGAAGGGGTACCTGCTGAAGGATGCCCCGCGGCAGGAGATCCTGTCGGCGATCCGCGCGGTGAGCGAGGACCGCCCCTACACCTCATCGTCGGTGGCCGCGAAAGCGCTGCAAAGGATGGCCAAGCCCAGTCTGACACAGCGCGAGTTGGACGTGTTGGAGCTGGTCGCGCAGGGAAGAAGCAACAAGGACATCGCGCGGCGCCTGTCGATCACCGAGGGAACGGCCAAGACACATGTGAAATCGATACTCACCAAGCTCGATGCGATCAGCCGCACTGAGGCCGTCGCAGTCGCGCACAAGCGCGGATTGATCCGACTTTAATAGAAGCGCTGGATCCGGGCCTCCTGCCCGGCCCAGCGTACCGCAATCAAAAAGCGTGGTTTTTGCTTGCGGTTCCGCCACCTGCGGCGGCGGGGCACATCCCTGTGCCCGAGCCCGGAATCGCCGGAACTTTCGCCGGCGGTTTCCGTTGACCGCAGCACACTCCGGAAGTCACGAGGAGGCCGACAATGAATCCCAGTTTCACGAGCAATGGCGAGAAGGCTGCCGCCGAGGCCGCACGCCAGGCGGAGCGCCTCGCGGACGCTGCGAGCGACACCGCGGCCAAAGCGAGCGGCGGAGCGCGCGAGCGCGCCGAGCAGGCCCAGCAGTGGGCCAGGTCACGTTGGAGCGACCTGCAGAATAGCGTCGAGTCCCAGCCCTACCAATCGTCGGCCTGGGCGCTCGGGATCGGGTTCGCCGCGGGGCTGATCCTGATGGGGCTGGTGATGCGGGGCCGTAGATAACGTCACGGGAACCGCGAGCCAGCGAGCCGGCAAAGGCCGCCCTTTGCCGGCGGGATCGAATGCGGCAAGACGGCTGGCCGCTGCAAGCGCCGGAGGCGACTTGCAGCCAATGGACAAACAAGTCGTCCATGATGGTTCTGTGACACTTCCGGGCGGGGGCCGTGGTCTGCTTGGCTCATGCACCAGATTGGTGTCGTGGGCCTCTCCTACCGGCATGCCGGCATCGACGAGGTCGCGCGTCTTTCCATCCCGAAGGCCGATCTCGAGGCCCGCCTGCGCTCGCTGCGCGCGGCGCTCGGGGTCTCCGAGCTTCTCTACCTCGGCACGTGCAACCGCATCGAGCTGCTCTTTGCCGTCCCCGACGGCGAACCGGCGGGTGACCTCCGTGAGCCCGCGCTCGAGCACCTGAGCGGAAGGCTGCCCCAGCCGGGACAGGCTACGCGGCTGTTGCGGGCCTGGGCCGGCGAGTCGGCGCTGGAGCACGTGCTGCTCCTCGCCTGCGGGCTCGACTCCGCTCAGGCCGGCGAGCGCGAGATCGCCGCACAGCTGCGCGCCTCCTGGGAAGCCGCCCGCGCCGCCGGAACGAGCGGCCCCCTGCTCGACCGGCTGGTGGGCGAGGCGCTCGCAATGGCCAACCGGGTCCGACGGCTGCAGGCGGGGAACGCGCCCTCTCTCGCCGACCTAGCCGCGGCTCGCGTCCTCGCGCACTTGAGCGGCAGACCGGAGGCCGTCGCTCTCATTGGCGTCTCACCGATGACCCGCCGCTGCGGGCTCGCGCTGCATCGCGCCGGCGTCCCGCTCCTCATCGTCAACCGCTCGCTCGCTCCGGCAACCGAGCTGGCAGCCAGCGTGTCCGGACGAGCCATGCCCCTCGAGCAGTTCCGCGCGCAACCGCCGGCAGTCGCAGCGCTGGTCCTGGCTGCGGGAGGGAGCGACCCCGTGCTCGACAGCCGCGCGCTGCAATTGCTGGCGGCGGCGCACTCCGGGCGAAGCAACCCGCCGCTCGCCATCGACTTCGGCGTTCCCCCGAACCTCGATCCCGAGGAAGCGCGCGGCGCCGGCATCGTGAGAATCGGGATGGACGAGCTGGTGCAGGAGGTGCAGGAGCGGCGCGTGACCGAGCTGCTGCGCCTGGCGCCGGTGAGGGCCGCCATCGACGAACGCATGGCGAGCCTGCGCGATGAGATGGCCACGCGCGCCATCGGCCCGCAGCTCGCGGAGCTGCGCGACACCTTCGAGCGGATCGCGGCCGATGAGCTCGGGCGGGCGCTGACGGCGGAGCTTCGGAGTCTGACGGAGCCGCAGCGCGCGGCCATTGAGCATCTGACCTCCCGGTTGGCGCGACGTCTCGCCCATCTCCCGATCGCCGGCATGCGCGCAGCCGCCGCACACGCGGGTCCGGAGGCGATCGACGCCTTTTTTGGTCAGGCGCGCCTGCAACGCGGAATGACCGCGGACGCCCCGCCCTCCGACACGACCGCAGCGCCGGTCCCTGAAGAGCCACTACCATAGGAACCCTGATGAGCGATTCCCATCCCCGCTCGAAGCAGCTCTACGAGCGCGCCACCCGAGTCATCCCCGGTGGCGTGAACTCGCCGGTGCGCGCTTTCCGCGCGGTCGGCGGCACGCCGCTCTTCTTCGTCAGCGGCCGCGGGGCGTATCTGACGGACAGCGATGGCGCGGTTTATCTCGACCTCGTCGGCTCCTGGGGCCCGTTGATATTGGGTCACGCGCATCCGGCCGTGGTCGAGGCCGTGGCGCAAGCCTCCCGTCAGGGAACGACCTTCGGTGCACCGTGCCCGGGGGAAGTCGAGTTGGCGGAGCGCGTAGTAGCCTCATATCCCGGAATCGAGCAGGTGCGACTGGTGTCGTCCGGCACGGAGGCAGTCATGAGCGCCATTCGCGTGGCCCGGGCGTTCACGGGCCGCGATCTCATCGTGAAGTTCGCCGGGTGCTACCACGGTCATGCGGATCACCTGTTGGTCGCGGCGGGCTCAGGCCTCGCAACGTTCGGCCGACCGTCCTCCGCTGGCGTCCCGGAAGCCTTTACCGCCTGCACGCGCGTGTTGCCGTTGGATGACGAAGCGGCCGTGGAGGCGCTCTTCGCGCGCGATGGGCAGCAGATTGCCGCAGTCATCATAGAGCCGGTGCCCGCGAACCACGGCCTCTTGCCCCAGCGCGCCGAGTTCCTCGAGCGGTTGCGCACACTGACGCGCAAGCATGGCGCGCTCCTGATCTTCGACGAAGTCATTTCCGGCTTCCGGCTCGCGCGCGGCGGGGCGGCCGAACGGCTCGGGATCGTTCCCGACCTCGCCACCTTCGGCAAAGTGATCGGCGGCGGCATGCCCGTCGGCGCATTCGCCGGGCCGCGGCGGATCATGGCGCGGCTCGCCCCCGACGGCGACACCTACCAGGCAGGCACTCTCTCCGGGAATCCCGTGGCCATGGCGAGCGGTATCGCCACACTGGATGTGCTGGCGGCCGGGAACGGCTGGGAAAAACTCGAGGCGTTGGGGGCGCAGCTCGAGGCTCTGTTGCAGCCCGTGCTGCGCGACGCGCCCTTCCCCATGCATCTGGTGCGCGTCGGCTCGCTCTTCTGGCTCTCGCTGTACGAGAGCGGCGCGCCGCGCACCGCGGTAACACTCTCGCAGCAGGCGGTCGGGCGATTCGCGGCGCTGTTTCATGCCATGCTGGCCGGGGGCATCTACCTGCCGCCGTCCGCATACGAGGCCTGCTTCCTTTCCCTGGCTCATACGCCCGCCGACCTGGAGCGCCTGGCACAGGGTCTGCGCAACGCGCTGCGCACCCTGCGCTGACGGGCACGCAATGAAGGCACCCCGACTGTTCCAACTCACGGCACTCGCACTGGTGCTGGTGTCCGCCGTGGAAGTCGGCTGGTGGCTGCTCGACCAGCATCGCTTCGCCGTCGACAAGGTCAGGGAGATGCACGAGGTGTATGCGGAGCAGGTCGTCGCAGCGCAGGCGTTGCTGGATGCAGGCACGCCCTCCGCGCGTGTGCACGCATTGTTGCCTGACGTCATCGTGTGGAAGAATCAACTCGCCACACTCTCCCCGGACGTCGACAGGCAACTGATTGCCGAGGAGCAGCGACACATCGCCCAATACGCCTGGGAGGGATCGTTCTTCATCATCGCCCTGGCCGCCTGCATCGCCGTGATCGCGCGCGCGCTGCGGGCGGAAGCGCGCGTGATGCAGGAGCAGGAGAGTTTCCTGGCGCTGGTGTCGCATCAGTTCAAGACACCGCTCGCCAGCCTGCAGCTGTCGCTCGAGACCATGGCGATGCGGCCGCTGTCGCCGGAGCACCAGCGCGCCCTGATCGACCGCATGCTCGCCGATCTGGCGCGCATGGAGAGCATGGTGACGCAGATTCTCGAGAGCATGCGCCTGGACCGGGGCCGCATCGAGCTGCGGAGCGAGCCGGTGGATCTCGAAGGCGCGGTCGCGCGAGTGCGCGCTGGGTTCGAGGAGCGGGCCGCGAAGGAGCGCATCACCGTGAGCGCCGACATCGAGCAGGGGTTGCAGGTGATGGCCGACCCCATGGCGCTCGATGTCATCCTGCGCAACCTCCTCGAGAATGCACTCGCGGCCGTGACTCCGGTCGGCGGCGGCAGCATCAGTTTCATCGGCCGGAGGGCCGCGGGTGGCGACATCGAGCTCTCGGTACGTGACAGCGGCGTCGGTTTCCGGCCGGGCGATGCCGCACGGCTCTACCAGAAGTTCACGCGCCTGCACTCGGGCGGCGGCGGCGGCCGCTTCGGCACCGGCCTCGGCCTCTACATCGTCAAACGCCTGATGCAGCTTGCAGGCGGACGGGTCAGCGCGCAGAGCGCCGGCGCCGGCCAGGGCGCAACATTCGTGTTGACGTGGCCCGGCGCTGAGCCGCGCCAATCCGCGTCGCACGGCGCGAGCGGCGCCGGGCCGCTTGCCCAGGGGCCCGCGGGACGGGAACACTCATGAGCAGTCCCGCCGAGCACACGCGTCACATTCTCGTGGTGGAAGACGACCCGCACCTTGCCGCGGGCGTGGTCGAGAACCTGCGCGCCGAAGGGTACGAGGTCGACTCCGTCACGGATGGCCGGCGGGCTCTCGACTGGCTGCAGGAGCAATCGTGCGGCCTCGTGCTGTTGGATGTCATGTTGCCGGAGCTCGACGGCTTCACGGTCTGCCGGACGCTGCGCGAGCGCGGCGACAACACGCCGGTGCTGTTCCTCACCGCGCGCGGCGATTCCGCGGACCGCGTGCGCGGCCTCGAGGCCGGCGGCGACGACTACCTGGCGAAACCCTTCCATCTGCGGGAGCTGCTGCTGCGCGTGCGGGCGATCCTGCGCCGCTGGGACTGGTACCACAACGCCTCGACCGCCGAGGGGCTGCTGCGCTTCGGCGGCAACGAGATCGATTTCCGCGCCTTTCGCGCCCGCTCCTGGAACGGCGTGCCGCAGGAGCTGACGGAGAAGGAGGCGATGATCCTGAAGGTCCTGGCGGAGCGGCCCGGCGAGATCGTCTCGCGCGAGGACCTGCTCGAGCGCGTCTGGGGCTATGACGTCTTTCCTTCCACGCGGACGGTGGACAATTTCATCCTGCGCCTGCGCAAGCGGTTCGAGCGCGACCCGGCCAATCCGCATCATTTCCTCACCGTCTGGGGTGTCGGTTATCGGTTCATGATCGAGGGGGAATCTTGAAGCCGCTGCGCATCGGCACGCGTGCTTCCGCGCTCGCACTGTGGCAGGCGCGTCACGTCGAGAGCCTGATTCGCGCACTGCCGGGCGCGCCGCCGGTGGAGTTGGTTCCCATCACGACCACGGGCGACGTGCGTGTCGATATACCGCTCTGGGCGGTGCGCGGCCGCGCCTTCTTCACCAGGGAGATCGATCGCGCCCTGCTCGAAGACCGGATCGATGTCGCCGTGCACAGCCTGAAGGACCTGCCTACCGCCATGGAAACGGGACTCGCGCTGGCGGCAGTCCTCGAGCGCGAGGATCCCCGCGACGCCATCGTCAGCCGCACGGGTGCCTCCCTCGCGCAATTGCCCCGGGGCGCCCGCATCGGCACGAGCAGCCTGCGCCGGCGCGCATTCCTGGCGCGCGCGCGGCGGGACCTCGAGCTGCTCGAGCTGCGCGGCAACGTGCCCACCCGGCTCGAGCGTTTGGAACGCGGCGACTACGATGCCATCGTCCTGGCGGCGGCCGGGCTCAAGCGCCTCGGGCTCGAGCAGCGGATCACGGAGCATCTGTCGGCGGAGGAGTTTCCGCCCGCGGTGTCGCAGGGGGCCATCGGTGTTTGCACGCGCGCGGACGATGCGCTTTCCCGCCGCTGGCTGCAGCCGCTCGACGACCAGCCCACACGTCTCGCCACGACTGCGGAACGCGCGCTGTTGGAACGGATCGAAGGCGGCTGTCAGGTACCGCTCGGTGCGCTCGCAACTGCCGCCGAAGGGCACCTTCACCTCCATGCCGCCGTCTGCGCGCTCGATGGATCACGGCTCCTGGTCGCCGGTGGCAATGCGGCGGCGACCGGTCCGGCTGCGACGGCGCTGGGCGTGCGCCTGGCAGCTGAGCTGATCGCCGACGGCGCGGGCAGTCTCATCGCGGCGGAACGCGCGGCGCAGGGCAGTGCGGAGGAGCCATAGCGTATGGATGAACCCATGTTGAAGCCTGTCGTCGTAACGCGCGCGGAGGAGCGCGACGGACCGCTGTCCACCGAGCTCAAGACCCTGGGACTGCCGGTGCTGGTGTGGGCCGCGGTGCGCGTGTTGCCCGCCGACGCCGCAGCGCTGGAGGAAGCACTGAGCCGCGCACAATCGTTCGATTGGATCGTGTTTACCAGCCGCCACGCGGTCGCGGCCGTGACCCGCCGCCTGTCGGCGCCGCCCCCCGGCCTGCGCACCGCCGCTGTGGGTCGCTCAACCGCCGCAGTGCTGAAGCAGCACGGCTGGCCTGTCGACCTGGTCCCGGACGAGCCGAGTGCGGCGGGCCTGGTCGCGGAATTTGCCGCCTCCGGCGCCGCACGCAACGCCCGGTTTCTTTATCCGGCCAGCTCGCGCGCGCTGCCGACGCTCGCCGCCGGCCTCGTGCAGCTCGGCGCCGAAATCACGACCGTCGAGGCATAC
>Ga0335073_10014652_pt1 | contig 10984 bp, 9 predicted proteins | sample Lox_Sample_22_FD_207093 | JGI IMG/M metagenome (GOLD analysis project Ga0335073, IMG submission 207093) | Soil microbial communities from Loxahatchee National Wildlife Refuge, Florida, United States - Lox_Sample_2.2 | ecosystem: Environmental > Terrestrial > Soil > Wetlands | place: USA: Florida... | reverse complement strand
CGCCACGATCTTGTTCCGCACCTGCATCATCAGCTGAAACGAAAGGTCTGCCTTCTCCACCGCAATCATCGCGCTGTGTACGTCCATGCCATTGCCCTCGAGCAGGGCCGAGACTTTCTCATCCGCGGTGCCCTGCAACTGCTCAGCTTGATCGATTGCGCCGCGCAGGGTTTCGACAAACCCCCACTCCTTCGGGCCCTGGGTATTGCCCGCGCCTGCGCTGCTGATCGCCTGCGGTAGTTGAACTCCAGAGATCGGATTCGTCATGCGCCAGAACTCCTGTCGGTTCTTGGGTGGCCCACGCTACGCGGTCTTCGCAGCGTGGGAGGTTTTTATTTCACAATATCCAGCGACTGCTGAATCATGGATTTGGTTGCCGCGATGGCCGAAGCGTTCAACTCATAGGAGCGAACTGCCCCGAGCAGATCGGCCATCTCCTCGACCGGATCGATGGCGGGGTACGCCACGTATCCTTTCGCGTCGGCATCGGGATTTCCCGGCTCATAGCGCAGGATTGGCGGCTTCCGGTCAGCGACCACTTGTGAGACGCGCACGCCTCCGCCCGACGAATTTCCGCCTTGGTTCATCGCCAGCATCATCATCGGAAAGCTAGGTTGTGGTTCGGCCCGAAAGACGACCAACTGCCTACGATACGGGCCGCCCTCGGGCGTGCGCGTGGTTTGCGCATTGGCCATATTGGCGGTCACAATCTGCGCCCGCTGGCGTTCCGCGGTCAGCGCCGAGCCGCTGATTTCAAGCATGCCGAACAGGTTCACGACGAAGTTCCTCCTTCATGGATTGCGCTCAGAATGCGATGAAACTCCGCCGTCAGCACCTGCACCGCAGTCTGAAAACGCAACTGGGTTTGCGCCAGCAGCAATCCCTCGCGGTCAAGGCTCACGTTGTTGCCATCGGGCCGCACCGCCAGTCCCCGCACTTCCCGCACCGCCGGCGAAAATTCCGCATAAGAAAAATCTCCGCGGGAAAACTCTGACGACTCGATCTCCCGCTCGTACTCCTGCGCGAAATTGAGGTCGCGCGTGCGATATCCGGGGGTGTCGATGTTCGCCATGTTTGAGCTGATCAGCTCGGCGCGCGCCATGCTCACGTTGAGAAACGGCGTCAGCATGCGGATTTCCGGGGAGTCAATCATGGAGACGGGCATATTCCCTCCTCGCCGGCAATTTGTATTCGCGAATCTTGTTGCGCACCGTGCGCAGGCTGATGCCCAGCATCTCGGCCGCGCGCGAACGATTGCCGGCGGTGGCGTTGAGCGTCAATTCGAGCAGTTGCCGTTCGGCACTGGCGAGCGAAACGCCGGGTGCGAGCGCCATGACTGTCGGCATCGGGCTGGTCGCGCCCAGGGAAGCGGGTACCAACCCTGAACCCGACTCAGAGCCTGCGGCGGGGGCGACCGCATTCGGCGGCGAATCACTGCGCGTGCGCCCGAAGATCGTAAACCGTCGCACCACATTCGCCAGCTCGCGAACGTTTCCCGGCCAGCAGTGTTGTTCGAGTTGGGCGAGAAAAGGCTCGGGAAGCGCCGGCTCGAGTTCCCAGCCGGCGCACTTTCGGGCAAAATGGAGCGCCAGTTCGCGAATGTCTTCCCGCCGCTCGCGCAAGGGCGGCAGGCTCAGCGGGAGCACGTTCAAGCGATAGTACAGGTCCGCACGAAAGCCGCCCTCCGCCACCATTGCTTCCAGCGGGCGATTCGTGGTGGCAATCACACGCACATCGACCTTTACCGGCCGGCTTTCGCCCAGCCGGCAAAACTCGCGTTCTTGCAACACCCGCAACAATTTGGGCTGCAGGCTGAGAGGAAGCTCGCCGACTTCGTCGAGAAGCAGCGTGCCACCGTCCGAGTCTGCAAACTTCCCGGCGCGGGCGGCAATTGCGCCTGTGAACGCACCGCGCGCATACCCGAACAGCTCGCTTTCTAAAAGTTCCCCTGGTAAGGCGGCGCAGTTTACAGCAATGAATGAATGCTGGCTTCTGCGGCTCTGGGCGTGAACCATGCGTGCCAGCAGTTCTTTTCCGGTTCCGCTCTCCGCTTCGATCAGAACGTCGGAGTCACTTTCCGCCGCCATCTGCGCCCGTTCGAGAGCGCGCAAGAGGGCCGGAGATGATCCCACCATTTCTCCCGAGTCGTGCCGGATGACCGTTTTTTTTGCCAGTATTTGCTCGGCCAAGTCGAGCAACTGTTCAAAGCCCACCGGTTTGGTCAGATACTCGCATGCCCCTGACTTCATGGCCGCGACCGCGTCCGGTATAGCGCCAAAGGCGGTCAGCAGGATCACCGCCGTCTGCGGCGCCAGTTCGCGCAACGCCTGCAGCAGCTCAAGACCGTCTCCGTCCGGCATGCGCACATCGCTGACGACGAGCCGATGATGGAAGCGCCGAAATTGCTCGAGTGCTTCTCGCTTGCCGGTCGCAGCATCCACACGCCAGCCCCGCTGTCCGAAACTCAATTCGAGGGCCATGCGCATGCTGGCCTCGTCGTCGACCACCAGGACGTTGCGTTTGTCGAAAGCTGAGATTGTTGCACTCAAAGCCATATTCACTGCTCGCCATCTTGCCGCGGAAGTCGCACCTGAAACACCGCGCCTTGCCCCGCGCGGCGGCTCACGCAAATGCTTCCGCCATGTTGCTCAATGATTTGTTTTGCCACCGTCATCCCCAGTCCTGCCCCACCCGAGCGCGTGGTGAAACCCGGTTCAAAAATCCTGTCTTTGGATTCCTCCGAAACTCCCGGCCCACGGTCCTCAAATTGCACGGACACAATCTTCCGCTCGCCATGTGCCGCTATTCTCAGAAATTGTCCGTCGGCAGCAAAACGTACCGCATTCAGCGAAATGTTCAGGAATGCCTGCATCAAGCGCTGCGCATCGGCGCGTACCGGCAACGGTGCGCCTGTGATGGCGAGAACCAGCTCCATCCCCGCCCGGTCAGCCGCGGGCTGCAGCAGCTTTCGCAACGACCGGAGCAGGCCTGAAACTTCCGTGGAGGCCATTTTTTGGGATGACGGGCTGTGAAATTCCAAAACATTATTCACACTGGCCGAGAGGATCCGTAGACCGGATTGGATCTGCTCCACCCACTCCCGCCTCTCGCCCGCAAGCGGTGACGAGGCCAGCAGGTCCGCGAACAGCTCAATGCTGCCGAGAGGATTCCTCACCTCGTGCGCCACCAGCGCCGCCATCTGTGCCAAGACTTCGCGTCGCAGTCTGAGCTCGCGCTCCTGTTCGAGTTCACGCCGCAACCGGCGCACCTCTTCGCCCAGGCTGAAATACGAGCGCTCGAGCGACTGGGCCGCATCGGAAAATGCACGGAAGGCGTCGCTCAGCGGCGGTTCGCTGCCAGGAGCTGGCGCGGCAATTTCGTGAGAGTAGTCAACCGCGGTGCTCATGCGACCTTCCCGGCGCCATTCGCATTTCGGGGGAAACTGAATATCAGGTGCTCAGGCAAAATTAGCGGCTGGTCTTCGGCGAGAATGGCCGCGCGTTCCAGCACCTGCTGCAGCTCGCGCACATTTCCCGGCCAGGCATAAGCTTCGAGCATCTGTTCCGCTGCGAAATCCAGACGCAAACGGCGTTGCCCCCCGATCTGCTCGAGGAAATACGCCACCAGTTTGGGTATATCCTCGCGCCGCTCAGCCAGTGGCGACAGATTGATGGGGAACGCGCACAGCCGGAAGAAGAGATCATCACGAAACTGCTTGCTCTTGACCAGTTCGACAAGGTCGCGATTCGTCGCCGCCACCACGCGCACATCCACTTTTGAGGTTTCCGCGCTGCCCAGTCGCTGGACTTCCTTGTGCTCGAGAAAACGCAGCAGCTTCGACTGCGCATTGAGCGGCAGCTCGCCGATTTCATCCAAAAAAAGCGTTCCACCCTGGGCTGCAAGAATTCTTCCCGCGTAGGTTTGGGCCGCGCCCGTGAACGCCCCGCGCGCATAACCGAACAGCTCCGATTCGATAAGCGTCTCCGGAATCGCGGCACAATTGAGCACCGAGAAGCTGCTGGTCGCCCGCGCACTCAGGCGGTGGATCGCGCGAGCCACCAGCTCCTTTCCACTGCCGCTCGGCCCGGTGACGAGCACAGTCGTGTTTCGTCGCGCCACCAGTCGCACCATGCGGTACACATCCCGCATTGGCTCGGCCTCGCCGATCATTCCCGGAAGAGATTCATCACGCTTCGGTGAAACCCCGGTCTCGTGCTCTAAATACCGCAGCTGAGTGGGTTGGGAGTTGACGCTGCCAGCCTGACCTTCTCTGCTTGACCGCCAGCCTGCGGCACCCTTCATGTCGTCGCTCGAGGAATCGACTACCAGGACCTGCACTCCCGGGTAGAGCCGGTTCGTGAGGTCGACCAATTCCTCGGCGTTCAGGTCTGGCAGCTGCCGGTCAAGGATCAGCATCTGCCATTGGCCGTGGTCGAGCTTCGCAAACGCCTCGGCGCCGCCGGAAGCAATGTGAACTGGCCCGCTGCGCGGGCCGAGTTTGCTGAGCAAGCGCTCCCTGAGCTGGGCATTCGCGCTGGCGACCAGAACCCCGCCGTTCGGGACTGCTACCGCTGCCGCTGTCATGTTCCTGATTTAATCGGCAGAAGTTAAGAACGCGATTAGAAGAGAATTAAGAATTTCTTGAGCAGGCAACTCTTTCCCAAATTCGAGGCTATGTATGAATCTGGGAAATTTCTGCCGCTGCCGGAATCCGGCTTTCCTTCGCGCTCAATTCGTATCCGACGCCGCGGATGGTATGGATCAGGCGCATGGTAAAGCCGTCGTCAACTTTGCGGCGCAAATAGTTGACGTAGACATCAATCACATTGGTCCCGGTATCGAACGAGAGGTTCCACACATGCTCGATGATCATCGTGCGCGACACCCGCCGCCCGGCGTTCAACATGAAGTATTCAAGCAGGGCGAACTCCTTTGACGTCAGCTCGATTCGTTTGCCTGCACGCTCAACCTTGCGTTCCACCCGGTCAAGTTTTAAATCGGCGACACTCAGCACCGAGGCTGCGGGCAGATGACTCCGGCGCAAAAGTGCACGAATTCTCGCCGATAGCTCTGCAAATGCGAACGGCTTCCCCATGTAGTCATCGGCCCCAAGGTCGAGGCATTGCACGCGGTCTTCGATTCGGTTTCTGCTGGTCAGGACGAGAATCGGCATGCTCGGCTTGCGCGGCCGCAGATGCCGCAGGATAGTTATGCCATCCACCCGCGGAAGGTTTAAATCAAGCATAAAGAGGTCGTAGTCGAATTCAGTGGCCATGGCTTTGGCCTGCTCGCCATCGTGAGTTACGTCGACGGCATAGTGTTCGGCTTCGAGGCCTTTTCTCACAAAAGTTGCCAGTGCGGGGTCGTCTTCGGCAATCAAAACGCGCATAGCGGTAATTAAATCCGCTTCATTTTTAAAGTCGCGTTCGCCTGTGAGGCAAGGCACGGAGGGCGCATTGCGACTCAGCCTCTTCTCCAGCCAACAAACTGTTCCATTGGTGCACTTCTTTATTAAAACGAACCATCGCTGTCACTCGTCATTTCATTCAACCCCGTCTGAGGATAAGAGAACGGCAATGCAGGTTTGGAACAAAAGATTCTTGCAGTCATTTCTTCTCCCTGGCGGCGCCATTCTGCTCGGCGCGGCTCTTCTCCTCAACCAGGGATGGATCAATCCGTCGCTCTACGGCGTGGAGTTCTTTTATTACGCCGTTTTCCTGGCGGCAGTTCTTCTGGCATGGAGATTTCATTCCACTCGTATTCTGCTTTCAACAGTTGTCCTGCTGATCGCGCACCGCGCTATGGAATTCTTCGCCCAGGGCAGAATTGCGCCATCCGGGTCAGGCCGAGTCGCATTTGAGGCTATCGCTCTTCTCGTTCCCCTGAACTTCATTCTTCTCAGCTTCTTCCCCGAACGCAGCTCGGAAGGCCGGAGTCTGTTCTGGTTCTTGGTACTGATGTTCTTCGAATCGGTTTTCGTTGCAGTCATCGCTCGCCCCGAGCAGCCGGCTCCGGCGTTGCTTCATTTTTCCTTTTTCCGACTCAATTCCGTTCACTCCCGGCTTCCGCAACCGGCGCTGCTGGCCTTCATCGTCGCGGTCATTTTTCTGCTTGTCCGAATTTTGCGTTTCCAAAAGCCAACCATCATTGGGATGTTCTGGTCCCTCATCGCCACCTGGCTAGCGCTGAACTCCGGCGGCATCGGTAAAATTGGCAGCGCATACTTCGGAGTGGCCGCGCTGGTCCTCGCCAGTTCGATCATCGAAAATTCCTACTCGCTTGCCTACCGCGATGAACTCACCGGTCTGAGTTCGCGGCGGGCCTTCAATGACGCCCTGCTTCGACTAAAGCCGCCATACGCTGTCGCGGCAGTAGACATCGATCACTTCAAGAGCATCAACGATATCTACGGTCACGATGTGGGCGACGAGGTACTCCGCATGGTTGCTTCGAAGCTTGCCCGGGTGGGCGGCGGTGGCGAAGCGTTTCGCGTCGGCGGCGAGGAATTCACCATCTTGTTTCCAGGGCAATCAGGAAGCGGCATTGTCGATTACCTGGAACTTTTGCGGCTGCAGATCGAGAGCTCTACCTTTCGTGTACGCAGCGGAGAAGAACGGCGAAAAGCTCCGCGCCCACCAGATACGCCTCAGCGACGATCAGAAAAAGAAAAAAAGAAGCGCCCGGCGCCGCACAAAACCCATACCGGGCCAGTCTCGTTATCCGTGACCGTTAGCATCGGAATTGGAGAGTCGCAGCCGAAGATGAACTCAGAGCAGATCATCACGCAGGCGGATCAAGCTCTCTATCGCGCCAAGCGTGGCGGACGCAACCGCATTGAAACCGCCGTTCCGGAAAGAAGAATTTTAGGATTTCGATCCAGGAGGTCGAAGGAGACTTAAACTCCCGGCGCCGTCGTCCGCCGGTTTCGCTCGAGCGCCATTTGCACAATATCCCCGATCAGCTGCGTGTACGAGCGCCCTGATTTTTTCGCTGCCATGGCGAATTCATGCTTGCTCGAAAGCCAAGGATTCGGGTTTGCTTCAATCACGTAAACTTCGCCTTCACGTGTGAGACGCATATCGATGCGTCCGTAGTCTCGCAATTTCACTGCACGATACGCCGCGAGGGCTGTGTCCGAAAGTTTCTGCACCGTCGCCTCATCCAAATCTTCCGCAATTTTCGACTTGGTGAGCTTGTACGCTCTTGAATTAGTTTCAAATTTCACATCACGGCTGGCGATTTTCGGCGTTCCGTTCGGCAGCTTCGAAAGATCGAGTTCGACTAGCGGCAAGACTTCCGTACTTTCGTAACTGCCGAGAATCGCCGCGTAAATTTCGCGTCCTTCGATGTACTCTTCAATCAGCGCCGGCGAGTCGAACTCATTCTGCACGTATTCCACGCGCTCCATCAATTCCTTCACCCCGGTCACCACCGCCTCGGCGTCGATCCCAATCGAGCCGTCTTCCAGCTGTGGCTTCACAATTAGCGGGAATTTCACGTCGTGCGCGTGGTCGATGTTGCCGCGATATGCCGTCGCAAAAAATGGAGTGCGAATCCCGTGAAATGCAAACATCTTCTTCGCTGTGGCTTTATCTTGCGCCAGAAAATGTGCGTGAGGACCAGCGCCGGTGTAGGGCATTGCGAGCAGGTCCATGTACGCGGCGACATTCATCTCCTTCGTGTCATCACCGGCGTACGATTCAATCAGATTGAAAATCAAATCCGCGCCGCACTTCCCCAGACCATATAGCGATTGCGGCCTGCCATCGAGAACATAATAAGAAGGCTCATGCCCGAGCTTCTGCAGTGCATCGAAAATTTCTTCCCGGTCTTCTTTTTCTTTGCGCTTGCGTCCGTTGCGCGTGGGCTCCGGCTCAGAGCTTTCCTCCTCGCCCCAGGCATCATAAAGCACCGCGACTTTTAATAGATCCGTCATTCAGTTAAAAACTCACCTCGGGTGGCCCACCTTACGCGGTTTTCGTAAGGTGGGAAATCTCACTCGATGTCCTCCGCAATCACGCCTGAAACGCCTTCGACCGCGCCAGATGAGTCATCACCAGCGTGGTTGCAAATACAGTAATCTCGGACAAGTGTTCCGCCTCTTTCCTGCGGTTCACCATCAGACCTAATTCCGTGCTGCGCTTCTCGAGCGCTTCCATAAATCTCTTCACCATCGGCCGCTGCATCGCCGTCCATCGCGCGATATGGTCGACGATCGTCTTCCGGTGCAGGCGCAGAAACTCCGCCGCCGGCAACACATCCTTACCTTTCTTAGACGCTGAAAACACGGCTGCCAGATCGCCGTCCTGTGTCACTTCCACAAGCGGAATTTGATCGCTCGAGTTGCGATAAAACTCCCCTACCGTCATTTCCATTTCAGCCGTCGTAATGTCCGGCTCGCCCCGTTTGCGCAGCGGATCGGCACTCCCCAACTCGCGCGCGATGCGGTCCATGTACCGCAACTTCGCCATCGCACCCCATCCGCGATACTTTTTCCGCCATCCCGAGCGCGGCGTCATCCACACCGCAAACGTCTCCGCAAAATCCTCATCCGGATGCTTCTGCGCATACCATCCCGGCAAGTAGCGCACATAATCTTTCGAAAACAGCACCGGGCGGTAGTTCTCGCGATACGGTCGCCGGTACGGGCCGAACAATTGCTTCCACTCCGGCGTGCGATGCAGTTTGTACGCGTAATTGAACGCGTGCCCGGCTTCGTGCCGCAGGTACATCATGACCTCGCGTTCGCTTTCGAGATCGTTGTTCTCTTTCTCAATCTGTGCCAAGTCTGGCCGTGCCAGATAAAAAGGAACTCCGATCACCGGCTCGCCCGAGGGGCATCCCCATTCGTCAGTCAGATAAACTGCCGGCCGGAACTTCAGAATTTTCTTTTGCTGCAGCTCGCGATAAAGCTGCTCCACGAACTTTTCCACTGCCGATCCTTCGATCTTCAGCCCGAGATCGCAAATCCGCGTCTCCAACAACCATGCTGCTTGCTCTGGGCCGGCCTGATCGCTCGATTCCATCAGTCGTAATCAAGTGTATAAAAACGTCTTTGCCCGCGACAGTGTGGAGGGAAGTTCGTTGCCGATCGAACCGGCAGACCTGCCGCACATAAAGCTAATAAATAGGATAGTGAAGATCTCTCGGCTACAGAAGTGACTATGGGCCGAGAACGCGAGTCACTACAGTCGTCATCGAAACGTTTGTACCAATCTCCGCAACTATTCGAAAAGCGCGAGCGATTGCAGCCCTGATGATAAACTGTTCTCAAATCCATCCGCCGGAGAGATGGCCGAGTGGCTGAAGGCGGCGGTTTGCTAAACCGTTATACGGGCTAAAACCTGTATCGAGGGTTCGAATCCCTCTCTCTCCGCCAGTTCTTAACAGTTGCTGAGTAATCGCAAGAAAACCCTACTGGACCTGGAACATTCCTTGAATCCCGCTCACCGCATCCGGCGCTACCCACACATCGTAGGTTCCCGAAGGCACAATCCAATGCATCTCAGGATCGTATGATCCCAAGTCGTGCGCGTTGACCGTGAACTCCACCGTTTTGTGTTCACCCGCAGCCAGCGTCACGCGCTCAAATCCTTTCAGCTCGCGTACCGGCCGGGACGTCGGTGCCACGCGATCATGCACATAAAGTTGAACCACTTCCGTTCCCTCGCGTTTGCCCATGTTCTCAATTTCAGCGCTCACGTGCAGCGCGCCCGATGTCGAAACCGGCGATTCGACTTTCAAATTGCTGTAGTTAAATTGCGTGTACGTCAATCCATACCCAAACGGATACAGTGGCGTCATGCTCAAATCCAGATAGCCCGTATGCCAGCGGTCCGGCGCAGATGGACGACCGGTATTATTGTGGTTGTAGTACACGGGAATTTGCCCGACCGCTCGCGGCCAACTCACCACCAGACGTCCGCTGGGTGAAGCGTCGCCGAAGAGAACGTCCGCGATGGCGTTCCCCGCCTGCACACCCAAGTACCACGCCTGCATGATTGCCGGAATGCGATCCGGAGCCCAACTGATGTTCAGCGGTCGCCCGCTTTCGAGCACCAGAACGACCGGTTTGTTCGTAGCCAGCAGCGCGTCGATCAATTTCATTTGTTCGCCCGGGAACTTCAACGATGCACGCGAACTGGCTTCTCCCGTCATTCCCGCTAATTCACCGACAAACAAAATTACCGTGTCGGCCTTGTTCGCGGCTGCAACCGCGTCATCAATGTTGGCTGGTTTCGCCTCGGTTTCGACACCTGCAACTCCCGTGGCCGAAGGCGGCGCCGGCGCTGCAACTCCCGCGGCCAGCCCGCTTTCATAGGGCGGAATATCCACTCCCTTCGCGTAGATCACGTGGTCCGCACCGAGCTTAGCAACAATTCCTTCGAGTGGCGTCACGGCATCTTTTGCCTGCCCGTTCCCCGCCCACGAACCGAGCTGCGAAGCCTTGTCGTTCGCCAGCGGACCAATCACCGCGACCGTTTGGTTTTTCTTCAATGGCAGCAAGTCGCCTTTGTTCTGCAGCAGCACCATCGACTCCTGCGCCAGCTTGCGTTCGATCCGCAAACTTTCAGGCGTAAGAATGTCCGTCTTTTCGCGATTCGGATCAGCATACGGGTGCTCAAACAATCCTGCTTCAAATTTCACGCGCAGCACGCGCCGCACTGCTTCATCCACCACGCTCTCCGGCAGCTTTCCCGATTTCACTAATTCCGGAATAAACCGCTGGTAATCGTCATCCGCCATATCCATGTCGACGCCGGCAGTGATCGCTTTAAGCGTCGCTTGCGAATCATCTGCAGCAATCCCGTGCGGGATCAGTTCATGCACTGAATCGTAATCACTGACCACGAATCCCTTGAATCCCCACTCATCGCGAAGAATGTCAGTCAGCGTGTGATGGTTCGCTGTCGCTGGAATTCCGTTCAGGTCGTTGAACGCCGACATAAACGTTCCAACACCCGCCTCGAGCGCGGCATGAAAC
>Ga0335073_10014651_pt1 | contig 10984 bp, 6 predicted proteins | sample Lox_Sample_22_FD_207093 | JGI IMG/M metagenome (GOLD analysis project Ga0335073, IMG submission 207093) | Soil microbial communities from Loxahatchee National Wildlife Refuge, Florida, United States - Lox_Sample_2.2 | ecosystem: Environmental > Terrestrial > Soil > Wetlands | place: USA: Florida... | reverse complement strand
AGCTTCATGTATTGTTTCGGGATCTGCTGCCGCGCCGCCGGGTCGAGTTTTTCCTGGATGCTCAGCAGCCACTGGTGCAGCTCGGTGTTGATCTGCGCCTGCACTTGCGCCGGCTGCGCTCCCGGCTTCATGCGGCCGATCAGGTAGAGCCAGTACTGCGTGTCCAGGTGGAGCATGGAGCTCTTCTGGTTGATCTGCGGCTCGAAGGCGACGGGGATGTAGATGTCAGGCGGATCCTCGCTCAGACGTGCGCCGTAAAATCCCGGGGGCGTGATACCGATCACCGTGAAAGGCTGGCCATCGACCATGAAGCTCGATCCGACGATGGAGGGATCGCTTCCGTAATGCTGCTGCCAGGCGCGATAGCTTAGGACGATGGTAGGCGCGGCGCCGGGGTGATCATCGTCACTCGTGAGCATGCGACCGGCCAAGGGCTGAATACCGAGCGTGGAGAAAAAATTTCCAGAGACGAATTCGCCGGGAAAGGTTTCCGCCGGGCCCGCTGCACCGCTGCGCCGCACGCTCAGATCGGGCCGATTCGATTGGAAGGCGGCGATCTGCTCGAACTGCGGCGTGTTGGCCTGAATGTACTGGTAGAGCTGGTACGAGACGAGACCCCAGCCTTCATCGCCCTGGCCCATTCCGCCATAGACGCAGCAAACGTTGCTGGCGCCAATGCGGTAGAGCTGCGCGGGATTCACGACGGGCAGGGACTCCAGCATCACCGCATGGACGAGCGAGAAAATCGCAGTGTTGGCACCAATACCCAATGCCAGCGTCAGGACTGCCGTGATGGTGAAGCCGGGCGACTTGATCAGCTGGCGCAGGGCATAGCGAATGTCGTGGACGGTGGTCATGCGAAGTCCTTCGAGCGTCTATTTTGCACGGGAGACGCCATATCCAAGAACTCTAAGCAACTCGTTTTACTCAACTTGTAGCGCTGCCGGGTCAGGGCTGGATTGATTCTTGTCCGGCGGCACGGGGAATTGTCCGGAATCGAACGGCAAGTAAGGTGCAAGATTCTGGATTTGTGCAAGTAGTATAACTATTTGTCATTGGGCGTGCGTTACACTGCACCCCAGGGCCACGGCATGGTACCGAGGTGCTAATTAGACAACGCTGTTTTCGCCTCCTCAACGCCTAGTCACGGTGCATTGCTGTGGATGCTGGGAAGAAGCCTGTCGCGGAGTCGTTCTTTGCGGTTAGCTCGTGACTTACAGATCGGTTACGACTCTCATGTACTGGTAGGGTTTTGACCCTCTCTGGTTTCGCCCTACTGGGAGTGACTGGTCCGCACGACGGTCACTCTTCTGCTTTTTGCGCGGCCTGAGTTTCGTGTTTCTGGGTAAAGTCAGGGAACAGCTTTCCGCTATCGACCATCAGTCATCGCGGCTTTCCGGAGGGCTGCGATCTTAAGCCGGCATGATGAATCGTACCGACCGCATCTACCTGGCGGTGCATGTTCTGTTGACGGTGCTGGTGTGTGTGCGGCATGAGCGCGTGCCGCACTGGCCGGCGTATGTGGTGTGGAATTGCGCGGCGATTGCGGCCATCGTGCTGGCGGCGCGCAAGCAAGGCGAGGGTGAAGTCTGGGAGTTCATACACGACTGGCTGCCGCTGGTTCTGTTCACTACCGCATTCGAGGAGGTCGCGTTTCTTTCGCTGGCGGTCCGCGACGGCTGGCAAAACGGTTACATCCTGGCGTTGGAGTCACGGGTGTTCGGCGTGAGTCCGATGGAGTGGCTGCACGCCCGGGCGCGCGCTTGGGTGGTCGAGTTCCTGGAATTCGGCTACTTCGCGTTTTACCCGCTGTACCCCATTGTGGGAGGCTGGTTCTGGGGCTTTCGCAAGCGGCCGCAATATCGCGGCGCCTTTCGCGGCATGACCGACACGCTCAGCACAGGATATGCGATCTGCTACGCGGTGTATTTGCTGTTCCCCACGCAGAGCCCGGCCAATCGCGCGGGCGTGCAGCAGATCGGCAGCGCCCAGGCCGGCGTCTTTCAGCAGTTAGTCCGCACCATTCAAAACCACGCCGGCGTGCATGGCAATGCGTTTCCCAGTGCGCACATCATGCTGGCGTTCGTGGTGCTGATGTTCGCCTATCGCTACCTGCCGCGCGTGGCGCCGTGGCTGCTGGCGCCGATCCTGCTGATGTGCGTGGGCGCGGTGTACGACGGATATCACTACCCGAGCGACGTTGTAGCGGGAGCGCTGATCGGGATAGTGCTGGGTGCGCTGGGCAATAGAAAACCCTCTCGTGCGGGAGAGGGTCGAGAGACCGGCCGGTTGTAAGTCAGGCCTTCGCGACTTTGCCGCTGCGCAGGCAGCTGGTGCAGACGCGCATGCGCTTGCTGCCGCCCTTCACCTTGGCCCGGACGGGCTGCAGATTGACGTTCCAGCGCCGCCGCCTGACGTTGTGCGCGTGGCTGATGTTGTTACCCGATTGCGGCCCTTTGCCGCAGATTTCGCAAACTTGTGCCATGATCACTCCAGAAAATTGCCAGATGACTGGGTAAGTTTTCATTATACGGACAAGCGGGGGAAGAGGGCAAACGGCGGGCTGATGCGGCGATTGCGGCCTGGGCTGCGCGTCAGCGAATGTCCGGCAAGCCGCGGCTGAGGTCGCGTTTGATCTTGCGCTCGTGCCACAGCCGGCGCGGATGCCAATACGTAATGATCCCGAAGGCGGCAATCGCGGCCAGCAGAAGAATGCAGCTTGCCACTAGAAACACCAGCGAAGCTTTGGTGGTGGCAATGCGCGCCAGGACGGCAACATTGCGCGGAGTAATCGTGAGGGCGAAGGCGAGCGTCAGCATGCCCACCCCCGCTAGCAGGCCGGTGATGTTCTTGGCCCACTTGCCGGCCGCATGATACTGCGCGAAAAACACGAAGCCGTAAAAGATGAGTCCACCGATCAGCAGGAAGTTCGTGACAACAGCGATGGAGCCGAGAATACCCATACCTGAGTAGACGCACGAGAGCTGCCGGCGGTTGGACGGCGAGGCTTTCAGCTGTTAGGGTCCGTATTTCTGAACCACAGAGACACAGGAGCACAGAGTTTAAGATTTTAATTTCTCTGTGTCTCTGTGCCTCTGTGGTTTGCTTTCAAAACCGGAAATCGATTCCGAGGTTCTGCGCGATGTACCGCGTGGCATCGCGAAACTGGCCGGGGGTGTTGATGAAATCGGACTTTCCGCCCGTGCTCGAGGCCAGCTCGCGCAGGCGATATTGTCCGTCGGCATCGCCGACGTCGACGCCGATGCAGTAGATGCGCACGCCCGCAGCATTGATCTCCGCCGAGGTCTCGGTGGGAGACGAGTGGCTGTCGAGGTTGCGCCCGTCGGAGATGACCAGCAGCACGCGGTTGGGATATTTGGCGATGCGCGCCAGATGTCCCGCGGCAAAGGCGACGGCGTCGTCGAGCACCGCGCCCCGCTGCGGCCGGATGCTCTCCATCGCCTGCTCCAGCTGCTTGGGATCGCTGGTCAGGTCCTGCTGAAAGATCAGGTTGTTGTCGTAGGAGAGGATGAAGGCTTCGTCGCGATCGTTCAGGCGGCGCAGCATGTCGATGAGGCTGTTGACCACGGCGGAGCGGTTGTCCTTATTGGCCAGCGAGGTCTCAAGCAGGATGCCCAGCGACATCGGTCCGGTGGTCGACAGCACGCGGCGCTTGCGCAACGGCGGCAAAGACGATTCTGTCGTGGTATCGGCCCAGACGGAGGGCGCGGGCTGCGTCTTGGCCGGATTCGAAAACGCCGGAGGATGCGCTCCCGCAGTCTCAACCGGCTGCGGATTCGTGCTGGGCGGCCGCGGCACTGCCGGTAGCGAAAACGCCGACGCCATCATCGCCCCATTCGCGCCGCCGGCTCCGGGAGCTGCCGCTGCTGCCAGGAACTGGTTCCAGTCGGTGGTGCTGCCGCCGTCTTTCACGTAACGCGCGCGAGCTTCGCGGGCGATCTCGAGGCCTTGCGGCGTTCCGCGCGAAAGATTGACGGCGCGCGCCAGGTTCCAATAGCCCTCTTTCGGATTGCGGTCGGGACCGTTCAAGTCGGCGAGCGCGAGATTGTACGAGTCCTCTGCGTTATTCGCTTGCACGGCAGAACTGTTGTGCAGATAAATGCGCGCCGCGACGTAGTCCTTTATTCGCAGCTCGGCATAGCCCGCGGCGCTGCTCAGCATGGCATAAGCCTGGCGCCTGAGTTCAGAAAAATCGCCACCGTTCATGCCTAGCGGCCGTTGCAATTGCGGCAGCAGGTCTAGCCCGTGACTGGCCATGGTCAGCAGGCGTTTGGGCTTCATGCTGCCGTTTTCGACCGAGCTGCGTGCATTGTTGCTGACGAGCGCGATGGCCAGAGCGTTGTCCTTGTCGATGCGGTCGAGTTCCTGCGCCCAGACCAGCGCATGCGTTAGGTCGTTGCGGCGCAGATACTCCCAGATAACGAATTGCAAGGCCTCGGTCTTGAGCGGTCCCGGTTGCGCGTGCATCGAGAAGTGCTCCAGCTGCACCAGGCGGTCGTCGGGATGGACGCGCGCGACGGCTTCGGTGTACTGGCTGAGCTCGTTGCCCGCCGCCTGCGAGAGCGCGTTCGGAGCTGCGGCCAGAGATGCGAGCAGCAGGATGACCCCGAGACGGAGCGAAGCGAGACGGAGGTAAAACGGACTCATCATAGGGTCCAAGCGCGGGGTCCAAGCGCGCAAATCCGATTAGCTGAAGTGGCTGCGAGTTTGGATGGCAGCTCGGAATGGCGAGGTGGCTGACGTGCGGTGGAATCGAGGAACTCTGGACGACGAGCCGAGCGGCGCTTCAGCGCGCTACGTCGTGCTTGTCGATCTGCGGATGGATGCCTGGCGAATCGCCCAGGACGATCGTTCCCGTCGGGAGCTGCTGCAGCGCGGTTGTGTTCGCGGCCATGTACGTCCAAACCAGCAGCAGCTTGTTGTAACGGGTGGCGAAGATGGTTTGCGACAGCCGGGCGGCCAGCTCGGCGCCGCGTGGCGCGGCAGCGATGGTCCCGTGAAAAATCATGAACAGGTGGCCCGAATCTGACATCAGCTGATCAGAACCAATCTCGCCGAATTCCCGCAACTCCTCCAGGCTGGCAGCCACCTCATCGACGCCGCGCTTGTCGGTGAGCGAGGCCGCGGTGCGCATGGCCAGGCAGTCGGGGTCGAGCGCGCGGAGAGTGATGGCGGAGCGATCGTCAGCCGCCGGGTCGCGAGGAGCTGCCTGCAGCAATATCTGCGAGCAGGAATGCAGAAAGCGATACTCGCGCAGCGCCGTCGCTTCCAGCGGAGGGTCGACCGGGCCGGATGCGATCGGCGCCCATCCGGCCGGCAACGCGTAGCGCAGGCCGAGCTCCGGGTTGCGATACACTCCGTCGGCAACTTCACCCGGGGCAATCTTCTTCTCAGGCTGATCGCGCAGGGCGGCGTTGACGAGAAAGGTCGGAACGGTTGGGCCGGCATAAGGGCTGCCCGGCACCTTCACCGGCTCGCCATGGTCGTCTGTCAAGGTGCCGTCGTTAGCGCAGTAGAACTGGGCGTCGGACAGGGCGTCTTTTGCTTTGTGCAGGAAGTGCTCGTCGTTGGTGGCGACGAGGATTCTCAGGCTGTAATTGTCGATGTCGGTCGTGTACTCCGCCGTATAGTTGCGCCCGCGGCGGGTGACGCGGTGGCGGAAGTGATTGGAGCGCAGCAGGTAGTCCGGGACCGAAATGGAAGCTTGCGGCAGGCCGCCGGCCTGCGGTCCGGGATGCGCCCAACTGTCGACTTCGCGCTGGATCGACTCCGGAGTCTTGCCGTCGAAACCGGGCGGCGGATCGGTTGCCGTGATCATGATCGATCCGCGTTGCTCACCTTGTTCGAACTGCAATGCCAGCAGCGCGTGTTGTTTTTCGGGCATGACCGGCATCATGATCTCGTGCCCCTGCACGGTAAGCGGTAGCTCGAAGGAAAAGCCAAAATACTGGCTCGTGTAGTGGGTGTTGGAAAGTAGGCCAGCCTCAGGAAGCATCGGCTCCGCCTGCGCCTCGGAGGCTTGGACGGGGTATCTGGGCAGCAGGCGGGGATCGGGATTTGCGGTGGGGCATTGTGCAGCCGCCCCGGTCACGGCCATCAGAAGCAAGACCGCTGCTGTCCACGCGCGAGACACGATCCCACTAGCGAAAAACATGCGGCTGTACTTTTCCCGAGAGGATAGCTGGAAACATTTCTGCCCATCATGCCAGCATCAACAGGACAGCGCAAGTACGAGAGGTGTGGCCGTCGGGCGTGCAGAAGACATAGTCCGTTGGGAGCTCCGGGGGGATGAACACGGGCGACGGCAGCCGCTGCACGCGACAAGCAGATCATCGGCCACGCTTGTGTAATGGGAGGTTGCGCCAACGGCCTATCTTGGCCACCGCCGGCGCCCCATTGCCGATTGACTTACCTGTTGCCCGAACGTAAGATTCGCGCCTGTGATCGACCAGACAATCTCCCACTACCGCATCCTGAGCAAGCTGGGTGGTGGCGGTATGGGAGTGGTGTATAAGGCCGAGGACACCGACCTTGGCCGCTTCGTCGCTCTTAAGTTCCTGCCGGAAGCAGTGGCCCAGGACCAGCAAGCATTAGAGCGTTTCCGCCGTGAGGCCCGTGCCGCGTCCGCGCTCAACCATCCCAACATCTGCACCATCCACGAGATTGGGACTTACGAGGGGCGCTCGTTCATCGTGATGGAGTACCTCGATGGCGTTACGTTGAAACATCGCATCGCGAACCAACCGCTGGACACCGAGCTGATTCTGGACCTGAGTATCGAGATCGCCGATGCACTCGATGCTGCGCACGGCGAGGGAATCATCCATCGCGACATCAAGCCTGCCAACATCTTCGTCACCCGGCGCGGCCATGCCAAGGTTCTCGACTTTGGGCTGGCCAAGGTAACGGTGAAAGCCGCCGCGACGAGCGGGCAGACCGCGACGGAAGAGGTGACTTCCGATGCCGCGCACCTGACCAGTCCGGGTGCAATGCTGGGCACGGTCGCGTATATGTCGCCGGAGCAAGTGGAGGCTAAGGAGGTCGATACCCGTAGTGACCTGTTTTCCTTCGGAGCCGTGCTGTACGAGATGGCGACCGGCAGAATGCCGTTCGATGGGCCAAGCGCGGGTTCGATCTGCGGCGCCATTTTGCACACGCAGCCTGCGCCGCCATCGCAGTTGAATCCGGAAATTTCAGCGGGCATGGAAGCGGTGATCGGCAAGGCGCTGGAGAAGGACCGCAACGTGCGGTGTCAGAGTGCAGCGGAGATACGGGATGACCTGCAACGGCTGAAGCGGGATGAGAGCGGACGCATGGCTGCGGTGGCATCGACGCCGTCGCGGCGCGCGAGCTCCGGAGCAGCGGCGAGGGCTTCGTCAGGCGTATGGGCCAGCGGTTCCGGGAAAGCGAAGGCGGTGGAAACACCCTCGTCCCAAACGCAGCCGCGAAGTAAGCACTGGCCGATCATTGCAAGCGCCGCGGTACTTGTCATCGTGACAGCCCTTGGCGGCCTCCTGTACTTCCGCTCGCATCGGGTTGCGAAGCTGGGCGAGAAGGATACCGTGGTCATCGCCGATTTCGATAACAAGACCAACGATGCGGTTTTCGATGATGCGCTGAAGACGGGCCTCACCGTGGCGCTGAGCCAGTCGCCCTTTCTGAACGTGCTCCCGGACGGCAAAATCGCAGCCACGCTGAAGCTGATGACGCGCCCGGCTGATACCAAGCTGACGCCAGAGAGAGCACGCGAGCTCTGCTTACGGACGAACAGCAAGGCCTACATTGCTGGTTCGATTGCTAGTCTCGGCAACCAGTATGTGTTGGAGCTGAAGGCGGTGAACTGCCAGAGCGGTGACACGTTGGCTGAGCAACAGGTCACCGCCAGCGGTAAGGAGAAGGTGCTGAGTGCGCTGGGCCAGGCCGCCGCCAGGCTGCGCAAGGAATTGGGCGAGTCGCTGGCCACGGTGCAGAAGTTCGATGTGCCGCTGGGTGAGGCGACGACTTCGTCGCTCACAGCGTTGCAAGCATTCAGCCTCGGTTTGAAGCAGGTGCAGCAGAACGGCCCCGCCGCGGCGCTGCCTTCCTTCCAGCATGCCATCGAACTGGATCCGAACTTCGCGATGGGATATCTGATGGCGGGCGCTTGCTACAACGACCTGGGTGAGGTTTACCGCGGCACTGAGTACCTCACGAAAGCATTCGAATTGCGCGAGCACGCCAGCGAACGGGAACGCCTGGTGATCGCGGCAAGTTACTACTCGGGTGTCACCGGCGAGTTGGAGAAGGCGGCACAGGCAAACGAACAGCTGATTGCGGCGTATCCCAGGGAGCGCGCGCCATACAACAGCTTGAGTATCGTGCTCGGCGCACTGGGAGACTACCAACGTGCGGTGGAAGTGGGTGAGCAAGCACAGCGGGTGTCGCCAGGCTACGCGGGCGTTGATCTCACCAACCTCCTTCTCGCCTTGCACCGATTCGACGAAGCGCGGGCGCACGTTGCGGCGGCCGAGGCGCGTAAGCTGGACAACTTCCTTCTGCACAGTGCGCTTTATGCTCTTGCTTTCCTCTCCGGCGATTCCTCCAGCATGGGCCGCGAACAGCAGTGGTTCATGGCCCATCCCGCCGACGAACCCTTCGGGCTTTCGCTTATTTCGGATACGGAGGCTTACGCAGGGCATTTGGGAAAGGCGCGGGAGTGGACCAGTCGCGCGGTGGAGTCGGCCGTTCGCGCCGACAGCAAAGAAACAGGTGCGACTTGGTCGGAGAACGCTGCGCTCCGGGAGGCTGCATTTGGTAACTTCGCCGAAGCACGGCTGGCGGCAGAAGCGGGACTGCAGCTGTATCCGAACAGCCACCCCGTTCAGGTCGAAGCCGCGCTGGCCTACGCGATGGCCGGCGACACCGAACGGGCGCAAAGGATGGCGCAGGAGCTGAACCAACGCTATCCCCTGGATACGCAGATGCAGTCGTTATGGCTGCCCGCCATCCATGCACAACTGGCACTCAAGCGTGGGAATCCCACGCAGGCGATCGAGCAACTGCAACCCGCACTGCCACCCATTGAATATGGACAGATTTCATTCATCAACCAAGTCTCCTGCTTGTATCCGACCTATATTCGTGGGCAGGCATACCTCGCGGTAGGAGAGGGCAAAGAAGCCGCCGTCGAGTTCCAGAAGATTCTCGACCATAGCGGCATCGTCTGGAATTGCTGGACGGGGGCACTGGCGCGCCTCGGCGTGGCCCGAGCGAATGTATTGCAGACGAAGGACTCAACCGGCGCTGACGCCGATGCCGCGCGGGTCCGTGCGCTCGCGGCCTACAAAGACTTTCTCAACTTGTGGAAAGACGCCGACCCCGACATCCCCATCTACAAAGAAGCCAAAGCCGAGTACGCCAAGGTGGAGCCGTAAGGGGCATACCGCTTCCGCACAGATCGCGATAGTGAAAAGTGTCAGTTGTTGTCATCAGGCGATTGCGTAGGCTTGCGCCGTTCGTTCGCCTATGCGCAACCGGAACGTGGCCGACCCATGACGGCTGGCAGCCGTGAGTTCGGTCAATGCGCCCGGTTTATCCTTGAGGACGTGTATTTGAGGATGCGCATCTTCCCTTGACTTCTGCCGCGAATAGTCCCGAGCGTGAGGCGCCGCCACAATCCGCCGTGGAGCTGGCGGCCAGTCGCGCGCCGCGCTGGATGCTCGCCGTGCTGAGCATTCTGCTGGTGGCGGCGACTATCGCTGCGTACCATCGCATTGGCACGCTTCCGTTCCTCGCGCTCAACGATCCGGAGTACGTAACCCAGAACGTGCGCATCCAGCAATTCAACTGGGACTCGGTCGTCTGGTCGTTCACCACCTTCCATGCGGCGAACTGGCATCCGCTCACCTGGTTGTCCCATGCGCTGGATTACCGGCTGTTTGCGCTCGATGCCGGCCGGCACCACGAGATGAACCTGCTGCTGCACGTGGTGAATGCGTGCCTGCTGTTCTGGATTTTATGGCGGGCCACAGCGCGTGCCGGGCGCAGCTTCATGGTGGCCGCGCTGTTCGCGCTGCATCCCATCAACGTCGAATCGGTCGCCTGGGTCGCCGAGCGCAAGAACGTGCTGAGCATGTTCTTTCTTCTGCTGGCGCTGGGCGCATATCGCTGGTACGCGAGCCGGCCAAGCACTGGCCGCTATGGCGTCGTCACCGCGCTTTTTGTGCTCGGGCTGATGTCGAAGCCGCAGGTCATTACTCTGCCGTTCCTGTTGTTGCTGTGGGATTACTGGCCGCTTGGAAGGCTTGCCGTTCGCTATTCGCCATTCGCTTTCCGCCAGAGATCCGACGTGAGCCATTCCGGCGAACAGCGACCGTGGCGCCTTCTGCTCCTGGAAAAAGCTCCCTGGCTGTTCATTAGCGCGGCGAGCGCGATCGTCACCGTCGCGGCGCAGCGCGCCGGCGGCGCAATGGGTGGAGCACTGCGTTCGTATTCCCTGGCTGTTCGCGTCGAGAACGCGGTCGTCAGCTATGCGCGCTATCTTTACAGCGCGATCTGGCCCGTGCACCTGGCGTTCTTCTATCCGCATCCGGCCCGGTTTCCGCTGCGTGACGTCGGCTGGGCCGCGCTGGTACTGCTGGCGATCACCGCGCTGGTTGTGTCGCTGCCCGGCCGCCGCTACCTGACGGTCGGCTGGCTATGGTTCCTGGGAGCGCTGGTGCCGATGATCGGTTTGCTTCAGGTGGGCGGGCAGGCGATGGCTGACCGCTATGCCTACCTGTCGTTTGTGGGACTGTTCATCGCGGTGTGCTGGGGAATTGCGGACTGGGCCGAGGAGCATCGCATCGCCACGCCGTGGCTGGCCGGCGCGAGCGCGGTGCTGTTGGCCGCGCTGATGTTCGCTACCGAGCGGCAGCTCAGCTACTGGTCCAGCGATGTTGCGCTGTGGTCGCATACCGTCGAGGTCACGCACAACAATGCCGCG
>Ga0335073_10014650_pt1 | contig 10984 bp, 7 predicted proteins | sample Lox_Sample_22_FD_207093 | JGI IMG/M metagenome (GOLD analysis project Ga0335073, IMG submission 207093) | Soil microbial communities from Loxahatchee National Wildlife Refuge, Florida, United States - Lox_Sample_2.2 | ecosystem: Environmental > Terrestrial > Soil > Wetlands | place: USA: Florida... | reverse complement strand
CCGATATCGTCCCAAATTTCTTTCCACACCTCCCAGGATGGCTGCCCCAACGCCCAGGGATGTTTCTTGCCGAGGGTCATCTTTGCGTAAGCATCGTTGTAGAGAAATGTGAGCTCCTTTCCCCAACACATCCACATCGCGAAGCGCGACGTGAGCAGAATGCGAACGGCGACCTTCAGGCTCTGTGGCCAACTCCAGATAGGACCAAGCGGCGTCTTCCCCCAATCGAATTCTTTGACTAATCGGCCTAGAGCACCTCCTCCGGCTACCCAGCCTTCTTCTTCTTCCGAATCGCTCTTGGGTTCGTCGATCTGTCCTCCAAGCATGCTTTCCACTGTTGTGCGCAAATCCCGCATCAACTCGGATTTTGTGATAGCGGCATAGGCATCCACGGATGCCGCCTGTTGGCGCGCAATGGAAGCATGATTCTGCGTGACGATCACCACGCGGCAATCGGGAAGGTCACGCCTCAGAATCCGAGTTGCCTCGAGTCCATCCATTCGCGGCATATTGATGTCCATTAGGACAACATCAGGATGAAAGACCTTGGCCTTGTCTACGGCTTCGGCCCCATCACCCGCTTCACCACACACATGCCAATTCGTCTGGGCCTCGATGAAACTGCGCAGTGTCCTTCGAAATAACTCGTGGTCATCGGCGATCAGTATTTCGACGGTGTCTGGCATAATCTCTGCGAATTTGCGAGCTTCCGCATGCGCGGTACGCTGACGGGAAGGTACACAAGAAGGGTATTATCAAACACGGAGACGGATTTCTTGTCTACAGTGTTTTCCGTATAGTCGATTTCCGCCTCCAGCATCCCAGTTTAGAATCCTTCGGCAAGGGGACGGAAATCGCCGGGCTGAAAAGGTGAGAATGCACGTTTAGCGGTTAGTCATTCTGCTCCACGAATCCGTCATGCCTGCGTGGTCTTCACTTGTTCCTCAACGGCACGGTAAGCCTGATCAATGGCGGCGTTGGTATAAGCGCTGGCGGCAGCGTCAGAGTTCGCAATGGAGATCCGTCCGAATTGTTTACGACCGATCACGCAGGGGCGCTCGTCCCGCGGCCAATGCGGGTCAAACAGTGTGTCGTATTCGTAGGCATAACCGTGCGCCCAACGGTTCACAGTGATCGCCGCAATATCGCGGGCAGAATCGAATCCCGCCGAGCCGAGCATACGATTCAGTTGGTCGCGGATACTCCGCTCAAATTCAGAAAAAGGAGTTCCGATCAGTTCATACCTGCCCATCCGGTACTGATCGCGGCGAGGCAGGCCGGGCTGGCACGGGGTGCGCAGCATAAACAGCACCATCGGCTCTTCCGGCTTGCTGGGAAACTGATATGCGCCCAGGCTAACGGGAAAATCGAGCATGGTGAACGTGTGATAACTGCCCGGCGAAAGAATCTGTCGGATTCCCAGCTTGTGGAATGCAGTCCAATTGCGAATCGCCACATGCGTATAAATAAGAGGTTCCTTCACTCCGTAATGCAGCGCTTCTTTCTGTTTCTCTGGAAGCTCGGGACAAAGATACGGAACCATCGTGTTGTAACAGGCAAGCACGCAGCATTTTCCCGTAACCTTCTTAAGTTTTCCTGCCTCCACGTAGGAAACTTCGACTTGTTTCGCCGATTCCGGCGCTCCGACGTGCTGCGCTCGCACCGCGGTTGCACTGAGCCGGAGGCGGACGGCAGAGGAAGACTCATCAAGTTTGCGGTAGTCGAGACGCGCAGTAACCACATCCTCCATCGTGTGACCCGGCACTGCATCGGGATTGAAGCTTCGGACGAGCAAACGCGCGATGGACGCATTTCCGTCAGGAAAATGAAAAATGTAAGGCTCTTCTTTTTCTTCTTTCTCGCCGCTTTCTAAATTCAGACCGTCGAAGCCTGCGTACTGATATCCACCGTAATCATCCGGATTTTTATAGCACGCGATAGCCGAGACTGCGTCAATGCCTACGGCGAACAGGTCGTTGGTGTAGCTTTGAAAAAACGGCAGAACGGCCGGGTCGGCTTTACAGATCTCCGTCAAAAAGCCTGCATAGCTGATCTTCGCCAGACGTGCGTACTTTTCTTCTCTCGAAAGACCAGCGAGGTAATCCTTCTTCTCGTCGTACAGACGCGCGATCTCTCGCTGGACGTTCTCCGGCATCGGACTTTTCTTCAGAAACTCCGGCCAGGGAGTCGAACCCATCCCAGTCGTCAAGCGATCCGCGCCAAACGTCTCCTTGTTATAGAAACAGCCTGTACCAAGATGCGAATACAGTTTCTCGTCGTACGCTTTGTAAAAAACTTTCGTGTGGATACCCAAGTCGGTGAGAACGCCCTTGGCAACTTCACTGTATTCTCCCGGGCTCTCGATGGACTGAGTTCCACCATTGCTCAGCAGCAGCCTTCCATCGACGCGGAATTCATTTCGGCGGGCATGCCCTCCGAAATCGTCGTTGTTATCAAGAATTAAAATCCGCGCATTCTTACCTGCATGCTTGCGATAGAAGTAAGCAGCGGCGAGGCCGCTGATGCCTCCTCCAACCACAACTAGGTCGTAAATCTCATGCGTGTCGATTGGGCTTCCCGCGCTTTCCCAGAAGTTGCCGTCACGCAGAGAATGCGCAACATCGTAGGAGCCTGGCGCAAGCCCTCTCATGCCCGTCAATGCAGGCGGATAGTCGACGGAATCTGTGTCGGCCCTGGAGCCGCTTCGGATGCTGGACGCCAGGCCAGGAAGGCTCGAGCAGCCCAAGGCCCCAATACTGACGGCAACGCCGTTGACGAAGTCGCGGCGTGTGATGCGCCGATTCATGCCTAATAGCCGATCACGATCTTTTTCAGTCATGGTTCAATGATTTTGCGTTTAGCATTTCTAGAGCGTTCATTTCTGCGGCGGCATCGGCTCCGGTTCAGCCGAGCCATCGGCACGCGGATCGGAGGCGGCGAAATTCGTCCCGGTTTTCGAATTGTGAAGCACCGCCTGTCCACGGCCCATCAATGCGGAATAATCCTTGCGCATCACCAGGTTGTGGCCTTTCTGGCGCAACTGTGCCTGCACTTCCGGTGCAACTCGCGACTCCATAAGAATGTTGCAGTTGATCGACTCGGAGCCACGAATCGTAAAGCGCGGCGCGGAAAGCGCCGCCTGAATATTCCAACCGTAATCGGCAATGTTCGATACAAACTGTGCGTGCGCCAGCGGCTGATTCGAACCGCCCATAATTCCAAATCCAATGTGTTCGTCGCCTCGCTCCATGAACGCAGGAATAATCGTATGGAACGGCCGCTTACGCGGAGCGAGCGCATCCGGATGCCCAGCATCAAGAACAAACAACCCGCCGCGATCCTGAAGCACGAATCCCATGCCTTTCACTGCGACGCCCGAACCGAAATAGTCGTAAATGCTCTGGATTACCGAAGCGATATTGCCGTCTTTATCAACCGCAGCCAGATAGGTGGTGTCGCTCTTGGCCGGCGTACCATTCGCCACGGTGCAGTTCGCTTTCTGGGGATCAATCAGCGCCGCGCGCTGTGCCGCATACTCTTTTGAGAGCAGACCTTTCACCGGAATGCTGGCAAATCGGGGATCTCCGTTGTAGCGATAGAGATCGCTGTAAGCAAGCTTCATAGCTTCGATCTTCTTGTGCAGTTCGACTGTGCCTTGTGGTCCAGCTTTGTCGGCAGGCGAAGTCGCCATGATATTCAGCATTTCCAAGGCAGCCATTCCCTGCCCATTTGGTGGAAGTTCGTAAACTTTCCAGCCTCGATAATCGATCGAAATTGGATCGACCCACTCCGATGAAAATTCCGCGAGATCGGCGGCCTGCATGGTTCCACCCAGAGACGCCGAGGTTTTTAGGATCGCTTGCGCAATTTCACCTTCGTAAAACTCGCGTGGACCCTTGTCGGCAATCAGACGCAAGGCCTTGCCAAGATCAGGATTGCGAAACCTTTCCCCGAGAGCGGGCGGCCTTCCATTCGGAAGAAAAAGGCGCTGTGCTTCTTCCGTCTGCTTCAGCCTCGGGCTGCCGATACCCCAGAAGTCATGAATGATTTCAGGAACGGAATAGCCATTCTCTGCATAGTAGATCGCCGGAGTGAACAAAACCTTCCAGGGCAGTTTCCCAAAACGCTGGTGAGCCTTCGCCCATCCGTCCACTGCGCCCGGCACGGTAACGCTGTAAATTCCATCCTCCGGCATCGACGTGAAGACTTTTTTCTTCAGAAAATCGATGGTCAGGCCTTGCGGTGCCCAGCCGCTCGCATTCAGCCCATAGAGTTTGCCGCTCTTTGCATCCCAATAAATGAGAAACAGATCTCCACCGATGCCGTTCATCATGGGCTCGGTGACTCCGAGGACGGCATTCGCGGCAATGGCCGCGTCGATGGCCGACCCGCCACGCGCAAGAATTTCAGCGCCAGCTTGGGATGCCAGCACCTGGCTCGTAGCCACAATCCCGTGGTCGCTGACCACCATGGATCGGGGATAATCGCGGTCTTGTGACGAAGCTGAGTTCAACCCGATGGAGAATAACGCAAACAGCAGCCACACGCTGCGCATGGATGGTCCCCAGTGTTGCGGTCGAGAAGATAAATGGGCTCTCGATCACGCACATTACTATAAATTCGTAAGGTTAGAAAACACAAGACCTGCTTCGCGCTCGCGTTAGGCACGGGATTTTCGACAACGTGCCCAAGTTGTTCCACGCCTTTGGAAACTGGAACAAGCGGCTACGAGCTGGAAAAATCATGCACGCGGCTCTGCTTGCAACTTCGAAAATCCGAGAGATTTACAGGAAGAAACACCGGAGCGTTTTGGTTGCGGGGGCTTGCAGTGCCCTCAAGCCGCCCAGCCTATCATTTCGCTACAGATTGACTGTCCATCGTCATATACCATTGATTCCACGACGCTCACATTCACCGGACAGATTTGAGCCGCCAACATAAGCTATGGCTTGGTTCCCCCGGTCATCCCTTCTGACGCCTCGACTGTGTTTTAAGTCGCCGCACGACGGGCGCACCCTTGAATTCTGGTAGCGGCACTTGTTCGACCGCTTGACCGACCACCCTCTTCGCCCAATAGCCTCGTCCGGGTGGGGTATGTTCAGTTTGCGACACACCTTCCCTAGCCTGACATCAGAGATTCCATACCTCCGTGACAGCTTGACGAGCGGCTGATCCCAGACCTCGTTGTACAAATCAAGGCGGTTCCATGAAATGGTGCTGAGTTGACCGCTCACGTGACTCACGACGGCGGAGGAATTGGCTTCGCGGGCTTTTTGCTCTGACGTTACCCGTTTGTGAAACGCTACACGAGCCACGAACTCGCCCACAAAAGCTCTATCTCGATCTCGATTTTCTGAAGCATTGGCAGCCGTTTGTATGCGAACCGAGTGCGAGTAGCAGAACTTGTGTCATCCACAGCGCGTGGATCGTTCCATTCACGTTGAGTATCGAGCGACAAGTTTCCGGGCTGGAACAGTGCATCTTTCATTCGCTTCGACTGTAGAGTCCTAAGTCTATTCGTGAGGCAAATATTAATGTAGTTCTGAAAGCGGGCTTGGTTTGCCCCGAAATGCTTCATTGGATCGAAGGTCTGAATCACGTCTTCTTTGCCAGCGCCCCGGTGTTTGGAATTGAGCGGCACGAATCGCAGGTGAATCAGCAGGTCTTGCGTCCAGTCCTCAACGTCTTCCCTTGAGGCTGCCACTCGCATGTGCCTCCTCACCCAGTTGCGAACGTATTCGGGGAATCGTTCATGAAATTCCGTAAAGTCCTTCGGGACGACAAAACCATCATGTCCGACGAACCGACCGCGGATCTCACCGACCAACGGAGTGGAGTTTCGTCAGGGCGGTGTCGGATTCCTTGAATCGAGACGGGTACGCATCGGATCGACTCCAGTTCGTTCGCGGTCAAAATTCCTCAGGACAGCTGTGGACCCGGGACAAATTCGACGTGAGCCGCCTTAAAGCTCAGTCAGCATCGAGGCGGAAAACCCCAAGCAGCCAAAGCGCAAGCATGACAATCATTCCCGCAGCAATCATGGCAGCCATCCAAAGGCCTTTGCGGGTCGTAAACTTCTTGATGGCCTTCTTCCTTCCCCTTCCAGGCGAATAGCTTCTCATCGCGCGGCGCTCCAACAAACTCAGGCAGGCGACTCCAGACGGTTCCATTTAGACCGTTATCTCGTTCAGGTCGCCTTCTGCTGCACCACTTAAGAAGGCCCCGAACACATTTCTGCCGGGGCCTCTTCGAACGAAGGGTTAGAAGTGGAACCCGATTTCCGCCGTCAGAGCCCGCGGGGTCACGTAGTGCGTGCCGCTGAAGGTGGAGAGGAAGTTATACAGCGCGTATTTATTTGCCAGATTGATCGCCGTCAATTGCAGGCTGACTCGGTAACGGTCGTTGTCGAAATGAGCCAGATGGTCATCTCCAATGGCGAGATCGAACAGACTGCGGTGCTGAATGCGGGGGGGGTGATGATCGTCGTCTTCTTCGCCGGGCGGCGGAATATTGACCAGGTTAGAGGTGAATTCGTTCGCCGGACACACCGAGGGCAATGGTGAAGTCGGCGTCGCCTTCACTCCGTTGCAGGCGAAGCCTGCTTCGAATTCCAAGTCGGCGGTGAGGGGGTTGCCCACAACATCCTGCATTGCGATCCCAGGTTGACCGCTGGGAAGCGTGGTCGATTGCGGGCAATCATTGTTGGGGTTAATTCCGTAGCATGGTGTATTGCCTGCTACCAGCCCGCTGTCATAGCGCCAGTTGAAGCCTATCCATGGCCCGCGCTTTGGGAACTGATATTGCAAGTGGGCCGTCTGCGCCCATTTCTCATCGTGGTCGATGCGGAAGGGCAGTCCGGGAGCTCCTACCGTAGCGCCAGCTCCGCCCAGTTGTGGCGGAAAGAAGCGTGCCGCCACACTGGAGAAAACTACCAGCGCGGAGAGCCCGTGGAGGTTGGGCATGCTAATGCGTCCTGCGTAACCTGGGATCTTCGACTTTGTCCACTCGATCGGGAATGTAATCGGTGTATCGCCCAACACGCTGAAATCGTATCCCAGGTGAGTGTATTTCCAGATGTACTCACCGGAGAACACGACATACTTTCCGAAGGCCTGCTCTAATCCGGCATGGTATTCGTTGCGTATCCCTGGACTTAATGGATTGGCCGTCCCGGCGAGCGCGGAGCTGCAGAGAAGCAGCGGGGAAAGCACCGGATTGGCGCAACCCAGGCTGGAAAGTATCAGATTTTCGTTGAATGGAGATTCCATGGTGTGCGCATAGGAGAGACGCAGCACTGTGTTCGTCGCCCTGATGTTGTAGGCCGCGCCCAGTCGGGGCTCCGCCTGGCCGTGACTGGTGAGGCCGTTATAGGTGTCGCCGCGCAATCCGAGGTTGAAATTCCATGGCCCCTTTGAAATCGTATCCTCGATATAGAACGCAGCCTCTTTTACGTCAGTGTGCGTGAGATAGGGAGCGTTGGCCTGGACGCTATAGGGGACGCCACCACGGGTTAAATCATACGGCAGCAGGGTGGGATTGAAATTGGGGTAAAGGGTGGAGTTGGGCGCATTGAGATTCGCAGCCGTATTGGGCTGGTTGGCACCGACGCATTGCGAGGGGTCTGTAAATCCAGGTACGGCCACGTAGGTGCCCGACGCTGGGTCCAATGTAATGCAAGGCGCGTTGTACACCGGATCGACGATTCCCACCGTGTCGTCCTCATTCAAGAACGTCTGTTCGTAGTCAGCCCCGAACTTCACATTATTAATCCCTTTGACGTACGAAAGCGTGGCCCGCATGCCTGCATTCAGCAGACTGCGGTCCTGGCCGACGGTCTGCCGCTGCAGGCTAGGCGGGCCAAGATCGGCAAAGGGGTTGTCGCTCCCGTAATAGTTGTAGCCGTCGCGGCGTACCCATCCGCCCACAGTAGACACCATGTGCGTATTCAGCACGTGCGTCCAGGAAGGGGCGATATTAAAGGTTCCGATTTTCGAGCGTTGGTCGGTTGGGCCGACGGCCACCCCATTGGGGCCGAGGCCGCCGTAGTCTTCGACTGACGGAAGGATTCCATACAGCCCCGTCCAGGGCGTGGCGTTCTCCCCGTCAAATGTATTGGGTGTCTGAAACCAGGAACGGGTGTACTGGAAATCCACGTGCATCGAGTCTTTGTTGTTGAACTGATAATCCACGCGGTCGAACAGATTTTCTTCATTGCCCTTATCGTGCAACACGGTGAATTCCGGCGGATCGAGGAATCGTCCGGTATTCAGGCCGTTTGCGGAAATAAAATTTCCCCAGTTCTTGCCCCCGTAGGCAAGCTCGGCTGCCACGTTGGACGTTCCAAACGTCCCGTATGAGCCGGTCAGGCTTCCATGAGGCGTGGTCACGCCCAGGCCTGAGCGCGTGGTCGCTACGATTACAATGCTGGTCTTGCCTCCAAACTCTGCAGGCGGCGCACCGGAGACAACTTCCATCGACTGCACCGCGTCGACCGGCAACTGATTCGAGAACACTTTACTTTGCTGATCTGTGATTGGCTGGCCGTCGACGGAAAACGAATTCTCTGCGTGATCGCCAAGGCCATGAAACAGTCCATTCGAATCGGCGGCAATGCCCGGCGTTGCCAAGGTGACTAACGAACTGAGTTCCGAAGTTGTGCTTTCCAACGGAATCTTGTTGAATAAGTTTCTGTCTACGTCCGTGTGAAAGGTGGGATCGTTCTCTATCAGGTCTCCGGCATTGGCCTCAACGTTCACGGTCTCTCTAGAGCCGGTTACTTGAAGGCTGATTTTCACACTAGTGGGAACGGCGGACCGAACTTCGACGTCCTGTACCCCTGTGGCAAAACCCTGGGCTGCGGCCGTCATGTGGTAGGGATTAAAGGGAACGTTTGAAAAAGTAAAGTTTCCCTTACTATCTGTGGTCGTGGTCCGGTCATACTGGCTGACCGGGTTATGAATTTCAACGGTTGCATTTGGCACCGCGGCACCGGTGGGGTCCAACACGGTGCCGCTGATAGAGCCGGAATTCCCGCCCGATTGCGCGTAGGCCTGAAGACCGAGCACCGCGCAGAATACGAGAATAAAAGCCGCACGAAGCGACCTCTGGTATGAAGCCAGCATGATTCCTCCTGAATTTGGTCAAAAAGATCAAGGGAAAGGCTCACCGGAAACGAACCGGGCCTTGAACATCAGAGAAATGATCTTTGTCTAGACGCTAGGAGGTGGGCGGACGGATAGCACCAAGACGGCCGGGCATTGCTTTGCCAAAACTGGCTCCGTCCGAAGGGTGGAGACAATAACGAACATCACCCTTGGCAACGTGCTGGTGGTTTTGGGGGAAGCTGAATGGGCCGCAATACAGACCGTACAAGATGACGATTCGGTTGCGCTCGAATGTTGATGCGTGGCGAATGTTATTGCTGACCACACGGTCAGCAACACGCACAGGCACGCCATCCGCTTCATTATCGACCGCATGACGGTTATCCCACAAAAAGTTACGACGACTACCCCACGAATATGTCGTTTGAATCTACATCAAGAGAGGAAACAAACGCAACAAGAGGTATCTCGCCGTGTAACCCTCCACTTGCCGCCCTCCAGAGTGGCCGCCCCACATCGATCATCTGAATACACAGGTGCTTGTTATTGTTTTGAGCGATCGTCGATATCAGTGGTGGTGCGATAGCGAAAGGCCCGCGTAGAAACGACTCACCGCGCCCTCTCGGAACTTCGCGGCAACAATCTCGTGGAATTGAGGATGAATGCCAACTCCGAAGTGACATGAATAAATGCGGCCAGGAGTGGATTGAGAAAACCGAAGGCTGCCATTCCCACTCCCACGCTGTCTACGGCCAACGTGCCCACAAAGTTCTGCATGATGATCCCGCGGCAGCGTCGAGCAACCCGCAAAGTTGCGACTAATTTAGAGAGATCGCTTCCGATCAAGATCACATCCGCGCTCTCCCGAGCGACGTCAGTCCCTGATCCCATCGCAATACCGACATTGGCCTCTACCAGGGCTGGAGCGTCGTTGATGCCGTCACCAACCATCGCGACATTGCGCCCCTTGCTGCGCAGTTCAGTCACCCACTTCGCTTTCTGCTCCGGCAGGAGTCCTCCCACCGCTTCGTCCACTCCGAGATCGTGGGCTATCGACGAAGTTGAACCTTGTGTGTCTCCGCTCAACAGAACAACTTTCAAGCCCATCTGCTGCATCACCGCAACCGCATTCTTGGCCTCCGACCGTAAAACATCCGCAATGCGGATGGTCCCCAGAACTTGTCCCGCGCGAGCTACATAGACCTCCGACGCTCCATCCGGCATGGGACTATCTGCGGGCAAACCCCTGGTCATCCCTTCCTCCACGAGGAGCGCCATACTACCCACCACGATCTCCTCGCCTCGATAGGTCACCCTAACTCCTCTTCCGGGCGTATACGAGAATTCATCGGGTTCGACGAGTGGTATGGCGAGTTCCGTTGCCCGTGCCACGATTGCCTTGGCGAGAGGATGCTCCGACTTGTGCTCCGCAATACTGGCAGCAGCTATGATCTGTCGCTCCCCGAAGCCGTTGGCTGGAACGACTTCCCGGATCTGCGGAGTACCGAAAGTCAGCGTGCCGGTCTTGTCCAGAAGCACGGTGTCCACGGCGGCCAGCGCTTCCAGGTAGAGGCCCCCTTTGATAATGGCGCCTTGATGCGCCGCGCGGCCGATTGCTCCGAGGATTGCCAGAGGAGTTCCAGCCGCAATGCCGCACGCTCCGGCAACGATTACCACCGAAATGGTTGACCGGACATCGTGAGTAATGACGAAGGTCAGAGCGGCTGCACCGAGGGCAAAGTAGACAAGGTAGCCCGCCAGACGATCAGCAGTCTTCTGGATGGGGGCCCGCGACTTCTCCGCCCGTTCGACGGCTTCAATGATTCTTCCGAACGTCGTGTCGCGCCCGAGTTGCTGGGCGCCGACTTCCAGCGCCCCCG
>Ga0335073_10014649_pt1 | contig 10985 bp, 17 predicted proteins | sample Lox_Sample_22_FD_207093 | JGI IMG/M metagenome (GOLD analysis project Ga0335073, IMG submission 207093) | Soil microbial communities from Loxahatchee National Wildlife Refuge, Florida, United States - Lox_Sample_2.2 | ecosystem: Environmental > Terrestrial > Soil > Wetlands | place: USA... | reverse complement strand
ACCGTGGTGGAACGGGAGAATGGTTGAGCATGAGCAAATGCGGTGAGCATTGGACGTACAGATTGCATGACGATTACTTGAGCGCAATCTGTGCGACCCAAAGGCACTGCGGTGCCAGCAACTGCAGCCTCAGCAACCACAAGCATTGGCGACTGCTGGAAACCACGCCGACAAAACCACAGCCGAAAGCAGCAAAGCCAGAAACACCGAGTCTATTCGCGTTCACAAAATGAACGTGGCCAAGTGACTCCTGTCACTGACATGCGCCAGCAAGTAGCGGTGGAATAGGACACTATGGCGTTCATCCCTGTTGGTCGTAAAACACTACAAAAGCGGCTAGATCAATTGGTGGAGGAATCGAAAAACGACCCCAAAAGGCGTCCCAGTGTCAAAAGCATCGTAAAGCTGGCCCGGAAAAACAAACGATATGGAGGGACCGGCGGTCTCGACTGGCATATCAAGAATGACACGTAGGCTTCTGAGACGTGCGAAGAAACAACAATGGCCGAGGAACAAACGATGCTAACAAGCGATGCGAAATCACTAGCCGTGTGGAGAAGTGCCCACGCGCAGAACATAGGCTTTATGGAACTGACCTACTACACTGGTGAGACGACAACAGAAGTTATTCGCTTCAAGCTGAGCAAAGCACAATGCCTCGATCTAGCTGGTGGCCTGACGACACTGGCGAACGTTCTGAGTGCAACCTATCCTAACGACCCCGAGCCAAACGAACCCGCAGACAATGCGCCCCAATCTAACTGAAAAACTGCGCATTTCCCCCTAATTAGTCGCAGAACAAAGCCTAATCCCTAGCAGTTACTAGCGTGGTAAGTCTGCTGAACATCGGCAGGCTTATCCCCTGTTGGTCGCCCGACCGAATAGCCGGAATATCGTCTAAGTCCTTTAGATAGCTAATCACACTGAAACACCCGTAACTAACTGACCGGGGCGGCTTTAGTGTTCCCAGAACCCGAAGGCCGAAAACCGTGCGCCGCATTTTTACGCGTGCGTTGGGTTCCCGAAAAACGCCATTTCTTAAATTCCGACCCGTAACAGCACACTGTGAGATGGAAAGGAATACGAACTTATGGCTGGCAATCTACCCCACCGATTCGAGGTTGGCCTCGATGACCACACTTACCAGATTCTGCTCGATTACAGAGCGAAAACTGGCTGCAACTTTCGTGAAGCAATCAGACGCGCTATTCGTGCGCAGTATGGCAGCGCGGTTCCGCGCATTGAAACCCGCGACACACAACCACAACTGATTTCTAGGGGTGAATAATGCCACGGATTCCTAAGTCGGCTGCGTTCCGTGAATTGACAGGCACGAAATCCGAAGCCGCTGCACTTCCAGAATACGAGCAGATTCCCGCTGGTCGTCCGACCTGTCCAAAAGGTTTGAGTCCTGAAGCGCGCAAACTGTTCAGGGATTTGTGCAAGGTTTTGGAGCAGAGAACACACCTTACTTTGGGTGATGGCCACCTTATTCGACTTTGCTGTCTCGTTTTCGAACGCCACCAGAAGGCGTTAGCGCACGTGGCCGAGCAAGGCGAAATTACGACCTACACGCGGCTGTCGTCTTCCGGCCAGCCTATCGAAGTCGTGCGTCGGAACCTATGGATGGACGTGTTAGAGCGCAGCGAAAAGACCCTGTTTGCCATGCTGCGCGAGCTGGGCTTGTCACCGCAGGCGCGCAAAGCCGTTCGGAAGACGGCGGCGCCACCGGCGAAGCCTGTCAACTACCTCGAACAGTTGAACCGCGAGTATGCCGAGATTTTGGCAGAAGAGGCAGCGGCTGGAGTCGCGCCCGAAGGCACAGCTACACCACAGCAGGACGAGCCCGCCGACATTGACGAGCTTCTTGACACGGAGGTGCGATGACAAAGCGAAAGACACGGCGCGAAATCGAAATTGACCGGCACCTAGTGGAAGAGTGGGCGCCTATCTGCGCGGCCTTCGGCATTCAAAGGCCGGAAGACGACGGCGCGACCCTGTTCGACATTGGTGGCCGAATCCTGCACGACCGAGAGGTCGATGCGTTGCGAATGGATGCCCGCACGCAGGTTTTCGATGACCCCATTTTGGTGGCGGCCTTCGACACGAACTGGGTGAGGTTGGTTGAAATTTTGGGCACGGCTGGCGTTCAACGGGTCGTGCAGAGAGTGAGACCGTCATGATGAAGTTCTATCGCGTTCGTTTGCGAAGTGGTGCGCCCGGTGGAATCGGGTGCCTGTGCGACACGTGCGGTTTTTCTGTGCCGCATTCTCTAGCGCCCGGCATGACGGTGAAGCATTGCAATCGCACTGACACCGTACCCGAGTTGGAGAAGATCCGCGACGAGAAAGGCATTGGACCGGCAGCGGCATTCCCGCCGTGCATCCTCGTGGGCGATTGGTCAACGGAAACGTCGTAACACACGCCTGCGAGCATGAAGTAACTCACGCGAAGTAAGAGAAGGAAAGTCGCAACGAAGGAGAAGAGTTATGAAAGTCAAACTGGAAATCGGCCCACGATTCGGCAGTACCTACCACGTCCCCCGGCATTCGCCAGAGATCGACCTCTTAATTGGCCTTGGCTTTGTAAGCGTTGTGGAAGAGACGCAGGGCGCGGGCTCCACTCCCATCCCATCCAGAGGCTGGGGGATCGCAAGGGTCGGACTGGAATTGAAGCCTTGCCTGATTTGGAATGACGGCGTCGGTGGAAGTTTCAAGTTCTTGGACGTGCCTGCGGGCGTCAGAAACATTCCTGACCCGCCCGCTGAATTGGTCGCGCGGTTCAACGCGCTACGCGGCAACCCCACCGCGCGAGCGGAAGCGGAAGCACGGCAACTACAGGAAGCACGGCGGGCTGCGGAACAGGCAAAGCACCCCGGCATGAAACTGATTTAGGAGTGAACATGGAAAAGCAAGAGGTTCGTTTTGCAGTCCAGGCCATCCGCAGCAAGAATGACGCACCTGTTCTCGAAGGTGAAATTCCATTTAATAGCTACTCCGTGCCCGGTGTCCCCATCGCTGGTTGCCGTGAAAAGCTCGCACCGCGTTGCTTCACAAACCTGAAGACTGCGAAGCGAATTTGGTTTTTGTATCAGCACGACCTTTCAAATCCGCTTGGTTCGACAACCAATTCCACGTTCAGCCTCGATCAGACGGATTCGGCAGTTCGCTTCACGGTGCGGCCCAACATGAATATTAGGTCTCATGCGGAAGCGGTCGAAGCCGTGCGCTCAGGTTTGCTCGACAGCATTAGCTTTGGGTTCGTGGTCGACCCTGACGGAGACGAATACACGCAGGACGGCAACGGAATGACCCGCACTATCCGCAAGGCTTCGATTTTCGAGCTGTCGTTGGTAAGCGAAGCGGCGTATCCCGCTGCCACTGTTTCCGCACGGGCCTACCTGCCGCGTTCATTTTCTGAACGCGACGTTGATGCCGCGAACAAGGCTTGTTTGGCTTATTGGGCGAAGAAGCTCGGCCTCGTCGACGACCCAGAGACGCGGCAGTTAAAGAAACGCGCCGCTGACATCGCGGACGTGATTATGTCCGACGAAGCGAAGTATGCAACGGGCTGGGTGCGCATTCCCGACTATCCGGGCGCGCCAGAATCCGCGTGCACCTTCAGACCTGAGACAGCGGAAGAACGGAAGGCGCGCGAGGAAGCTGACTTTCTCAAGTCAATAGAACCGATTTTGTAAGTTCGGGCAACGGGCGTGGAAGGGGTGCCCGAAGGCCACCGGTCTCTGTTCCCCTTCCGCAAACAAAACTGTAGCAAAGAGGAGTAAGCCAAATGCTGCAAAAACTGCTGAAAATGGTGGGTTACGAAAAGCGTGGTGGATCGCTTGAGTCGCCCCAAACACCGCTTTCGTCGAGATAACCGGATGCGAAAGCAAAGCCATTCTATTGAATTGATCCGGCTGAATGGCTGTTGGATTGACATGAAGATAGTCCAATTAAAATCGCGTGAACTCGGTGGAACTCCAGAACGGACAATACCGAACCAAGCCCTCGAAAGAGGGAAGGCGTAACGACTATTCCCTTTGTGGAAGTAGGGGTCAGCGACCCCGAAGCGCGCGACACCGAAAGGTGATGAGATAGTCTGAACTTGCACGGGAACGTGCAGAGACTTACTGGCAGCGAGTAAGTCGCAACACAATTGATCTTCAACGGCGGGGTGACCAGCAGCGGAACGCGCGTGAGTCCGCTCACCGCTTTACAACTGGACACGGTTTTCGCCTGCGTGAACATCGTCAGCGACGGTGTAAGTTCCTTGCCGCTGTTCGTCTATGAGCGCCAAGTTACAGAGGCGCGTGTCGGCAAGACAAAGGCATTCGCTCATCCGCTTTGGCACATCCTCCATCAAGAACCCAATCCAGAGATGACCATGGCGTCCTTCTTAAAGACCGCGATGGCATACGCGCTGTTGTGGGGTAATTTTTACGGTGAATGCGAGCGAAACAACGCGGGCGAGGTAATCGCCATCTGGCCGCGCAACTCCGCGCGGACACGACCGATTCGCACGCTGCAGCCCTTCATGTACCGTGGCGACCTGCTGCCTGTGGGCACCCTGTTCTATGAAACATCCGATCCGTTAACCGATTCCTCTACGCCGACTGTCTGCGAAAACGCAGATACGCAAAGCGTCGGCAAGCGCCGGATTATCGCATCTGAGGACATGGTGCACGTTCAGGGATTGAGCCTCGATGGTCGGCTTGGTCAGGACAGGGTTTGGCTGTGCCGCGAGGCAATCGGCTTAGGCCTTGCGATGGAGAAACACTCTGGAAAGTTTTTTGCGAACGGCGCGCGTCCCTCCGGCATTCTGACGCTGCCACACAAGATGGAAGAAAGAGCGATTGAGGCCCTGCGCCGTAGCTGGACTCAAGCCCATGCGGCGGAGAATCAGTGGAAGCTCGCCGTGCTCGAACAGGGCGTGCAATATACAAAAGTCGGCGCAAACGCAGACGAAGCCGGACTGATTGAGTCTCGAAAGTTGACCCGCGAGTTTATCGCTTCGATCTTCTGCGTTCCACTGCACATGCTCGGAACAAGCGAGCACCAATCAAAGGGGAACGTCGAACAGGCTTCCATCGAATTTGTCCATTACTGTTTAGGCCCGTGGCTGCACCGATTCGAGCAGGAATTCAATCGCAAGCTTTTCCCGCGCAACGGCAAAACGTCTAACGCCTTTTTCGCGAAGTTCGACACGCGAAAACTGCTTTACCCAGACGCCATCTCGCGCGCACAGCTTTACACCAGTGGCCGCCAAAATGGCTTCCTATCTTGCAACGACGTGCGCGAGTTAGAAGACCTGAACCCCATTGCCGACGAGCGGGCAGGCGAAGGTCTCTGGATGCCGTCTAACTTCCAGTACGCCGACGATCCACAGCACTTAGGCGCACGCGATCAGGCTGACTTAGACATTGAGAAAGCCAACAAGATTGCGGACCATGCTGCCGAAGTGCAGAACGTTGGCGAGGCTAACTAAAGTTTGGCGGACTGCGGACCTATCGGGAGCCGCCAACCGTTCATGCGCGGTCCTAACTCCCGTCCGCACCGGGGCAGGTTGCTCCCAGCTTCCTGCCCCACTAACACTTAGTTGATATGGCGACTGCCTTCATCATGTCCGAGATTCCGCCGGTAACTTATTGCCCGCCGATGGCTGCCCGTGGCTCGCAACCGGAGCCGCAGTTTTCAAAGAGGCGTTGGACGCATGCCAACTTCGATGCGGACGGTGATGTGCGCGGTTCTACCATTTCGTTCGAGGACTTCACGCAGGGCTGCTCAATCAACAGTTACAACCGCGCGGTACACCGCCCTGTTTCGATTCCCCTGTGGAGTCGTGACCCGAAAAAGCGCGAACAGGTTCTGCAGCGCACGTTCGAGTTGAGATTGTTTGGAAAGATGGACCTTGAAAAGTTGGACAAGCTGCCACGTGCGAAGCGCCTGTCGCGACTTACAGCGCGGTTCCAAGAAAAGGTCGACATAGAAACGCGCCAATTAGAGCTTTTGTGCGCTACTTACATCAAAGAAAAATCAGCGCCAGACGTTGACCCAAAGCGGATACGAACGCTGGAGAGAAAGATTCGCTCGCGAGATACGAGTATCCGCCTGCTCATGGACCCGTTTGTGGTATTTCGTGCGTGCTTTCTTAGCTTTAATTTGGGCTGGAACAGCGGCGACGTGGCTACTGAAATTGGCTTCGACCGGGCACACATTCGTCGCACGTTGATGCGTATACGCGAAGTTGCGCGTGACCTTGGCTTTGATTACGAGTCGTCCGCACTCCGCACTCCGCAGACCCTTCACAACGCGGACGGCCAGCGCGTTTGCCCCTGTGGCGCCCTGCTCCCGCCGTACCGACGTTTCTGCGATGCCTGCTTAGCCGTCCGAAATCCGAGGAAGCCGTGTCCTGACTGCGGTGGCGAGAGGATGCCCCGCTGCAAACGTTGTGCAGATTGTGCGGAGAAGCATTACCGCGAATTGAAGGCGCGGGACCCACTGCCCGCCAGAGAGGCTGATGGCGTGCCATTACGTCCGCCCAAGACCGGCGTGCTGCGCGTGCCTCAGTCATCGCACTGCGCCTGCGGCGCAGCGTTGACTGGCAAGAAACAATTCTGCGATCCGTGCATGAAAGCACGTCGACGCCAGCAGTGGCGCGAGCATGAGCGCAAGAAAAGACTTCAGAAAAACCCGTCACAGGACCCTGTAAATCCCGAGGATGCAAATGCCTAAACAAATGAATTACGAATTGCGCGCCACCATGCACGAAGCTGAAGAACTAAGTCGTAAGCAGAACCTGACGGGCACCGAGAAACTTCGGATGTCATATTTGATGTCGAAGCTGTCGATTCTCAAAACCCATGATCTATCGACCGAACCTGACACGAGATGGTTCAAGCAGTTTGTTCGCGGTGAGCTGCGTAGCCCGATGCAAGAGGGCACGCAAACTATCTCTTACACCGAAGGTGCAGAGGGGGGCTATCTCGCTCCGATAGAGTTCTCCAGTGACGTGATTTACGGCAGCGCGCAGCTTGATCCGCTGCTCGATGAGAACGCGGTCACGTTGATTCAGAGCAACGATTTTTCGCTGAAACCGTTCACGGTCCCGGCTTGGGACTTATCGAGTTTTGCGGCTGTAAAAATCTCGGAAGGCAGCCAGCAAACCGGACAGACACCGCCAGCGTTGGCGGGCGCAATTCTGAACGGCTACAAGTACAAATGCTCCCTGCCTGCCTCTTACGAACTCGAAGAGGATTCCTACCCTGTTCTGATGGCGCAAATGAAAAACGCGTTCAGCGTGGGAATTGCCAGAGGCGTGGGCGCGGATTTGGTCAACGGAAACGGAAGCACCGGGCCCGCTGGGCTGGCCACGGGTGCGGCAGTAAGTGGCATCACCACCGCAGCACATGGCCAGTTATCTCTGGGCGACTTCACGAAGATTTTCTTCGCGGTCAACAGGATTTTTCGCCAGTCGCCTAAGTGCGCGTGGGTGATGAATGACTCCACCTACATGCTCTGCAGAAACGCGGTCGACGGCAACGGCAGACCATTGCTCTCAATCGAGAATGACGAGGAAAAGATTCTTTCCAAGAAGGTGCTCGTGTCGCCATCGGTCGGCAATTACATTTATTTCGGTGACCTTTCTCGGTTCATCGTTCGCGTGTCCCGCCTGATGGTGCAGCGCCAGACTCAGTTACCCGGCTATGCGGAAAACGCGATGGCTTTGTATTGTGGGTGGCTGCGGTGCGACGCGAAGGTCATAGACCCGACGGCGGGCTCGGTGCCTCCAATCGTCAGCGCCGCGCTGCACAGTTAAGGCACAGTGGTAGAATGCCCACTCATGGGAAGGAAGCACAGTCCTAAAGGGCAAATCGTACTCAAGAAGGCAGAAAAACTGAGTGCTGTTAAAGCAGCCCTGCCTGGCGGCGCTACTGCTGAAGACTTCGCTTCAAAGTTTCAAGAGATGTATCCGCAAGATTGGGACCGCATCAATGGCAGATATAAGCAACACGAGGGAGGAACACCACGCGGCAAAAGTCACCCGATGCCAGAACCAAAGAAGTATCTGCTAAACATGGTCAAGCACTTTCTCAAACAAGATGCTGAGAACAATTAAGCCCCCCGGTTTTTGCCGGGGGGTTTGTTTTGCCGCCGACTGGCGCTCCTAGCAGGTGCCAGCGGGAGGAAGTGCCGGTTTGGCTTAGGCTGAAGCTGCTGAGCCTGCTACCTTTTCGGTCATAGCTTGCGCCAATTTGGCATCCTCATTCTTGTCGCGCTCGCAAAAACAAATTTCATGGTCAGTTCCCGCTGGTTGCCATTGACCACCTAGCACTTGCTCTATCCGATGCGCGCCACGCGCAATAAACCACTCGTAAAGAATCGCGTTGGCAGTGAGTTCGACCGGCTCTCCAACTACTTTCTCGGCATATGTGTGTAGGATCGTCAGTATCAGTGGGTTAGTGATGGTGAGTTCCTCTTTGCCAGTTCCTTTTTTTGTTATGCACGTGCACACATACTGCTCCGTTCCCGCTGGCTGCCACTGCCCCCCGACCTTGGCTTCGAGGCGTCTGGCACCGCGCGTTTCCCACCATTCAAGAATCGCAGCACCCGCAGTGATTCCGAGTGAACGCCCGAACGCCTTAGCATAGGCCCGCAATCCCGTCACTGTCTGGTCGCTGCAAATTGCTGATAGTTTGCCTCTCATATTTGTTCTCCTCTTTCACAAAGTTTCGCCGTGCTCTAATGTTTGTGGGGACGCGCAGTCGAAAGGATGCACCACTAACCGATAGCTGACAAGTGACAAGAAAATAAAAGTTATTTATTTTGGCACTACTGTATGCGTAACCACTTACTGGACTTAGACGGAGTAGTGCCAAAGTTGACCTATAGGAAGTAAGTATTGTTTGCTATTTGGTTATCAGTGGTAGTATTGATACCGGGCCAAGCGCACGGCGCAAGAGATTGTGAAACCAAAGCGGAAAACCAAAAGTCGGTAGAGTATGGCGAAGCACAATTTCATAGTCGGATTCTTCGATGAATCTGGCAGGGCAGTCGGTGCTCAGTGCGCTGCGTGTGGTGTTATTGCGATGTACGAGAATGGCAAAGTGCCAGACGACATCCGCGAACAGGAATGCAAGCGGACAGAGCCGAAAGGAAGTGACCATCAGCTCATACGACGTTTCGATGTGGATTATGGAAGCTCTTGTAGTGCTCCTCGTTGGCTACGAGGTCATCCACGGACGCCTGCGTGAGAGGACAGAAGGAAAGCGCCACACACAAATCGAGAAACGGCAATCCGCGCTGTTCGATCTGATTGCCAGAGGGCGCGCCCTTCAAAGAACTGTTCCATCAAGTCGGGAAGTTGCCCGCGTAGATAGCTGGTGCTCTTCCGTTGACGCGTGGAAAAAGGATGTTCGTGGTCTTCTAGAAAGCTATTCACAAAAGGCCGTGGCTGCCTTTGACGAGTTCTCCATCGAAGACCAGTCCCGAGATTTTCGAATCGCGCCCGGTGCTTGGCCCCACCATGTCCACCTTGCGGGGCTGATTGAGAAGCTTGTCTCGATTGCGGAGAAGCCTGAGTGCTATTTCTGAGGTGCGTGTGCTTTTTTTCAGGCGGGATGTTTCTTCTTCCACTCATCGTACGCCTTCCTCGCTTCCACTAGCCACGAGTCAAGCGCAATGTCCATATCCGTTAGTTCCACGAGATACTCCCCAATGGCCTGCGGTTCGCTCATTCCACTCCAACCGTGCCAAGACTTCATCTCGTCTCTGAGTTGCTGAATGATAGCCCGCGCCCTTTTCTCGTGAGCCTTTCTTTCCGATGTGTCCTTCTTCATGCTACCCATCATAATCCTCAGGTCAGTGCCCGCACCAAGGCCCATGTGGACCGGCGGTCGTGGGATCGAGCGTGCAGCGCTGCACCTCTGATATTTCGGCCACCCACATCTCGCGGGAAGTTGTGCGCCCGCGCGACCTGTTCAGCTTCCGCACGCGTCGCAAATTCGAAAACGGCTGGATCGCCACCAGAGATTGGCCACACGGTCGCGACGAATGGTTTGAATTGGTCGGCCATCTTGCTTTCACCACGCCCCGCTTGTATATCTCGGCATGAGTGACGTGGGTTCGTACGGGTTCCATTTCTTCCGATAGACGAACATAGGGCCGCCTTGCAGGCCAAAAAGGATGGAATCTTCAGGCACCCAATAGTTCGGGGCGCAATTTCTCCCACAGCCGTGGAACCGCGTTTTTCCGTCCGGCAAAGTGGTTGCGAACAATTCGCGCCCGCAAATCGGGCAGGTCACCTGCTCACGGTCGGCTATGGGATTTTCTAATATTTCCATGCCCTAATTCTAGTTCATAGCGCCATACAGAATGCAAGCGACCGATCAGCAGTTCCTTCGCGCACGCGGCAGCACCCGGTTGGCACCTACCGGTCTTGGGTTGATCGTGATGTTTTCGAACGGCCTCACGAACCGGTGACCAAACCCGATTCCATGCCCGGTTTGAGGTTCGAAGGAAATCGCCGTGGCCTGCGCTGCGACATTGCTCATTGCGCCGGAAGCGCTGAGTCCTGTAAACATTGGCAACTCGCCAGATCCTTCACCGTGCGGCGCGTGCGGTTCCTGCTCCTGTTCGGGAGCACCGCTCCGAAAGGGGATTGTGAGTGTGGTAGTACGGGCAGCAGTAACCGACGCCGCTGGCGAGGAAATCAAGCAGCCCGAGAGTAGGAATGCGAATGAAACGTCTTGGTAATCCATCCTTCAATGCTACTCCCGTTAGTGCAAACTTGCACTAAACTTGCACTAAAGGGATTAAAAACAACTGAAAACAACCGAAGCAAAACCCATGTAAGTCGATGAAAAATATACGAACTGGCTCGACTGCGTGCGATTAGAAATCCGATGCTCTATCCTTTTGAGCTACGGGCCCTCGTGGAAGGCAAATCTACTCTGGCCCATTCTCGCACAACCGGTTAGGCACAAGAGG
>Ga0335073_10014648_pt1 | contig 10985 bp, 10 predicted proteins | sample Lox_Sample_22_FD_207093 | JGI IMG/M metagenome (GOLD analysis project Ga0335073, IMG submission 207093) | Soil microbial communities from Loxahatchee National Wildlife Refuge, Florida, United States - Lox_Sample_2.2 | ecosystem: Environmental > Terrestrial > Soil > Wetlands | place: USA... | reverse complement strand
ATCAGCCGTGGCGCCGCGCGGGGCACTTCGCTGGCGAGCTCCTGGCCGAACGCGACCGTGGCGCCGCCCAGGACCAGGAAGCCCGCGATCATGATCCAAGGGTCCCGGGCGTCCGGCGCCGCCAGGTCGCTCAGCTGGACGCTCAGCGCGCCGTGCCCGGTCTGGCGCAGGGAGGCCGCGATCCAGGCGGCCGTGAAGACGAGCGGGCCCGCCACGCCGGCGAGGGCGCGGACTTTCACGCGGGCGGTCGTTCGGCGGGGAGGGCCGCGAGGAGGCTGGCGACCTGGTCCTCAAGCGACGCGGCGGCCGTGAGGCGGTTGTCGATGACGGCGTGCGGGGCGGCCGGCTGCTCGTCGAGCCGCATGCGCGCCGTGAAGGTGGCGAAGTCGGCGAGCTTGGCGTCGTCTCGCCCTGAAGCCCGCGCGGTGAGCCTGTGGCGCAGCGTGGCCGCGTCCGACCGGACCCAGACCAGGCGCACCGTTCCGCCGCCGAGCTCGGCGACCCACGACCGCCAGCGGTCTTCGTCGTGGATCTGGCTGGTGAACGGGCCAGCCAGCATGACCGGGCAGCCGTGCCCGCGGATCTCGCGGGCGGTCGCCGTCATCCCCGCGTACTCGTGGACCTTGACGTGCTCGTCGTACCACGGGCCCTCGCGCTCGCCGGGGGGGCGGCCGGCCGCCGCCAGCGTCGCCGCCACGAACGAGCCGTACATCGTGTCCTTGTCCAGCAGGGCCGGCGGCGGCCCGAGCGCCGCCAGCAGGACGCGCGCGACCGTGGTCTTGCCGGCTCCGGGCGGGCCGGCCACCACCCACGCGGGCGCGGGGACGCTCATGGACAGCCAGGATACGGACCGGAGCGGGGCAGGCGTTCGGGCGTTCGGGCGTTCGGGCGTTCGGGCGTTCGGGCGTTCAGAGGATGAAGGGGATCAGCATCTTCGTCTCGCGCTTGTATTCCGGGTAGACGTCGGGGAAGCGCCTGGTCATGGTGCGCTCTTCGACGACGGCGCTGGAGATGAAGTACGCGCCGATCACGACGGCCGCTATCAGCCAGTACACGCTGACCGCGACCGTGGTGCCGATCATCGCGAGGATGATGCCGGAGTAGATGGGGTGGCGGATGTAGCGGTAGGGGCCGCTCCTGACGAGTTCCGGATCGGCTTTCTCGCTCATCGGCATGCCCCAGTTACGGCCGAGGAAGAACCTGGCCCAGACGGCCAGTGCCAGCCCGAGAACGAACAGGGCCAGGCCGATGCCCTGCAGCCACGGGCTGCTTGTTGCGGCCGACAGGTTTCCGTGTAGGGCTCCGTGGGGGCGGATGACGCCCAGCCGAAGAAAGAGCAGCACCAGGAGGATGATCGCCACCCGGACGCAGGCGAAGCGGCTCCACCTGTTCCGCCCGGCCTTGGCGCCGAAGGCCGCCGCGAGCCAGCCGAGCCAGAACACGACCCAGCCCGTGAAGACGACATAGTCGACGACGTTCACTGCCTGAACTCCCTACCTGGACTCCCTGCCTGCCCCGCCGGTGCGTGGCTCGGATGAGCGATCCGCACACCACGCTATGGGACGCGAGCGTGGCCGCGCGTCAGCCTTGAAGGGGATATCTGGCGGCGTTCTCACAGCTTGCCGCGGCTGCGCGCGTTCAGGATGATCTGCGTCACGGTGTACGCGCTCAGGCCCAGCTTCCCGGCTATCTCGTCTGGTCGCAGGCCCTGCTCGTTGTAGAGCAGTGCAAGCTTTTGCTGCGACCGGCTCCAGGGCTGGCGGACGATCTTGGGGGCGGCGCGGCGCGGCTGGTTGGGCCTGCGCGCGGTCAGTCGCTGCGCGGCGGAAGGAGCACGCGCGGGCGCCGGCTCCGGTAGGCCGGCCGGGACGGCCTGGGCGGCTTGGGCCGCTTTGGCGGCCGGGGCGGTCTTGGCGGCCGGTGCAGGCGGGGCGGCTGACGGCACGGACGTGCCGAACGAACCGCGGCGCTGGTCGTGGTACCTGCCGCTGGCGAGATCTTCCTTTGTCTGCTCGTCCAGGATCATGTACTGCTCGGCCGCCTTGTTGACGCCGACGGCGACCATCGTCAGGCCCTTGGCGTTCTTCTCCTGGCACTCGGGCGACATGCAGTAGTCGTACTTTTTCGCTCTTTCGGGATGGAGCTCGCGCCCGCACGTTATGCAGTTGTTCATAGCTTTCGGAAAACAGCACCTGCGCTGCTGTTATTCCTGGGTATCACCTTCAGTTTGCATGTATCCCGGTAACCAGTCAGGTATCTTCAGCCCCGCCTGCCCCGCGACGGGCGCAATGGCGCCGCCGGCCACGTCGCCTGGGCCGGGCTGGGCCGGGCCGTGGCCGGGGGCCGTGGCCGGGGCCGATTCCCGATGGCCACTTCCGTCCCACGCCGGCAGACCTGTCTTACAGAGGTTGAAAGGCCGAGGTCATTGGGCTTCCAGGTGCTTCCAGGCTCTCTTCGAATACCCCGTCTGGGTATAGGGAGCGGGCAGCGACCATGATCATGGGTCGTTAGTGTACGAAAACGACCCCCTTTGACCCGTGATCATGAAAGGGGCCATCCGCGCTCACGGCCTAAAGATGCTGATAAATCAGGATATATCAGGCGGCATACCCTCTGCTCTTGTGCATCCGGAATCCCGGTCCGGTGGTGCGCGGGGCTGATTCAGTCCCTGTTGGGCCAGAGTTGGTTGTTGTGATGTCCGGATTGTCATAGTTCATGGCGTCAACTTCGGCCCTAGCAACTCACAAGCAGCGCGAGAGGTCGGGACGTATACAAGGTCGAGTGGGTTCGCCTGGTGCGACGGAGGCGAAAGTGGCAGGCGCCGTGGCTTACTGCTTGCGGGCCACGCCAGCGACCACGTGGTGGGTGCCGCGTGGCGGCACCTTCGGGGACTGCGCGGCTGCGTGCCACTGGCGTGCCTGCACCAGCCCTGGCGGGATGAGTCGCAGGCCGCCGAAGAAGCCGGTGACTTCCGGCAATGGGTGGCTGTACACCGGGGCGGCCGCGGAGGAGTACATGTCCAGGCCCTCGTCCCCGGCCTCGCCCTCGGCATGGAGCACGGAGACGACGAGGTAGCTTCCAGGCGCTAGCGCCGCCGCGTACCCTCGCATCATGTCCCGCGCGACGGCGGCCGTGAAGAAGTGCAGCAGGTACCCCGCGACCAGGCAGACGGGCGCCGACAAGTCGAGGTCCGGGCGGACGTCGTCCAGGACCGCCGCCACGTCGCGCACGTTGGCGGCCACCACGGTCACGCCCGGGTTTCCGTTGGCGACCAGCGCGCGCAGGTGATTGACCACGACCGGATCGTTGTCGACGTAGGCCACGCGAGCATCGCCGGCGACCGCGCGCGCCGACTCATGCGTGTTCGGATCCGTGGGGAGACCGCAGCCCACGTCGATGAACTGGCTGACCCCTTGCTCCGCGGCCCAGGTCACGGCACGGGCCAGGAACTGGCGGTTCTCGACCGCGAGTTCGGCGATCTGCGGGATGAGGTCGAGCAGCCGGCCAGCCAGTTCACGGTCCGCCGCGAAGTTGTCCTTGCCGCCAAGAACGTAGTCGTAGACCCGCGCGATGCTCGGGGTGTTCGGGTCGACCTTCGCCACAATCCCATGCTAGAACCGGGCGGCGCGGTGGCGGCGGTCATCGGCACAGCCCTCAGGGAACGACGCCGCTGGCCGACGGGCCCGCGTGTCCCGGATTGTGGCGCCAGACGGCAGGCTGGATAATTGAAGGCCAGAACGGCGTGTGAGCTGTGTAACACCGTGAAAGCCCTGGGAACCGGGCGAACTGCTGAGCTGAGGGGCGGGGTGTGAGCGAGGACTTCCCGGCGCACCTGGCCGCATTCGGGCCGGGCTCGCTGCTAGCGGGGCGGTACCGGCTGGAAGCACAGATCGGCACTGGCGGGATGGCGGTGGTGTTCCGGGCCCGCGATGAGCGCCTCGACCGGCCAGTGGCGGTGAAGATCCTCGACCCGGTGCGGGCATCGGACCAGGGGTTCCGGCGGCGGTTCATCGCCGAGTCGCGGGCGGCCGCGAAGGTGGAAGACACGCACATCATCCCGGTGTACGACGCGGCCGAGGCAGACGGCGTGCTGTTCATCGCGATGCAGTACATCGCGGGCGGCGACCTGCGGGCGCTGCTTGAGCGTGAGGGCGCTATGTCGCCGGAGCGGGCGATGGCGTTCGTCTCCCCGGTCGCGGCGGCGCTGGACGCCGCGCACGAGGCGGGGCTGGTACACAGGGACGTCAAGCCCGGGAACATCCTGGTGGACAGCCGGCCCGGCCGGCCTGAACAGGTGTACCTGTCCGACTTCGGCATCGCCAAGGCCGAGGTGGCGACGCTGACGCTGACCGAGCCTGGTGGCGTGCTCGGCACGCCGGATTACGCGGCGCCCGAGCAGATCGAAGGCAAGACCGTGGACGGCCGCACCGATCAGTACGCGCTGGCCTGCGTCGCATACCGGCTACTGACTGGTGCACCCCCGTACGAGCGGGACCAGAGCATGGCCGTCATGGTGGCGCACCTGTACGCGCCGCCGCCCTCGCTGCTGGCGAAACGGCCGGACCTGCCAGGCGACGCCGACAAGGTTCTGGGCAAGGCGCTGGCCAAGGCGCCGGACCAGCGGTACGCGTCCTGCGGGGAGTTCGCGGCGGCGCTCGCGGACGCGCTCGGCGTGGCGCCGTACCGCCCGGGCCACACTGGGTCCGGCACCGGACCGCAGGTTCAGCAGCATCCGGACACGGTTTCCGTGACGAGCTTGCCGGGCGTGGCGAACGGCACGCGGCTGGACCAGGCCGCGGCTCCGGGCGCGGACGCCGCGGACGCCGTGGACGCGGACTCGGGCGCGGGGGCGGGCGCGGTCCCTGTTCCGCGTGATGGCGCACCGCCAGCCCTGACGGAGCGCCGGCGCCGCGAGGCGAGGCGCAGGCTCGGGGCGCGCGCCAAGGCCGCGGCGATCGGCATCCCTGTCGTCATCGCCGCGGCGGTGATCGCGGTGGTGCTGGTGAACTCGGGCGGGAAGAACGGCACGGCCACGAGCGCCGCGTTCACGGGATACCCCGGCCAGCAGGGCACGGTGACGGTCAACGCGGTCGCGTCGAGCGGGACCGGGGCCGGCGGCGGCACCCGCGTCGCCGTGGGCAGCGCCGGCGATCATCCCGCGATCTGGCGGAGCAGCGGCACGAGCGGCACGTGGACGCAGGTGCTAACCGCGTCATCAGCCGTTTACGCGATCCGCGGGGCCAACCTGACCAGTGTCGTGCACGGCCCGCAGGGGTGGCTCGCGGTCGGCTGGACGGCGGGCGGGGCTCGCGTCTGCGGCCCGGCGCCGCGGCCGGTCGCGGTGACCTCCGCCGACGGCAAGACGTGGCATCTGCTCGGCAGCGTAGGCCCGTTCACGGGGCAGGGTTTCTGCGCGAGCGCGGTTGCGGCCGGCCCGGGCGGCTACGTGGTCGTGGGCACGCAGACCAGCGGCATCGCCAGGTTCGCCGCGCTATGGTCTTCCGCTGACCTGAAGACCTGGAGCAAGGCCAACAACGGCGGCTTCGACGGGACCAAGAGCTCGAGCGGGGTGACCGCCGTCGCCGTCCTGCCTGCCGGTTACGTGGCGGCGGGGACGCACGGCGCCGACGGCGCCATCTGGACGTCGGCGGACAAGCCCGAGAAGGACATCCCGCTGCCGCCGACCGGCACCCTGTCCGTCGCGATGGGCCTGGTGCTAGACACGATCGCCGCCAACGGCAGCAGCGTGGTCGCGGCGGGCTACGAGGTCACCTCTGGCGGGGACACCCCGATAGCGGCGGTCTCCACGGACGGCGGCCAGACCTGGGGCCCGGTCGTCCAGCTCCCCGGCGCGCCGGGCGCGGTGACCGCGCTGGGCGTGGCGGGGTCAGGCTTCATCGCCGCGGGCCTGGGCAAGACCGGACAGGAGCCTGTCACGTGGCGCTCGCCAGACGGCCTGCACTGGTCACTGGCCAGCACTGGCGGGCCGCGCATCACCGCATTCTTCGGCTACGGCGGTACCGTGAAAGGCGTCACCACACAGGGCACCGTCGTATCGCCGCACGATTAAGAGATCGCTTAATCCCGGCTCGCCCGCGCGCGTGGCGGCGGGTTACAGTCGTGCAGACGCGTCCGGCTGGAGGGATGTCCGATATGAGCACAGAGAGCGCGGAGGCGCTGGAAGTGCTGCGCGAGCTCTGGCGCAGCCAGGGTCAGACGGCTGCCGATCTCGACGACCTGGACTGCGAGAAGTCCTGCAAGCGGATGACCGACGCCGGGGTCGGCTTCGAGGACTTCGCCGGCGGGGATGACGCGGCCCGCACCGCCGCCTGGCGGGCGCGGCTTGAGCGCGAAGGAAAGCTCAGCCGCACGGGCAGCGTCCGTGACCTGGTCCTGGGACTGCGCGAGCCTGTTCCGGGAACCGCGGAGAACCGCTGAGTGGAGTATCCCGGCACCGTCAGCGAGCTGACCGGCGGGCTGCGGCAGGGCGGTTACCTGGCTGACCGCGGGCTCGCGACCACACTGCTCGTGTCGCTCTCACTGCAGCGCCCGGTGCTGCTCGAGGGCGAGGTCGGCGTGGGCAAGACCGAGGTCGCGAAGGTCCTGGCCAGCGTGTACGGCCGCAAGCTGATCCGGCTGCAGTGCTATGAGGGCATCGACACCAGCCAGGCGCTGTACGAGTGGGACTACGCCCGCCAGATGCTGCAGATCCGGGCGCTGTCGGAGCGTCAGCTCGCGGACGACGAGTCGGTCGACAAGCTGTTCGGCCCGAAGTTCCTGCTGCAGCGGCCGCTGCTCGAGGCCGTCCAGGCAGGCGATCAGGCGGTGCTGCTGATCGACGAGATCGATCGTGCCGATGACGAGTTCGAGGCGTTCCTGCTCGAGGTCCTCTCCGACTTCCAGATCAGCATTCCGGAGATCGGCACGATCGCGGCGCAATCGAAGCCAGCCGTCATACTGACCTCCAACCGGACGCGCGAACTGCACGACGCGCTGCGCAGACGCTGCCTCTACCACTGGATCGGCTTCCCCACTGCCGAGCGCGAGGTGGAGATCGTCCTCGTCCGCGAGCCCGGCGCCGCCGAGCAGCTCACCAGGAAAGTGGTGCGCGCCGTGCACCGGCTGCGAGAGCTGGACCTGGCCAAGCCCCCCGGGGTGGCCGAGACGATCGACTGGGTGCGCACCCTCGGCTTCCTCGGCGAGACCGAGCTCACGCCGCAAGCGGCGAGCGACACGCTCGGCGCGGTCATCAAGGATCGCGACGACTTGGACCTCGTCCGGGACAACCTGGCGGAGATCACCTCCGGTGCCTGACGTGGCTCCGGGTCCGGGTCCGGGTCCGGCGACGGCTCCGTCTCGGTCACCGTCTCCGGCTCCGGCTCCGTTCGCCGGCGTGCTTGTCGGCTTCGCGCGCGAACTCCGGGCGGAAGGACTGACGGTCGGCACCGGTGACGTGCTCACGTACTGCTCGGCCATGACGCCGCTTGACCCGTCGGACCTGGTGGACCTGTACTGGGCAGGGCGGGCCACGCTGGTCAGCCGCAAGGAGGACATCCCGGCCTACGACCGGGTGTTCCGCCGGTTCTTCCTGGCCGCGGGCGCGCCGGGCGCGCGGCAGCTCCTGCTGCCCGCCCGCGCGGCGGCTGAGGCCGAGACCGCACTCGTGATGCCCGGCGTTGAGCCCGGGCCGACCGAAGACGAGGAGAAGCCGGTCCTCGGCTGGATGGCCTCGGACGTGGACGCGATCAAGCACCGGGCGTTCGCCGCCTGCACGCCCGCGGAGCTCGCCGCGCTGCGCAGGATCATGGCCAGGATCCGGCTGACGCCGCCGCGCCGCCGGACCCGCAGGACCAGGCCCGCTTCCGCGGGCCGCGCCCCGGACATGCGCAAGACGGTCAGGGAGTCGATGCGCATGCACGGAGAGCCAGCCGAGCTGTTCTTCCGCCAGCGCCGGACCCGGCTGCGGCCGCTCATCTTGATCCTCGACGTCTCCGGTTCGATGGCCGACTACTCCCGGCACCTGCTGCAGTTCGCGTACTCGGCCAGGCGCGCGGCCGCCAAGGTCGAGGTGTTCTGCTTCGGGACCAGGCTCACCCGCATCACCCGGGCGCTGGAGCACCGGCTGCCTGACGCCGCCCTCGAGCAGGCCGCCCGGGTGGTCGTGGACTGGGACGGCGGGACCAGGATCGGGCAGTCGCTGGACACGTTCGTCCGTCGGTGGGGACGCAACGGGCTGTGCCGGGGCGGCGTGGTGATCATCTGCTCGGACGGTCTGGACCGCGGGGATCCGGAGCTGCTCGCGGCGGCCATGGAACGACTGTCGCGGCTGTGCTACCGGATCGTGTGGCTGAACCCCCACAAGGGCGATAACGCGCATTTCCGGCCGAGCACACTGGGCATGATGGTGGCAGCGCCGCACATCGACCTGTTGCTTTCCGGCCACGACCTGGCCAGCCTGGAACAGCTCGCGCAGATGCTGCCGGCGCTGCACTGAACGAGTGGCGCGACGTCGGGCACCGTGATGAGGAGGCTGCCGTGCGGTGGAGTGTCGGTATCGAGGCCGAGGGCGAACGTGTCCTCACGCTCGAGGAAGTGGTCGAGCTCGCGGACGCGGTGGCCGGCAGCGACGGCATCGCAACCGGGATCGGCAGCACGAGGTACGGCGCGCAGCTCGTGGTCGAGGCGGACAGCCGCGACGAGGCGATCGCCAAGGCCACCGAGACGTTCCATGCCGCGGCCAGGACCGCCGGGCTGACTGCGGCGCCGATCGTCAGGACCGAGGCGATCAGCGAGCTCGAGGACGCGGGTGACCTGGACGCCGGCGACCTGGACGAAACCGGCGAGCCACGGTGATCCGGCTCGGCTCGCTCGCCGGGTACCCGTTCGAGGGACCCCGGCTGCTCGGCGGCTGGACCGCGCCGCGGTCCGCCGCCGTCTACGCGATCTGCTACAAGCCCGCTCCCGACACCAAGCCCGAGCAGTACGCGGTCATGTACGTCGGCCACGCCGACGACTTGTCCGCCGAGCGCTTCCCCTTCCAGCACCCGAGGTCGCCGTGCTGGGTCAAGCGCGCCGGTTCGAAGTGGAAGATCTACGTCTGCACCTACGAGGTGCCCGGCGGAACCCGGTCGCACCGCGAGCAGATCGCCCGCGAGCTGATCGCGATCTACCGGCCGAGCTGCAACGAGGAGCAGTACGACCAGGCCTGGAAGGACGAGTGGATCGGCGAGTACCAGGCCCCGACCACCGGCCCGGTCGCCCGGCGCGGCCCGGACCCGCGCCCGCGCGGCTAGCGCCCCGGGTTAGGGTGCCAGCGCGGAATGGCGCTTGCATCACGCGTCACACGAGGCTGCTGGTTTCCACTTGGCGCCGGGCGCGGCGGGCGGCGCGTGCGGGAGGGCGCTCATGATCATCGGCCGGACGCGCCGCGCACCGCGCGAGGCACCGCATAAAGCGGATATTCCGGATATCAGGGCATGAAACGCCGCCCCGAAACCGGCCATAGAGCATGATCATGGGTCAAAAGTGGCCGCATACGACCACCAGCGACCCATGATCATGGAACGTATACCCCTGTAGGGTATGAGGCAGGTGGGGCGGTGGGCGGGCGTCGGAAAAGCATTCCGTTTACGCGCGTGCGCCTAACCTAATAGCTACAAGTCGTGGTCTCGCACCGTCGGACTTCCTTCCGCCTGCCGCGCCCCAGCCTCGCCGGGGGTTAGGCCGCCTCCGTCACGCGACCAGCATGATGGCAAGCCTGTCGCGCGCGCTACCTGGCCCCCAGGACGATGTTGACGATCTTGCCGGGGACGATGACGAGGCGCCGTACAACTGCCTCGCCGGTGTAGCGCGCGACGTTCTGGTCATGCTCGAGGAGGTGCCTGATCTCTGCTTCACCGGCAGCGGCCGGCACTTCGAGAGTGAACCGGGTCTTCCCGTCGATCTGCACCGGCAGGACGATGCTTTCCGCCGCGGCCAGCGCCTCATCGGGCACCGGGAACGGCGCGTCGATCAGCGACTGCTGATGGCCGAGTCGCCGCCACAGTTCTTCGGCGATGTGCGGCGCCAGCGGCGCGACCATCAGCACCAGGGGCTCGGCCAGCGCCCGCGGGAGCGCTCCATCAGCGGCCACGAGCCTGGCGGCGTGGCTGGTCAGTTCGATCAGCCGGGCGATCGCGGTGTTGAAGTGGAGTTCCCCGAAGTTTTTGCGCACGGCCTTGATCGCGCGATGCAGCACATGCGCGGTCTCCTCGTCCAGCCCGTCATCGCGGACCCTGGTCTGGCCGGTGGTCTCGTCGGCCAGGCAGCGCCACAGGCGTTGCAGGAACCGGTACACGCCGACGATGTCGTCGGTCCGCCATGGCCGGTCGGCGTCGAGCGGCCCCATCGCCATCTCGTACAGGCGCAGCGTGTCGGCGCCGTAGCGGGCGTAGATGTCGTCGGGGGCGATGCTGTTCTTCAGGCTCTTGCCCATCTTCCCGGCCCTGCGCCGCACCGGCTGGTCATGGTAGGTGAAGGCGCCATCCGGGTGCTTGATGACTTCGGCGGCGGGCACGTACATGCCGCGGGCGTCGGTGAACGCGTCGGCCTGGATGTACCCCTGGTTGAACAGCCGCCAGAACGGCTCCTTGGCGGACACATGCCCTAGGTCGTAGAGCACCTTGTGCCAGAACCGGGAGTACAGCAGGTGCAGCACCGCGTGCTCGACCCCGCCGATGTACAAGTCGACCCCGCCCTCCCCTGGGGTTCCGCCGGGCAGGGGCATCCAGTAGCGCTCCACCTCGGGGTCGACGAATGCACTGTCGTTGGCCGGGTCGAGGTAGCGCAAGTAGTACCAGCATGACCCGGCCCACTGCGGCATCGTGTTCAGCTCCCGCCGGTACAGGCGCGGACCGTCGCCTAGGTCGAGTTCGGCCTCGGTCCAGCCCACGGCGCGGGCGAGCGGCGGCACCGGCTCGCTGTCCTCGCCGTCCTGCGGTGCGGGC
>Ga0335073_10014647_pt1 | contig 10986 bp, 9 predicted proteins | sample Lox_Sample_22_FD_207093 | JGI IMG/M metagenome (GOLD analysis project Ga0335073, IMG submission 207093) | Soil microbial communities from Loxahatchee National Wildlife Refuge, Florida, United States - Lox_Sample_2.2 | ecosystem: Environmental > Terrestrial > Soil > Wetlands | place: USA: Florida... | reverse complement strand
TCAACCATGAAAATGGAAGATTTTCTAAAGACATTAGGTCTAATGCGAATACTACGACGACTTACACAGTTACAAGTTGTCCTTCGGCAGCCTCGTCGTCTGTTTCCGGCCTCGCAAACAATTACCAACCCCTACCCCCTTCCCAAGTCAACACTACAGCATATAGCTGCCAACAAGATGCCACTATAGTAATCGGAACCAGTAATCAAACGTGGCAGTATAAGTGCGGCTACAATTATGCTGGCAATGACCTGGTTACCATTGTAGCATACACCGTATATGACTGCATCACGGCTTGCTATACGATGAACGTCTTGAACGACACCTCATTTACATACGCACGAACAAATTGCGTTGGCGTAGTCTTCAATGCCGTCCTCGCCTATGACTATCAAGTAAATGCATATGGCAACTGTTGGCTGAAGTCCGCATTAGCCAACCCTGACTACAACGAGGCATCTTTACAAATTAGCGTAGTCCTACAGCCTTAGGCCTTCTCGGATAAAAAGCGCCCTAGGTATCCGTTACTGTTCAAACGCCCCTTCTACTCCATATTCCCTCTCCTACGAGTAGAATCCCTAGGAAAGGATCGAAGGATTGCTCGATACATTGTGCGATATACGAGACCAGGTTGTTTCGTCCAAGAAAGTCGTTTTAAAGATCGTGTCAGCAGATAATTTAAACTCTTTTATCAGCTTCGTTGAAAGTAGACCGCGACTGTTAGCCAGATCACAACCATTCTTTTCGCCTAAGCTACATCACAATCGAACACAACACCGTCGGGCTGGCGGCTGAGTCGTGGTTTGACAGGTCAAGCGCTCTGGATACTCCATACTTTACGTTCGGCGAGTGAGACCGCTTATTTTGCAAATCCAAGGTCATTGACATCGAATCACCACAGAAGCATGATTATTTCCAAGAATCCATCGCCTCGCTCAGGATAGAGTCATTACATGTCTCCCTACAGCATGCAGGCCTTTCAGCTGGATGCACTCAGGTGAATAGTGGTATTTCGTGGTAAGAGGGTAATGCCCAGAATATATTATGCTTTGAATGGAGGTTGCGATTCAATGCCTTTATTCCGAGAATATCTAATATGGTTCTAGCTTATTTTCGGCTTTGTTGTGTTAGGGACTATTGGCAGTGTCCCATCACCCAGGAAGGACATTAGAGTAGTATTGTATCTGCTTCGTCCGTACTCGTAGATATCATAACCATGTGCTATGCAATATTCATTAAGTCTTCTCATGCCAATCCGACTAAAGCTCTACACCGTCTACCCAGTTCCTTACCCATGGCCTTACGCGTATCTGCCGTTCGTCCAGCAGCATCCTTATTCTCGGCTGCTCTTCGAAGTAAGAAATTGAGACATTCGTCTAAAGTACCCCAAGTCGCGCACTTCAGCGCTATTGGCCTGTCTAGACTCTCGCCTTTGACTTCCTCCTGCACAGCGGCCTTGCTTGCCTTCACCAACTCTGCGCTGACGTCGTCCGCCATGCCGTATAGCTGAGCATACGCGCAGTCGATTCGCTCCTCGCCAGTGCGCGCCTGCATATTGCGGATGGCCATTGCCTTGCGGACCGACGGCAGGTTGTGTGACGCAATCACCAAGCTGACTTCGGGAAATCCTGCATCCTCTGCTCCGTCCGGCGCCTTGAGCGTGCCATTCCACTGCTTCCGCAACAGCGCCTCCACAAGCGCATCGTAGCACCGATCCGTCTCGTCCTTGCTCGCCCAGACGCTCTCGCGCGGCTCCGCCGCAAGGTACGCACCGCGCACGACCTTCGCACCCAGCGCAAAGCCCTCGTCCTTCGCTAGCCGCAGGTGGCGAGCCAGCTTCGCCGGTGTGGACCGGAGGTACGCCTGGTAAGTGTTGAACATGACGACGCGGCCGTCGCGGTTATACCGGCGCATAGCGTCGAGCGTCCACGCGTCAATGCCGCCGTTCATCCACTCCATCTCGGCGCCGGGCAGCAGGCGCACGCCCTTGCGCGCCGCCTCATCACAGACCTCGGCCATCGCAGCCGCCATGTCCGCGCTCGGCTCCGCGCCGCGGCCCAGCCGCCGCAGCGCCTCCGCGCCCAGCCCGCTCCACTTCAGGCCGACGTAGTCGCCGGCGCGCGTCGCCGCCACGCTCGCCAGCACGCCGGCCCGCCACGCGCCGACCTCGCGGGCTGTCTGCGCCGCAGGGATGGCCGCCGTCGGCGCCGCGCTGTCCAGCACCTCCAGCGCGAACTCCAGGATCACGCCGCCGTACCCGACGTCCTTGATTGTGGCCAGCGTGCGCTGCACGTCGGCGGTGCTTTCGCCCGCGCAGAACTGCGCGTAGAAGGTATGCTTGAGGAGCGCGTGCAGCACTGGGTTGGAGGAGGGCTGGAGGAGCGGAGAGCGTGATGCGAGCATTCGCTGCAGGGTGGAGATGCTCAGCGAGAGGAGGAGTGGTGAGGATGAGAGTGCGGTCGTGAAGTATGTTCTCAGTACGGAAGAGAGCGGAAGGATGGCAAGTGGTGCTGGTTGAGGTGTTTTTGGCTCGGAATGAGTTTGGTAAGTAGGTGATGAGGATATCGTCGTTGTTGCCATTGCTGGTGTAGATGGTGTGGATGTGATAGTACGCTTTGTAGTGTGGAGATTGCGCCTAACTGGTCGCTGTGATATTGTAGCAAAGGAGAAATCATGTTGGATGAGTGATAAGCGATATAGTCGGTGCTTCATTCCTGGTATAATATTTGGAATATGATGGTGGTGGGGTAGCAATTGGTACAAAGGTCGGGAATTAATAGACATTATGAATGTCGGAATGTCGACAAGAGAATAAAAAGGCACATGGACTGATAAAATAGTCTGAAAGACGTAACAGAAAGCTAAGAAAGATCACCGGGTCAATCTTACCACCGTCAAAGTACCGGGCAAAGTAGGGGGGATCTTGCATGAAGCTTTGTTGTTCTATTGGAAGGCAAACTTGCTCAAGCCGGACATTGGATAGAATTGCATTTCTCGGGATTTACGGTACCACTCGGATAGGTTACACTACGCATAGCATAGCTAAGTCTATCGCGCGTTGATAAAGTTGCATAGTGTTGAGTTGGTTGAATAGTACACACCCTGTTGTAGATCTTGCGGAGATGGTGCACGGTGCTTTATCCGGTGGAAAAGTTTTACTCAAAACAAGCTGTGAATAGTCAGGAAGCTGCGGAAACTTGTCAGGTCCAGATGTAATTACTGGTTGACGTGCTGGTTGACGTGCTGGTGGGAGTTGGAAATGCGGCTACAAGCGGCATTACGGGCATAGCCTTGAGCGTGTGCCCTTCAACCCGCAGATAGCCGCTAAATAAACAACAATGCATTACCAAAGAGCAATCAGCTGTCTAGATTCAGCACGAAATGCTAATGCTGAAATTATTGATCGCCACCTCTTACTGGGTACTGGGCTTCGTGGACAATGTGGCTTGCATGTCGAGAATACAAAGCACAGCCGGGTGCCAAGCCTGCATTAAACCGGTGTGAAAAGCGGAGCACGAGCATGAATTCACTCGAACGCCAGCCTCTTGGTCAGGTCGTCTGATTTAATATAGAAGCCATCGATAATCACCCTATAGGATTTTAACAAGTCATGAGCGAGTTGCACTGACCGAAGAGGTGGATCACAGCCACTGCTTTCGTTTCCAAGTCTAGGCTGAGTCAATAAGTCGATCATATTGATCTCGGCTCGTACGTATAATGCGTATTTGCTGAAATCCACTACAAATCTTTTGAGATTGAAGGCGATACGATGATGGCAGAAAGTGCCGTGCTGTAAGGAGTTGTACAGTCCTTGTATATTACAGTTATGGCGGATCGAGCCTGCACTCTCCCACATTACTAATTGTACAAATCAGTCGTTAGACTCGCCGTAGAATGGGATACCCATTGCACTGAGCAGCAGTCTTGCTTCCTTATCCGTCTTCGCACTTGTTTGCATTGTGATATGGCATCCTGGAATCATCTTCGACGGATACCTAGTAGTGTGTCAGTGATCAGTCAACGGGAACGGACAAGACAAACTCACATATCGTAATTGACCTCAACTTCAGGAAAGAGAGCCACTGCAGCTTCACTCAATCCAAAGCTCAAATTGCCAGTGCTGTCTCCAGTGGTCCTACTGACACCTTTCCAATCCTTAATGCGCGGTAGAACCAGGTCAACTACTTTGCCGAGGAAATGATACATGTCTTCTCCCTCAAGAATAGCAGTGACGGAAACAAACTTTCCCTTCTTCAATCCCCATTGGACAACACTGGTGCGTGACTTGTGGGTGGTGACACGCACATTGGTGATGGCCTGCACCACCATACCGGCAACATGCAGCCATGCAGAATCGTTGTTGACTGACGCGCCACTGGCCATGGTGTGCACAACGATCTTCTCCAACTTCGGAATATTCTGAAACGTGATAGGCTTATGTACCGGTCGTAGGACTGGGCTTCCTCGTGGAGCCCGTAGCGGTCGATTTTCGAAGTATGGAGAGTCGCCGATCCATGATCGTAATCTTGGTGGATGCACTGGCTTGGGACCTGGAGGTACGTGGGAATAGGCCAAGGTGAGAAGGTCAGATGCGATGGTGCTGTTGTAGGTCTGCTCAAGACGAGGAGCTGAGAAAGGGCCAGGAACGTATTCGCGTGAGGATGGATCGGAAGCCGGTGGAGGTTGATGAGGATGTAGAGGACCACGATAGTACTTTGGTGGTCGGAATTTGTATCTTAATGGAGATGAAGTTAGATCATGATGGCTTCGAGGCACTGTATCGCGTCAAATGTACCTGCTAGAGGGCAATTCCCTTTTCCTGCTTCTGCTCAGCGCCAGAGGATCGTATGCTGATACCTTAGCTTCGGCGACAGGATCGATCTGAAGCGACGACTTGGTTTCGAGCTCATCGAGGGGCGATATCCGCTCGACAGCGGCGGTTGCGGCGGATAATTGACGTCGTGTTTGCAGCTGCAAAGCTCTTAAACAAGGCCGACATACCGGCCATGTCGGGCGGAAAAGGGACTTGCCGAGCTCCGACAGAGCCATCCAGAGAGTAGAAATGGATTGCCGATCCAATGGAATGCGGCCGTAGGTAATTGATAGATGGTTGTTCAATCATGAGGTGTCGAAGAAAAAAATTGCATTCGGCGTCCGAAGTTCCTGGTCCGTGGGATGGAAGCGTGGGTGGCTCGGGCGGCTCGCAATGACTTCCGACCGTAAGGTACGTAGCGTAGGGCAAGGTAGCCAGTAGGTAATAGCGAGGCGAAGTGCGCATTCTTGCTCCTTCAACATGACCCCCAGGCAGACCAAGCGTACCAGGAGCCTAAGAATAAATTGACACTGTCAAACAATGCTTTGTGGGCGAGCATCGCACAGAACGGCAGCAGCCTGCGCTTGTGCAATTTTTAATTACCACGCCAACAGAAGTACCCGACCGTATAACTCGCGTCTGCAACCTCTCACTGCGCTTCTCCTTCTCTAAATCCTTCCATACAACAATTGAATCACACAGTTGGCTGTAATCGCGCAAATCCTACCATCTTCACACTGCATCTGCCGCTGCATCCCACTCCGGATTCAGAACCTGGCTGAACCCTCAACCCCGCGTATCGTACAGAAGATCGACACCACAAACAAACGAAGCCTTTCTCGACTTCTTCCACACCAGTTTTTATTCTCTCTCACCTCCAAATCATGTCGCCTTAACAACTACTCTTCTTTAGATGCCGATATGAACGGCGTCAGCAGATTCCTCAGTCGTCGTGAGAAGCGGTCGAAGGATGACAAGGTACGTACTCTCTACTTCGCTCTGTTCGCTCTTTCGGCACTTTTAGTCCTTGCCTTATTGCTCAAGTGGCGATGAGAAATAACACGCAATTACTTGGCAACTGTCCGAGTAGCTCATGATTCCCAGTCGCTCTAATGCCTTTTGCTTCTCTTTCTGCTTCGCTTTCTCTAACTCATATCGCTGACCGTAATACTGTTTGTACAGGCCCCTCACTCACATTACCTTCATCCTCATGTACCAAAGGACCTCTACAAAGTATTCCATCCCGATGAAACTAAAAAGAAGGCAGATAAAGAGGAAGAGAAGAAAGTGAGTTTGGAGACCGCTCTATACTGGCGCTTGTATCGCTATGGGCGTTTTGGGTTGCTAGTTATTAACTGGTGTTTACAGGTCAAGGCCATCCTTGCACGGTTGGAAGAACATAACATACGTGATTTGAAGGAGACGCAAATTGAATATGCTCTACGCTCCAAATCAGCAAATGGCGACCCAGACAAGGCTTTTGAACTGCTTATGCTCTTTGAAGAAGCTCTGCTGGGCGCCATCAAGGAACCTGACCGCTCTGTCAAGTTGGTTGGTGCCGAAAACCGAGAACTTGTAACGTGTTACCTCGATTCGTTGCTCTTTGCAATGTACGCAAGATTGGATAGCTTCGAACAGATCCTAGCAGACAACTTTTCCGATACGCCACGAAAGAAACTTGCAACCATAATCAGGCTATGGGTGAATATGCTGCGAAGTGGGAATCTAATTACCACCGACATCACAAAACACCTTCAAGAAGCCCTTGGTTTGTGCGGCTGGGAAGAAGCAACCAAATTGCACCAACAGGACGTGTCTGAGGCCTTCACCTTTATCACCGACAAACTAGACCTTCCTCTCTTGACTCTTAAGATGGACGTCTACCACACCGGAAAAGATGATGCTGACGACCACAAAATTGTACGCGAGCGGCTGTTAGATGTGGCTATTCCTCCACCACCAGAAGATGGGAGCGAGATCAAACTCGAAGATTGCTTGGAAGCATACTTCAATAACAAAATTGAGGTCAAGAGGCATCTTCAACGACGTAACACTCTACAATCGTTGCGATCAGTAGATAGCAAAGCTGAGGCATGGCACCTTGAGACGGTCGAATTGCGTGTAGACTCTCCTAGCAGCTCAACACCTCGAACACCTCCGCCTCCATTTTCGCCGACTAGAACAACTGACACGAGACGACGAGGAGATAGCATCTTTGCCGAACGACACATTGACATTGACCTTGTTGTCAGTGAGGAAATAGAGAAAAAGGCTCATGACGACTTCGCCATTGGGAAGCTTAGATCTCGTGCCAACACTATCCGAAGGGAAGTACTGATGCCTGCCTGGCAATTCTTCAGCTTGATTCGTAAGTACTTCCTTATCTCAAGCATTATGGTCATTCATCTAACAGGTAATCCAGCATGGCATACGCAAGACAATCCCAAGACTGATGTACAAGTGGTGCAGCACTTCGCCACCAAACGACCAGTACTTGGCATCTGCCTGAAACGATATTCGGTCACGGCACAAGGCACCAGATCTCGTCTCAACACGTATATTGATATTCCACTTGAGATTGGCCTTCCACACTTTATTTCTGATGAAGTTGGCGACGAATTTGGGTCTAATTTTACCAATTTCAAGCTTTCCTTACAGTCAGTGGTCTGCCATCGTGGTAATTCGCTCGATTCCGGACACTACATTGCTCTTGTACGAAGCGATCCACCTGAACATGTCAACCACCTTGGTGTTAATGGTAGTTTGGCAAAGGAGCACCATGAAGATGCTGGTGCAACCACTGATGATCTAGCAAACCGATGGTTGCGCTCAGACGATCTAGCTCCGGAGCGTGTCACATACGTTGACATCAAGCAAGCGCTGCGGGAAGAATGTCCATATCTCCTGTTCTATCAGGTCCAACCCATTGCGGACGACCTCTTCCGCGGCGATCCTCCAAGTTACGACTCTATTAATTTGCCGAAAGGGCCTTCGCAAGTCGAAAGCGCACTCTCCAGCGCTGGGAATAGCTCCTCCGAACTCACCAACATAAACGACGCCTCAACTACAGAAATCGGCAAGATTGCCGCCCACACATTGCAGTCAGCTCGTATGGTGATCCCAACAGACCGAGATGAATCATCAACATCATTCACAACTACCTCACCAGACGACACACCTCAAACCAATCCTCAACCTGACACGACTATCCCGTCGCTCTCCCTAAATAAAACCAACTCACTGAACATAACCACCTCACAGCAAGCCTCATCAGCCAACGACTCGCACTCCACGCTCCCCGCGCCCCCAAACCGGCCGCACTCCATCGACCTCTCAACGCTGGAGCGCACCCTCCACGCCCAATCCAGCAACTCGCTAGCCGCAGACGACGCGCCGCGCGGCCGGCCCTCCAGCTCGACTTCGCACGACCTCGAGCCGCGCAGCCCGCCCGCCTGGCCCGACGGCGCGTCGTCGTCGGCCGCGACCTCCGCCAAGGGCGGCTCGTCGGCGCCCATCACGCCCGGCGACGATCCGCGCGCTGGCTACATGGCGGCGGCGCAGCATGCCGGCAGCCGCCGCAACTCGCGGTCGTGGCGCAACGCGCTGCGCGACCGTGGCAGCCGCCCGTCGTCGCAGAGCGGCGAGGGCCGCATCTCGTTTGGCATGAGCAGGCTGAAGAGCGCGATGAGCCGCGATCCGCTCGATGCGGATGTGAAGGGTGAGGAGGCAGTTAAGGACGACGATGGTGAGGCGGTGGTGGCGCCGGCGGACAAGGAGAAGGAGAAGGGGAAGGGTGCGGCTGGTGCGGCTGTTAGGCGTGGGAAGAGCTTGAGGGCTGGCAAGAAGAGGGCGCGGAGTAGGAGTGGTGTGAGGGCGCTGGCGGCGGCGGCGGCGGCGGGCGCTGAGGATGGTGGTGATGGTGGGCGGCCGGATAGAGAGTGCGCGGTTATGTAAGAGACGTGTGGCGTTTTCATGGCATTGCATGGCATGGCATTGCGTCGGATTGGTGCTTTGTTTTTTGACGGCTTTCATGACGCTGTGGATGCTCAAGAGAAGCATCCAGTGCTCGTTCGTTGGAATGGGCACGCATTGTTCGTATTTGTTTGCTGTGACGATAAGATGGGATGGAGCAGTAGCATTTACTGTGGGTAAAGATTCGAGTCGTCGGCACTCGTTTCTAGCATGCCTTTCAAAGCTGTCGCGTTTCGAGATACCCTCTTGCTGAATCAAATCGCATTTCCTTTTTGTCCATGATACCTGGAAGAGACTATACGTGACAGAAGAAGCAAACTCAATGTAGTCCATTCGGCTTTGTGCTACAGTTGTCACTCGACCTTCCATATCGTAGATCTTTCAAGACTTCAATTCGCACTACAATAAGCGGTTTGAATCTAGGTTTATGGGAACGCTCTATACCTTACCTGATACTACCTTGGTCTAGCTCTTTTAACATCCAGGATACTTTATTATTAGCTTCGCTCATCCAGAACTAAGATTAAGGCCTCAGGAAGCATGCCGCATAAGACATGAATTACGCCTTCTTTTTCACTATCAATACCACACCATGGCTAATACCCCTGATCTTCTCCTTTCCCTTCTCCACGCCAGCTTTGTGGAGAATCTGTTCGATCTCCTTACGTAACATCTTCAAAATGTCACGATCGGTTCCAACAAGGTCTGGGTGAGCCTCACGCCATCGCGTCGGAGGGCTTCCAGTCGACATCATCTTCTCGAACGTATCCAAATCAGCCTCTGGTACGCCCGTGTAGAACGGCTCGCTGCCATCCCAATCCTTGCGAAAGAAAGTGCTTTCGTCGAACTCAGCCACCGGCTTCTCCAGCGTCCACGGCAATGGCAAACCCACGTAGCGGTAGCGAGCGAGCTCGTTGCCCGGCAAGACATGCGGCAGTAGATCCACATCCCGGAAGCGCAGCATGGCAGCATCGATCTCGGCGGCACCAGGCATGGACGGGTCGACTTGGATGGCGCCGCTGGTCCACATGGCAACGCTGCCACCGGGCTTGAGCACGCGCGCCGCGGCCGGCCAGAACCCGCTCATGTCGAACCAGTGCGCCGCGTTGGCCGCTGTGATGAGGTCCACGCTGCCGTCTGCGATCGGCGCCGAGAGGTTTACGCCGAGCTCCTCCGCTGTCGACACTTCGTACCGAATTGGCTCGGATCCGGACGTGGCGCCGCCCAGTGACCGCGCTGTAGCTAGCATGCCGTCTGAAGGGTCGAGGCCGATGGCGTGCGTAAAGTGTGGAGCCAGCGAGCGTGTTGCAAGGCCTGGACCGCAGCCAACGTCGAGAAGGACATCGAATTTGCCTCCCGTAGACTTATGATGGTCTATGATTGTTTGGTACACGTTGGGACTGTAGTTGCGACGTGCTTCGATATAAGCTTTGCCTTGTTCCTGATTGTAGGTGCTAAAGGTCTTTTCCTTTTGAAACGTAGTGGTAGCTGGATCAAGAGCAGTCTCAGCCATTGCGTATAATCATTGGATGATTGCTGAACTTCGGCTTCAAGTTGGAGACAAGATTGGTCAAAGTTCGAATAGTAAGTCCGGAAATACTTGATTCAGCTGCAAAAATGGTGTAATACTGGATGTTAGAGTCGAGTCTACCTGATGGAGTCACCGGATGTTCATATCGTATTTGTAGTCAGGATGCAACGAATGATTGTATCGCGATGTTCAGCCGCTATACTCGATAGAGGGCAGGAGTGCGAGGTCGGTCCGTTGAATAGAAAAACGAGCGCCACAGTGATCCATCTACTCCGTATTGTGCTCACCGACATCCTTCTGTGCCATTAACAAAAGCCGGCGTCCTACTGGTGTCGCGTTCAATGTGGATGATACCATGGCTCTAAGACTCATTGGGAGATGATCTGACGCGTTCTCATCTCCCACTCTCGTTCTGCTGCCTGTCTACAGCATGAGAAAAAGTTGTGGACACGGCACCATCATCGGCTATTGTTTAACTCTCAAACCTCTCATATAGAGTCCAGCAGCTTGTATCATGGTGTACTGTGGTGTGTTGAGCAAAGGCTGTCAACGATGTCGCCAGCGGAAAATCAAGGTACCTCGCATACGTTTCTCACAAGCCACTGCGCGACAGCGGTAGTCCTAACAGGTGATACCAGTGCGATCAGAGGAGGCCAGGATGCATGAGATG
>Ga0335073_10014646_pt1 | contig 10986 bp, 13 predicted proteins | sample Lox_Sample_22_FD_207093 | JGI IMG/M metagenome (GOLD analysis project Ga0335073, IMG submission 207093) | Soil microbial communities from Loxahatchee National Wildlife Refuge, Florida, United States - Lox_Sample_2.2 | ecosystem: Environmental > Terrestrial > Soil > Wetlands | place: USA... | reverse complement strand
CTGGCGGACGCGCCTGACCAGCGGTCCTGGGCCGTCGAGCAGGAATGCCAGGCCCAGGGCGGGCAGCAGGAGCCAGGCCTCGATCATCTTGGCCTGGAAGGCGAGCCCGACCCAGAACGCGGCCAGGATGAGCCGGGCCTGCGCGTACCTGGCGCCCTTGTCGCCGGCCGCGATGGCCGCGGAGACGGCGTCGGCGGCCAGCACGAGCAGCAGGATCATGAGCGAGTCGGCGATGTTTCCGCGGTTCAGCGCCACCGTCGCCGGGCTCGCGGCGACGATCAGCGCGGCGATGAGGCCGGCGGCGGGGCCCGCGAGCCGGGACACCGCGCGGTAGAGCACGAGGACGGTGAGGATCCCTTCCACCACCTGGGGAAGGATGATCGCCCAGGGGTGGAAGCCGAAGGCGTGCACCGATAGCGCCTGGATCCAGAACGCCCCCGGCAGCTTGTCCAGGGTCATCGTCCCGGCCGGGTCGAACGCGCCGAAGATGAAGTTATGCCAGCTGACGGACATGCTCCGGACGGCGGCCGCGTAGTAGTACTCGAGCGTGTCCTGGCTGCTGGCCCAGCCGTAGGACAGTCCGGCCAGGGCGGCGATCACGAGCAGCGCGGCGCGCCGCGGCCACGGCGCTGGCCAGTCTCGAGGCGGCTGCGCGAGTTCGGCCGGTTGCTGGGCGCGGGGTTCTCCGGCCGGCGACTCCCCGGCCTGCGATTCCCCGGCCTGGAGTGGCGGTTCTTCCGCGTCTACGGCATTGTCCGCGGGTGGTACCTGCTGGCCCTGCGAGTCACTGGACGAGGACGGCTCGGCGGACATGACAGTCCTTCCTCACGGCACGGACCCCCCGCTCTCAGGCTACTCAGCCCCGCTTCGCTGAGTCTTCTGAATTTACGCGGGCGGATGTGGCCGCCAGCCAGGCCTGGCTTTTTAAGCGGGGCTCACGGTGACGCCAGCGTCCTGCAAGGCGGCGATCGCTTCGGCGGTGGTGCCAGGGGCCACGCCCGCGGTGAGGCCGAGCAGGACGTTCGTGCGGAAGCCGGCCTTCGCCGCGTCGGCCGCCGTCGCCCGGACGCAGTAGTCGGTGGCGATGCCGGCGACGTCGACCTCGTCGACGTCATGCTGGCGAAGCCAGTCCGCGAGCGACGTGCCCTGGTCGTCGGCGCCCTCGAAGCCGCTGTAGGCCGCGGCGTGCTGGCCCTTGCGGAACACCGCCTCGATCGGCCCGGTGTCGAGGTTCGGGTGGAACTGCGCGCCCTCCGACCCGGCGACGCAGTGCGGGGGCCACGAGTGGACGTAGTCGGGTTCGGCGGCGAAGTGGCTGCCGGGATCGATGTGGTAGTCCTGGGTGGCGACGACGTGCGGGTAGCCGCGGCCGGACGACGCGAGCAGCGAACTGATACCGCGGGCCACCGCGGCGCCGCCGGCGACCGCGAGGGAGCCGCCTTCGCAGAAGTCGTTCTGCACGTCGACGATGATGAGCGCGCGCACGCCCTTACCGTACCGCGACCGTACCGCGCGAACGCGATCGTCACGGCGCCCGAAAATAGTTGCCTCGGACACGTTGTAATCGCTTGATGACTTTCTGTAATTGCGCTAGAACTTCACGTGGCTGGGGCAGCCACGGAGTCTCCGCGAAGGAGCGGTCATGCGCAGTGTCCTGTACGGCATGGGCGCCGTCACGCTGATCTCTGGCGTTCTCGTCGGTGGGACCGCCGTGCGCGGCGAGGCCACGCCCGTGCACCGGCAGGCGGACCACCGGTCGGTGCACCATCGGTCGGCGCACCACCGGTCGGCGGATCCTTTGCTCGTGGTCAGCCCGGGTCACTTGCACGACTGGCACGTGGTCACCAACAAGACGGCGACCCCGCCTTACAGCGCGGCGAGCGCTAACCCATCGTCAACCGCGTCGCACCTGTTCCGGGAGGGGCCGGGCCTGCCTCCGCTCGGGGAAGGCAGCCTTGAGCTGGCAGTCGGCAGTGCCGATAGCTCCCGCGTGGCGGCCGGCTCGCTCCAGCTGACCGGATCGCGGCTGGACAGCGTGGACCGGGTCACGTATGACACGTACCTAATCCACGCCGGCCTCCACGGCGCGTATCCGATCTCCTTCAAGATCGCGATCACGTCCGAGGCGCTCGGCCATTTCACCACGCTGGTCTTCGAGCCCGACCGTCAATCGGATCCCCCGCCGGTAACCGGCGAATGGCAGGCGTGGAACGCGGTGGGCGGTCACTGGTGGGCCACCGGCGTGACCGGCCAATGCTCGCAAGCGGATTTGTGCTCGTGGAGCCAGCTCGAGTCCCGGATAGGCGCGAGCAGCGTAATTCTCCTCGCTTACTTTGAGCTGGGCGCATCGGGTGACGCCCAGGTCGGCAGCGTCTGCGCACTGGACGCGGTGGTCATCAACGACACCACCTACGACCTGGAGGCCGAGCAGCCAGCGGCTCCCGGGACAGGCGAGGAGCAGCCAGGGGTTCCTCGCGAGGAGGGCGAGATCCTGCCTGGGCACCCGTCCGAGGTGCCCGTAACGGGTTGAGTACCGCGGAGTCAGTCGCCGACGTCGGCGGCGGTGCCTGCGGTGATCCTGAGCAGCTCGGTGAAGGACGTCGGGAACACGGTGTGCGGGTGGCCGGCCGCCGCCCACACGACGTCGTACCGCGCCAGCCAGGTGTCCACCAGCGTCGGGATCGGCGCGGGGTGGGCCACCGGGCCGACTCCGCCGATCGCCTGGCCGGTCCAGTCGCGGACCGAGCTCGCGTCCGCGCGTCCGACGGCGGAGGCGCCGACCAGGGTCGCCACCCGGCCGGTGTCCACCCGGTGCGCGCCGCTGGTCATCACCAGCAACGGGGCGCCGTCGGCGTCGAACACGAGGCTGTTGGCGATCGCGCCGACGTCGCAGCCGAGCTGTTTCGCGGCGGCCGCCGCGGTCGGCGCCGGTTCGGGCAGCGCCCGGACCTCACCGGTCACACCCAGCGACTTGAGCACGTCCGCGAACCTCGAGAAATCCACCGCCATGCCGGCCACGCTACCGACACTCGCCTGTCACAGGCGAACTCATTTGCCACCGACGTGGCCACCCCGGGGGTCAGGCCTCCCCGCCATCGGGGCCGAACACCGTCGGGATCGCCGGGTAGCCCCGCGACAGCTGGAGGGCGTAGGCGGGCAGTTCGGCGAGTACCGCCTGGTGACGGTCACGCGCCGCGGCCAGCGGCTCCCGCCCGACGACCTTGCCGTCCCTGATGAGCTCCTGGAGCAGCACCCGGTCCGCCGGAGCCGGATCCGGCGGCACCAGGCTGATGAACTCGGTCACGGCCTCACCGGACGCCGTGCGGTGCCGGACGGCCCACTTGCGGCCGCCGCGCCCCGGCTTGCCCACCGAGCGCTTCGCGACCGGCCGCAGGCTGCTCTCACCGCCCGGCACGGGCTGGCTGTCCGCCAGCGGCTCGTCGGAGCGCGCCACCAGCTTGTACACGAGCGCCGCGGTCGGCGCGCCGGACCCGGTGACCAGCGAGGTGCCCACCCCGTACCCGTTCACCGGCGCCACGGCCAGGCCCGCGATCGAGTACTCGTCCAGGTCCCCGGTCAGGATGATGCGCGTCCCGGTCGCGCCGAGCGAGTCGAGCAGGGAGCGCACGGACACCGCCAGCGCGGGCAGGTCGCCGCTGTCGATCCGCACCGCGCCGAGCGAGGTGCCGGCCACGTCCACGGCGGTGCGCACCGCCCGCGCGACGTCGTAGGTGTCCACGAGCAGCGTCGTCGACGGTCCGAGCGAGGAAAGCTGGGACATGAACGCGTGCCGCTCGCTGTCGTGCACGAGGGTGAACGCGTGCGCCGAGGTCCCGCTGGACGGCACGCCGTAGGTGTACCGGGCCTGCAGGTTAGACGATGAGGCGAACCCGGCGATGTAGGCGGCCCGCGCCGCCGCCACGGCGGCGCGCTCGTGCGTGCGCCGTGACCCCATCTCGATCAGCGGCCGCCCGCCGGGCCCGCCCGCCGCGCTCACCATCCGGGAGGCCGCCGACGCGACCGCGCAGTCGTGATTCAGGATCGATAGCAGCACGGTCTCGAGCAGGACCGCCTCGGCGAACGTGCCTTCCACGACGAGGATCGGGGAGCCAGGGAAGTACACGTCGCCTTCCGCATATCCCCAGACGTTTCCGCCGAAACGATACGATGACAGGTAACGGAGCGTGGTCTCGTCCACGATCCCGCCGTCTCGCAGGAAAGCCAGGTCCGCCGGGCCGAAACGGAACTGCTCGATGGCGTCGAGCAGCCGCCCGGTGCCGGCGACAACCCCGTACCTGCGGCCGTGCGGCAGGTGGCGGGCGAAGACCTCGAACACCGCCCTGCGGTGCGCCGCGCCGCTGTGCAGGGCGGCCTCGAGCATGGTGAGTTCGTAGTGGTCGGTCAGCAGCGCGGTCCCCGGCGCGCCGTCAGCAGAGGAACCGTCGGGTTCGCTATTCGCCGTGGTGGTCACAGGTGGAAGACTACGTACAAGGAGGTGCGTACGAGTGAGCGTGGCACCCGCTGAGGTAGAACGGCCGTCGTCAGCGGACGAAACGGTGCCGGATAAGCCGTGGGTCACGATCGTCTGGAACGATCCGGTGAACTTGATGTCGTACGTCACGTACGTCTTTGAGCATGTCTTCGGGTACCCGCGGCCGAAGGCCGAGAAGCTGATGCTCGACGTCCACCACAAGGGGAAGGCCGTGGTCGCTGTCGGCACCCGGGAGGCCATGGAGCACAATGTCGAGGTGCTGCACGGCTACGGCCTGTGGGCCACGGTCCGCCAGGACACGTAGCGGCACCGCGCCCGGGCGTGCGAGCCCGCGCGCTACCTAAAACCACGCAAATCACCCGAGACCCGAGAAGATGAAGATGTTCCGTTCCACTAAGGACGGCGGTGCCAGTGTCTGGTTGTCAGCCGGCGAGGCCACCCTGCTGCGCACGCTCGTGGTCCCGGTGCTCGACCTGCTCGGCGAGTCGGGTGCCCCGAGCGCCGCGGGCGGGCCGGACGCCCCGGGCGGTCCGGGCGGCTCAGCCGGGGCCGGCTCCGGGGACGAGCTCGACCGGCTGCTCGCCGAGGCGGTAGAGGCCGCCGAGGCCGCCGAGACGCGCGGCACGGACGCGGAACCGCCGCAGATACCGGACGACCCGGTGCTCGCCCGGCTGCTCCCCGACGCCTACCAGGACGACCCGGCGGCGGCCGGCGAGTTCCGCAAGTACACGGAGTCGTCGCTGCGGGAGGCGAAGAAGTACTTCGCGCACACCCTGCTGGAGACGCTCCCGCCGAGCGGCGGCCGGGTGAAGCTCACCGGTGACCAGGCCAGGGACTGGCTGCGGGCGCTGAACGACGTGCGGCTGATGTTCGGCGTGCGGCTCGAGGTGACCGAGGACTTCGAGGAGCAGCTCGCCGGGCTCGCCCCCGACGATCCGCGGGTGGCCGCGTTCGAGGTCTACGGCTGGCTCGGTGCCGTCCAGGAGTCGCTGGTCCGCGCGCTGGCCAGGTAAGGCCACCGGGTAACCTCACCGATCATGCTGACGATCTCGCGCGACCTGCAGGCGAAGATCATTGACCACGCCCGCAAGGATCACCCCGACGAGGCCTGCGGCGTCATCGCCGGCCCGGCGGGCAGTGACCGCCCGGTCCGGTTTATCCCGATGCAGAACGCCGAACGCTCCCCTACGTTCTACCGCTTCGACTCCCTCGAGCAGCTCAGGGTGTGGCGCGAGATGGACGACCGGGACGAGGAACCGGTGGTGATCTACCATTCCCACACGGCTACCGAGGCGTACCCGTCGCGCACGGACATCTCGTACGCCAGCGAGCCGCAGGCGCATTACGTCCTAGTATCTACACGGGATCAGCCGGAAACCGAGTTCCGGTCCTACCGGATCATCGACGGTGAGGTCACGGAGGAACCAGTCACCGTCACGGAATGATCCAACCCGGAACCGGGTTCCAACCAAGCGTTAGAAGTTCACTGAGGAGCGTTGTTCATGGCCATTGAGGTTCGAATTCCGACGATTCTGCGCAGCTACACCGGCGGCGCCAAGTCGGTGGAGGGGTCCGGGACCACCCTGGACGAGCTGCTGTCCAACCTGGACGCCGAGCACGGCGGCCTGCGCGACCGGCTGGTCGACGGCGAGAACCTCCGCCGGTTCGTCAACGTCTACCTGAACGACGAGGATGTCCGCTTCCTCGGCGGCCTGAAGACCCCCGTTTCCGACGGTGACACCGTCACTGTCCTGCCGGCTGTCGCTGGCGGGGCTCGATAAAACACTTTCTTCCGAACGGGCCCGTTTCGATGCGTTACGACTCACTGCTTGCCTCCCTGGGGAACACCCCGCTGGTGGGCCTGCCCAGGATGTCCCCGTCGGACGAGGTGCGGTTGTGGGCCAAGCTCGAGGACCGCAACCCGACCGGATCGGTGAAGGACCGCGCGGCGTTCTTCATGGTCGAGCAGGCGGAGAAGGACGGCCTGCTCCGGCCCGGCTCGACGATCCTTGAGCCGACCTCGGGGAACACCGGCATCTCGCTGGCGATGGTCGCGAAGCTCCGCGGCTACCAGCTGATCGTGGTGATGCCGGAGAACACCAGCGAGGAGCGCCGCCAGATCCTGCGGATGTACGGGGCGGAGATCTTCACCTCGCCCGCCGCGGGGGGATCGAACGAGGCGGTCCGGGTGGCGAAGCGGGTCGCCGCCGATCACCCGGACTGGGTCATGCTCTACCAGTACGGCAACGAGGCGAACGCCCGTGCGCACTATGAGACCACGGGTCCGGAGATCCTCGCCGACTTGCCGAGCGTCACGCACTTCGTGGCCGGCCTCGGCACGACGGGCACGCTGATGGGAACGGGCAGGTTCCTGCGGGAGCACGTCCCCGACGTCAAGATCGTCGCCGCCGAGCCGCGGTACGGCGAGCTGGTCTACGGCCTGCGGAACGTGGACGAGGGGTTCGTCCCCGAACTATACGACGAGTCGGTGCTGACCACGCGGTTCTCAGTGTCGTCAAACGACGCGCTGCAGCGGACCCGCGAACTGCTGAGCAAGGAAGGCATCTTCGCCGGGATCTCGGCGGGCTGCGCCCTGCACGCGGGGCTGGCGATGGCGGCGCAGTCGGTGAGGGCGAAGGAACGCGCCGACATCGTGGTGCTGGTCGCCGACGGCGGCTGGAAATACCTGTCTACCGGTGCCTATGGCGGCACGCTCGACGAGGCCGAGGAGCGCCTCGAAGGGCAGCTCTGGGCATAGCGTTGTGCATCTGCACAGTGCAGATGCAAAATCGTTTTATGCGCCTTACCGTGGTCGGCTGCGCGGGGAGTTTGCCCGGACCGGATAGCGCAGCATCCTGTTACCTGCTCGAGGCGGACGGCTTCCGGCTCGTCGTCGAGCTTGGCAACGGTGCCCTCGGCCCGCTGCAGAAGTACGCCGGACTCTTCGACGTCGACGCCGTCTGCCTGAGCCACCTGCACGCCGACCACTGCGTGGACCTGTACTCGTACTCGATCGCCAGGATGTGGTCACCGGCCGGACCGCAGCCGCCGATCCCGGTGTACGGGCCGGCCGGCACCCGCGAGCGGATCGCCATGATCCACGGCTCGGAGGGGGACGCCTACGGGTTGATGGAGCGGTTCACGTTCGAGACCCTCGCGCCCGGGGCGCTGTCGATCGGGCCATTCGACGTCTCCACCGTGCGGATGAACCACCCAGTGGAGACGTTCGGCTTCCGGTTCACCTACGGCGGGCGGACGATCGCCTACACGGGGGACACCGGGGAGACCTCCGCAGTGACTACGCTGGCCCGCGACTCGGACGTGTTCTTGTGCGAGGCCGCCTTCCTCGACCGCCCAGACCTGCCGCCAGACCTGCACTTGTCGGCGCGCCAGGCGGCCGGGTACGCCAGCCGGGCCGGGACCGGGTGCCTGCTGCTCACCCACCTGCAGCCATGGACCCAGCCGGACAAGGCGTTCAGCGAAGCGGCGGCCGCCTACGACGGCGATCTGGCGATCGCCCGCCCCGGCCAGGTAGTAAACCTCGCCGGCTGAATCGGCCTCATCGCCGCCCGGTAAGCTGGCCGGCATGTCTCGACCAGATGGACGGGCCGCGGATGCGCTGCGGCCGGTGCGGTTCACCAGGGGATGGCTCGACCACGCCGAGGGGTCGGTGCTCGTAGAGTTCGGCAAGACGCGGGTGCTGTGCGCCGCGAGCGTCAACGAAGAGGTCCCGCGCTGGCGGCGGGGGAGCGGGCTCGGCTGGGTGACCGCCGAGTACGCGATGCTGCCGCGAGCGACGAACACGCGCGGGGAACGAGAGTCCGTCAAGGGACGGCTCGGCGGCCGGACCCAGGAGATCTCCCGGCTCGTCGGCCGGTCGCTGCGAGCCTGTGTTGACTACAAGGCGCTCGGCGAGAACACGATCATCATCGACTGCGACGTGCTGCAAGCCGACGGCGGCACCAGGACCGCCGCCGTCACCGGCGGGTACCTGGCGCTGGCCGACGCGGTGGCCTGGCTCCAGGGCCGCGGCCGGTGCAAGGGATCGCCGCTGGTGACGTCGGTGTCCGCGGTGAGCGTCGGGATCGTGGACGGCGAGCCGCGGCTGGACCTGTGCTACGAGGAAGATTCCGCGGCCGAGACCGACATGAACGTGGTCTGCACCGGAACCGGGGACTTCGTGGAGATCCAGGGCACCGCGGAGCAGGAGCCGTTCGGCCGGGCGATGCTGACCCAGCTGCTCGATCTCGCCACGGCCGGGTGCGCGGAACTGACCCGCCTGCAGACCGAGGCGCTTGGTGGCTGACGCGGCCGCTTCGCGTCTCGTGCTGGCGACGCGCAACGCCCACAAGGTCGAGGAACTGTCGCGCATCCTCGCCGCCGCCGGCTTCGCCGGCACCCTGGTCGGGCTCGACGCCTTCCCTGGCGCGCCCGACGTCCCCGAGACCGGCCTCACGTTCGCCGACAACGCCCTGCTGAAGGGCCACGCGATCGCCGCGTACACCGGCCTGCCCGCGGTCGCGGACGACTCTGGCCTGTGCGTGGACGCGCTGCACGGCATGCCCGGCGTGTTCTCGGCCCGCTGGTCGGGCAAGCACGGCGACGACCGCGCCAACCTGGACCTGGTTCTCGGCCAGTTGTCCGACGTCTCCGCGCGCGGCGCCCAGTTCGTCTGCGTGGCCGCCCTGGTCGTCCCCGGCGAGCCGGGACCCCAGGAGTGGACGACGACCGGCGTGCTCGCGGGCGCGCTGGCCCGCGCTCCCCGGGGCAGCAACGGATTCGGCTACGACCCGATCTTCGTCCCCGGCGGCATGTCCGTCACCACCGCCGAGCTCGCCCCCGAGGAGAAGGACGCGATCAGCCACCGCGGCCGCGCCTTCCGCGCCCTAGCGGAGCTAATCCGGGCCCAGGTACGCTAACACCCTCCCCAGCAGCCCCACTAACCGTGTGCTTGCTCGCCCAGAGTCACGCGCGTTCTGGCCTCGTGGCCCACCGGGCCACTAGAGCTAGCCCCGTGGCCCACCGGGCCAATACGCCTTGGTCCCGCCCCACGTCCACTAGCCCCGTCGGCCTCGAGCCATTCCCTCCGGCCTCAATAGCCTCTTCCATCGCAGCAGCCCCCCAGTGCGTCCTCGGCCGCTCGCGATCATTTCCCTCTGGCCTCACCAGCCTCTCCCGCTGGCTTTGCGCTCCGTATGACCACTTTCGCGGGTGAGTGACCGGTCACATGTGGTCAAAACCGTTACAAAGTGAGACTAGGTATCGGTAGCTGGCCCGGTTTCCGCCGCGCGGGCCGGAAGCGGTAGCGTGGGCTGTCTGCCTGCGACCTGTGAGTAAGGAGAAGCCGGTGACCGGAGTGCGGCTTGAGGCCGGCGACGAGGCGCCGGACTTCACCCTGTCTGACGCTGACGGCAACCAGGTGACGTTGTCCGCGCTGCGCGGCCAGCAGGTGATCGTCTACTTCTACCCGGCCGCGCTGACCCCCGGCTGCACGAAGGAGGCCTGCGACTTCACGGCGAGCATGCCGGAGTTGACCAAGGCCGGGATGACCGTGCTCGGGATCTCTCCGGACGCCCCCGCCAAGCTGCAGAAGTTCCGCGACAAGGAGCACATCACCTTCCCCCTGCTGTCCGACCCGGACCGCGCGGTGCACGAGGCCTACGGCGCGTACGGCGAGAAGATGAACTATGGCAAGAAGACGATGGGCGTGATCCGGTCGACCTTCCTCGTTGGCGCGGACGGGAAGATCGAGAAGGCGTACTACGCTGTCAAGGCGACCGGCCACGTGGACCGGCTCCGCAAGGAACTCGGCGTCTGAGCCTGGTCAGGCAGGGCCACGCGGGCGTGGCGAAATGGCATACGCGGCAGGTTTAGGTCCTGTTGGTGGAAACACCGTGGGGGTTCAAATCCCCCCGCCCGCACGAATCCAGCCCGGACCTGTTCAGCCCTTCGTCTCGCGGGGGGCCGTGAACAGGCGGTCGAGGGTCGGCGCTTCGTCGGGTTCGGCGAGGACGAGCACGTCATCGCCGGCCTCCAGGGTCGTATCACCGGTGGCCGTGACCAGGTTGCCGTCTCTGAGGATCAGGCTGACCCAGACGTCTTCGCCGCAGGGCAACTCGCTGATCGCGCTGCCGTCGGCGGCCGAGCCCGCCGCTACGTGGTACCGGTGCAGTCCCTCCGGTTCCTCGCTGAACCGGACGCCAAGCGACCAGGGTTCCGGCTCCACGGTGCGCAACGGGATGCGCAGCCGGTGCGCCAGCGCCGGCACCAGGCCGCCCTGGAACGTCACAGAGAAGCCGACGATGACGAAGATGATCTGGTAGGCCCTGGCCGCGCCGGGGGTGCCCGAGTCGACGATCGTCATGCCGAGCAAGATGGGCACCGCGCCCTTGAGGCCGCTCCAGAGGAAGAACACCCGTTCCCTCCGGCTCAGCCGGACCGGCAGCGACACCAGCCCGACGAGCAGCGGGCGGATGACGAAGGCCAGCAGCGCC
>Ga0335073_10014645_pt1 | contig 10986 bp, 7 predicted proteins | sample Lox_Sample_22_FD_207093 | JGI IMG/M metagenome (GOLD analysis project Ga0335073, IMG submission 207093) | Soil microbial communities from Loxahatchee National Wildlife Refuge, Florida, United States - Lox_Sample_2.2 | ecosystem: Environmental > Terrestrial > Soil > Wetlands | place: USA: Florida... | reverse complement strand
CCGGCGGGCGCGGCGGTCAGGCACGCGTCGACGACGAGGGTGTCGGTCAAGCCCACGACGGCCCTCGTCGACACGAAGGTGAAGCTGTCGGCGAGCATCAAGTCGGCGGGCAAGACCCCGACCGGAACCGTCACGTTCTGGTCCGGAACCAGGAAGCTGTGCGTCGGGCACCTGTCCAAGGCGTCGACATCCTGCTCCGCCAAGTTCTTCACCGCCTCCACCAAGACGGTGAAGGGCGTGTACTCCGGCGACGCCAGGCACAGGGCGTCCTCGGGCACCGCCAAGGTGAAGATCATGCCCGATCCCACGACTCCGCCGCCGCCGGGGATGTTCAACACGACCACTACGGTCACCAAGCCGGCCGACATCGATACCGTGCAGGCTGGCAATCCGGAAACGCTGACCGCCACCGTGGCCTCGGTGGGCGGGGGCGGCGTGCCGACCGGGACCGTGGCATTCGCGCCCACCAACCTCGGCAACGGCCCGATGCCCGGCTACCTGGTGTGCAACGCCACGCTGGTGAACGGAACCGCGTCGTGCACGGTCGATCCGCCCGTGCAGACCTGGGGGTTCGTCCTGTACGAGGCGACCTATTCGGGCGACGCCACGCACACCGGGTCGGTGTCGACCGGCGAGCACAAGCTGATCACCCCGGACCCCACGAGCACGACCGTGGAGGGCCCGGCGACCGCCGCCGCGGGCAACGTGACGATCACCGCGGACGTCGTGCCGGACACGTATGGCGGCCCGGGCTACAACATCCTGGCCGGCGCCAGCGAGACCGGCGGCGACCTCGTGGCGTTCACGGTTGATGGCACCAGCGTGTGCAACGCTTCCGCGCTGCAGTGGAACGGCACGGTCAACTACGCCACCTGCGCGGCCAGCCTGGCTGCGGGGACCCACCAGGTGGTGGCCACGTACTCCGGAGACGAATACACCAACGGGTCAACGAGCAAGACGTTCACGATCACCGTAAGCTGATCCAGCAGCAAGCAGTCGCCGGGCCGCCCCTCGCCGGGGCGGCCCGGCGCTGCCGTCTGGGCGGTCTCGCGGCAAGGCCTCAAGATCACATAGCGGCGGACATTATCGACTGAAAACGTCCCCGCTGATCGATCAGACTGGCTGGCTTTCGGTTACGCGGAGGGTCAGGGATTCGAACCCTGGAGGACGCGTCAACGCCCTAGTAGTTTTCAAGACTACCGCCATCGGCCACTAGGCGAACCCTCCCGAACTGCGGTAACGCGCGGATCAGGGTACGGTGCCACCCTGGTCCGCGGCTGGTCCGCAGCCTGGCGATCAGGCTGCCGGGGCGGCCCGAACGTCGCTCCTACCCTCTCACACCACGCCGTCTGCTAGTTCCGGCCAGACGAGCGGGCTGATGCGGGCCGGGTGTCGGCACGGAGCCCGCACGCCCGGGATCCAGGCGGGTGAACCAGCGCCTCAGCGGGTGAGTAGGCTCGCGGTCGTAGGGAGGTTTCATGCTACGCCCGTTCGGCTGGCAGGCGGTCGTCACGGTCTGGCAGTTCGCGCCGATCGTCACCGCGGCCGTGGCCATCCTGGCCGGCCTCTACCTGTGGGGCGTGGTGCGGGTCGCGCGCCGGCACCCGGCCCGGCCGTGGCCGGCCTGGCGGACCGGGATGTTCTTCGCCGGGCTCGCGGTCATCGTGCTGGCCACGGAGAGCGGCATCGGATCCTACGACGACGTGCTGTTCTGGGACCACATGGTGCAGCACCTGATGCTGATCATGGTCGCCCCGCCGCTGCTCATCTTCGGCCAGCCGATCACGCTGCTGCTGCACGCGAGCCGGAACCCGCTGCACACCTGGGCCAAGCGGGTCGTGCGGTCCCGGGTGGCCAGCTTCCTCACCTGGCCGGTCTTCGGCGTCGTGGCCTACGCGTTCGCGGTGATGGCCGCGCACCTGACCGATCTCGCCAACCTGGTGGAGACCAACCAGACGCTGCACAACGCCGAGCACGTCGTCTTCCTCGTGGTCGGCTACCTGTTCTTCCTGCCGATCATCGGCACCGAGCCGATCCGCTGGCGGCTGAGTTACCCGGTCCGGTTCATCATCCTGGTCCTGGTCATGCCGGTGGACACGTTCACCGGCCTCGTGCTCGGCTACGGCACGGCGGGCACGCCCGGGGTCCCCGTGGGCCCGCGGCCGCCCTGGGCGCCCGACCCGGTGGCGGACCTGCACACGGGCGGGGCCGTGATGTGGGTCGCCGGCGACGCCCTCATGTTCGGGCTGATGATGCTGGTGTACTTGATGTGGAGCATGGACGAGCGGTCGGCGGCCAGCGGCCGAGGGTGGCTCGAAGCGGCCCGCAGGAACAGCCTGGCCAGCCTGGTCGCGGCTCGCCCGGCCCCCGTGGCTTCGGCCGGCGCCGGAGCGCCGGCAACCGCCGAAGCCGGCCCCGCCGCGAGCGCCGCGGGCGGCGACGGTGCCCACGCGGGCGCGGCGCCGGCGGACGTCAACTGGGACCGGCGCGGCGGGATCGACGACGACGAGCACCTCGCCGCCTACAACGCCTTTCTGGCCCGGCTGAATGAGGCCGAGACCGGCCGCAAGCAGTAGCCGCATATCTGAACCGGCTCGGTAAGGCATACGTTCCTGCTGGCAGCGACACGAGTTGGGCCTCTCGTGCCGCTGGCTGTGCCTGCCGATTGGCGGCGGCTGAGCTTTTGCTTTCTTGGGGAGCGTGGGGATGTCGGTAGTTCGCCGGGCAGTAGCATGCGCGCTTACGGCGGCCGTGGCCGTCGGCGCGGGGCTTGCGATGATGGCTCCCGCGTCGGCGGCGAATTCGCCGGCGCCGTTTATCGGGCAATTCAGCGGGATAACGACCATTGCCTCGACCGTTCCCGGAAACGGGGACGTCAACCCGTACGGGGTCGCCGTTGTCCTCGGGAGCCGCGGCAAGCTGCACCGCGGCGACATTCTGGTCAGCAATTTCAACAACCAGGCCAACCTGCAGGGCACCGGGACCACGATCGTGGAGGTCTCGCCCGCCGGCGGGCGGACCACATTCGCGCACATCACCAGGGCCAAGCTGACCGGGCGGTGCCCGGGCGGGGTCGGGCTGACCACCGCGCTGGCCATCCTGCCGGACGGCTGGGTGGTCGTCGGCAGCACGCCGTCGAAGAACGGGTCGGCCACCACGGCCAAGGCCGGCTGCCTGATCGTGCTCGACAGCCAGGGCACGGTCCGGGAGACCGTCTCCGGCCACGGCATCAACGGGCCGTGGGACATGACCGCGCTCAGTGCGGGCAGTTTCAGCGACCTGTTCGTCACCAACATCCTCAACGGGAACGTCGCCGGCACGACCGCCGTCGTCCATAAGGGCACGGTGCTCCGGTTGCGGGTCCGGGTGTTCCCGAACCGCCGGCCGAAGCTCCTCGGCGTGACCACGATCGGCTCCGGGTTCTTCGAGCAGGCCAACGCGGCCGCGTTCGTGATCGGCCCGACGGGCGTGGGCCTGGGCCGGGGCGGCACGCTCTACGTCGCTGACACCGGGGAGAACCGGATCACCGCGATCCCGCGCGCGGTCACGCGCATGACGAGCGCGGGCACCGGGGCCGTGGTGACCTCGGGCCGCTTCCTCAACGCCCCGCTGGGCCTGGCGATCGCGCCCAACGGCGACGTGCTCACCGTCAACGGCGGAAACGGCCGGATCGTGGAGGCCACCCGGGGCGGGGCACAGGTCGCTCACCGCTTCCTGGACACCTCGGGCAGCCCGCCCGGCTCCGGCGCGCTATTCGGCCTGGCCGTGGCCATGCACGCCAGCGGCGTCTGGTTCGTGGACGACGCCGCCAACACGCTGCGGCTGCTGCACTAAGCCAGCCCACCGGGCCGACGCGCCGAGCCTGCGCAACGGGCCGGCGCGGGGCCCGGCCGGCGGAAACGTCCGTCCGGGCCGCGCGGGGGACGAGTGGCCCCGTCTCCGGTGCGGTCCGGCGGGCTCGCCGCCGCGACACGCCGGCAGCGTTTTCTACGCGAATCTAAAGAACGCGCTAGAACGGCCAATAAGCTCCGATGAGTGGACCCGGTTCGCAACCCTTACGCTCCCGGAGCAGGCCAGCGCCCGCCCGAACTCGCCGGCCGTGACCGGGAGATCGGCCAGTTCGAGGTGGTGCTCGAGCGCGTGGCCCGCGGCCGTCCCGAACGAAGCATGGTGCTGACCGGGCTGCGCGGCGTGGGCAAGACCGTGCTGCTGAACGCGTTCCGCTCGATGGCGATGCAGCGGCTCTGGGGCACGGGGAAGATCGAGGCCCGGCCCGACCAGTCGATCCGCAGGCCGGTGGCCGCCGCGCTGCACATGGCCGTCCGCGAGCTCGCGCCCCGGCACCGGGCGCCGGACCGGATCGATCAGTTTCTCGGCGTGCTCAAGGCCTTCTCCATGCGTGACCCGAAGGCGCCGAAGGGGTCGTACTCGGCGCAGCTCGGCATCGACGTGCCCGCGTCACGAGGCCGCGCCGACTCCGGTGACCTGGAAATCGATCTCACCGAGCTGCTGGCCGACGCGGCGTCGGTCGCGGCCGATCTGTCCGTGGGCATCGCGCTGTTCGTGGACGAGATGCAGGACGTGCCCGCGCCCGATATCTCGGCGCTGTGCGCCGCGTGCCACGAGCTGTCCCAGACCGGCGGCCCGCTGATCGTCGTCGGGGCGGGCCTGCCGCACCTTCCGTCGGTGCTGTCGGCCAGCAAGAGCTACTCCGAACGGCTGTTCCGGTACGTGCCGATCGACCGCCTGGACCGGGACGCCGCCGACTACGCGCTGCTCGCCCCGGCCCGGCGCGAGGGCGCGGACTTCGAGGCCGCCGCCTTGGACGCGCTCTACGCGGCGGCCGACGGCTACCCGTACTTCGTTCAGGCGTACGGCAAGGTGACCTGGGACGTCGCCACGGCCAGCCCGGTCACCGCCGCCGACGTCAGCGTGGCGGGCCCGGTGGCGGCCGGCGAGCTGGCCATCGGTTTCTTCGGCAGCCGGTACGAGCGCGCCACCCCGGCCGAACGCGAGTACATGCGGGCCATGGCGCAACTCGGCGACGAGCCGGTGCCGACCGCGCAGGTGGCCGAGGAACTCGGCCGCAAGCCGTCCAGCGTCTCCCCGGCGCGGGACAGCCTGATCAAGAAGGGCCTGATCTACAGCTCGGAGCGGGGCCTGGTGGCCTTTACCGTGCCGCATTTCGGCCGCTTCCTTCGCGCCCAGCCCGCCTGACGCGCCCTTGTTCTGCCAATCTCTTGCCCCATCTACGAGTTCAGCAAGAGATGGCTAGAAAGCGGCAGATTTTCCCGGGCCCGCGGCCAGGTCCGCGCGGCCTGAGCGCCTGAGCGGCGACGGCCCGTTGCGGAATCCGATCATGATCGGGGATGCCGGGGAGTGACGTTTGGTCGCGAGCGTGGCACTATCCCACCAGGGATGTGGCGGGGCATCCCGGGCGGGCACACAGGGAGGTAGCCGGTGCAGAGCACGATGATGGACGTTCCGCTGACCGTGCAGGCATTGATGCGTTACGGCACGTCGGTCTATGCCGACCGGGAGGTGGTGACCTGCACCACGTTGGGCACGCGGCGGCAGAGTTACGGCGTGACCGGCGCCCGGGCCGCCCGGTTGGCCAACGCGCTGCGCAGCCTGGGCGTCGACGGTGACCAGCGGGTGGCCACGCTGATGTGGAACAACGCCGAGCACCTCGAGGCCTACCTGGCGGTCCCGTCCATGGGCGCGGTGCTGCACACGCTGAACCTGCGGCTCGACCCCCACGTGATCGGCTACATCGCCACGCATGCCGGCGACGACGTGGTCATCGTGGACGCCTCCCTGGTGCCGCTGCTGGCTGAGGTTCTGCCGCACGCGCCCACGATCCGGCACGTCCTGGTGACCAGAGAAGGAGACGCAACGGACAGCCGCGACATAGTCGAGCTCCTCGGCGGCGGCCGTCAGGTGCACTCTTACGAGGAGCTGCTCGCCAAGCAGCCGGACTCGTTCGACTGGCCCGCCCTCGACGAGCGCTCCGCGGCGGCCATGTGCTACACCAGCGGCACCACCGGGAACCCGAAGGGCGTCGTCTACAGCCACCGGTCCGCGTACCTGCACTCGATGGGCGCTTCCCTGGGCAACACGTTCGCTCTGTCGGAGCAGGACAAGGTCCTGCCGGTGGTGCCGATGTTCCACGCGAACGCCTGGGGGCTGCCGTACGCGGCGGTGATGGCCGGCGCCGACCTGATCATGCCGGACCGGTTCCTGCAGCCCGAGCCGCTGGTCCGGCTGATCGAGGCGGAGCGGCCCACGATCGCCGGCGCCGTGCCGACGATCTGGAACATGCTGCTGGCGCACGTCCGCGCGCACGGCGGTGACCTGTCGTCGCTGCGGCTGGTGCCGTGCGGCGGGTCCGCGGTGCCGCACGCGCTGCAGGAGGCGTATCAGAAGGAACTCGGGGTCCGGATCGTGCAGGCCTGGGGGATGACCGAGACCTCGCCGCTGGGCAGCGTCGCGCACCCGCCCGCGGGGACGCCCGAGGCCGAATCATGGCGCTACCGCGACACGGCGGGCCGGCTCATGTGCGCGGTGGAGGCCCGGCTGGTCGGCCCGGACGGCACGGTGCTGCCGCACGACGGCGAGGCCGTCGGCGAGATCGAGGCCCGCGGCCCGTGGGTGACCGGCAGCTACTACAAGGACGACGACCCGGCGAAGTTCGACGACGGCTGGCTGCGCACCGGCGACGTCGGGACCATCGACCGGCTCGGCTTCGTCACGCTCACCGACCGGGCCAAGGACGTGATCAAGTCCGGCGGCGAGTGGATCTCGTCGATGGAGCTCGAGAACGCGCTGATGGCCCACCCCGCGGTGGCCGAGGCGGCGGTGATCGGGATTCCGGACGAGAAGTGGGGCGAGCGGCCGCTGGCCACCGTCGTGGTCAAGCCGGACGCCTCGGTGACCGCCGCGGAGTTGCGGGACTTCCTGGCCGGGAAGGTGCCGCGCTGGCAGCTGCCCGAGCGCTGGTCGTTCATTGCCGAAGTGCCCAAGACCAGCGTCGGCAAGTTCGCGAAGACCAGGATCCGCGAGGCGTACGCCAGGGGCGACTACGAGGTGATCGAGGCCCGCTGAGCTGCCCGGCCCGGCACCCCGCTGCGCGTTCCCTCCAGGATTCGCAGCTAGAGCGGCTACTACTTTGCTGGTGCGGGGACGGTACCGATACCCTGGGTCGGACCCGCTGGGTCATTGGGAGGCTTCGCCTAGTCCGGTCTATGGCGCCGCACTGCTAATGCGGTTTGGGTTCGCGCCCATCCGGGGTTCAAATCCCCGAGCCTCCGCTCCTGAGCAGGCACTTCGCCGAACAGGCGAAGTGCCTGGGTCTTTTTCACTGATCATTAGCGCCTCCTGCTGGGCCAAATGCTGGGCCCGGCGGGCGCGCATGCTGGTGAGACGGCAGGGCCAATCCCACAGGCCCGGGTTGCGCTGCACGGCGAGCACGCCGCCCACGGTGACTGGCCGACCGGCGACCGGGCAGTGCGGGCAACGGAACCTGGTGTCCATCGACCAGCGTGGCACCGGCGGCCCGAACCGCTGACACGCCCAGATTTCCACGGCGGCAGCCGCGGGGAGCGGCGGCAAGCACATCACGGCTTGTCGCGGATCTCCCGTCGTTACGAACGGGACGTCAAGCGGCCTTGCGTTCCGGTTGTTCGCGCTCGTGTTCTTGTGCACGCGGCTGCTGCGGCTGCGGCATCGTTCCGGAAGCGCCGCGGTGTCGCGGTTCGCGGGCGGCGACGAACACGATTATGAGCCAGGCGGCCAGCGCCAGCACCGGGACAACCGCCATGATGGCGAGCTGGCCGACTGAAAGCGCCGAGTTCGGGTACGGGCCGACCGAAAGCACCAGGTACGGGTACATGCGAGCCTCCCTTCAGACCGCGGGCCAGCTTCTGCGCGCAGGCTGCGGGCAACCAGCCCCGCCGCGCACCGCGACGACGCCTCGACGTGCCGGGGCGCCTCGAGGAGGTTCCGGCCGATCCGGGCGATCTCCGGCGTCCATGTTCACCGTGGCCCCATAGCGACCGCCTCCTCGCCTGCCTGCCTGATTCCACTGCACGGGCAGCAGACGTCACGAGACAGTGGCGAACGGCCCCGACGCCGAGGGCAAAAGTCCCGGCCACCCCGGCGGGTGACAGGCAGGCGGCAAGGCCGCGCAGGTACGCATTGACTTCGCGGCGGGCTGTCAGCGGCCGGCCGGGCTAACGACCGTCACCGGGCGCGGAGCGCGGGGAACGCAGCAGCACGCCCCCGAAGAGTTGCCCGATCGCGGTGTCCAGGCGGCAGATCTCATCGACGGTTGTGCCATGCGGAGGCAGTGCCGCGGCTATCCGCGCCCGCAGCGGCACGGGGATGGGGACCGAGTGCAAGCCCAGCGGGACCAGGACCAGCGTGTGGCCCTCCAGCCGCATCGCGGCGGCGGCGGCGTCGATCGCATCGTAGGACGTCCCGCTGATCAGCCCGATCATGGTCATGTTCATTGATCCGCTCCGGTGTATTACGAAGGAACTTGCTCTAGACACGATGATGTGCAGTAGTGAAGCGGATGGCCGGATGGTCACGTTTCACCACGCCTCGGTTGCGCGGGTTCGCCAGCAGGAACAGGCCACCCGGTGACCCGCGAAAGGAATCTCGGCGCGCTGGCGGCGCAGGCAGTGCGGCCAGGCGACCTCGACCTCGGCGCGGAACAGCCGGGACGGCGAGATCTCGGCTGACCATGTTCGCGCCCTGTGCAGGATCGGGCGGCGGTCAACCATGTCGGCCGTGCGTAGGGCGGAGCGCCTGACCGAGGTGCTCGGCCCAGATCCCCCTGCGCGATCGCCGGCTGCGATGGAACACGGGGGAGTAGTCACCTTCCCTCAAGCGCCACGAGTACGGCCTCGCTCACTGCCCGGCCTCCGTCTCGGCGTTCCGCTCGGCCCTGGCCGTGCACGCCTGGCCGGGTAGCTTCCAGTGCATGCCCTGCCCGTCATGGTCGGCGTGGGCGCACAGGATCCGGCCGCGGGCCCGAATGCCGATGCCGGCAGGATCGCCTATCCCGCCGGGGTAGGTCTGGGGATCGGAAGCGCGCGCGATCGCCGTGGCGTACTCGGCATCGCTCATGCCGATCCGGCCTTCGGTCCAGGTGAGCAGGTTGTGCTGGCCTTCGGCCCACTCGCGGTAGTCCCGCCGGGCCTGGTCGGTGCTGGTGCCGCGGGCGGCGCCGATCTGCTCCCAGCTGGCTCCGGCTTTCACGGCGTGGTCCAGCATCGACGGGTGCCGGTAGTAGCGGGTCGGCACCTCGCCGATGGCCATGTGCTCCAGGTGCTCGGCCGCGCTCAGCGGCTCGCTGGCTGCCACCAGCTGGTGACCCGGGTTGGCCGGGTCGAACTCGCCGCGCTCGCGCAGGAGCGCCACCGTCCTCGCGCTCAGGTCCCGGTCGCTCAGCTCGGCGTACCGGTCGCGGGCCGCGGTCAGGCTGGTCTGGTAGACGGTCCCTGCGTTGTTGTAGGTGAGCGGCCGGTCATCTGCCAGGCCGGCTAGGTCCTGCGGGCCGCCGTGCGGCATGGTCATCTCGGGTCGTCCTTCCGGTAGAGCGGATGGGTCACCAAGGGCCGCCGGATGCGTTCGCGCGCATGCGGCGGCCCGGGCTGTAAGAGGCCCGTGCTGGTCCGCTGCTGGGCCAAGAGGGATTGCGACGGCCCGCGGCGGCTTGCGTTGCCTTGCCGGGCACAACCCCGCTGACCTGCGCGGATTGTGGCGGGCACCGTGGGCTTATAGGGCCTTTCGCGGCGGCGAAGGGACTGCTAATGCGGTTTGGGTTCGCGCCCATCCGGGATCAAATCCCCGAGCCTCCGCCATCCTGACCAGGGGCTTTGCGCTCACGGCGCGGAGCCCCTGACCCATATCAGTGATCGTTACCGCCTTCAGATGGCCCATGACATGGCCCATGAGATGGCCCATTGACATCGTCATTGACGGCCTCACCGGTCGCAGTGGCGGCGAGGATGCGGTCGATGGCGGACCGGTCGATGCCGGTGAGCAGGTGTATCCGGTGCTTGGTCAGGCCGGCCGCGACAGCTGCCCGCACGCGCGTGTCCCGGTCGCGAGTGACGAGAACCCACTCGCCGAGCATCTGCTCGGCCTCCTCTGATGCCATGCGGACTACCTGGGCCGGGCTGCCCGCGGCGCGGGATGAACGCCGCGATCGCCTCGGCCGCGGCTTTGGCCAGTTCCTCGACGGCTTCTCGTCTTCGGACCCATACCGGGGATTTGCAGCCCCGGCACACATCCGTGGTCCCAGGCCTGCTGCGGCTTCCGATGGCATCCGCGGCGCGGGACGTGCGCCGCAGACGAGGGGACTTAGGCCTCTCGCATCGTGTCCGCGCCCGGCTCATCGTGAGGGGAGAGGAAGGGGTGGCTGTTATGCGCGAGCTGACCATGAAAGGCTCGCAGGCCACGCCGCCGGACACGGCTGAGCGCTCGGGCGGGGATGTCATAACGGAGCGGCCGCCGCTTCCGTACCCGGCGGTGCTGAGCGCGGAGATCAGCTGCGTCACGGCTACCGCACGGCTGCTCCGGCAGCGGCGGATATACCTGTCGCCTTCCCCGGCTTGGTCTCGAAGCTGTGGCTGACCGCCGACGAGCGTGGCCGTTACCGGGGCCTGTATGAGTGGGATGGCCCGCGGCGCGCCGAGGTATACGCGCGTGCCTTGTGGCGGATGCTCGCGCTGGTCGCGGGACTGCACGGCGGCGAAGGGGCCGTGGTCGTCCCAGCCGGCGGCGGGCACGTACTCGAAGGCCCCGATGTCCCACTGCACCGGGGTCCGGGCGCCATCGAGTCCGATGATCCACAACGTGACTTCGGCGTTGGCGGTCCCCGCCACCGGATAGCGCACGGCCCGTGGTGGCTGCGCGGGCTCGGCCGGGTCCGAGATGTACCAGCGCTCGACCGCGGCGGTGTCTACTCGGGCCACC
>Ga0335073_10014644_pt1 | contig 10987 bp, 8 predicted proteins | sample Lox_Sample_22_FD_207093 | JGI IMG/M metagenome (GOLD analysis project Ga0335073, IMG submission 207093) | Soil microbial communities from Loxahatchee National Wildlife Refuge, Florida, United States - Lox_Sample_2.2 | ecosystem: Environmental > Terrestrial > Soil > Wetlands | place: USA: Florida... | reverse complement strand
GCGACCTGGCCCGCGCCCGCCTCGCCACCCTCGGCGACGGCCAGGATGACGCGGGCGCCGCACTCGCCAGCGCCATTGTCGGGCTGCGCCGGCAGTCCACTCCCTACCACCTCGCCGGCGGTCTGCTCGACCACGCCGTCTGGCTCACCGCCCGTGGTGACACGCAGGGCGCCGCGGCCGCGATCAGCGAGGCCACCGCCATTGCCACCAAGCTCGGCTGCCAGCCGCTGCTCAGCCGCGCCACCAGCCTGGCCTCCCCGGGGTACGCCCCTAGTCGGTTAGCCGTTCCGCCTAGGGCACGAGGACCAGCGCCTGCCCGTTGAGCCGCTCGAGGTGCACCACAGGACCCGCAAAGCTTCCTGTGCGGAAATCAAAGGCCACCACATCGTTCTCTCCCACGCAGTACAGGCGACCGTCCGGCCCGAACCTCAGCCCCCGCGGCCTGCGGAATCCCACGGCGCGGTCGGGTGCCAAGACGCGGATGAGCCGTCCGGTGAGCGGGTCGTATTCCCGTACGCTCGGCACGGCGTCGGGAGCGCCATAGGGCCATTCGCTGGCGACCACGAGGTTCCCGCCGGGAGCGAGCTTCAGATCCAGCGGGCTCAATTCGGGGTCGGTGACTAGGCGAGGCGTGAGCAGCGTCCCGCCGCGATCGAACACCACAATGGTGTTGTCGCCCTGCCCTGACGGCGCGGCGCCTGAGGAGAGGTAGATCCGGCCGTCGCGCCCGAAACCGAACCCGCGCGGGAACGGGACGGTACCCTCCGGCAGCAGGAATTCAACGTCCCGGTCAAGGACCGCAGGCATCATGCCTATCGTCCGCTGGCGGCGCAAGGTGAGGTAGTAGCGGCCATCAGGCCCGAATTCAGCGCCGCCTGGGTCCAGCCCGGGCATCGGCCCCGAGTCGCGCACGACGTGCCCGTGCAGATCGAGCGCCAGCACGCGGTCGTTGCTGCTGTTCACATAGATGAATGCGCCCGACGGGTCGACGGACAGACCCCGCGGATCGGCGACCCGCGGATCATTGCCGAACGGCCCTGTAAATTCACCGTCCGGGCCGAAGCCGAGGATCGCGCCGTAGCCGTTGCCGTTGGCTCCGCCAGCGCTGCTGACAAGGATGCGCATCACGACCGCCCTCCGTCTGTGGAACGCCCCGCGGCATGAACTCATCCTCCTGTGACGTCCGGCCGCCACATCCTCAAGGGTGGTGGTTCTCTTGTTCGTGATGGCTGCCGGTCGTCGCCTCTAGTTGCTGGGCGGTCACGCCCAGCTCAGCCCCACGGGATGGAACCGCGTATGGCCGCGCTGGGCTGGGCAGCGTTAGCATGGTCCGGGGCCGGGACGGTTGCCCGATGGGGGGCGGGCCGGACGATGGGGGAAGACCAGACCCAGCACGGGCGGCAGGTTCAGAGCGCACCGTTGACCTCCGGCCAGTTGCTGCAGCGCTACCGGATGCTCGCAGGCCTGACGCAGGAAGAGCTGGCCGAGCGGGCCGGGTACAGCGGCAACTACATCGGCAAGCTGGAGCAAGACCAGCGGGAGCTGCCTGCCGCTGCCGCCGACCGGCTGGCCGCCGTGCTGGGTCTCGCAGACCAGGACATGGCGGCACTGCGAGCCGCACGGGAACGCCGCCGGGGCCCGGGCGGTCGGCTGCTGGCCGGCCGGGACGCCGAGATGGCGCAAATCCGTCAGTTCCTCGCCGGGGGCGGGCCGCCGGTGCTGCTGCTGGTCGGCGAGCCAGGCATGGGCAAGACCCGCTTGCTGGAGGAGGCTGCCTCACGCGGCGCGGGTGGGGGGTGGGGCGTCGCCCGAGGCGGCTGCCTGCGACGGGCGCAGGATGCCTACGCCCCGCTATCCGGCGCGCTGGACGATGCGCTGCAGCGACTGCCGGCCGGTCAGCGCGCCGCGGCACTGCGGCAGGCAGGCCGGGCGGATCTGCTGCTGCCCGAGCTCGCCCCGGCCGGCGGCCCTGGCCTCGGCGAGGGCGAAGCACCCGCGACAGCCCTGGCTGAGCAGCAGCGGCGGCTGCTGGTCTCCTCGGCCGGGCGGTTGCTGGGCGCGGTGGCCGGCCCGGCAGGCACCCTGCTGGTCCTGGACGATCTGCACTGGGCGGGCCTGGATGCGGTCGACCTGCTGGCCGCACTAGTGGCCGCGGCCGGGTCGCCGCCGGTGCGGGTCATCGGCGCCTACCGTGACTCCGAGACACCCGCCCGGCTAGATGAATTTGTGGCCGACCTGGCCCGGGCATCGCTGGTGCGGGTCCTGCCGCTGGGGCCGCTCACCGATGACGACGCCGGACGGCTGCTCCTGCAGCTAGCCCCCGAGGGAGAGCAGATGCCGGTGGTCCTGCCGGCGATTGTGCGACGGGCCGGAGGCGTGCCGTTCTTCCTTGTCAGCTATGCCGAGCAGCTAAGCCACGGCAGCGAGGCCGGGGCACCGCTAGCGGTGCCGTGGACGGTGGCGCAGGTCATCGGCCAGCGAGTGGCCGCCCTGCCCGATCCGGCCAAAGAACTGCTATCAGTCGCCGCTGTCGCCGGCCGGGTGGTGCCGCACGCCCTGCTGGCTCAGGTCACCGGCACTGATGACGAGCAGGTGCTGCAGGCTGTGGAGACGGCGCTGGACGCCCGGCTACTGGCCGAGGACGGGCCGGACGGGTACCGGTTCACACATGACCTGATCCGGGAGACAGTCGAGAACGGCCTATCGGCCGCCCGCCGACGGCGGCTGCACCACCGCATCGGCCAGGCGCTGGAGCATCAGCCGGGCGCCTCGGCCGAATCGCTGGCGTTTCACTTCTCGCAAAGCGGCGAGGACCGCACGGCGGCCGAATACCTGGAGCTGGCCGGAGACCAGGCTCAGCAGCGGGTGGCCTACGCCGCCGCCGCGGAGCTCTACGCCGCTGCGGCCGCCCGGCTCGAGGTGGCCGGTCGGCCCGCCGAGGTGGTGCCGGTGATAGAGAAGCAGGGGATGGCCTGGCGCCGGGCCGGACGCTACGATGCCGCGATCACTGCGCTGGAGGACGCGCTGGCCGGGTACCGTGCGGCCGACGACGCCGAGGGCGTGGCCCGGGTGACCGGCCGGCTGGCCTACAGTCACTACCGACGCGGTACCCGCCACGATGGCCTCGGCGAGCTGGCTGTCATGGCCGAGGGTGACCCGTCCCTGCCGCCCGGCGCGGCCTCGCCCGGTGCCTTGACCTGGTGGGGAGGACTCCTGCTGCTGCTGTACGCGCAGGGCTCGTACAGCAAAATGGTGACCCTGGGCCGGTCGCTGGCCCGGGCCGGTCGCGCGGCCGGCGATAGCAAGATGCATACCATCGGCACGCGGGTCGAGGGCGGCGGGCTGATCTGCCTGGGCCGACTGGCGGAGGGCACGATGCTGATGGCTGCGGCCCTGCCTGCGGATTTGCCAGCCGGTGACGATGGGGCCGCCGAAGGCGCGGCCCTGCTCAGCGGCGCATACCTGCTTATGGGCGAGGTAGACCGCTGCGCCGCATTGAGCGAGCGGATGCTCGCCTCGGCCGAACGCGCCGGCGATCAGGACCTCCTCGCGATGCACGCCGCATTCCTCGCCGGGGTCTGCTACGTGCGCGGAAACTGGGACCGCGGCCGCGAGTTGATCGGCCGGGCCTGGGGGCGCCTCGCCGTCAGTTCTGCGCCCATGGGCTTGCGTGTTACCGGGGTGCTGGGGTCGGCTCTAATCATTGAGGGTGCTTGGCAGCAGGCCAGGGCGTACCTAGAAGGCTCGCTGCAGGCCGCCCGAACCCTAGGGTTTCTCCATGGCGAGCGGGTCGCACTGACCCACCTTGCCAGGCTGGATCTACTGGAGGGCCGTCCTCAGGACGCGATTTCCCGCCTGGACTCGGTAACCGAAGGTCGCTCGGCCCCGGCGGTCGACGAATTGAACTGGGACTGCCCCGTCGATCTCCTGTCTGTGCAGGCCGAGGCCTACCTGGAGTTGAGCGACCTGGATAAAGCCCGGACGTATGCCGGGCGCGCCGTTGACCATGCGCGCCGGATGGGAGCCTGGCTGCAGGGGATCTACGCGCTGGAAGTGGGCGGGAGGGTCCTGCTGCGCGACGGCGACCACGACCTGGCCGCGGCCGCCTACCAAGAGGGCCTGGACCGTGCCCGGGCCATGCCCTTCCCGTATGGGGAGGCCCGGCTGCTGCATGCCTACGGCCTGCTTGACCGCCAGCAACAGGACCACGCCGCCGCGCACGCGAAGTTCACCCAGGCGCTGGCCATCCTTGAACGCCTGGGGGCGGACAAAGACGCCGACAAGCTACGCCTGGCGATCGCGCACACTCCGAGAGTGCCGCAGCAAGGCCGCAGGCAGGCGCCGAGTCCCGGGCACTCCGTGCTTTAGCCCAGCCTCGACCTTGCCATACCAAGCGGCTGTGCCTCCGTGACGACGCGCGGCCCACGCGCCCTCCGGTAATCGTTGGCGGTGCCTCCTGTTTCCCGCTGAGCGTTTGTCCGGGTCGCTTGTCCGCTCTTGTCCGTGTACACCAGCAGCCGGTGTGAGCAGGCTGATGCCTGTCAGCACACCAGCGTCGGCCCGATGCCCTCGCCGGCCTACTGGAGGAGATTCCCATCGCTTTGTTCGTCGCTCTGCACCGTCATCCCCCCTACCGGTGTCCCGCGTCCTCGGGCAGCGGGCCGCTGCTGCTGTCCCGGGTCTCGGCAGCCACCGCGGCCCGTTACGGCGTCACCATCGAGGCCGAGGCACTCGTCGACGGGGAGCACCTGCTGCTGTTGGTGGTGCAGGCCGCCAGCCAGGAGGCGGTGGAGCGCTTCCTGGCGTTCTTGCCCGGCCCGGGTTACCTGCGGGTCCTCCCGGCCTACAGCGCCGAAGAAGCGATACAGCGCGGCGGATGCGCGCCGGCCTCCCAGCCAGCCTCCGGGGCGACCCCTTGACAGCACCACTAGCGGCCTCTGTCCCGGTAGTAACAGTCAGTAACAGGCCGTAACCAATAGCAACTTTCCGGAAGGATCCCAGATGACACGCATCTCGCGCCAGTACCAGGGCGAACCAGCCGAGCCCTACGCCGCTACGTCGCGGTCGGCCATCGCGCGTCTGGCCGCGGGCGGAGCGCGCCTTCACGAAACGTACGTGGTCACTAACAGCCAGTTCCTAGCCCGTTCGCAGGAGGCGAGCACGATGGGAATGATCTGCAAGCGGCCTCGCGCCGATGACGGTGCTCCCGTCGTGGTACGGGCCGGAACCGAACACTCACTGGTCCGCCGAGGACCTGTCAGGAACCAGGCGTGGCCGGGAGGCGAATCATGAACGGGGCGCTGGAACGGCTGGCCGGATTTGCCGCGCGGCGATGGTGGGTCTTCATCATCTCGTGGGTGATCATCCTCGGCGGGCTGCTCGCCGCCAAAAGCGCGTTCGGCGGCGAGTACGTCAACAACTACACGGTGTCCGGCAGTGACTCCGCGACCGGCCTGAATGTGCTGAACAGCACCTTCCCGCAGCAGGGCGGGTACGGCGGGCAAATCGTCTTCCACGCCGCCAAGGGCACGGTCACCGATCAGCAATCGGCCGTCAACCAGTCGGTCAGCAACGTCTCCAAGCTGCCGGACGTCATCAGAGCGGTCAGCCCGTTCGCTTCCTCCGGTACGGGAGCGGTGTCCAAGGACGGCACGATCGCATACGCCAGCGTCGGCTGGAACGTGAACCCGGACTCCCTGGACAGCTCCTATCTGGACAAGCTCAACAACGCGGTGGCACCGGCCACCAAGGCCGGCCTGCAGGTCGAATACGGCGCGGGAGCAGGAGAGATCGGTCAGAAGACCAGCGACACGAAATCCGAGGTCATTGGCCTGGCCTGCGCGCTGGTGCTGCTGCTGGCCATGTTTGGCTCACTGGTCGCGGCGGCTATCCCGCTAGTCTCCGCTATTTTCAGCGTAGTGTCCGGCCTCGCGCTCCTCGGGCTGCTCGCACGGCTGATCACGTTCCCGACCACCGCGCCGACCATCGCCACCCTGCTCGGGCTTGGCGTCGCCGTTGACTACGGGCTGTTCCTAGTGGCCAGGCACCGCGAGCAACTGGATGCCGGGATGGGCGTTGTGGCCTCGGTCCGGCGGGCCGCGGGAACCTCCGGGGCCGCGATCGTGGTCGCGGGCACCACTGTCTCCGTCTCCGTTCTGGGCCTGTACATCTCCGGCGTCGGCTTCGTCGGGTCGCTCGGCCTGGCCGCGGCGATCGTCGTGGTGGTCACGATGATCTCGGCGCTAACCCTGGTGCCCGGGTTCATGGGACTCGCAAGGGAAACCGTGCGCGGGCTGCCTTCCCGGGTCCGCGCCCGGAAGCAAAGGCTGTCTGCGCAAGAGCAGGCGGTGGCCACCGCCGCGGCTACGCAGAAGCATCATGAGCACAGCGCGTTCGCCCGGTGGGGGCGGATGGTATCCGGCAGGCCGTGGCCGTGGGCGGTGGCCAGCGTCGCGGCGCTTATCGTGCTGGCCATCCCGCTGTTCTCCATCACGCTGGGCCAGCCGGACAACGGGACGAACCCGACGTCGGACTCCAGCCGGCGGGCCTACGACCTGATCTCCCAGGGCTTCGGCGTGGGTGTGAACGGGCCGCTGAGTGTCGTGGTCAAGCTGCCGAACCAGTCCAGCTCCGCGAACAGCTCGCTGCTGAGCACCATGCAGTCGGACATCGCCAAGACCGCCGGCGTGGCATCCGTCACGCCCGCCTCAGTGAATTCGGCCGGCACCACCGCGGTGCTCAACGTCATCCCCACTACCCGGCCACAGGCGCAGCAGACCACCGACCTGGTGAACACGCTGCGCGACACCGTGCTCCCCAAGGAGCACGCGACCAGTTACGTCACTGGTACCACCGCGGGGTCCGTCGACTTCACCCGGCAGATCACCAGTCGGCTGGCGTGGCTGATCCTCGCCGTCGTCCTGATATCGTTCCTGCTGCTGACCATGGCGTTCCGGTCGGTGGTGATCGCGACCAAGGCCGCCATCTTGAACATCTTGTCCATTGGCGCCGCCTACGGCGTGATCGTCGCCATCTTCGAGTGGGGTTGGGGCAAGAGCCTGATCGGCCTGCAGTCCACGCTGCCCATCCCCGCCTATGTGCCGATGCTGGTGTTCTGCATCGTGTTCGGGCTGTCCATGGACTACGAGGTGTTCCTGCTGTCCCGGGTACACGAGGCCTGGCTCGACAGCCGCGACGCGCATCGCAGCGTGGCTATCGGGATCGGCGCGACAGCCCGGGTCATCACCACCGCCGCTGCCATCATGATCGTGGTGTTCACCAGCTTCGTCATCAACCCCGATCCGACCGTCAAGATGCTCGCCATCGGGATGGCGTTCGCGGTGCTCATCGACGCGTCGCTGGTCCGGATGTGCCTGGTGCCCTCGATCATGTCGCTGCTCGGGGCCCATGCCTGGTGGATGCCTCGCTGGATGGAACCGATCATCCCGCACATGCAGTTGGAAGGGACCCCGGCGACGGAGGCTGTCGCGGACGAGCCCGCGCTCACCAGCGCCTCGAGCCACTCGGCTGAACCATCTGCCGGGCAGTCCCGGCCCGGCCCAGGCCCGGACGACGCACGTCGGACCTGACCAGGCAAGTCGAATCGCGGCATCCGCGGACCCATGGCAACCACTCGGGCGTTGCCATGGGTCCCGCCGGCAGGCAGATGAGCGGGCCACATGCGGGGTGCTGTAATTTGCTGCTGCATGGGCAGGGAGGATCGTAATGCCACGGCAGATCATCACGACCGCGAACGCGCCGAGTTCGCCGCTTTACAGCCAGGGAGTCAAGGCCGGGCCGCACGTGCTTGTCTCGGGCATTGTCGGCATCGACCCGAGTACCGGCAGTCTTGCCGGAGACACGATCCGAGATCAGGTACGGCAGGCGATGACGAATTGCGACGCCATCCTCACTGCGGGCGGCGCCACCCTGGACGACGTGATCGAGGTGGGAATACTGCTCGCTAATCCCGATGATTTCGCCGGCATGAACGCGGAATACGCGCGGTGGTTCCCGTCCGAGCCACCCACCCGTTACGTCGCGAAGCTTGGCGTCGAACTGCCCGGACTGCTCGTCTCGATCCGGATGGCAGCATTTGTCAGCTGACAGCAAGGCGGCCGGCCGGGCACTGCCACCCTGGGCCCGCTGAGCCCTTGCTTGTCTTGCCAAGGCTCCGCATTCGTTCGGTACTCTGCCGCACATGCGACGAGGATGGGACGCTCACTCCTACGACCGGGTTTCTACGGTCAGTGATCCGCTTGTCGAAGAGGTCTTGGCGCGCCTGCAGTTGCGAGGCGACGAGACTGTTCTGGACGCCGGTTGTGGCACTGGGCGGGTCACGGCCCGGCTGCTGGAACGGCTGCCGGGAGGGCGGGTGGTCGGCGTCGACCTCGACCCGGAGATGGTCAGCCTTGCCCGGCAGCGGCTGCCAGCCGAAATCACGGTCATCGAATCGGGGCTGCTCGACCTGAGCTTGCCCGAGCCTGTCGATGTCATCTTCTCGACCGCGACGTTCCACTGGGTCCTCGACCAAGACGAACTGTTTGCCCGGCTGGCCAGGCTCTTGCGGCCAGGTGGCAGGCTAGTCGCGCAGTGCGGCGGCGCCGGGGCCCTGCAGCGGGTCATCCAAGCGGCGAACGCTGTCGCCGAGGAACCACGATGGCAGGATCACCTGGCCGCCTTCACTCCCAACTGGTACTTCGCGACGCCAGATGAAACTGAGCAGCGGCTGACGCGCAGCGGTTTCATCGAGACGCGATGCTGGCTGCAGTCCTTCGTGTTCACCCCGCCGGAGCCCGTCGCCTTTCTGGAGACGGTGACGCTCGGAAGCTGGGTGCAGTTGCTGCCGGACGAGCAACGGCGGCCGTTTGCGGAGCAGGTCGCCCAGCGGCTCGGAGAACCGCTGACGATCGAGAACGTAAGGCTCAACATCGATGCGCGGCGCGCCTAGCCGCGGGCAGGGCGCATTAGAAGGCGATCTTCAGCCCGTTCGGGCTGACGGCCACGACGGTCACCCAGGCCTGGCACGCCGCGTATCGGGACGATAGCGGCTGTGTCCAAGAGGGTAAAGATCTGCATAAGACAGCACCGCTGCTGCGCGAGACCGTTGCGGGGCATCCGGGGGGAACACATGAATGCGACCAGCGAGCCCACGCGGACAGTACACGCCAAGGACGAGTTCTTTTCTGCCGACATGTACATGTTCCATGTTAGGGGCTTCCCGCAGCAGTCCGCTGTGCGGACGAGCAAGGCGGAAGCGCCGGAAGGAGCGCGACTGGATGTGTGGCGTACCGACCCGGCCAGCGGCCGGCACATTTCCAGTCCGGGCGCCGAGGGCGTCGCGTTCGGCACGCAGAGCTTCTCCCTCGTCAACAGCGGCAACCGGACCTTGCAGGCGCCGAAGAGATCGTGGAAGGTAACCCTCGAGCATGGCGCCGGTCACCTCGCCGGGATGACGTGCGTCAATCTCAAGTCGATGTACAACGATCCCTCGCAGATGCGGGAGGCGCTGGCCTGGCATCTGTTCCGGCAAGCGGGCGTTCCCGCGGCACGGCACACCTATGCCAAGCTCGCGTTCGACACGACCTACTACGGCCTGTTCTCCGTTATCGAGCAGGTCGACAAGCGGTTCCTGGAGGATCACTTCGGCGGCAACCACCGTGGCAACCTGTACAAGGCGTACTGCGGTGACGTCGGGTGCGCGACGCTGGAACACCGTACCGGTCCCGACGGCGATGACAGCGGGCGGCAGTATTACAAGGCCGCCGACGACGACCGCACCTACCGGCTCAAGACCAACGAGGATGACCCCGGCGCCAGCAGCTACGATGACCTGGCGCAGTTCATCAGGACGGTCAGCGGCACGCGGATCGGGGGCGGGGACGAGCGCTTCGCCACCGACGCGTTCCGCGAGTCGGTCGACGGCATCATGAACGCCCGCGCCTTCCTCAGGTGGGCCGTGGTCAACGTGCTGCTCGGCAGCTGGGACAACTACTACGCGACTCCCTCCAACTACTACCTCTACAACTCCGGGCGCCTGGGCGCCGCGGACGACTTCATGGGCTCCCCCTACTTCACGTTCGTCCCCTGGGATTATGACAACTGCCTGGGTATCGACTACTTCGGCACGAAATGGCAGTACACCGACATCCTCGACTGGCCGGGCAATACCAGGCGCTACTGGCGAGAGCATGCGACCTCTCGCATACCGCTGGTGCAGAACCTGCTGCGCAACCGCGACTACCGTCAGTATTACCTGGATTATCTTGAATGCCTGCTCGATACCGAGTTCAACCCGGACGCGTTCGGCCGGCAGATCGCGGCCGACTCCGGCGACGGCCTGTGGGGCCGCGTGTGTCAGGCCGCTTACCTGGAATCGGCCACCCCCTACGGCCAGCCGTTCACCGGCCGCCAGTTCACCAACGACGAGGTCTACCTCAGCGGCTGCAAGCAGAACGAACTGAGGCACGGGCAGGAAAAAGCCGAAGGCATCATCCATTACGTCCGCATGCGGCACGACAGCGCACGCCAGCAGCTGGAGCAGCTGCGGAAGGAGACGCCGCGCGCCGTCGACCCGGCGAGCTTCCCGGCCACGATGGAACCGCTGCCGCCGGCGATGTGATCAGGCACCGCCGTGGATGCCACGCACACCGCGATGCGGCAGCTCGAGCTGGTGAGGGAAGCGAAGATTCTCGACATCCTCGAGGGCTCGCTCAACCCGAGGCTGGAAGCCAGTGGCGTGCTTGCCAAGGACGGGCTTTTCTACGTCATCTTCGACAACCTGCCGCACATCGCCCGCATCGGGCCCGCGCTAGCCCGGGCGGCCAGCGACACTCACATGATCGTGCAGGAGAAAGGCCTCCGCCGCGGCTTCGAGGACATCGCGCACGACCCGCGGTCTGGCCGCTTCTACGTGCTGATCGAATCGCTGCGCCGCGGCCGCGCGAAGTTCATGGCCGCGGTGCAGGAATACGACGCCGACTTCCGC
>Ga0335073_10014643_pt1 | contig 10987 bp, 6 predicted proteins | sample Lox_Sample_22_FD_207093 | JGI IMG/M metagenome (GOLD analysis project Ga0335073, IMG submission 207093) | Soil microbial communities from Loxahatchee National Wildlife Refuge, Florida, United States - Lox_Sample_2.2 | ecosystem: Environmental > Terrestrial > Soil > Wetlands | place: USA: Florida... | reverse complement strand
ACCGTTGCTGCTGAGTTCCCCCGGGCCGACGTTTTCCAGAGCGTTCTGGTACCGCGACGGCTGATCGGAATACACCAGACGCCATCCGCTGGCATCGATGCCGGAGAGGAGCGGCACCTGCTGGCCCACACCTTCCAGCCAGTTGTGCAGGAAGTTCGCCCAGTCGTACGGCTGCACCCTATTGAGGGCGTCGACGATGTCGTTAAAGGTGTAGGTATGGGTGATGAAGCTGCCGTTGTCGACGCCGAAAAACTGCCGCGCAAAATCGTCAATCGAACACCGGTCGTTGCTCAATGTCCGAAGTTTCATGTCGACAGCGAGCCACAGCAGCTGGCCTTCACGATAGAAGTCGGTCTGCCGAGCCCAGTTCGACCAGGCACTTGGCGAGCCATAGAGCAACTGCGCGGCGATGGTGGTGTCGATCAGAGGCCGCCAATCGCGACCCGTCTGGTGCGCCATCGCTGCGGCACGGTAGGCAACCACCTGGCGCCACGTATCCGGCGACCACAGCCCGCTTCGCGCCGTCAGCATGTCGCCGAGGTAGACCGTGAGACCCTCGTAGACCCACACCATCTGGGTATGTTCGGGACTCTCAAAGTTGGGTTGCCAGAGTTCAGCCGGACGCATGAACTTGCCATTCCAGGAATGTGTGTATTCATGGGGCAGGAGAGAGGCATCAAGCATGAAATGGTCCGCGTCGGCAAACATTTTCGCGCCGCTCCGGGCTCGGTCATCACTCGACTGGTGGTGCTCCAGGCCACCCCGCGAGACATAGTCGCTCAACGTTAGAAGAAAGTGATAAGCGTCGTAGTGATGAGAGTGAAACAGCGCCTGCGCCTGCTCGACGAGACGGCGGTAAGCGTCCGCCTGCGCATCAGAAATATCCAGCGATGCCGCGCTGTCACCCACCAGATCCAGATAACGATGCACCGACGAGCCGGGTGGAGTGAGATCCAGCTCCCGGAAATATCTCCCGGCAATTACCGGTGAATCGACCAGGGTATTAAACGGGACCGGATCGAACGTGATGCGTCCGCCGCTGCTTCCTCTTGTCGTCAGCGCGCTTGCGTACTTCCAGCCGTCGGGAATCACCAGTGTCGGCCGAAATATCTGAACTTTGGTGGGATAACCGGCCTCGTACAGCGCCACATCATTCCACTCCAGGCCCATGAGATTTGGCGTGACCCGGTCATTGGCCGGGAACTGGAAGCGTATGTCGATCAGGGCGACGCCCTCCGGTATCGTCAAATGAAACGTGAACATATCCACTGCGTCACGCAGCCATCCAATGCGCCGGTCGCCGGCCGTGATTTCAAGGCCCATGAGTCTGTCGACCGGGCCGTCCGGCGCGTGATCGCCGGGAATATATTTCGGGTAGTACAGCGTGAGGGGCCCGGGCCTGACGGGAACCAATTCGTCCACATAGAGAATCTGCTGGTTCGGATCAGGCAGGCGCACCGTCAGCGCGATGGGGCCGGCTGGGGCGCTCCCATCGGTTTGGGTGATGCCTTGCGCGACCGTAAGCAGAGTGACAACTCCCAGTACCAATGACAATCGACTCATGCGCAGTGTCCTGAAGAAAAGTCTGTCGACGACATCAGGCCGCTGCCGGTCCGATGTTTTGTAATCGTGAGACTGTTAGTTTAGCGCGGCGCATGAGCCAGGCGACGCTGCGAGCCGGCGCGCCAAATCCGGTCCGTACCGCGAAGGCCCCGGTTTGACTCTCTGGACTCTCTGAATCCGGCGAACGCCAGCGAGTTCTCCGGGCCACAGGAACATCCACGGGCCTTCCGTTCAGGCGGCAGCATCAGCCGACCCTTCCCGGCACGAGGTAGGCATGGGCGCCAGCGAGCGCGTATTCTCTGAGCGGAGGGTCTTACGTTTGCGGTATCTTTCCGGTCTCCCGGTCGCGGCGCTGGTCATGGCCGCGCTGGCTGTGGGGCAGGCGGTCGGGACCGGCGCACAGCAACCGATGGCCGGCGGAGAAAGCACCGGGGGCGTTCACGCGGCCGTGCACGATGCGCAAAATCGCCCGATTACGGCGGGTGGCTTCGTGAAGACGGGGCCGGTCATTTTTGAAGATGTTACCCATCAGGCGGGCCTGGACACGTGGACTCACCAGATGGGCACACCCGACAAACGGTTCATCCTTGACACAAACGGTTCCGGGGTCGGCCTGCTGGACTATGACAACGATGGCTGGCTCGACATTTATCTCGTGAACGGGTCAACTTACGGCGCGATGACCGGGAAGACGACTCCGCCGCATGCCGCGCTCTTTCACAATAATCACGACGGCACGTTTACGAATGTTGCCGAACAGGCCGGCGTAACCAATGATCGCTGGGGTTTCGGCGTCGCTGTCGGCGACTATAACAATGATGGATGGCCGGATATATATGTCACTAACTTCGGCAGGAACCGGCTGTATCGAAACAATCATGACGGTACCTTCACCGATGTTGCGGAGAGGGCGGGAGTCCAGCTGGGGAACTGGTCGACCGGCGCCACATTCGGCGATTATGATGGCGACGGGTTTCTCGATCTCTTCGTACCCGGTTATGTTCACTACGACCTGGACCACCCGCCCATTCCTGGTACTCCGGCTGTTGCCTTTGCATCCTGTCGCTTTCGCGGCGTGGACGTCATGTGCGGCCCGCGAGGGCTGCGCGGCGAACCGGATCACCTGTTCCACAACAACGGCGATGGGACCTTCACCGACGTCAGTGTCAAGGCGGGCGTCAGCGACCCGAACCGCTACTACGGGTTGTCCTCTGTCTTTGCCGACCTGAACAACGATGGGAAGGTCGATCTCGCCGTCGCCGATGATTCGACCCCAAACTACCTTTACATCAACAAGGGGAACGGTACGTTTGAGGACGATAGTTACGTTTCGGGCTTTGCGGTCAATGGCGATGGCCGGGAAATCGCCGGGATGGGGCTGGCGGCCGGGGACTATCGCAACAACGGTCTGCTCGACCTTCTGGTGACGGATTTTTCCGACGACTATAACGTGCTGTATCGCAACGATGGGGGAGCCAACTTCACTGACGTCAGTTATCAGGCCGGTGTTGCGCAGGACAGCATACCTTTTCTCGGCTGGGGTGCCGGGTTTATCGATTTCGACAACGACGGCTGGAAAGACCTCATGATGATCAACGGTCATGTCTATCCTCAGGTGGACCAGCATGACTGGGGAACCAGTTTTGCGCAGCGCCCGCTGCTATACAGGAATCTGCAGGGGAAGCGGTTCCAGCTGGTTCCGGCGGTGGAGGGAACCGGTCTGGCGGAGACATTTGCCGGGCGCGGCGCGGCTTTTGGCGACCTCTTCAATGATGGCAGGATCGATGTCGTCATCAACGTTCTGGACGGCCATCCGGTCCTGTTGCGCAATGTGAGCCGCAACCACAACCACTGGGTGGAGCTAAAGCTGATCGGCGGCCTGAAGAGTCCGCGAGATGCCGTTGGTGCGACCGTGTATCTTACTGCGGGTGGTATGCGCCAGCGGGGAGACGTGCTCAGCGGTGGCAGCTATATGTCGTCCAATGATCCTCGCGTGCACTTTGGCCTGGGCAAGTCCACCCATGTGGACTTGGTGGAGATTCATTGGCCGAGTGGCTCTGTGGAGAAGCTCAGGCTTCCGTCAGTGGATCGAATCTTTACCATCCGGGAGGGGAAAGGCATCGTAAGCGAGCTCTGCACTGCCTGCCGTGGTACTGTGGCCGCTCGTTCCTGAGTTAGAGAGGTTCGAGGGTTGTGGGGCTCATGTCGATTTTGTCTGCCGTCGCCGGGCCAGATTTCTGGCGCTACTTACCCTGCAGCAATGCGCAAAAAAGGCTGGGATTCCGCGCAAGGGAGGCTGAGTAGCGCGCAGCCTCCTTCCACTGAAAGAGCATCTGGTCTTTCGGGCGGAGGTCGAAGACCGGTTGCGATGCTGCGGGAGCATCGGAGAAGCGTCCTGCATCCCAGTCGAGAGTAAGGGAGTTTGCGAGAGCCTGATCACGGGCCGCGATCGCCTGAATCAACGACGTGGCTCTCGCCCGATCCAGTGGCTGCTGCACAGCCTGCTCGACCACGACACTCTCGCGCCAGAACAATCTCTCCAGATACCGAACGCAGAGAGAAAAAGCCTGGAAATCGGCGAGATTGGCGAGCACGGATGGTTCCAGCAGGATCAGCAGGCTGGATAAGCGCGCGAAGGGATTTGGACCGGGAGTGCCGGCCCGGAACGCCGCGGTCAGCTGCTCATCGGTGCTCCAGGGAATCGGCAGCGCGAGCCCCTCCCAGGAGGCGGTAGCGTCTCCTGGCCAATAGGGAGCGGCGCTATATAGGCTTTCGAAAACCTCCCTCCATTGTTCGTTCCAGGTCGTTTGGTAATGCTTCTCGACGAACCGTCGGAAGCCCGAGGTTTGCGCGGCGGCGGTTCCCTGGTTGAGCGAGACGGCGGCATAAGCAAAGCTGTCCCAGATGGAATTCTGGATGTACCGGCTGGGAATCCAGTTGGTGACCACCACGCCGAGGGAACCCGGTTCACTGGGCGCCAGATAGGCATTGGCATAGGCGTCGACATTGCGCAGTTGCTCGGTCCCGACCCGGGCGCCCCACCGGTAGCAGGAGAGCGCGGGGGCGCCAATGGCCCGGGAACCGCGCGCGGCGACCTTCTTCAGCGTGTCATGGAGCGGAACAGCGTCGTTTTCGCCATAGTTCCAGTCCATGATGATGATGGCCTGGTCCAGAAGATCAAGGATCAGCGGTTCTTTGTGCAGAACATAGTCACCCCAGACAATCAGCTCCTTGTGCAGACCGGTCGCGACGCGGTTGAGCGCGTTCAGGTAATCCGCCCAGATCTGTGCGCGGCTTCGAGTTTCCAGTGCCTTGCGAGAACGTGCAGACCCCCCCCAGTTCACCTCATCGCAGCCACCGTGCAGATAAGGTGAGGGGAAGATCGAAGCGACTTCGCCATAGAGTTTGGCCATCAACTCGAGCGTGGCGGGGTCGACGGGGCTGACGCCGGAGAACTCCGAGGAGCCCCCTGGATCGCGGTCCAGCAGATGAGCAAAGGCCGGGGCGCGCGTGATGTAACCCGTATGCCCAAAGGACTCAATCTCCGGAAGCAGATCGACGCCATGCTGCCGGCCGTATTCGGCAAGATCGTGCAGCTGCTCCGGGGTAAAGGCATTTTTGTGGATGACAAGCCCGGAGACAGAGGCAAATCGGAGAGCGCTCCCCTGGTCATCGGCGAGGCGAAAATGAAGAGTATTGAAGCCCCATTCCGTGCAGAAGTCGACCACGCGGCGGTAATAGTCAAGTCTCTCCGGTACGCGCCCAGCGTCGACCATCAGACCGCGGATCGCTCGCGGTGCGCCCGCTGTTGCCTGAGCCGATGTCAGTAAGGGAGAGGCTTCGCCGGCCAGGGAAGCCACACGATCAGGTTGCCACCCCTCTGCTCTGGCCAACGAAGAGGGAACCGTCACGACACTGGCGATGGTCGCTCCTGCGTTTCGGAGAAAGTCTCGGCGACTTCGATGATGGGGGTTCAGGGTCGGGCCTCCTCACACAATTCTTACGGCGGTTGCGCGCACGCCAGCGCATCCGGATATCCAGCCTATGCCATCTTCGTCGTCGAGTGCGACATGACGCCCAAAGAGGGAATTTTCGAAGCGGTGCGCGCTCACCCTGGAACCCCTGCAGTAAAAGGTTGATGATGGTGGAAGCGTTATGAATCCGCAGTCGATCCACGGGCGTAATCCGCTCACCGGAGAAGGCATTGAGGTCCTCGTCGCGGACGGTGTCATCCAGTCCATTGCTCGCGGGTTCTCGGGAGACGACGTCTGGGTGTCGCCCGGGTTCATCGACCTGCAGGTGAATGGCTTTGCGGGCTGTGATCTGAATGCGGAAACAGTAACGCCGGAACTTGTCAGCGATCTGATGTACAGGATGTTTGCTGTCGGGGTGACTACATTCATCCCGACCCTCATCACCGCCTCTGAGGATCGCATTGCCGGAGCCCTGCGGGCGATTCGCGCGGCCCGGGACCGTTCATCCCTGATGCGGCACGTGATTCCCTTTGTCCATATTGAAGGTCCGCACCTGTCGCCGGCGGATGGCCCGCGGGGCGCGCATCCCCGTAGCCAGGTTCGGCCTCCGGATATTGCCGAATACGAGCGCTGGCAAACGGTCAGTGGCGGCCTGGTGGGAATCGTCACTCTTTCGCCCCATTGGGATTCCGCGCTGCCCTACATCGCGCATCTGGCAGACAGGGGCTGTGTGGTGGCGATCGGCCACACGGATGCGGAGCCATCCCGGATCCATGCAGCTGCGGAGGCCGGGGCGGTTCTGTCAACCCATTTGGGAAATGGGGTGGCCGGCGATTTGCCCCGGCATCCCAATCTCGTGTGGGCACAGCTCGCGGATGATCGTCTGTGTGCTTCATTTATTGCGGACGGTCATCACCTTCCCGTGGATACTCTCAAGGCAATGCTGCGCGCCAAGGGAACAGGGCGCAGCATTCTGGTTTCCGATGTCGTTGCCCTTGCAGGAATGGCTCCCGGACGACACGAGTCATATGTGGGAGGAATTGTGGAGGTGTCCGCTGATGGGCGTATCAGTATCCCGGGCACGCGCAGCCTGGCAGGTGCGGCCCTGCCTCTGAAAACCGGGGTGGCCAACGTTGCACGGATACCGGGATTTTCGCTGCGAGAGGCGATTCTGATGGCCACGGAGAATCCCGGCCGTTTTGTCGGCGGCCGCGGAGTTCTGCGAACGGGGGCGGATGCCGACTTGATTCAATTCCGGTGGGATCGATCGGGCGGTGACCTCGAGATTGTCAATCTGCTGGTGAGGGGTGTGCCTCCCCCGGCTGTCGACACAGCTTAGACAGTGCTCTTATCGAATCTGAAGATCATGTTGCTGTCCGACCCCGATAAAGGATCAATCGACCATGGAATGGAAAAATGCAGAGCTGGGGCCCATGAGGGTGCGAGTATATCCCACCGCAAAAGCTGCGGGGCAGGCCGCAGCGGAATCCGTTGCAGCGGCGATCCGGGAATTGGCTGCGGAACGGAATACGCTCGGCGTCATTTTTGCCACTGGAGCTTCGCAGATGGAGACTTTGCTGGCCCTCACCTCCATCCCCGATCTGCCATGGGGGAAGGTTCACGGCTTTCACATGGATGAGTACATCGGTATCGATGGAAATCATCCCGCCTCCTTCCGCCGCTATCTGCGAGAGAAGCTGACGAGTCGCGTCGAGATGGCTGCGTTTCATGAAATGGATGGGAGCGCTTCTGATCTCGAGAAAATCCGACGCGAATATATGGAGAAGCTCCGCGCGGCCGACCCGCAAATCTGTCTGCTGGGCATCGGGGAAAATGGCCACCTCGCGTTCAATGATCCCCATGAAGCCGATTTCGACGACCCGGAGCCGATAAAAATCGTCACGCTCGATCGGGAGTGCCGCGCGCAGCAGCTTGCGGAAGGTTGGTTCCGGGACCTGGATGAAGTTCCCCGGCAGGCTCTGACGCTGACGATTCCGACACTGCTCAAAGTCCCCATGCTGGTGGCGTCGGTGCCTGGGAAGCGTAAAGCCGCGATCGTGCGGCGCGCTCTTCGTGACCCGATCTCCGCGAACTGCCCGGCGACGATCCTTCGTACGCATCCGAATACGGCGATTTATCTTGACGATGAGTCCGCATCGGAACTGGACCATTCTGCTCCATGACCGGAGTCGTCAGGTTCGGCCCTAAGCGCATCGCCTCCCCGGAGAGCTCGCCCCTCCACGGTCTCCTTCAGCAATTCGCCACAACTTGCCGACACACTTTAGTCGTTCCCCGGTTCCAATTTGCAGGAGTTTATCTGTTTTCGGTCTTCCCATTCGTCGAGGAAATCGTCTTCGCTGGATCCGTTGGTGTCGTAACCATCTGTTCGACCATATCCAGCCGCTGCTTCCACGGGTCCGCCTCGGCAGAGGGTCCATTCTGGGTGAAGTTCATCAGTTCATCTTGTGTGGCGCTGTATTTCGGCCAGTCCGGCAATTCAGATCCGTTCGGGTTGCCGGTCTTCACGAAGTTAACCCAGTAGGCGTGCATCTGCTGCGCCTCCTTTTCGTCCGCGTCGGTGAGCGCGTTGCCGTATTTCTCTCGCACGGTATCGAAAACGAAGGGGATCTCGGTGGCATGGAAGGCGCCGGGCACTTTGCCTCGGAGCGAGTCCGCGACATAGGAAAATCGGTATTCATAGGAGGGCACCCCCGCCTCGGCGAGGGTGCTGGCCACGAAACGCGCAGGCTCGATCATCATCGTGTCCGCGCCGATTTTCCAGCCCACCATCATCACGTTGCCGGAATTTTGTGGGTCATAGAGCGACTGTGCCTCTGCTGCATTGGACCCAAAAGCTGCCCAGGTCTCCGCCATCGTGCGCCAGCGGGGAAAACCGATATCCGCGCTGTTGGCGCCGATGATCAGAGGGACCTTGTCGTAGTCGCCGCTGAGCAAAGCCTGTTGGGGAGTCTGCGTGACGATCATGCCGTCGAGAATGGGCCCACCGTAGATCGCGGACTGCTTTCCCATACTGGCCATATTGAGACCGTCGACGATTTTTTCCGCCGGCAGTGCCCGCAGTGCCGCCAGAGCCTCGGGCCCCGTGCCATCGATCCCCATGGCGCGGGCAAACGCTGCGCCCACCGACTCGGCCGACGGCATTCCCGCAGGTGAGGTCTTGTCGAGATAACGAACCCCCAGCAACGAATCGCGGCCCCCGCCCGACTCCACGATGGCCTTCTCGAAAAGCCCTTTTGCCATAGGAGAGGTCAGGAGGGTGAGGACCGAACCGCCGCCCGCCGACTCTCCAAAGATTGTCACGTCGGCAGGGTTGCCGCCAAAGGCCGCGATGTTGCGCCGCACCCACTGGAGAGCCGCGATCTGGTCCATATAGGCGTAGTTGTTGAGCGGCTGGCCTTTCTGTTCCTGCGACAAAGCGGGAAAGGCGAAGAACCCAAAACGTCCGACGCGATAATTAAAGCTGACAAAGACCACGCCGTCCTTTGCGAAAGTGCTTCCGTCGTAGACCGTCGGAGAACTCCCGCCATTGACGAACCCGCCGCCATAGATCCATACCACCACGGGGAGCTTTGCATCGTGTCTCCGCGCCGGAGTCCAGACGTTGGCGTAAAGGCAATCCTCGCTGCTGGTCGTGCCCAGCGGTGCCGCGTCTGACGGAAATGGCAGTTGCATACAATCGGGCGCGTATTGTGTCGCCTGGCGCACGCCCTTCCATTTCGCAACCGGCTGCGGAGCGCGCCAGCGATTCTGTCTCACTGGCGGGGCGGCGAACGGAACCCCTCTGAATACGGCGACGCCATTTTCGGTGGAGCCTTGGAGAACGCCGGTATCGATTTTGACCTTTGTCAAGCCGGACTGTGCACCGAAGCCGGCGAGCGGGACAAGGAATAAAACTGCGAGGACCGTGGATCGGAAGAGTTTCATGGCAAGACCTCCGCATCGGCGCACAGCCCGGGGCGGGCAGATCGCTTCCCGGAAGTCGCGGGGCCGGCGCGCTGAACCTCAACACTGTACCGCGAAAGTGCGAAAAACGCACGACTGTTCGCTGCCAGAACGTACCAATTGACAGGCAGTCCGGATCAGGCCGATAGCCGGTTCGCTCAGACTCGCCTGAGGCAGTTGTGCGATTATCGTATGGAACAACGACCAGCGATGCCCACGAGACCCAGAGCGCGACCGAGTCTGACAAAAAACCACTCGCCCGTTGCGACGGATTTGAAGAAGTTCGAGGGTGATCCCAATTTTGTGCTCTCTCTGGCGCGCGGCCTCCGCGTGATCGAGACCTTCGAGGGTCAAAAGGACGGGATCACCTTCGCCGATGCGGCCAGGCGCACGGGGCTGTCTCGTGCCGCGGTGCGCCGTCTGCTCATGACGCTGGAGATGCTTGGTTACGCAGAATCCAAAGGCCGCCTGTACAAGCTGCGCAGCAGGGTTCTGAGCCTGGGATCTTCCTTTATCTCCTCTACATCTTTGGTTGCCGCCGCTCAGCCCGTGCTCGATCACATTACTGAAACGATCCATGAGTCCAGCTCCATGAGTGTGCTAGACGGCGACGACATTGTTTACGTCGCGCGCTCGAGCGTGCACCGGGTGATGTCCGTCGATCTCTCTGTGGGAAGCCGCCTGCCGGCTTACTGTACGTCTATGGGGCGGGTGCTGCTGGCTGGGCTTTCAGATCCGGAGCTCTTTCGCTACCTGGAACGCATCCGTCCCATCGCCCATACCAACCGGACCGTAACCAGCAAAGCACAGTTGCGCGAGCTCATTCTGCGCGTGCGCCGTGAGGGGTACGCAATCGTGCATGAGGAGCTGGAAGTCGGCCTGCGTTCGATGGCCGTGCCGGTCGTGAGTCGACAGGGACGCACCGTAGCCGCAGTGAACATCGGCGCGCCGGCTCTGCGGGTCACCCGCAAACACAGCGAGGAGTTCCTGCGCCTGCTGCATGAGGCGGCACGCATCCTGGCCCACAGCGCCGGCTGAGGACTGGCTCCAGTCCCTGCTTCGTCGGCAGTCTCCTTCTCGCGGACTTCGCCTTTGACAAAAGTGATGTCTCGGGTGGTATTCTCCGATGCGGCCTGACTTGTGCGTTGATAGCCCAGTCGGGCGGTTAACGCCCCCATACCGATCCAATCAACCGCAGTTCGTTCTGACGCGCCGCATTCCGATCGTCCCCCGGGATCGACATACGCTGGCAGAGGCTGACAAGGAGGGCAGGATGACCGATGGTAGCCCGGGCAAACAAAGGTCCGTGGTTGAATCTGGCGTTATGGCCAGGCGCGATGTGATCAAGGGTCTGGTGCTGACAGCAGGAGGAGGCGCCTTGTGCGCCGCTCTGCCGGGCAGGGCGATGGGCTCTGATGCCTCGCCGGCCGGCTATCCGGCGATCGCGCCATCCGCTGGGGACAACATTTCCGCGGCCAACACGGAGC
>Ga0335073_10014641_pt1 | contig 10987 bp, 7 predicted proteins | sample Lox_Sample_22_FD_207093 | JGI IMG/M metagenome (GOLD analysis project Ga0335073, IMG submission 207093) | Soil microbial communities from Loxahatchee National Wildlife Refuge, Florida, United States - Lox_Sample_2.2 | ecosystem: Environmental > Terrestrial > Soil > Wetlands | place: USA: Florida... | reverse complement strand
TCCCCGCCCGCCGCGGCCGAGGTGAAGGCAGCGTTGTCCGCTTACGACCCGAGCGCCTATTTCGTCGTTGGCGAGACCAACATGTCGCAGACCGCGAACGAGTGGAACGAGGAGCCGGTCGGCGCGCTGTTCGCGGCGGCCAACGCGATGGAGTGGCTGTCGTTCGGCGCGCAGAGCGTGGACTGGTGGGACGTGCACAACTACGGCACGTCCACCGCCGACTTCGGCATGCTGTCCTCGGCCACCGGTGGCGAGCCGGCCGTGGACACCCCGGAGCCGCCGTACTACGGCTATGAGCTGGCCTCGAAGCTGGCCGTCAAGGGGGCCAAGGTCGGCACGCTGGCCGTGGCCACGCCGAACATCTACGGCTACTACTCCGACCTGCCCGGTGGTTCGTACGCGGTCATGCTGGTCAACGCCGACCCGTCCAACGGGTACTCGGTTGCCGCGTCCAGCCTGGGGCTGTCCAGCTCGGCCGAGACCGAGTACAGCTACTCGGCGGCTAACCCGTCGGTGACGCAGCGCAGCTTCTCCGGCAGTTCGGTGCCGGTGCCCGCCGAGTCGGTGGTGGTGCTGACCAACGGCAGCGGCGCCGCGCCCACGCCGACGCCCACGCCGACCAGCGCGTCACCCAGCCCGTCAGCGACCAGCGCGTCACCAAGCCCGTCGCCGACCAGCGCGTCACCAAGCCCGTCGCCCAGCCCCACCGCGACCGGTACCGCCGCGCCGGGCAGCTGCCAGGTGACCTGGTCGGTGGTGAACTCGTGGAGCGGCGGGTTCCAGCTCGGCTTCACCGTGACCAACCCGGGCAGCGTGGCCACGTCCGGCTGGAACGTCAGCTTCGCCTGGCCTGGCTCGCAGGCCCTCACCCAGATCTGGAGCGCCACCGCGACCCAGTCCGGGGCCGCGGTCAGTGTGACCAACGCCAGCTACGACGGGTCGCTGGCCGCGGGCGGGTCGACCACGTTCGGCCTGCTCGGCTCGGGCAGCGCGCCCGCCTCGCTGGGCAGCGTGCAATGCACCGCACATTGAGACACCGCACATTGAGACACCGCACATTGAGACACGGGCGCGCCCGGGCCGGGTGACATGCTGGACCGATGAGCGATCTTGATGCTGGCCTGGTCATCCGCGACGTGACGGTGCGGCAGGTGGCGGTGCCACTGCGGCGGCCGCTGGCCACCCGGGTCGGCGACTTCGCCCGCTGGCCGCTGCTGCTCATCGACATCCGCACCGAGCAGGGCATCACCGGCCGCGGCTACCTGGGGCCGTACCTGGACACCGCGGCGGCCAGCGTGCGGACCATGGTCGCCGAATTGGGCGAGGCGCTGACTGGCCACCTGGCCGCCCCGGCCGCGGCCTACCGGGCCGCGCGCGGCTGGCTCAGCCTGGCCGGCTACCAGGGGCTGGCCCTGGCCGCGGTGGCCGGGCTGGACATCGCGCTGTGGGACGCGCTGGCCCAGGCGGCCGGGCTGCCGCTGGCCCGGCTGCTCGGCGGCACCGGTGAGCCGGTCCCGGCCTACAACAGCAACGGGCTCGGCCTGATCGACCCGGCCGCGGCCGGCGACGAGGCGCTGGAACTACTGGCCGAAGGCGGGTTCACCGCGCTCAAGGTCCGGGTCGGCCGGGCCAGCGCGGCTGATGACCTGGCCGCGGTCCGCAACGTCAGGGCCGCGGCCGGCGATGATGTCACGCTCGTCGCCGACTACAACCAGGGCCTGGACCTGGCGGATGCGCTGCTGCGCTGCCGCGCGCTGGACGGCGAGGGCCTGGCCTGGATCGAGGAGCCGCTGCGCTACGACGACCTGACTGGGCATGCCCGGCTGGCCCGGGACATCGCCACCCCGGTCATGCTGGGCGAGAACTTCTACGGCCCGCGGGCCATGCTGGACGCCATCCAGGCCGGCGCCTGCGACCTGGTCATGCCGGACCTGATGCGGATCGGCGGGGTCACCGGCTGGCTGCAGGCCGCCGCCATCGCCGACACGTCCGGCCTGCCGATGTCCTCGCACCTGTACCCCGAGGTCTCCGGCCACCTGCTCGGGGTGACCCCGACCCGGCACTGGCTGGAATGGCAGGACTGGGCCCACCCGGTGCTGGCCCACCCGTTCGAGGTCCGGGACGGCCTGCTGTACCTGCCCGACGTCCCCGGCACCGGCCTGTCCTGGAACGAAGCCGCCGTGGCCCACTACCTGGCCTAGCCGGCCTGTGTCTGGTTCCGCCTGTCCTGCGCGGTGCGCACCAGCGTGCGGATGTCCGGATCGTCACTGTCCGCGAAGCGGGCCGCCACCTCGTCGTAGGCCGCGGTGGCGTCCGCGGGCCGGCCGAGCTCCCGGAGCACGTCACCCCGGCGGACCAGGGCCTTCGCGGCCACCTGGCGCAGCTCGGCCGCTGGATCCTGGGCGAACCGGGTCACCAGGTCGTGGTAGACCGCCAGCGCCGCCTCCGGCCGCCCCTGCTGGCGGAGCACGACGCTCTTGTTGAACAGGCCCCGGCCCACCCAGACCCGGACCGCTGGGTCCAGGTCGCCGCCGTAGCGCGCGGCCGCCTCGTCGTAGGCCTGCATCTCGGCGGCGGGCTGGCCCACTTCCCCGAACACCAGGCCCTTGCCCATCAGCGCCTCGGCGGCTACCGCCCGGAGGGCTGGATCCGGGTCCGCGCCGAAACACTCCAGCACGGTTTCATAGGCCGCCACCGCCACCTGGTACTCGTGCGCGCGCTCCTGCCGGAGCCCCTCGGCCATCAGCGTCTCGGCCTGCGCCAGGCGCTGCTCGCGCTCCGGGTCGCGCGCCTGGTCGGCCTGGGCCTGATCGGCTTGCGGCTGGTCCGCTGCTGGCTGGCCGGCGGGCATGGCGGGCAGGTCGGGCGGGCCGGTACCGAACGCACGGGCCAGGTCCGCGGCACGGCCAGCCCGGAAGGCTCCGGCCGCCACATAGCCGGGCGCGAACGGCGCGAGCTCGCCGCGGATCGCGTCCAGCCGTCGCAGGCGGTCGGCTAGGGCGAGCCGGGGATCGTGCTCCGCGTCGTGGCGCGCGGCGCCGATCTCCAGGCTGCGCACCGACGCTGACCCTTCGCCGCCCCGCCCGGCCAGCCGTGGCAGCCGGCTGCCGTGCCGGAACCAGCGGATTTCGGCCAGCACTTCCTTCTCGTCGTCCAGCAAGGCCGCGGCCGCCGGGGTCGGAGCGGCGTCGAGCAGCGGCCGGAGGTTGCGCAACACGAGCTCCATCGAGGCCGCCCGGTGCTGCTCGACCGCCCGGTACACGCCGTCCGGGGCGCCGTCGAGGTAGTACAGCGGCAGGTCGAGCGACCGGTCGTAGGAATACGGCGCACCATAGTTCAGCCGCGCCGCGACGGTGGCGGCCCGCTGCGCGAGCTCCTGCCAGCGCGGCTGCGTGCTCCGCTGATCGATCGATTCGAGCAGCAGATGCAGCGCGGTGAACCGGATCGCGGCGATACCGCCGCCCTGCTCCAGGTGCGGCAGCAGGTCGCGGATGGTGGCCCGCTCCGCGGGGCTCGACGTCCCGGAGAAATAGCTGGTGAGAGCCCGGCTGTAGGCGTTGCTGGGGGATACGCCGAGCGTGTCGGTGAGCGCCTCGAGCTCCGCGAACGGCCGGGACAGCGTCAGGTACCAGCCCATCCGCCGGCGCACGCTCTGCTGCCCGGCCGGATCGAGGTCTGGCCCGCGCCACAGCCGGTCGCCGACGGCGGACAGCATCGGGTCGATGGACGCCCGGCGCAGTACCCGGTCGGCCAGGCGGCGTACCTGGTTCAGCGTCGGCGTGAAACGCGAGCCGGCCACACCGTGCGCGTGCCATGGATCGCCCAGCGTCCACCACAGCGCGGCCAGCGGTCCGCGGATCGACGCGGCCGCGGGACGGCTGGCGCGCTGCACGTCGCGGGCCAGCCGGTCCCGGGCGGCCAGGTATATGTTCTCCAGCTGATCCCGGACGTCCCGGAATCCGGCCAGCGCCTCGGTGGTGTGCCAGTCCAGGTCCCCGGGGTCCCTGGCCCGGACCAGCCACGTGCCGCGGGTGGCGTCTTCGATCAGCGTCCGCCCGGACCACAGCGCCGGGATGCGCGCCATGATCCGGGCCAGCGGGAGGACCAGGCCATGCCAGCCCCAGTTCGCCGCTCCGCGCCGGGTTGAGAACAGCCAATCGGCCGATCCGCCCTCCCACTCGGCCACCACCACCGCGGCCGGCAGCAGCGCCGCTACCGGGTCCTCTTCAGCCAGGGCCTCGGCCGCCGTGGCGATGCGGACGGAGACTCCGCTGTCCCCGATCACGCGCGATTCCGACAAGAACTCATCCAGCAGCGCGGTGGCCGCGGGCCAGTCAGCCAGCGGCGGCACGCGCAGGCCGGCCCCGGCCAGCACCGCCGCACTCCGGGACAGCGCCGGCCGGGTGGTGCCGGGGTCGGCCGGCAGATCGTAGGCTACGGCGACCGCCATGGCCTCGCGCAGCATGGCTAGCCGCCGAGCAGGTGTTTGATGACCTCGGCCATCACGTCCTGCATCGGGTCGAGCGTGACGTCCAGGCCGTCCTTTCCTACCTTCACCGTCCGCAGCTTCATCACCAGCAGGACCAGGCCGATAGCCACGATCGTCACTGGGTCGGCGATCATCAGCCGCTGGTTGGCGGTATACGCGGCGTCGACCTCGGCGCGTAGCGCAGGCACCGCGCAGATCTGCTCGAGCAGCGCGATGGCCAGGGTGCGGTTCGCCGCCCTTTCCCCGGCCAGCCGTTCGATCTGCTGGTCCCCGGCCGGTACGCCCGCCGCCCGCAACGCCTCAGCCAGGTCCGGGGCGAGCACCGTCGCGGGCAGCTCCCGGAGTTCGTCCAGGTCCACGCCGTCGTCGTCGGCTGCTCCCTCGGCCAGCACGGTGACGGCACACTGGGTCAGCAACCCAAGCTCGTCGTCGCTCAGCGTGCTGAGGTTGCCGCACCAGCCGGTGGTGCTCGATTCAGTCACAGCCAGTCTCCCCGGAGATGGATCGGTCCCAGCTCGGTGACGTCGCTGCCGTCACCGAGAGCCAGGAAGGCCGCACGTGCGGCCAGTGCCTTGGGTGTCCCGCGCCGGTGCCACGCGGCCAGGAAAGCCCGTATCCAGGCCCTCGCCAGGACATGGTCGCAGGCCCACATCGGGGCGATCACGGATGTGCTGCCCAGCCTGACCAGCGCCTCAGCCAGGCTGGCTGGTTCGTCCCCCTGCAGCACATCGCTGGCCCCGGCGGAGCAGGCCAGCAAGATCGTCAGCTCCACCGACGTGGGGTCGTCCATTTCGATTTCGCCTAAGGTGAGCACCTCAGCGGGGCGGGCCGTGGCCAGGCCGGCCGGTACATCGCGCATCGGTATGTCCATCCGGGCGAACGTCTCGTCCCCGACGCGCTGGTGAAAGGTGGCCACCGCAATGGGCGGGTCAATCAGGATGCCCGAGTCGCCATGCACGGTGGGGTCGACGAATCCGTGCGAGATAACGCACGCCACCCGGTTATCCGGGTTACGGAACGCCCAGCGGACCGGTATGCGGAAAAACGGGTCATCGGCGGCGGCGCCAAATTCGGCCAGGACGTCGGCGGCGATACTGCGGAATACGTCCTCCGCGCCGCCCAGCACGTCGGTACCGCCCCCAGCGGCCACCCGCTGCGCGGGCTGCTCAGCCCGCCGGGCCGGATTGCGCGCCGCGCCGCGCAGCAGCAGGGTTGGCGAGCTGGCATAGCTGATCCCCGAGCAGCACGCGAGCGCCTGCCCATTGGCCGCCTGGACCAGGTGCAGCGGCAAGCCGTGCAGCAACGCATGCGGCACGATCACCAGGACATCGGGCGGGTCGGCCAGAATGGCCGACGGGATCAGCTCACGTCCCCAGCCGGCCGCGAATCGGGTCAGCTCGGGTAGCCGCCGGACGGCCACCGCGCTATCGCGGGCCAGTTCGTCACGAAGCCGGGCAATCGGGCCGAGCACCTGGCTGACGTCAGCCAGCCTGACCCACTCGCAGCTGTGCCGTCGCACCACGGCAACCTGAATCTCGCGGTTGGTGACCAGGTAGACGAGCCCCGCAATGCTGAGATCATCCGCCCCCATATGGCCAGTGTGGCCCGGTTTGCAGTCCGGGACCAGGGTCAGGCGTACGGATAACGTGGCGCGGGGCGGGGGCGGCGGAGCAGCCACTGCCAGAATGTGCGGCGCGGCGGCCGGGGCGGGCGGACGGTGAGGGAGCCGCTGCCGACCTGGCCGGATACCCGGACATGCAGCCGGGCCGGGGCGTCCGGGCTCCACTGGGTCCGGTCCTTGACCGAGCCGCTGCGCAGCGCGACGTCGTTCAGGTCCACGGTGATGCCCGGCTTGGTGATCAGGACCAGCGCGCCGCTGCGCACCTCGGCGTCGATCTCCACCGACGGCTGGTTGATGATCGCCTGGGTGAAATCCAGCCGGGCCGAGCCGCTCCTGACCCGGACCTCCATCCGGCGCGGCACCACCCAGCGGCCGGTGCGCTCGGCGTGACCGGACCCGCAGTCGATGCGGACCACTTCCCGGGGCGGGCCGGCCACGCCCGCCGCCGCGGGCAGGTCCCGGGTCAGCGCGGTGAGCTCGGCGTAGGTCCGCGCGGTCAGCGCCAATTCGAGCCGCTGGTCGAGTTCGTCGGCGGTCAGCCGCCCGTCGCCGGCCGCGATCCGCAGCTGCTCGGCCACCCGGTCCCGGTCCGCATAGGAAGCCCGTAGCTCGCCCGGAGTCAGCTCGCCGCCGTCACCGGACGGCTCCAGCTCTCCCGTCATGGGCACACTCTAGAGGCCGGCTGATCACAACGGCACTGGCTGCTGCGGCCACGCCCCGAGGTGGGTACAGGTCCGCGCGGCGCTGGCCACGGTGGTGTTCGTGCCCAGCCTGGCCACCCGGGTCGGCGAGGAACTGGCCTCGGAGCAGGGTCGGCAGGTCGCGGGGCGCGCTCAGCCAGCGGCTGAGCACGGCTAACGGCTGGGGCCCGCCTACACTAGCGCCAGCGTATGCGGGGGGCCTCAGCCAAGGAAGACCGAATGCCAGATAGTCGGCCGATGTCGGCCCGGGTGCGCGATCAGCTCATCGGCCTGTTCCAGGAGCGTCACCTGGGCCCGGGCGACCGGGTGCCGAGCGAGGCGGAGATCGCCGAGCTGTGCGGGGTGGGCCGCAGCACCGCCCGGGAGGCGCTGAAGCTGCTGGAACAGGACGGGCTGGTGCTGGTCGAGCGGGGCCGCGGCCGGTTCCTGTCCTCGCTCAGCGCGCTGCACGTCGAGCGGCCGGTGACCCGGTTCGAGTCCACCACGTCGATGCTCGCGGCGCTCGGCTTCGACGCCAGGACGCTGGTCCTGGCGGTCACCGAGGACAAGCCGACCGACGCGGAACGGGACGCGCTGGACCTGGCCAGCGGCGGCTCGGTGATCCGGCTGGAACGGCTCCGCTCGCACGACGACGGGCCGCTGGTGTACAGCGTGGACACGTTTCCCCGTGAGCTCATCCCGGGCCCGGTGAAGCACGTCAGCTGGGCCGGCTCGATCACCGACCTGCTGGCCGCGCAGGGCCACCCGATGGTGTCCTCAGCTGCCCGGCTGCAGGCCGTCGAGCTGCCCGCGGACCCGGCGGAACGCTACCAGCTGGCCGGCTACGGCCCGTGGCTGCTGATCACCGAACGGGCGGTCAGCACCGACGGCCGGCACATCCTGTACGCCCAGGGTTACCACCGTGGCAGCCTGTTCGCGTTCAACGTGCTGCGCCGCTGACGCTCAGTCCCAGCCCAGCCGTCCCGCCGCGGCCGTCCAGTCCGCCGCCGAGCGGGACGGCTCGAAGCAGCGCAGCCGCTGGGCGGCCCGGACCAGCCCGCGCAGGCCGCCCAGGTCGCCCGGGGCCGCGCCCAGCGCCCGGGCCTGGACCAGGATGTTGCCCAGCGCGGTGGCCTCGGCCGGGCCGGCCCGCACCGGCAGCCCGCAGGCGTCCGCGGTCAGCTGCAGCAGCAGGTCGTTGCGGGACCCGCCGCCGACCACGTGCACGACCGAGATCTGCCGCCCGGACAGCTCCTGGACCTGGCACAGCGCGCGCCGGTAGGCCAGCGCCAGGCTGTCCAGGATGCACCGGACCAGGGCGGCCGGGCCGTCCGGCACCGGCTGGCCGGTCCGCCGCGCGGCCGCCGCGATCCGGCCCGGCATGTCGCCCGGCGGCAGGAACACCGGATCGTCCGGGTCCACGACGGTGACCAGCGGCGGCTGCTGGGCGGCCGCGGCGAGCAGGCCGGGCAGGTCCACCGGCTGGCCCGCCGAGGCCCAGCCGCGCACCGACTCCTGGAGCAGCCACAGCCCCATCACGTTGCGCAGGTAACGCACCGTTCCGTCGACACCCGCCTCGTTGGTGAAGTTGGCCGCCCGGCTGGCCTCGGTGAGCACCGGCGCGTCCAGTTCCATCCCGACCAGGGACCAGGTGCCGGACGAGATGTAGCCGAAGTCCGGCCGCTCAGCCGGGACGGCCACCACTGCGGAGGCGGTGTCGTGTGAGCCCACCGCGATCACCGGCACGGTCGGCAGGCCGAGCTCCCGGCGCAGCACGCCGATGATGCTGCCCGGCCGGCGCAGCGGCGGGAACAGCCGGCCGGGCAGCCCCGCCGCGCGGATCAGCCCGCCGGCCCAGGACTGCGCGCGTGCGTCCAGCAGCTGGGTGGTGGACGCGTTGGTCAGCTCGGCGCCGATCTCGCCGGTCAGCCAGTAGGCCAGCAGGTCGGGGATGAGCAGCATGGTCTGGGCGCTGTCCAGTTGGCCGGCCCGGGCCGCCGCGGTGAGCTGGTTGATCGTGTTGAACGGCTGCTGCTGGATCCCGGTCACCGCGTAGAGTTGGGCCGCGCCGATCCCCGCGGCCACCTCATCGGCCACCCCGTCGGTCCGCCCGTCCCGGTAGTGCACCGGGTTGCCGAGCAGCGCGCCGTCCGCGCTGAGCAGGCCGTAGTCCACGCCCCACGAGTCGATGCCGGCGCTGGCCAGGTCGGCAGTCGCCGCGGTGCGCAGCCCGTCCAGCAGGTCGGCGTACAGCCGGAGGATGTCCCAGTGCAGCGTGCCGAGCAGCCGCACGGGCTCGTTGCCGAACCGGTGCGCCTCGCCCAGCCGCAGCGAGCCCGGGCCCACCCGGCCGGTCATCACCCGGCCGCCGGACGCACCGAGATCGGCCGCGGCGACCGTCACCTCCCGCACGGCTGTCCTCAGCGCAGGAACGCGGCGGCCACGCCGGCGTCGACCGGGATGTGCAGCCCGGTGGTCAGCGGCAGGTCCCCGGCGGTCAGCGCGACCACCGCCGCGGCCACATGCGCCGGCAGCACCTCCTTCTTCAGCAGCGTGCGCTGCGCGTAGAACGCGCCCAGCTCCTCCTCGGGCACGCCGTACACCGCGGCCCGCTGCGCGCCCCACCCGCCGGCGAAGATGCCCGAGCCGCGCACCACCCCGTCCGGGTTGATCCCGTTCACCCGGATGCCATGCTCGCCGAGTTCCGCGGCCAGCAGCCGGACCTGGTGCGCCTGGTCGGCCTTGGCCGCCCCGTACGCGACGTTGTCCGGCCCGGCGAACACCGCGTTTTTGCTACATATGTAGATTAGGTCACCGCCCATGCCCTGAGCTCGCATGATGCGGGCCGCCTCCCGGGCGACCAGGAACGAGCCGCGCGCCATCACATCGTGCTGTACGTCCCAGTCGGCCACCGTGGTATCCAGCAGCGGCTTGGAGATGGACAGGCCGGCGTTGCTGACCACCAGGTCCACCCCGCTAAAAGCCAGGCAGCCTGTATTGAACGCCAGTGCCACGCTGGTCTCGTCGGTCACATCCGAGGTGACCGCGATGGCCACGTCGCCTGGGTGTGGATGTCCAGCACCGAGCGACTCAGCTACCTTCTCCGCCGCCGCCGCGTCCTTGTCCGCCACGATGACGCAGGCGCCCTCGGCCGCCAGCCGCTCCGCGGTGGCCCGGCCAATGCCGGAGCCGCCCCCGGTGACCAGCGCCACCCGGGTGGCCAGGGGTTTCGGCGCGGGACGGCGGCGCAGCTTGGCTTCCTCCAGCGCCCAGTACTCGATGCGGAACTTCTCCCGTTCCGGGATGGGCGAGTAGCTGGAGACGGCCTCGGCGCCGCGCATCACGTTGATCGCGTTGACGTAGAACTCGGCCGCCACCCGGGCCGTCTGCTTGTCCGCGCCGAAGCTGAACATGCCCACCCCGGGCGCCAGCACGATGGCCGGGTCGGCGCCGCGCATCGGCGGCGAGTCCGGCTCGGCGTGCCGCTCGTAGTAGGCCCGGTAGTCGTCCCGGTAGGCGGCGTGCAGTTCGCGCAGCCGGCCGAGCACCTGATCCAGCGGGGCCGACGGCGGCAGGTCGAGCAGCATCGGCCGGACCTTGGTGCGCAGGAAGTGGTCCGGGCACGAGGTGCCCAGCGCGGCCAGCGCCGGGTGCTTCTCCCGGGCCAGGAAGTCCAGCACGGCCGGGCTGCCGGTGAAGTGGCCGACCTGGGCCCGGTCGGTGCTGGCCAGGCCCCGGAGCACCGGCGCGAGCTCCGCCGCCCGGTACTGGCGTTCGATATCGGGCAGCGGTTCGTAGCCGGGGAGCGGCGGGCCGAACGGCTCGGCCGCGCCACGCTCGCCGAGGAAGCGCTGTGCCGTCGCGATGATCTCCAGCGAGTGCGCCTCGCACTCGTCGCTGGTCGCGCCCCACGCGGTGATGCCGTGCCCGCCCAGGATGACGCCGATGGCCTGCGGGTTGTCCCGGGCCACCGCGGCGATGTCCAGGCCGAGCTGGAAGCCGGGCCGCCGCCACGGCAGCCAGCGCACCCGGTCGCCGAAGCAGTCCCGGGTGAGCGCCTCCCCGTCGGCCGCGGTGGCCAGCGCGATGCCGGAGTCCGGGTGCAGGTGATCTACGTGCGGGGCGTCCACCAGGCCGTGCATGGCGGTGTCGATGGACGGGGCGGCGCCACCTTTGCCGTGCAGGCAGTAGTCGAAC
>Ga0335073_10014640_pt1 | contig 10989 bp, 14 predicted proteins | sample Lox_Sample_22_FD_207093 | JGI IMG/M metagenome (GOLD analysis project Ga0335073, IMG submission 207093) | Soil microbial communities from Loxahatchee National Wildlife Refuge, Florida, United States - Lox_Sample_2.2 | ecosystem: Environmental > Terrestrial > Soil > Wetlands | place: USA... | reverse complement strand
TAGGACCTCATACTTTCCTATCCGGTCTCATGGACGCTGACGTGCATTTGGTATGGAAATCAAAGAAGCCGATTCCGACTGATCGCGGGAATCTAACGATCGTTCCCAGCGCAACTTTCGAAGAGGCCCCAAGTGAGCCCGATGTCCTGTTTGTTCCTGGCGGCATGGAGGGCACGACAGCAGTGATGCAGGACGACGAGACGCTTGCGTTCTTGTCTGCTCGCGGAAAGCGGGCGCGTTACGTGACAAGCGTTTGCACTGGATCGATGCTTCTCGGTGCAGCTGGGCTGCTGAAAGGCTATCGTGCGACCTCTCATTGGGCGGCCAAGGATTTGCTGCCGCTCTTCGGCGCTATTCCGGAGCCTGGAAGAGTCGTGATCGATCGCGACCGCATCACAGGGGGCGGGGTAACCTCGGGGATCGACTTTGGGCTCGTGATGGCGGCGCAGATGCGCGGGCAGCAATATGCCGAGATGTTACAATTATTGAACGAATACGATCCGCACCCACCATTCGATACTGGAACGCCGACTAAAGCTGGCCCTAAGATGACCGGAGAGCTCACACTGCTTTTGGACTCGGGACTGACGGCCCTGCGAAAGGCCGCAATCGCAAGGAGTACGAGGATTACACAGCTACCCTCTTGGAATTCCCGAGCCGAGAGCTGACCTTCAGATCCGGGCTGGATCCCTTCTTATTATCTGTGTTGAGTTCCCATTCAATATTCAATGATGAGAGTTGAGTGCATCACTTGTTCTAGCCGACCGAATTGGCATGTTGAGCCGCACGCGAACGTGCCAACGATTACTTGGACTCGACCAAGGGCAGGGACTCGTTCTTAATGATCACTTGTGCTCTGCTTGCCTACTGATTTCTCATCTTTCGGGTTGCGAACCAATTTTTTGCGCAGGGAGGAGAGTCTGGTGACGCCAGATTGTCATATCTTTATAGAAAAAATCATACTCTGAAATATCCACGACAAAAGCTCTGATTTGCGGAGAACTGAGTTATTCATAGCGGCAGCGGTAGCCGCGATGATCGCGTTCGGTTGGGCCATTCATCGCAACGCGAGCGATCCGGCCCGAGCCGAGGCTCCTTATTTCAGGGGGTTTGGTGTTCGTCTGATAGCGAGAGCCTGTTGCAAGCGGATAGATCTGCAGTTACGCCAGATCCCGAACAGTTCGCGGCGCCACAAGAGAAGCCTATAGATTTGCGCAGCAGAACCCGGCCCTAATCGCAAAACTGCATTGTTATTGTGGTTGCGACCAGACCGATGGTCACAAGAACTTGTTGGATTGCTTTCGGGGTTATCATGGGGCGTGGTGCGATGTTGGTACGAGTGAAGCCCTTCAGGCGGAAATTCTGTCAGCGCTCGGAAACCCCGCAGGCCTGATAAAGGAAGTGTTGCGGAAACGATTTTCAGCGTCCAACTAAGCTGGTACGTCGCGTCACCATGTCGTCATGTCTTCCGGTTCGTTCCGTGTCAGCCTCCAAACCGAAGAGCGAACCTTACCCGAGCACCTTTTTGCACTCTTGAATGTTATTGGCGCATGCTTCAGCGCACGCCTTGCATTCAGGGACATCGGGATATTTTTCACATTGTTTCTGGCAGGTGCCACAAGCTTCGATTGCCGCTCTTGCAAGCGCCACTACGTGATCTGAATTGGTAGCAGCAAGAGACTGGAGAGCACCGCAGACAGCGACCATGTCATAGGCTGCTCTAATGCAGCCCGCCATACTGGAGTCGTTCATCGCGAGCATGCCGAAGCAGTGCCGTAGACAACCGTCACCAGCCACGACGCAATGCGCGCTGGTTTGGGCAAGGGCGGCATACCTCGCTGGGTGCATCTCAGCTGAATCTGATCTTGCTTCGCGCTCTCCGATTACCTGAGTCGCAGCAGCGACTGCCGCAGTCGCAGCCAAGCCCGCAAGAAATTCTCGGCGTTCCATGTCGCTACCCTTCTCCTGCTTAGCGCTCGCTTAACGGCGACCTGCTCGAAGCATACTTAGCCGTCCAACTATCTAATTGTCTGGACTAAAAAATCAAGCGCACCAATCTTGACCAACTCCACCGTCTTCTCCGGCTTCGCTTTAGCTTATTGTCACGTCGCGTGCAATCCGAAACGTATAGTGCCCCTGCGTAACGCTTCCGTCGGCTCGGATGACTCCCCATTGCACTCTAAAGTTCCCGATCCGTAAACCGCCCACGCGGACTGAAATTCGCCTGCGATCAGCTCGAATGACAGGAGTTCCAATTGCGTGGTCTGCGCCCTCTTCATCCAGTACCCGGACCGTGACCATTCGGATTTGCAGAGGCTCAGTGAAATCAATCGCGATTTCCGTGGGAAGTTCGATGACGGTGGCATCGAAATCTTCATTTTGTTCGGTCCCGGCAGTTGCGGAGGGCACTCGTACCGGATTTTTGGAGATTAAACCGGCCACCGCGCTTAGCACGAACAGAGATCGCAGAAATGGCCGACCAGCCCTCGCTTTCTTGAGCGGATCTCTCATAGGCTATCGCCCTGCGAGAGGACGGCGGAGTCGAAGAGGCCTTCAGCCCGTTCCTCCGCGTTCTCCTGGGCGACCCACTGCGCGAATACTGCGGTGGCGCAGGCTAGCAGATAAAGTCCCTGGCCGACCCACATTAACAACCCGCCCAGAACCTGGTCGTCCAGAGGCGTCAAACCAAACGGATGAGGTGTTGGCAGATAAAATTCATATAGAACCTCTTGAGCGAGGGCTATCGGCGCCCCCACTGCCGTCATCGGTATCATCAGCAAAAAGAGGTACAGGATTCGTACAGGATACGACAGCCTCGGAAAGTCATCGATGGGGCTCAGAAGAGGCCACCACAAGATCATCCCCAGAAAAAGCAGAACGAAACGGACATTATAGTAGTATGCGTGTATGTGACATACTCGATCGCACACCGTCGGCATATGGAGTAACGTGAATACGTCCGAAAAGCATAAGAATGCCACAAGGGGATTGGTTATGAACCGCCATGGATCCGAAAGCCATTTGCTCGCCGGCAGCCATGCGAGCATCCAATCGGGAACTCCCAGCAACAACAGCGGTGCAACCACCATAACGACTACAAATTGTTGAGACAGATAAATGACGAAGGATCTCTGCAGCGAGAGTCGTTCAATGGGACCACTGAGAACCAAAAGCCCGATTGCGATGCCGCTGCCGAAGTAAGCCACTTGAGACCATTTCACCTCTGCTCGCGCTTTGAGCATGGCTGCTGTATATGCAATACCCATAGCAAGCAGGCACACGACGAAGATAGCGCCAGGCAGTGAGGACTGAGCACTCCGACCACACCACAAATAAGCTGGTGGGATACTCTCGGTATTGAAACTTGAAATCAACGCGAACATTTTTACTTCCGGCAGATCGTTTCGCTTACAGCAGCGATGCAGTTCAGCTGCGCCTCGGCTCGACGTTCAAATCTCCAAGAAAACCTTGGTATTGTCTCAAAGGCGCGTTGCTGATGGTCACCTGCCGAAGTTACGCACCTTGATAGTCAGGGCTTGCAGTACTTCAGGTCGCATTGCAAGGTCTGAGTTGGGAGGCATCTCTGGGCTGAGTCCCAACGCCGCTCCGCCCTGCAAAATCGCGGCCGCAATCTGCTTGTTACTTGTATTGCGCTGGAATTCCTTGTTAGTGAAGTTCGCGGGCTTCACTCTGAGCACTAGCGCTGCCAGACCGTCGCCACGACCATCAGCTCTATGACACGACTCACACCGCGATTCGCATAATTCGTTCGTGCGCGCACGCGCATAATCACTTATCTCGCCAGCATGCGGGCAACCAACGGCCACCGCCAGAACGGACCAAGTCAACAGTCCCCTGCTCCACCAATTCATCGGAGTCATGAAAGAAATATCGTCCGTTTGTTCGTCTTGCGCGCATCATTCGGAGAACCCTGCGTGCGTAGCGCTCCGGTGGTGATTCATTGCGACCAGTACCATGCCACGATCGCTGCTATAGGCGTCAAGATTCTGACCCATTGTTTGTGTTTAACTTCTCGCCGCGTGTTCGCCGTCGGAAAGGCAATTTGCTGCTCTAGAACGGAGTAAATGGATTTCTACGGCAACTCCCATACCCGGCGGGCTCATTGGGGACTTTGACGCCAAAAATATTGCATCGCACCACGGCATTCGGATTCGAAAAAAACTCTATATTGGTGCCCGGTGCGCTTGCCTGGTTGGTACCAGTGTATCCTGGCACTATTGCCGTTGCCTCAAGTCCTTCATCGAGATTATGGCAATCGGCCAGATCTCCATTGGGCGTCGATTGGGAAATGTTGTAATAGCATGCCTTGCCTCTTCCAACGCGATCGGCGGTCCATCCAGTCGGCAGAACGTATGTGAAGGGTCCGACATTGTCGTCGTAGTATCCGCAACCGCTAAAGCCAATCGTTTTCAAGAAAGAACAAGGTGCTCCGCCAGACGCGGGATTGGGAGGATATGTGGCAGTGAGTTGATTCCAGAGACTCGCGGCGTCCGCAACCAGGGGCAGGCTCCACTGGTCAGTGCCGAGGTAGTGAGTGGAATTAAGACTGTTAATCCACGCTACGGTACCCTCCAACGACGCGAGTTCACGCTCGATTTGGTACTGCCACCAAAAGTCGTTCGCGGTAATTGTATGCTGGGTGCCGTCGGGATCAGTGACCTTGTTTCCGACTAGCGTCGAGAGAAAATAGGGGTTGGAATTGTACTGCTCCTGAAACAGATGCTGATCCGAAATCCATGTCACATTCGCTTCGGAGTCGTAGACAGCGGTCACCGGATTGTCCGTATCGTTGACCACCGGTGGCGCTGGAATGTTGGTAGCGAAATCAGGATTCAGGGCGGGATTGAGCAGGGTGCCGAATGGCTCGCCGTTCTGAACGGGTATCAGAACAGCGAAAGCCCTGGCGGAAACCAGTGGAATGGTACAGATCGTTAAGAGTGCCAACAGGCGTGTGGCGACGACATTCAGTTTCATTGGTTCCTCCCGGGAACAAGTTTCGCAGACTATTAACGTTTGCCTAGCGAGGCGTAGTCATCCCACCGCGACCAACGCACGAGATGATTGCTCTTCTCGATCAAACGCGCTTACAAAGTACGAACGATTTGTTAAGCTTGGAATGCGACTTGTTGTCGCACCGCGGAGGTCTCTTCTTCTCACACGTGCGATCCGCTCATTTGACCCTATGCGGAGTTTGCGAGAAAAAAGAGAGGTGAAGCGAACAAAACGGTCTATCTTGCCGTTTCGAACCAGTCGGTTCCGTACTCGAGGTGAAATAGGCCAAGGAATCAGTTGTAGCACCGAAAATCTTCGTTGACTATTCCTGGTATCGCGTGGCTTTAGTGATGCGGCATGGTCTTTGCGTTATACGCCTTTTCATACGAGACGACAGTCGCATCACCTGGCGTCGTCCGACGGAGTGAACCTGCTTATTTGGAATGTAGGCTATTGTCAGAGCGGTCAAGCGCCGTCGCAACGTTAGAGCATCTACATCCAAAGCTTCGCAAATGTACTCGAAGGTAAACGGACTGCGACTACGGCAACTGAACCATTTCGTGACCTCCAGAAACTCTTCCTTTCCGTCTTCCCGTCGATGAACAATCATCCCCTTTAGGTAGATTCGAATCGCGTCTTCGAGCACTGCAACTGCGAGGCGCCTTTCACCCTCGGTATAGTGCCGCCGTCGAGTTAGGTCGTTGAACTGTACCGGAAGCAAAACATCTGGCTTACACCAGGAATCACGCCACCTCTCAAACTGACCGTCCGCTGCGTCGTCAGCGGGTGTTTCTCGAGCACCTTGTTGAGAGAGCAAGATTGGCTCCGGCATGCCAGGGGCTCCAGCTATGGATGGATCTATTTTGGCTAGCGGCATGACCAAGACAATTACGAATCGATAGTCGATCTTGGAATGCGACATGTTGTCGCAGCACCAATGTTTTTTCTCTCATTTCGCGTTTGATGGATCCCCCCGCACGTGTGCTTAGTCACGCCGATGAGGTGTACTCGAATGAATCCGACTCGGAGAACAGCTCTGCGCCCCTAAAGCGGGGCTCAACGCAGAAATACCTATTACCCAAAACCTCACGCAATAATTCGGCCCGGCGGCTACGGGCGGAAAAAAAATATCGAAGAACCCTGCCCGGAGGCGTTTGGAACCAACAAGCGTCTTGCAAAGTCGCATCTTTCCGTAATAATGATTGTTACATGAAACGGAACAGTCGATTGTCGGTCGCCTTACACGCACTGGTTCAAATGGCACTGCGGCGCGGCCAGCCTGCGACCTCTGAACAGCTTGCAGATTGTCTCATGACCAACCCGGTCGTGGTGCGCCGGACGATGGCGGGGCTGCGCGAGTACGGACTGGTGCGCTCGACGCCGGGACACGGAGGCGGATGGATGCTCAGCTGCGACGCTGAGACAATAACGCTACGCCAAGTCTACGAAGCGCTGGGCGAATCGATGCTGGCGGGAGTCGAGCGAGCAGAAAGTCCCGGATGTCTCCTCGAGCAAGCTATCTCCGGATTAGTGAATGATTTTCGAATGGAGGCGGAAGCACTGCTCCTGCTTAGACTCGGTCAGGAAACGCTCGGCGATCTTAAGAGAGCGGTGAAGAGGCTGATGAGGAAATACAATATTCGCAGCATGCCGCACGCGGCTTAGACTCCGGGGGCAACCATGAAACTTTTTGAATTGACCTGGGGCCTTTACCCGCGACGCGTGATCATCTATTTGGTCGAGAAGGGGATAACCGACATCGAAAGAGTGCCGCTTGATTTTCTTCGCAACCAGCATCGAGATAGCAGGCATCTGTCGCGCAATCCCGCCAGCACTGTGCCAGTGCTGGAGCTTTCGCCGGGAGTTTACATCCGACAATCAACGGCGATTCTCGAATACCTGGAAGAACTTTATCCGCATCCTAACATGATGGGTGAGACCTCAGAAGCACGTGCATTCACGCGCGATTTGATGAGCCTCATCAACGAAAGCACGCAGTGGTTGGGGCTTTACGTGATGAACTCGAATCCACTTTTCGCGGGCAGAGTCGAACAGAAGAAGGATGCCGCTGATGCGGCATGGGACCTCTATCAGAGCCGAATGGGAGTGCTCGATAAGATCGTGTATAGCGCCGAATTCCTCAACGATGTACATCCGACGATTGCTGACTGCTCGCTGGCCTCACTAATCCAGTTTTCAACTGATTTTTATAACGTCGAAGTTCCAGATTGCGGACATATCAAAGAGTGGTACGGGCGGTTTTCTGCGCGTCCGAGTGCGCATCCGCCCAAGTACCCGCGCGAGTTGTTAGCGATCGCGCGCGGTCAAAAGGGATACGCCTGATGACACCCGAGAACGAATTCGATCGAAATCCCGCGCTGACTGCCAATTACGAGCGGGCACCGCGACTATTCATTCCGGCTTATGATGCAAGCCATGCGATGGCGGCTGTGCTGCTAAAGGATCACGTGTGCGACGGTGGACATATTATGGTGGTCGGTGCTGGAGGCGGTGTCGAGTTATCTGTCTTCGCGAGGGAGTGTGCAGGTTGGAAGTTCACAGCCATCGATCCTTCGCATGAGATGCTCAAGCTAGCGAGGATGAAAGCCGAGTCAACCGGTGCACTTGCTCGCGTGTCGTGGGTTCAGGGTACGGTCGATGACGCACCGCGCGAACGCCATGACGCCGCAACCGCATTTCTGTCGCTGAGTTTCATTCCCGACGACGGGCACCGACTGCAAACATTGCGCGAAATTCATAGCCGATTGAAACCTGGTGCCTATTTTCTAATGATCACTCACTGCACCGATAAGAATGCGCCTCGCTATGAAGACGACCTTCGGGTTTATGCGGCCTTCGCGCGGCGAAGCGGCGCGACGGAGGAAATGATTGAGGCAGCACTCAGAATGCAGCGAGAAACCCTCCACCCCGTGTCACGCGAACGTGAGGAAGAAATGCTGGCGGACGCCGGATTCTATGACATCGAAATATTCTATGCGGGCCTAATGGTCTGTGGATGGATCGCCCGCGCGTCATAGGGCATGCTGCATGTCACGGTTATCTGACTCATCGCAGGGGTACCCGTGGTGGTGGAGCCGGGACTGCCCCCCTCTTGCTACTTAGCCCTAGCCCCACGGTATGAATGATTCGTTGGGCGCGGCAGCACCTTGAAAACAAGCGCGAAGAGTCGATAGACAGGTGCGCGGCTACCGCTGAAAGCCCTTCTCTCACCCATGACGGCAATAAAGACGGCCAAGATTTGGGCATCGAGAATCTCCTCAGCGATCAAATAGTCGCTTCACCCGATCAATTGCGGAACTGCCCCTGGAAAATTGAAGGCTGATGGAATTCGAAATGAAAATTTCCGATCAAAGCAGAAACATTGCCTTTGCGTCGACCCAAGTGTTAATCGCTGCCAAGGGACAACCGACGACCACGGATCTCTTCGCGAAGGATCCTGGGCACTCAAGGAGACACTTGCAATGCTGCGCAAGACTATCTTCACGATTCTGGCTTTGTCAATTGTTCTGCTGAGGCCGGGCAGTGCTCGGGCGCAGCGTCAATTGCATTTCAATTGGCAAACTCCAGTCCCCGATTCACAGTCTATGGAATCCGATTCGTATCTGCTGAACGACGGCGTCTGCGCGGGTGCCGGATGTAAAGGTCAGCAATCCAATCAGGCTTCAGGTCCGCGGGGCATTGCCGGTTCGGTTGACAAGCGGTTGATGGGCACTTGGTCTGCTACCGTGCCAACAGCCAAAGGCATCCTGCACATGTGGTTTACGCCCAACAGCGGCGGCACATATAGAACTGCGCTTGAGCTCGGTAGCGTTCCGCTGCCTGCGGATCGAGGTAGTATCCGGGCGATGAACGGGCGCTGGTCACGGTTAGGAACCAATGGGGTGCCTGATCACGGTACCTACGCTTTCAGCGGCCCCGACAGCGTTACGTTTACGACGATGTATGGTGCGCCGGTGGTTTACCATCGCGTTTCGAGCGGCGAATAGCCCCAAGTTTTGCCGCACGCACCGCCCATCGAAGAGGAAGACGGTGTGTCGCGTATTTTCGTCCTCGGGCCATCCTCTTCGGCATCGCCCAGCGGACTGCAGGTAGTTACGGTTTCGAACCCGCGCCAGGCCCTGACTCCTACAACTGCCGCTTCCATTGACGAGGCGATCAGATGGGATGCTGCCAATGCCGGCGCCCAGCAGGCGAAGCGCAATGTTCGGCGGCCTGAACTCGCCCCTTAGAAGCATCTCGCGGTCGCCGGCTCTCGAGGCGAAGCATGAACCTTCCAATTCGCGCCTCGTAATCTATTTCTCACTCAGCGTGGAGAAGGCGATTCAATTGGCCGGAGCGCGCCTCTTATCCGCAGATTCGTGGCCGGTAGGGAGGTTACCGTCCGGAGTACGCAACGACTTAAGATACCGGCGTCTATTGATGTCGTCGATGTTCGTGGTGAAAGGCGCGGCGCCTAACCCAACGCGCCCCACTTTTTCCATGCGTCCATCGGACCATGATCGGGCGCGGTGACTTTCTGGAACATCGGACTCTTGGGATTGTTACACCATCCAAGACCGGTGATAGTTACGGTCTTTTGGTCCGTAGAAATCCGCCGTGGTCCGCCCCAAAACTCGCAGGTGCCGCAGTGCTTCTCGGTCGCAGCTGTCATTGTTAAGCCAGCTCCGGTCGATGCGGTGCCATCTTGCCCCCTTGCGAGGGACGGCAGCACTACCGACCCGAGTACCGATGTGGCCACCATGAACGCACTTTTGATTAGAAATCCTCTCCGATCTTCTTTCTCTTGGTTCATCGGTTCTCCTCCTGAAGGAAATTCAACTCGTCAGAAAATCGGTCGACGAAATTCAGCCTGAGTCAATGCCACAGTTCACCCACTCGAACTCGGCCTCGGGCTTCTTTTGAAACCCTCTGTGGCTGAGCAGCAACGTTCGTGCCGCTATGTCAATCCTGTGAAATCCGGCACGATGTTTCCGATACAGCCAGTTGTGCTGTAGCCAACGGACACATGCCCTCGCATTCGGCACAGGTTCTCCGGCCGGCCCACGCAGTCAAACCAGAACTCGGGTGCATTGGCGCTACTCAATGTCCGCGCACTCAAAAGAGTCTGCCACTGGAAAGGAAAACGGCTATACGCTTGCGAGCGCAATGGCTGCGGCCTCGCAGCTCAAGTTCGTCGCGTCGAAACTGCTCAGCGAGTTGTAGCTCACTTTACCGAGCTCGGGATTTCGCTAGAACACAACTAAGCTGCTCGTTTGTAACAGAAAAGCAGGTTTGACAACTGAACGGTGTGCGAACTCTCTCGGCAGCGACAAAATGCCGCATTTCGTGGCCTTTCAGAATGCATTAGCATTGACGCGTTGTCTGCTAGGGAGGTTGGAAATGTGCTCCAGCTGGCTAGACCGCGAGATACTTCGAACTCGACAACTCATTCGTGTGTTTGGTTTTCGGTCTAGAATTATAACTTCAGCTAGGTGACTTGCATGACCTAGTTTGCGCTCTTTTGGCCTTCTCGTGGTATACTGCTGTAAGGTTCTGTGGGTACCGATAATTGCTTGCTCGCCGCGGATTCGGCATAGATGCCTCGTATCAGATCATCCCTATTAGCTGACGCGCGGTTCAGATGGATGCAGGCGCGAAGACATCTGAGCACGATGAATCGTGAGGTCGGAGCGTTTCGGGAGGGAAAATCCTATACTATCGTTCGCGACGTCGACGCCGACAAATCGGAGTACGTCTATCAATGTCGATACTTGGAGCCGTTTCCCTCAGAGCGGCTCGGCCTTATAATCGGTGATTGCCTGCATAATGCAAAAGCCGCTCTGAATTCCATAGTAAGGGTGCTAGCTGGGAGCGAATTCGACTATCGAGTGGAGTTTCCCATTTATGTCGATGCGTATCAATTCGAGCATACGGCGCGGCGATGGGCAAGTAAGAAAGTCCTCATCCACAAGAGCG
>Ga0335073_10014637_pt1 | contig 10989 bp, 13 predicted proteins | sample Lox_Sample_22_FD_207093 | JGI IMG/M metagenome (GOLD analysis project Ga0335073, IMG submission 207093) | Soil microbial communities from Loxahatchee National Wildlife Refuge, Florida, United States - Lox_Sample_2.2 | ecosystem: Environmental > Terrestrial > Soil > Wetlands | place: USA... | reverse complement strand
GGCGGCCGACCCGCTCGGCCAGGAAGTCTTCCCAGGTCCGGCCGCCTAGTGGGGCCCCAGGAGCCAGGTTCGCGCCAGCCCGGACCGCGCGGGCCGCCTTTCCCGGAATCCGGACCGGCACCAGCGACCGGCGCAGGCCGCGCGCCCGCAGGTAATCGCGGAGCAGATCGGCCATCCCGTACACCCGCGGGCCCGCCATGTCGGGCGCCAGCCCGGCCGGGGGGCCCAGCGCCAGCGCCACGAGCCGGGCTGCGACCTCACCGGTATCGACCGGCTGGAACCGGAATCCGGCCGGCACCGGTACCACCGGCAGCCTGGCCATCTGCCGCGCCACCGTCAAGATCAGGTCGTAGAACTGGGTGGCGCGCAGCGTCGTGGCCGGCAGGCCGGAGCCGGCCACGACCCGCTCGGCGGCCAGCTTGGACGCGAAGTAACCGAACATGACGCGGTCGAGGCCGCTAGTGACCGGAATCCGGTCGGCGCCGACGACCGAGATGTTCACCAGGTGCGGCGCTCCGGACCGCAACGCGGCCCAGGTGAGGTTCCGCGCCTTGTCCTCGTCGCCCTTGGCGCTGCCCGCGCAGTGCACGATGATCCCGGCGCCGTCCACCGCAGCCTGGATCCCGTCGCCCGTGGCCAGGTCACCGGTCACGTACTCGACGCCGTCCGCGGCCGCGCGGGCGCGCCGGCTCAGCACCCGCACGTCGCAGCCTGCCTCCCGCAGCCGCGGAACGACCTGCCGGCCGAGCGTGCCGGTGCCGCCAGTGACCAGGACGCGTGAGGTCATCGTTCCTCCTCGCCGTTGAGTGTCCCGGCCGAGCCCCCGCGTGTCACCTCCGGAGGGTGCCAGGTGTCAGTGTGGTGACACCCGGCAACGAGAGAACGTGACCCGATGGCTAACAGTGACGTGCTGACGGCGGCCTTCGAGGAGCACCGCGATCACCTGCGGGCGGTGGCCTACCGGCTGCTGGGCTCGATGACCGACGCGGACGACGCGGTGCAGGACACCTGGCTGCGGCTGACCGCCGCGGATACTAGCGAGGTACGGAACCTCGGCGGCTGGCTGACGACCGTCGTCGCGCGGGTGTCGCTCAACATGCTGCGGTCGCGCCGGCACCGGAACGAGGAACCGGTCGGTCATTCGTGGCCGGGTGCCGCGGAAACGGCGGCCCGGGATGGCGCGGCGGCCGGACCGGGCGGAGCCGGAGCGGGCGGCCCGGCCAGCGACCCGGAGGACGAGGCCGTGCTCGCGGACTCGGTCGGCCTCGCGCTACTGGTCATCCTGGACACGCTCAGGCCGGCCGAGCGGCTCGCGTTCGTCCTGCACGACATGTTCGCGATGCCGTTCACCGAGGTAGCGGCCGTGCTCGGGCGCTCGACGGACGCGACGCGGCAGCTGGCCAGCCGGGCCCGGCGCCGGGTGCGCGGTGCGCCCAGCCCGGATCGCGCCGCCGACCTCGCCCGCCAGCGCGAAGTGGCCGAAGCGTTCCTCGCCGCCGCCCGCGGCGGGGACCTGCAGGCCCTGGTCGCGGTGCTGGATTCCGAGGTCACGCTGACCGGCGACGGCACCGCCGTCCCGTCCGGCAGGCCGGCCGTCCTCCAGGGCGCGGATATGGTCGCCCGGGGCGCGGTCCTGGCCTCCAGCCGGGCCGGGCATTCTCAGCTGGCCCTGGTCAACGGGTCCGTGGGCATCATCTGGGCACCAGCGGGCCGGCTGCAGGTCGTGCTGGCCCTGACGGTCAGCGACGAGCACCGGATCACCGCCATCGACCTGATAGCCGATCCCGACCGGCTGCGAGGGCTGCGGCTGGCCGTGCTGCCCGACGAGGAGGCTCGCCGCCGATAATTGCCTGGTCCCGTCGGCCACATCTACAGTGCGCTCAGCAACCGCCTACCGCGGACGTACCAGCCAGGGGGAGGCCATGCCCGGCACCTCGTTCAGCCTGGACCCCGGCGACGAGCGGCAGCTCGCGGCCAGCTTGTTCAACCACGTGTGGGACTTGCTGGAAAAGCAGGACCGCAGCGCCAGCGAAGACGACGAGATGATGCACGCGGCGCACGCGAGCCGGTATCACTGGGGCGTCGTGGGCGAGCCGGCGCACTGGGCGCGCGGGGAGTGGCAGTGCTCGCGGGTGTACGCGGTCCTGGGCCGGTTCGAGCCGGGCCTGCACCACGCCGGGCGCTGCCTGGAGCTCGCCACCCGGTACGGCCTGGGGCCGTTCGACGTCGGCGCGGCCCACGAGGCGATCGCCCGGTCGTACCGGGTCATGGGGGACACCGAGAAGACGGCCGAGCACGTGGCGCTCGGCCGGGCGGAATCCGCCCAGATCGCCGATGCGGCGGACCGGGCGATCCTCGACCACGATCTCGCCGACCTGTCCCAGGGCCCGGGCTGACCAGCCTTGAGTGCCTGCCGCCGGGGGACACCGCCGCTACGGCGGGGTCCCCCGGTGCCGTGTCAGGCCGGGCGGCCTAGCTGTTGCCGCCGAGCGACACCTGGATGGCTCGCTCCTCGGTGCCGCGCACGACGCTGAGTTCCACCGTGCCCTCGCCCGCCGCCTGGAGCGCGTCGAACAGGTCGTCGAGAGAGCGGACCGGGTGGCCGCCGGCCGCGACGATCAGGTCGCCCTGGGCCAGGCCGGCCCGGGCCGCCGGGCTGTCCTCGGTCACCTCGCGGATGAGCAGGCCGTCGCGCTCGGGCAGGCCGACCGCCCGCCGCAGTCGCCGGGCCACGTGTCCCGGGGCGATGGCGACGCCGAGCCGCGGCGGCGTGGAGAACTCCCCGCGGCCGAGCGCGTCGGCCCGGCCCCGCAACGATTCGTCGGCGGGTATGGCCAGGTAGAAGCCCTCACCGAGACGGTTGGTGTTGATTCCGATCAGCCGCCCGTCGGCCGACACGACCGGGCCGCCCGAGGAGCCGGGCAGCAGCGGCGCCGTGTGCTCGACGCTGCCGGTGATGCGGCGGCCCCGGGGACCGCGGAAGGAGCGGTCGACGCCGGAGACGAACCCGAACGTCACCCGCAGCCCGCGCCCGCCCGGGTTGGCCAGCGCGAACACCGGCGTCCCGATGCTGACGGCCGCGCCGTCGGCCCACGGCAGCGCGGCAGCCCCGCTGGTGTCGACGTCGATGACGGCGAGGTCGCCGTCGATGTCGCGTCCGGCCACGCGCCCCTGGGCGGTGCGCCCGTCGGCGAAGGTGACCGTCACCTCGTCGCCGCGCACGTTGTGCGCGTTGGTCAGCACCCGTCCCTCGCCGAGCACGATGCCAGAGCCGGCGCCCCATCGCTGCCCGATGCCCACGACCGAGGCGCCGGCGCTCTCCGCCAGCCCCGCGATCCCGGCCTGGATCTCGTCAAGAATTGCCATCTGTACGCACCCTTCAGTGAGTAGTAACTTGCAATCTACTACTAACCGCGATGGTGTCAACGCGGCTATGATCACTGGCATGACCGGACCCGAGGACGCCCCGTCGCCGCTCGCCGAGGCGCTGGCCCGGGTCGGCGACCGGTGGACGCTACTGATCGTCGAGGCGCTGCTGCCCGGGCCGCGCCGGTTCAACGACCTCCTCGGCCAGATCCCGGGCCTCGCGGCCAACATCCTGTCCGAGCGCCTCAAGCGGCTCGAGCGGGAAGCGCTGCTGGTCGCGCGGCCGTACTCCGAGCGGCCGCCCCGGGCCGCCTACGAGCTGACCGCCGAGGGCCGGGAACTGGCCGGGGCGCTGCGCCTGCTGGCGCACTGGGGGGCCAGGCACGCCGACCCGGCCGAAACCCCCCGCCACGACGAATGCGGCACCCCGATCCAGGTCCGCTGGTACTGCCCGACCTGCGACCGCCTGGTCGACAACGAGTCACCGCACCCCGAGCTGCACTACGTCTAGGCATCGGCGGCCACGAAGGCGGTCGCCTCGATCTCGACGAGCTGCTCCGGATAGCCGAGGACCGTGACGCCGAGCAGCGTGCTCGGCGGATCGTGATCGCCGAACACGCCGGCGACCTCGTTCCAGGCCACGACCAGGTCCTCCCGGCGGGCACTGGAGACGTAGACCGTGGTCTTGAGCACATCACGCACCGTGGCGCCGCACTCCTCCAGCGCCACCCGCAGGTTGCCCAGCGCCTGGCGCATCTGCGCGGCGATGTCGCCCGGCGCGACCACCCGTCCCTGATCGTCGAGCGGGCACGCGCCGGCGGTGAAGACCAGGCCGGTCCCGGCGGCGGTGGCGGCGTACGCGTACGGTGCTCCTGCAAAGAGCCGGGTACTGCGGACAAGTTCGGCTGACATGCCACGAAGTCTGTCAGCAGGCGAGGCATGGGACCCAGCGCCGGTGACGGCCGACCCTGTTGCCGGGGCCGGCCCGGAGTGGGAGCCTGATCATGACGGCCGGGATGAGGTCGCGGACCAGGTGCGGGAGGAACCATGACCGAAGCAGGGGGCGCGGAGTTCTGGCGGGACCTCAAGCCGATCGCCCAGGTGTTCCGTCCCGGTGCGGTGCCCGAGGCCTACGTCTCGGACGCAGCCACCGACGACGAGCGTTTCTACGCGCCGTTGTCGGAAACGGTGGGCACCCGTCCGTTGTGGATCTCGCCGGGCCAGAACCGGTGGTGCGACGTGCTGATGTGCCGGGGCGCCGGCTTGGTGAACCGCCACTACCACCCGCAGCAGGTGTTCGCGTACACGATCTCCGGCCGGTGGGGCTACCTCGAGCACGACTGGGTGGCGACCGCCGGGGACTGGATCTACGAGGCGCCGGGCGAGGCCCACACGCTCGTGGCCTACGAGTCCGGCGAACCGATGAAGGTGACGTTCAACGTGACCGGGCCGCTGCTCTGGCTGGACGAGAAGGGCGAGGTTACCGGTCACTTCGACGTCTTCGACTACATAGCGCTGTGCAAGAACCACTACGAGAAGAACGGGATCGGCGCCGACTACATCGACAAGCTGTTCCGCTGACCGGCCGCCCGGGCTAGGCCGGGGCCGGCCCGCGCCGGGCCGGCGAGGCGCCGCTACCCGGCCTCCTCGGTGCGCTCGGGGAGCAGCAGCAGCGCGCCGATCAGGAAGCAGACCGCGCCCACCAGCGTGCCCAGGTTCGCCCGGTCGGCGTTGCGTAGCTGGCCGGTCGCCGGGCTGATGTAGCCGGCCACGGCGGAAACGCCGAAGGCGACCGACCCGAGCAGGTTGGCCAGCGCTATCCACCAGGCCCACGACCGGGGGCGCCAGGCGGCCCAGCCGTGGCAGACCTCGATCCAGGCCAGCGCGCTGGCCACCAGGAAGCAGACCGAGCCGATCGCGTCCGGCCGCCACACGTGCTGGTGCGCGGCCTGCGCGGCCAGGTCAGCTTGCGTGGCGGCCCCCGTGCTGACGTTGAAGTACAGGGTCCCGGCCAGCTGCACCGCGGTCGCCCACCAGTCGATCCGCCGGGGCTGGTAGACGAAGAAGCGCCGGCCGGAGGGATTCTGCGCCGGGGGCCCGGCGTCGACCGCCTCCCGGTAGGTCAAGAAGGCGGCCGAGGTGAAGAACAGCGAGCCGATGAAGTACGTGAGGCTGTCCCAGCGCGCCCCGACCGCGCTCACGTATCCGGGCAGCGAGCCCACGGCGAACAGCAGCGACCCCACGGCGAACAGGACCGCGATCCACCAGCCGCGGGCCCGGGGTGCCCACCACGTCGAGCCGGCCGGCGACGCGCCTTCGAGGTGCTTGCGGTGGCGGCGGGATTCCCAGCGGGTGACCAGGCCGTCCGCGCCCACGTGGTCGACGAACGTCAGGGCGCCGAGGCCGGCGTCGCGGCTGCGCACAGACATGAAGCGTCCTTACTATGCCGGCCCGCCGGCTGGCGTGGCTAGTCGGCCGTGAGGGTCTCGCGCTGGCCGGCGACGGGCAGGCGGGCCTGGTGCCGGCGGATGTGGCGCCGGACTCCCGCGAGGCACAGGATCGCGACCGCGACCCCCCCGATCAGCATGGCGAGGCTCACCGGGTCGTGGTGGCCGGCAGAGATCTTGCCCGCGCCGTAGGCGCCCGCGCCGACCGACACCACGAACACCGCGCCCGCGAAAAAGTTCCAGACCACGAACTGACCGAACTTCATCTCCAGCGCGCCGCACACGAGCGAGGGCGTCACGAAGACCGCGGCACGTCCCCATTTCTGGTACACCGCCTCCCCCTTGGCCACGGTCTTCTTGCGCCACGCCAGGCCCGGGCCCGGGCGCTCCAGGAGCTGCCGGCCCCACCGGGCGCCGATCCTGAACCCGCCGAGCCCGCCGACTTCGCAGCCGATCGCCGCCACGATCAGCACCTCCGCGATGTTGAGCTCGCCCTGGCTGGCGACGACCGCGGCGGCGCCGATCACGGCCGTCGCGATGAGCGGGACGCCCATGTACCCGGCCGCGGCGGCGGCAAAGACGGCCACGTAGGCCCAGATGCCGGGGGCACTGGACGAGCCAGTGGCGGCCAGAAGGTGCATGCGGGCGCCTCGAAGCGGTGGGATGGATGGGTCAATGTAGATCGGCACGCTCGGGTGGTGCAATACCCAGGCGAGCGATCATAGGCGATCATGGTCGGCCCGGTTGCCAATCGTTCACCAGATATTCATGACATCGCCGGCCGGTGTCACCCGCCGCCGTCGCCCTGCTCGCCGGCCAGGTCCTGCCAGGTCCGCCCGCTGCGCACGCTCTGCGGCCGCTCCGCGGTGATGTCCGACCCGGGCCGCGCCCGCCCGTCCCGGGTCTTCACCAGAACCCAGCGGCGCGGGCCCGTACGGGTCAGCGCGAAGCCGCCGGACAGCTTGCCGCCGTGCGCGGTGAACACCAGGTGACCAGGTTCGTCGCGCACGATATCCGCGGGTCCCTCGTCCCAGATGATCACCGCGCCGCTGCCGCGCCGGTGCCCCTCGTGGACGCCCTCGAAGTCCCCGGCCTCCAGGGAGTGGTCGTCCACCGGCACCGCCAGCCGCCGCACCGCGGGGTCCAGCGAGGGGCCCTTCGGCACGGCCCACGAGCGCAGCACCCCCCCGACCTGGATCCGCAGGTCGTAGTGCAGCGCGGTCGCGTGGTGCAACTGCACGACGAAGCGCGATGCTGCCACCCTGCGACCGTACGCGATCAGGACGGCTGGATCAGGTCCCAGCGATGGCCGCGTGATAGTCGCCGACCACCAGGGTAACGGGGCCGATATGCGCGATCCGGCTATCATCCCCGGCCCTCGGCGACGTTAGGCTCGACGGGTGCGATTCGCCATCTCCATTCCCCAGTACGTGGCCGACGGCACCTTCGATCCGGCCGGCATGCGCCGCTACCTGGCGCGTGCCGAGGAAGCCGGCTTCGTCAGCGCCTGGACCCAGGAGCAGGTCCTGGGCACGATCCCGCACCTCGCCCCCATCGAGACCCTGACCTACGCGGCGGCCTGCACCGAGCAGATGCGCCTGGGCTGCGCGGTGCTCATCACCTCGCTGCACAGCCCGGTGCACCTGGCCAAGAGCCTGAGCACGCTGGACCAGATCAGCCGGGGACGGCTGGACGTGGGCATCGCCACCGGCGGCCCGCACCGGCCCTTCTCGGCGTTCGGGGTTGATCGGGCAAGTTACGTGGGCCGGTTCACCGAGGGCCTGCGCCTGATGCGGGCGCTGTGGACCGAGCCGCAGGTCAAGTTCGCCGGGCGGTTCTGGCAGCTCGACGGCGCCGCCATGGAGCCCAAGCCGTTCCAGAAGCCCGGGCCGCCGGTCTGGTTCGGCGGCAGCCACCCGGCGGCGCTGCGGCGCGCGGTCCGGCTCGGCGACGGGTTCTTCGGCGCGGGATCGCAGACCACGGCGCAGTTCGCCGAGCAGGTGCAGATCGTGCGCGGCGAACTTGCCCGCCAAGGCCGGGATCCGGCCAGCTTCCCGATCGCCAAGCGCGTCTACATCGCGGTGGACGACGACCCCGGGCGCGCCCACGACCGGATGGCGGCCGCGCTCGACCGTCTCTACGGATACTTCGGCCTCGGGGACATGACGCCGGTGTCGGTGTTCGGGCCGCCGGACGCGTGCGTGCGCGGGCTGCGGGCCGTCGCGGAGGCGGGCGCCGTGCTGATCCTGGTCAATCCGCTCTTCGATGACGAAGAGCAGATGGAACGCCTGGCCGGCGAGGTGATCCCGCAGCTCTCGTGAGCCGCCCGGCCGACTCCCCAAAGCGTGGCAAGCCATCTTGACAGGTGGCCTACCCCGGCTAATGTGACACTTCGTGTTAAACATGCGCGCTGACGGTCCCGTGTTCACCGACACGACCGGGCGGACGCTGACCGCGCGAGACCTCGCGGGAGTCACCGGCAAGGTGGAGTGGGCGGCCGTGGGCGGCGAGTCCGTCCCGGCGGAGGCCAGGCACCTGCATCAGAAGGCGCAGGTAGCGGTGACGCGCGGCGACTCCGCCCGCGCTCTCGAACTCCTCGAGCGCGCCCGCGCCCTCGCGCCCGGCTGGCCCTATCCGGTTTATGACGCCGCGCATATCTACCTGCTCCAGGGGGACGCCGCCGCGGCGGAGAAGCTCTATGCCGAGGTCGACCGCCTGGCCCCGCGCGGCTTCCTCGCCTGCCAGACCACGCTCTACGGCCTGCGCCGGGAGCGAGCCGGGGAACTGCCCGCGGGCTTCTGCCGGACGTTCGCCACTCTTGAGTGGCTCGATGACCTGCCGCGGAAGAAGGCCATCCTCTCGGGCATCGTGGAAAAGTATCCCGGGTTTCCCCCCGCCTGGAAGGAACTGGCGTCGCTGTTAGAGGACGCCGATGGCCGTTGGGAAGCGATCTCGGAAGGGCTCGACGGGCGCCCTGACGGTGAGACGAGGGGCATGCTGCTGATCTACAAGTCCCTCATCCTGCTGCAGCGCGGCGAACGCCGGGAGGCGGTCCGCCTCCTCGGCGTGCTCGCCCTCAATCCGGTGTCCACGCTCGCCACGGAGGCCGCGGCCAAGGCCACGCTGGCCCGGGTGCTCGGCCAGCAGTAGCCGTAACGCTTAATCCGGCGCGACGGCTGGTCCCCGGCCGGGGCAGTGCTACCTTGCCGCACGGCGGTCCCGGTGTCAAACATATGTTCGATACGGCGTGCCGCGCGTGCGGCGCCCGGCTCAGCGGCCGAGCCGGGCCCGGGCCAGGCCGACAAGCGCGGCCGGCCCGGTCACGGGACGGAACCGGTCCGACGCGGCCTGCAGCGCCCGGTACTCGTCGTCGGTGAGCTCGATCTCGGCCGCGGCGGCGTTGCTCTCCATCTGCTCGACACTGGACGCGCCCGGGATGGCGACCACGGCCGGGCGGTGGATGGCCCAGGCGAGCGCGATCTGCGCGGGCGTGGCCGAGTGCGCGCTCGCCACCTCGCGCAGCGCCGCGATCAGGTCCGTGGCGCGCTCCAGGTTGTCGGGCAGGAAGAGCGGGTTGGCGGCCCGGACCCGGTTCGCCGGCCTGCTGTCCCGGTGGTACCGGCCCGACAGCAGGCCCTGGCCCAGCGGGCTGTAGGCGATCACGATGTGATCGTTCGATTCCGCGAACGGGATCAGTTCGCGTTCGGGCGAGCGGTCGACCAGGCTGTAACGGACCTGGTTGCTCAGCACCCGGCGGCCCAGGGCCGCCTCGGCGGCGCGCCACCGCTCCAGGGAGTAGTTGCTGACGCCGACCTCGCCGACCAGTCCCACGCGCTGCAGCGCGCGCATGCCGCGCATGATCGTGCCGTCCCGGAACAACGGATTCGGCTGGTGCACCTGGTAGAGGTCCAGGCGGGTGACTCCGAGCCGGTCCGCGCTGGCCACGGCGCGCTGCTCGACCACGGGGGGAACCGGCAGGACCGGCAGGATCTTCGTCGCGAGGAACGCTGATTCCCGGCGGTCGCCGAGAGCCCGGCCGAGGATCCGCTCGCTGCGACCGAACCCGTAGATCTCGGCGGTGTCGAACAGGGTGACGCCCAGTTCGAGCGCGCGGCGGACGATGGAGTCCGCCACCTGACTGGCGTACGGCTCGCCGTACCCCCAGTCCCGGGACCCGAACTGCCAGGTGCCCAGGCCGATCTTGGAAATATGCCGTGCAGTGCTGTCGGCCAGATAGCGCATGAACCTAGTGTCTACCCAGCGCCCGTCTGGCCGCGGTCAGCCTGTCCAGTGCCTGCTGTACGGCGAGCGCCGCCGCAGGTCGTTGCGCACGTCGGTGCCGAGGCGCCGGGTTTCGCGCCGGTTCAGCATCGCGCCGAACATGGAACCGGTGAGCAGCGGCCCGAGCGACATGGTGCTGCGCCCGGCGCGGGCCAGGAGCCGACGCTGCAAGCGCCGGCGCAGCGGCGAACCCGCCACCAGGACCAGCCCGGCGGGCGCGAGGGCCACGCCGCTGCGGTGGGCCCAGGCCCCGACGTACGCCATCATGCGATCGGCCGCCGAGCCGGGCGCGCGCATCCCGTAGACCTCGTGCAGCTCGGCCACCAGCTTGATCTCGATGCCGACCACGGCCACGGTCTCGACCAGGATCTCGACCGGGGCGGTGGGCAACGGCAGCACCATGGCCGCGCCCGCCGCCGCGCCCACGACGGCCGCCGAGCGAGACGCGCCGTGGATCAGCGCGTCAGCGAGTTCGTCGGGGTCTAGCCCGGGAAACTGGGCACGGAGCCGCTGCTGATCCCGCACGGGCAGGCGGGGAGCCATCGCCAGTACCTCGGCCGTCAGCCACCGGCTGGTCGAGCGCGCCCCCTGCCAGCCGGCCCGCCCGCTGCGGCGCGCGAGACGGGAGATCTGCGCACTGAGCCTGCGGCGCCGGGTTAGGGGCGCCTCCTCCTCGCTGACCTCTGCGACCAGTTCGGCGAACTCTTCGGGCAGCTCCTGCGGAGCCAGCTCGGCTCCCCCGGGCCGTTCCCGCGGGACCAGTTCCGGCCCGCTGTCTGGCCTGCGATCGGTGTTCTCCATGCGCTCACGGCCTACCCTCACGTGACGATCGTAAGCGGCCCCGGGCCCTGGCCCGTCCACGCGAGTAGTGTCTCGGTATGGGCGAGACGCTGCC
>Ga0335073_10014635_pt1 | contig 10990 bp, 11 predicted proteins | sample Lox_Sample_22_FD_207093 | JGI IMG/M metagenome (GOLD analysis project Ga0335073, IMG submission 207093) | Soil microbial communities from Loxahatchee National Wildlife Refuge, Florida, United States - Lox_Sample_2.2 | ecosystem: Environmental > Terrestrial > Soil > Wetlands | place: USA... | reverse complement strand
CCGAGGAACCAGAACCACGAGATCCCCAAAAGCGGCATGCGCAGCCGGGGCGAGCCGAAGGCGTGGCGCAGGATGCGCCAGGTCTCGGTCGCGATGTTCCAATTGATCCGGAGGCCGGTATCGCCCTCGCGCGCGCGGGGGACGAAAAAGCTCGCGATCCACCCAAGCCCTGCCATGGTGAGAAGCGCCGCGCTCACGATCGCGCCGCCATGCGGGGCGAGGATCAAAAGGCCGCCGGCGATCGTGCCGATAAGGATCGCAAGGAACGTGCCGGCCTCGATGAGCGCGTTCCCGCTCATCAGCTCGCTCTCGTCGAGAAGCTCGGGAATGATCGCGTATTTCACCGGGCCGAAGAACGTCGCCTGAATGCCGAGGCCGAACAGCACCGTCATCTGGTAGACGATGTTGTGGAACGCGAACCCCGCCGTGGCAAGGATCATCACGCCGATCTCCCACAGCTTGATGACCCGCACAAGGTGCTGCTTCTCGAACTTGTCGGCGATCTGGCCCGCGGTCGCGGAAAAGAGGAAATAGGGGGCGATGAAGATGGCGCCGGCGATGGTGACGAGAATCTCGCTCGTCCGCGCGTTCGACGTGTCGCGATAGGTGATCAGGATCACCAGCGCGTTCTTGAACAGATTGTCGTTGAGCGCGCCCAGGAACTGCGCCGTGAAGAGCGGCAACAGCCGACGCGTCGCAAGCAGGCGGAGCTGCGATTCCTTCATGTCCGTCAGACCGTGGCGCGCTCGTGGAAACCTTGCGTCCCGTCGTCCGTCGCGCTTTCGCGCGAAAGCCGCGCCACGCGGGCCGCGCGCGGACCGTGGCGGCACGCCTCGACCATGGCATCAACGGAATCCGGCGCGCCGATGAGGAGCGCCTCGACCGAGCCGTCGCGCCGGTTGCGCACCCAGCCGCGCAGGCCAAGCCGCGTCGCCTCGCCAACCGCCCACACCCGATAGCCTACGCCCTGCACGCGCCCTTCCACCGTCATCCGCACCGCGATCTCCGCCATACCACGGCCTCAGGCGAACTCGAAGATGATCTGGTCGGCCGTGATCGTGTCGCCCGGCCGGGCGTGGATCTTGACGACTGTTCCGTCGCGTTCTGCGCGCAGCATGTTCTCCATCTTCATGGCTTCGATGACGGCGATCTCCTCGCCGGCCTTCACCTCTTGTCCCTCGGCGACCGCGATCGAGACAAGGAGGCCCGGTATCGGCGACAGGACCCGGTGCGAGGGGTCGGCCGCGGTCTTGTCCGGCATTATCGCCAGCAATTCCGCCGCGCGCGGGCTCAACACCAGAAGCACGAGACTCCAGCCCGCGCGCGACAGCCGGATGCCGATTCCCTCGCGCGCGACTTGATAGGCGTGCGGGACGCCGTCGACGCAGGCCGCCAGCAGACTTTGCCCCTGCTGCCACGATGTGGCGACGCGTCGCGACGAGTCGGCACCCGTGACGATGATCATGTCGCCGTCGCGGGCCGTGCGAACGGGATGCCGCGCCTCGCCACGGCACACGGTCCAGGCCTCAGGCGCCGCCCGGTTACCGATCCGGCCCTCATGCTCGGCCATGATGCGCCGCATCGCGGCGGCAACGGCGATTGCATGAGATTCGTCCTCCGCGCCGATCGCGCGGCCTGAAAACCCCGCCGGAAATTCCTCGGCGATGAAGTCCGTGGTCATCCTGCCGGCGCGGAAACGCGGGTTCGCGGCGATGGCGCCGAGGAATGGAAGATTGTGCGCGGGCCCGGCGATCTCGAAGGAATCGAGCGCCTCGCCAAGCCGCTCGACCGCCGCCTCGCGCGTCGGACCGGCCACGATGAGCTTCGCGATCATCGGATCATAATAGGGGCTGATCTCCGCCCCTTCGAAGACGCCGGTATCGACCCTGATCCCTTCCCCGGTCGGCGGTGCATACCGTGTCAGCCGGCCGATCGACGGGACGAAGCCGCGATAGGGATCCTCGGCATAGAGTCGCGCCTCGATCGCGGCCCGTTCGATGCGAATCTCGTCTTGGGCGAACGGCAGTCGCTCGCCCGCGGCGATGCGGATCATCAGCTCGACGAGATCGAGCCCGGTCACCGCTTCGGTGACGGGATGCTCGACCTGAAGCCGCGTGTTCATCTCGAGGAAATGGAACGCGCCATCGCGGCCCAGGAGAAATTCGACCGTCCCGGCGGACCGGTATTGCACCGCGCGGGCCAGAGCCACCGCCGCGTCACCCATGGCGGCGCGTGTGGCCTCGGGAAGGTTGGGCGCCGGCGCTTCCTCGATCACTTTCTGATGTCGGCGCTGGATCGAGCATTCGCGCTCGAAAAGATGCGCGACAGTGCCGAACGCGTCGCCCAGCACCTGGATCTCGATGTGGCGCGGCCCGTCGATATGGCGCTCGATGAAGAGCCGGTCATCGGCAAAACTCGCGCGCGCTTCGGCGGCGGCAACGCGGAACCCGTCCCGCACCTCGGCGTCGGTCCGCGCGATGCGCATGCCCTTGCCGCCGCCGCCGGCCGCGGCCTTGAGCATGACCGGAAACCCCACCTCGCGCGCGATCCGCACGGCGGTCTCGGCGTCCGTTATGGCATCGAGCCGACCGGGCACGGTCGCGACGCCGGCCGATGCCGCAAGCCGCTTCGCCTCGATCTTGTCGCCCATTGCCGCAATCGCGCGCGCGTCGGGCCCGATGAAGGCGATGCCGGCTTCCTCGAGCGCCGTCGGCAACGCCGGATTCTCGGACAGAAAACCATAACCCGGATGGACCGCGTCGGCGCCCGTGCTTCGGCATGCTTCGACGATACGGTCGATGCGAAGATAGCTGTCGGCCGATGGCGCCGGGCCGATGCGAACGGTCTCGTCCGCCATGCGCGCATGGAGCGCGTCGACGTCCGCGTCGGAACAGACCGCGACCGTCGCGATCCCCATGCGCCGCGCCGTGCGGACGATGCGGCAGGCGATCTCGCCGCGGTTGGCGATGAGAATTTTCCGGAACATGTCTCAGCCGGTCTGCCGCGCGCGCATTAAAGCGGGATGTTGTCGTGCTTCTTCCACGGGTTCGTCAGCTCTTTTCCGCGCATCATCGCGAGCGCCCGGCAGACGCGCCGCCGCGTCTCGTGCGGCATGATCACGTCGTCGATGAAGCCGCGGCTCGCCGCCGCGAAAGGATTGACGAATTGCTCGCGGTATTCTTCGGTCCGCGCCTCGATCGTGGCAGGATCGCCGAGATCGGCGCGAAACATCATCTCGACCGCGCCTTTCGGGCCCATTACTGCGATCTCGGCCGTGGGCCACGCATAATTCACGTCGCCGCGCAGATGTTTCGAGCTCATCACGTCATAGGCGCCGCCATAGGCCTTGCGCGTGACGACCGTGATCTTGGGCACCGTCGCTTCGGCATAGGCGTAAAGCAGCTTCGCGCCATGCTTGATGATGCCGCCAAGTTCCTGCGCCATGCCTGGCAAGAAGCCCGGCGCATCGACAAAGGTCACGATCGGAATGTTGAAGCAGTCGCAGAACCGCACGAAGCGCGCGGCCTTGCGCGAGCTGTCGATATCGAGACATCCGGCGAGGACCAGCGGCTGATTGGCGACGATACCCACCGGCGCGCCCTCGAGCCGGGCGAAGCCCACGATGATGTTGCGCGCATAATCGGGCTGCAGCTCGAAGAACTCGCGCTCGTCGACGATCTTGTCGATCAGCTCGCGACTGTCGTAGGGCTTGTTGGGATCGGCCGGGACAAGCGTGTCGAGCGAGGCATCGTCGCGGTCGGGCGGGTCCCAGCTCGGCCGCACCGGCGCCGCCGCGCGATTCGACGCGGGCAGGAACCCCAGGAACCGCCGCAACTCCTCGATCGCCACAAGGTCGTTCTCGAACGCGAGATCGGCGACGCCCGACCGGCTTGCATGCGTGACGGCACCGCCGAGCTCCTCGTGGCTGACGCGCTCGTGCGTCACTGTCTCGATCACCTCGGGCCCGGTCACGAACATAAAGGACGTGTCCTTCACCATGAAGATGAAGTCGCTCATGGCGGGCGCGTAGGCCGCGACGCCGGCGCACGGGCCCATCACCAGCGCGATCTGCGGGATGACGCCCGAGGCCAGCACAATGCGCTGGAACATTTCTGCGTATCCCGCAAGCGACGCGATGCCTTCTTGGATGCGGGCGCCGTCCGAATCGTACAATCCGACGACCGGCGCACCGACGAGCATCGCCTTGTCCATGATCTTGCAGATCTTCTCGGCATGGGCCTCGGACAGCGCGCCGCCGAACAGGGTGAAGTCCTGGCTGAACGCGAAGACGCGCCGGCCATTGACCGTGCCGTGCCCGGTCACCACGCCTGCACCGGGACTGTTCTGCCCGGCGATGCCGACGCGGTGCTCGACGAAAAGATCCCATTCCTCGAACGATTCGGGATCGAACAGAAGCTCGAGCCGTTCGCGCGCGGCGAGCTTTCCCTGCCCATGCTGCTGCGCTACGCGGCGTTCGCCCCCGCCGGACCGCGCCGCCCGGCGCTTTTCCTCCAATTGCTGCAGGATGTCCGGCATCGGAGGGAGATATCACCTCGCCTGGCGACGCGCCAGCCTCAGGCGGCAAGGAGCGCCAGAAAGCGCGCCGCCATCGCGATATCGTCCTTCAAGGCGCGGCGCCGCGCGGTCTGCTCGGCATCCTCGCCCCAGCGCTCGATCTCGAAGCTCGCATCGAGCTCGGCCACTGAAAAGGCCTGCTCGGCATCGAGTTGCCCTTCGGCAAGCGCCAACGCGACGACCAGCGACCCGCACGCGGCGGTCGCGAGATTGAGCGCGGCAAGCTGCCACGGATCGCGCGCGGCAACGCACGCCGTGAGTGCGGCAAGGCTCGCCTCGGGCTGCGGGCACGGCATGATGCCCGATGCCACTTCGAGCCGCGCGCCATGGCGCTCGCGCACCCAATCGACCAGCGGCTGCCACGCGCGGTGCTGCCGCGCGACGAGCTCGGGCGGATCGTCGGCGCGATAGCACACGAGATCGGTCGCCGCGTATTTGGCGATCATCGCCACCACCTCGGCATGACGCGGCGCGACGAGATCGATCGCGGTGCTGGCAAGGCGTGTCATGGGCATTGATTCCGGATCGACCCGATCGCCCTGCGCCTGCCATTCCGCCGCGATCGCCTCGGCGAGCGCGCGCGATCCAAGGACCAGCGCGGCTTTTCCGGGCGTGCGCACGATCTTGCCGTCGAGCGTGATCGCGAACCCGCCCTCGGCCGTCTCGACGGCCGCATGGCGATAAAGGCGCTTCACGAGGCGGCGAACGGGTCGGGGTCGTCGGCTTCGGCAAAGCCGAAGAACGCCCAGGTCTCGCGCATATGGCGCGGCAGGGGCGCCACGACGCTGCGCCGTCCGCCCTTCGGATGCGGGAAAGAGACGGCGCGCGCATGAAGATGGAGCAGGCGCGGCTGTGGCAGTCCCGCGGGATGCGCGCGGGCCGCGCCATATTTCCCGTCGCCCAGGATCGGCGTGCCGATCGCCGCCGCGTGCGCGCGAAGCTGATGCGTGCGCCCGGTCACCGGCTCCATCGCGAGCCAGGCGATCTTGTCGCCGGCATGCGCGATCGTGCGATAGTCCGTGACCGCGCGCTTGCCGTCCTCTTCGTCGGCGACGACGCGCTCGCCAAGGCGTCCCGGAAGCTTGGCGAGCGCCATGTCGATCCGGCCTTGCCGCGGCTTCGGCACGCCCACCGTCGCCGCCCAATAGATTTTGCGCACGGATTTGCCGCGAAAGGCCGCCGCGAGCGAGGCCGCCGCCGCGGCGGATCGCGCCAGCACCAACACGCCGCTCGTGTCCTTGTCGAGGCGATGGACGAGCCGTGGGCGCTCGGCCGCATCGAACCGCAACGCGTCGAGCAGCGCGTCGAGATGCCGGTCGGTGTTGGTGCCGCCTTGCACCGCGAGACCCGCCGGCTTGTCGATCACGATCACCGCGTCGTCGCGATAAAGGACCGCGTTGCGGAGCATCGCTTCGTCGCCCGGCCGCACCATGACGGGACGCGGGGCGGGGAGGGGCGCAAGATCGCCGAGCGGCGGGACGCGAACGATCTGCCCCGGCGCCACGCGGTCCGAAGATTGCGCGCGCCGCCCGTCGAGCTTCACCTGCCCGGTGCGCAACAGCTTCTCGAGCCGCCCATGCGCAAGCTCGGGGAAATGCCGCTTGAACCAGCGGTCGAGCCGGATTTCCGCTTCGTCCGCCGTGATGGCGATGGTCTGAACGCCGGTCATGACCGGCTCATGCTAGGGGATCGGCCACCGACGCGTCGATATTCTTCACGTTGCCGACCGCCTGCCCGACCTTGTAGGCGGCCATGAGCGCGGCGGGATAGGGCTTCAGCAGCGCCAGGAGCTGATCCGGCTCGACCGCCTCGTCGCCGAGCCAGCGCCCATAGCTTGCAGGATCGAGGATCACCGGCATGCGGTTGTGGATCGGTGCGCACACCTCGTTGGGCGTGGTGGTGATGATGGTGAAAGACCGCACCACCGCGCCGCTCGCCTTGTCGCGCCAGCGTTCCCACAATCCGGCGAAGCCGAAGAGGCTCCGGTCCTTCATCACGATGGCGAAAGGCTGCTTCTCTTTGGGGCCGAGCTTCTGCCATTCATAGAAGCCGTCGGCAGGAACGATGCAGCGCCGGCTCGCAAAGGCCTCGCGGAAGGCCGGCTTCTGCGCCACCGTTTCCGCCGCGGCATTGATGAGCGACGCGCCGATCTTCATATCCTTCGCCCAGAACGGCACGAGCCCCCAGCGCAGCAAATCGAGCGAGCGGGTTCCGGCATCGGCGCGGAAGCGCACGACCGGCACATCGTTCGTCGGCGCGATGTTGTAAAGCGGCTCGTAATTCGGCAATGGGTTGGTCGTGCGGAAGAGCCGCGCGGTTTCGGAAGCGGGAATGCGATTGAGGAACCGTCCGCACATGCCGCGTCTCGCTCACCGCGCCGGATTATGCGCCGCCGCGCGAAGGGCGTGGGAAAGCGCGTCGGTGCGGCGCAGCTCCTGCATCACCGCGGCCTCGACCGCCGGCGTCATCGTCACGAACAGCAGGCGGAAGCGCCGATCCGGCACGACGCTATGCTGAGCGAAGGCGCGCAGCGCCGTCTCGCCCATGCCGCGGATCTCGGGATGTTCCGCCACGATCGCGGCCGCGAGCGGACGAAGCCGCTCGCGCGTCATGGCGAGCGCTTCCTCGATCGCGAGATCCTGCCGCGCGGCGGCGCCCTTCGTGCCCGAAAGCCGGTAGATCAGTGCTACGGCAAGGAGCCCGACGGCGAAGGCGACGAAGATGCCCACCGCGATTCACGTGAAGGCGCGGAGCTTCCACGGGATGAGCGCGCGCTCGGCCCAGTTCACGCCGCGGTTCAACAGGATCGCGAGCACCGCGACGACGATGAGCGGGGCGAAGTATTTGGCGAGCGCCAAGGTCTCGCCATAGAACTGGAACATATAGCCGATGCCCGACGCGACGATCAGCAGCTGCCCGACGATGATGCCCACGAGCGCGCGTCCGACCGCGATGCGCAGACCCGCGATGATGTAGGGGAGCGAGGACGGCAGCACCACCGCGAACAGGATCTCGTGCTTCGTGCCGCCCAATGAGCGCGCGACCTCGACAAGAAAGCTGTCCGCCTCCTTGGCTCCGGCCTCGACGGTGAGGAGTTGCGGAAAGACGGCAGAGACGAAAACGAAGATGATCAGCGTCAGGTCGCCGACGCCGAACCACGCGAGAAACAGCGGCAGCCAGGCGATGTTGGGGATCGACCAGCCGATGAAGATATAGGGATCGAGGACCCGCGCGGCGGACCGGAAGATGCCCAGCAAAAGCCCCAGTGCCGTGCCGACGACGAAGCCCAGCACGAGCCCGACCGCCAGCGGCCAAATCGTCTCGGCCGTGGCTTTGATCAGCTCGCCGGACGCGGTGAGCTCGATGAAGGCGGCGATGACGCTCGCCGGCGACGGCAAGATCACCGGCGGAACGTTGAGGCTGATCACCTGCCACAGCGCGAGGAAGCCAAGGCCCGACAGCACGGTCATCGCCACGTGGTTCCGGCCCAGCGTGGCGAGCATTGACATCGCCCCATTCGTCCTGGCGCCGTCGAGCGGGATCGAGGACTGGGTCATAGTTCCTCCCTGATGCTTTTCCAGGCGATGTTGCGGAGCCGCGCGAATTCCTTTTCCGCCCGCACGTCGTAACTATAGCGCGGCCTCGGCAGCGTGACGTCCAGCACCTCTTTGATCCGCCCCGGGCGCCGTCCCATGATCACCACGACATCGGAAAGATAGATCGCCTCGTCGAGGTCGTGCGTGATGAAAAGCACCGTGCTTTTCACCCGGTCCCACAGCGCGAGAAGTTCATCCTGGAGGACGGTTCGCGTCTGCGCGTCGAGCGCGCCGAACGGTTCGTCCATGAGCAAAATCTCGGGCTGGCGCACGAGCGCGCGGGCGAGCCCCACCCGCTGCTGCATGCCGCCCGACAATTGATAGGGAAAATACCGCTCGAACCCGGTGAGCCCGACCATGGCAAGCGCCGCATCGATCCGCTGCTTCTCGTCGATGCCGAGCGTGTGGCGATGGGTTTGAAGCTGAATGCCCAATGCCACGTTATCGGCGATGGTCTTCCACGGCATCAGCCCGATGCCCTGGAACACCATGGACATTTTCGGGCTGGGGCCGGCCAGGATCTCGCCATCGAGCCGGATCTCGCCGGTGTCGGGCGGTATGAGGCCCGCCGCCATCCGCAACAGCGTGGTCTTGCCGCAACCGCTCGGCCCCACCACCGTCACGAACCGTCCGCGCGCGAGCTTGAACGCGAATTTCTCGAGCGCGAGAAGGCGGCCGCCCGACGGGCTGTCATAGCTCTTGCTGATGTCGACGAACTCGAGCTCGGGCATGGCGGCGGGTTCTCGGATCGTCGGCCGATGCGCGCCGTCTAATCCTTGCTCGCCGTGGCGCCTTTGTACCAGTCGGGCGTGTCGGGCAGGTCGGGCGTTCCCTTGACGACGCCCATCTTGTCGAGCGCCGCCTTCAAGGGCCGGGTGTCGTAAACGTCCGCGGGCTTCGAAAGATCCGCGGTCGCGCTCTCGTTGCGGATCTTGAAGAACAGATCCATGATCTTCTGCGTCGCCGCCATGTTGATGCCGCCATTCACCGAGAAATAGCCGCCGTCCCGGAACAGGCGCCATGCCTTGGCAAGCTGATCTTCCGTCATGTCGCTGTTCTTGAAGATCGCCGCGCCCGGCTTGACCCAGGCATCGGCGCTGTCCTGCCATTGGCGCATCATGTCCAGCATCATCTCGACATAGGCCGTCGCCTCGGCCTGATGATCGTTGAGCCATTCGGTGCGCGCCACGACCACCAGGCGCGGGACCGGCGGCGTGTATTTCGCGGTGTGCGGCAGGATCGCGTGAATGGTCTTGGTGTAGCCTTTGGCCTCGGCCTGCACGGCGCCGAGATGCGACAGGCTTCCAAGCTGCGTGCGGCCGGTGTCGAGCGCCTGAAGCGACGGTCCGTCGCCGCCGCCGAGCGCCACCCAGCGGAAGGCGTCGGGGCCGAAGCCCAGTCCTTGCACCGCCATCTGCGCGTTGAAGCGTTGCGCGCCGCCAAGGCTCGCAACGCCCCAGGGCTGACCTTCGGCGTCCTTCATCGTCTGGTACTTGTTCTGACCCCACACCTCTTCATCGCCATAAGGCGTCATCACCATCAGCACCTTGACCTTGGCGCCGGAATAGATCGCGCCAAGCGCCGCGATGATGTCGCCGACCGCCACGTCGGTGTTCTTGGTCACGACCGCCTGAACCCGCTCCGGCCCGCCGCCCGCGAGGTCGGGACCGAGCTTCAGATCGAGCCCATGTTTTTCGGGAAGGCCCATCGCGATCGCCATACGGTCATAAGCGATGGCGGGGTTCGGAATCGGTTCGAGCTCGATCGCCGTCACGGTGGGTGACGCGGCGCGGCCGATGGCGGGCGCGCCGCCCAAAAGCGCGGCGGCGCCGGCGATCAGAAAAAACCTTGCCGCGCGCGAGGGGTGCTTGGTCGCATGGGACATTGATCTTCCTCCCTTATAGAGCCGTTTTGGCCGCATCTTGGCGCCACCATCCCAGGTCCGAAGGGACGTGGCAATATGCTTGGCCCGCAAGCGCGGACCCCGGCCTCAATCCAATCCTTCGCCCCTGAGGATCGCGGCGGTCGCATCGGCGATGCCTTGCCAGCGCTGCATCGAGGCGGTGTCGCCGCGCTGTCGCGCCTTCAAGGCCTGGTGCTCGGCGAAGGAGGTGGCACGCACGCCGTGCTTCTCGACGACCATCGCCGCGATGCTCCAGACGCTTTGCCCTTCTTCCACCGATGCCACGGTTTCGCTCCTCCCACGCATTCGAGGGGGCGACAGATTGACGGATTTGCCGCGCCCGCACCACAATCATGAGGAGTCGGGCGCGACAGGCGACCCTGCCAATCTTTCGACCGGCAGGAACTTGGCGTAATCTCGGGTTCGAGCGACTCTCATACCTTCCGACGCCTGGCGGCCCGCAGGCATTGGCGCTCTGGATCGCAAGATTGATGGAGATGGCCGCCATGGCGCGTGATCTCGGCAAAGAGGACCGCAACAAGGCCCTGGTCGAGGCGAGCTTCGATCGTTGGAAAAGCCGAACCGGGGGTCCGTTCGAGCTTCTGGCCGACAATGTCGAGTGGACCATCACGGGCTCGTCGCCGCTGTCCAGGACCTATCGGAGCAAGCAGGAATTCATCGACGACGTGATCAATCCGTTCAACGCCCGCATGGCGACACCGCTCGATCCGACCGTTCACGGCATCTACGCGGATGACGATATGGTCGTCATCCTGTTCGACGCCGAGGCCACGGTGAAAGACGGCAAGCGCTACCACAACACCTATAGCTGGTACTTTCAAATGAAGGACGCCAAGGTTGTCAAGGCCGTCGCCTTTTTCGACACGAGGGATTTCGACGAGTTCTGGAATCGCGT
>Ga0335073_10014634_pt1 | contig 10990 bp, 10 predicted proteins | sample Lox_Sample_22_FD_207093 | JGI IMG/M metagenome (GOLD analysis project Ga0335073, IMG submission 207093) | Soil microbial communities from Loxahatchee National Wildlife Refuge, Florida, United States - Lox_Sample_2.2 | ecosystem: Environmental > Terrestrial > Soil > Wetlands | place: USA... | reverse complement strand
AATATTATTATGCTAATCTCATATTATTATTTTTTCTTAACCAGTTAAGCCGGTATAATGACCCTCCAGGTTAAAAATCGCAGTTACAAAACGGGCTCAAAGGCGCGTTGGCCGACTTCAGCGGGCGGCCGAATCCTTGCGCCCCGGTCGTTTCGGAACAGGAACCGTCGTCAAAACCTCAGAACCTGAGCACGATCTTCCCAAAATGTTTGCCCTCCCGCATGTATTCGAGGGCCGCGCGCGGCTCGGTCCAGGGGAAGACGCGGTCGACCACGGGCCGCATCCTATGCAATGCAATTGCGCGGTTCATGTGCCCGAACGATTCTCGAGAGCCGATCGGAATCCCGCGCACCACAGCGCGGCGGTACAAGATCTCCAGCGGATTGATGTCGCCGGCGGTGCTGCCGACGTATCCGATCATGTGAATCTGTCCGCCCATGCGGATGGCTTTCAACGACTGCAGAAAACTGTCCGGGCCGCCGACCTCCACCACGTGATCAATCCCGCGGCCGCCGTTGAGCCGCCGCACTTCAGGATGCCAGACTGGGGTGTTGATATAGTTGATCGTGTGGGTCGCCCCAAGCTTCTTGGCGCGGTCGAGCTTCGCGTCGCTGCTGGAGGTGACGATTGTCATTGCGCCGAACATGGCGGCGAACTGAAGGGCGAATATCGACACGCCTCCTGTCCCCTGCACAAGAACCGTCTCGCCGGCTTTCAGGCATCCCTCGGTGACAAGCGCCTGCCAGACCGTCAGCGCAGCGCAGGGAAGCGTAGAAGCCTCTTCATCGCTGAGATGCTCGGGCGCATGCACCAGTCCATGCTGATCGAGGCGCACATATTCTGACAGCATCCCATGCTGGTCGCCGCCGAGCTGTTTGATGTCCTCGGTCTGATCGAAACCTCCGCCAAGCCAATTTTGCCAGAATGTTCCGAGCACCCGGTCGCCCAGCTTGGCGCGCGTAACTCCTTCGCCGACAGCGACCACCTCGCCCACTCCGTCGGAGGCTGGCACGAGCGGTAGCGGGAATTTGAACGGATAGGTCCCTGCGACCATTTGGGTGTCGCGGTAGTTGAGCGAAACAGCTCGGGTCCGGATCACCACTTCGCCAAATCGCGGCTCGGGCGCAGGCCGTTCCACCAGTTTGAGGTGGTCAAGACCAAACTCTCCGTCAATCACCCACGCCTTCATGATCTCGCTCCCAACAAAGGCCGTGCAACCGGGACCCAAGTCCGCGCCAGCGAACACTATGATCTCGACTGGATCGACCGGTCAAAAAACTGGCGGCAGCGGCGCAAATTCCGCCGATTTGCCGAAAAAGCTCCCAAGCGCCATGAGACGGAATCAAAAGCCTTGTCAGGCGCTTCGCGATGATTCATGCTCTTGCGCGAACTTTTCAAAAGGAGGAGGCCCGCCATGGCGATACATATCCGCGTGGTGACCCCGATCACTACCCAGGGATTCCGTACGGCGGAGGACGCAGTCGGTCTCGGATCGGAAGGCGTTCGAGTCGACTTCGCACATATCGACGCCGGCCCCGCTTCGATCGAGTGCGACTTCGAGATCATGCTGTCGCAACCTGCGACGGCGGCCCGCATCGTCGAGGCAGAGCGCGAGGGCGCCGACGCCGTGGTGATCGACTGCATGGGCGATCCGGCGCTGTTCGCGGGCCGCGAGTGCGTATCCATCCCGGTGCTGGGCCCGATGCAGACGGCGATGAGCGTCGCCGCAATGATGGGTCACAAGTTCAGCGTCGTGACGGTGCTGAGGCGCATTCTGCCGATGATCGAAAGACAGGCCGCGGTGTATGGCATGACCGCCAAGCTCGCCTCGGCTCGTTCGGTCGACATCCCTGTGCTTGAACTGGAGAAGGATCTCGCCGCGACCAAGCGCGCTCTGATCGCCGAGGCCCGGAAGGCGGTGGTCCAAGACGGCGCGGACTACATCATTTTTGGCTGCACCGGCATGCTCGGCTGCGCCGAAGCCGTGCGACAAGGGTTGCTTGCCGATGGGCTCGACGCGCCGGTGATCGATCCGGTGCCGACCGCTGTGAATATGGCCGCCGCGCTCGTGCGCTCGGGCCTCTCGCACAGCAAGCACGCCTTCCAGCAGCCGCCGAAGAAGGCTGTCGCGGGCTATGCCGGAATAGGCATCGGGACGGAGAACGCGCTCGCAGCGGAATAGGCCGTTCACAGCAGCCATGTCCGTCGAGACGCTGGAGTCCAACGTCTCCGAACCGGTCCGCCGGAAGGGGTTGGCATTCCACCGCGACCGGCTATGGCTGCTTGTCGTCCCGATGACGTTGTTCTTCGTTGTTTTCTTCGCCTTTCCGGTTCTCATCCTTCTCGCCGATGCGTTCGACAAACCGACGGCCGGCAGAGTTACGCCGCACGGCGATTTCGTTCTCACGAATTTCATCCGCTTCTTCAGTTTTCCGCAGTACTACAATTCGGCGCTGCTCACGATCGAGATTGCGGTCGTTTCGTCGATCATCGCCGCCATCCTCGGATATCCTCTCGCCTACCTGATCGCGAAGCTCGAGCATCCGACCTGGAACACGGTTCTGATGATTTTGGTGCTGGCGTCGATGCAGCTGGACGGAGTGATCCGCCTCTATGGAATGATGGTGCTCTTGGGAGACAACGGCCTGATCAACGGCACGCTGATCCGGTGGCACTATATCGATAAGCCGCTGCCCCTGATGTACAATGTCTTCGGCGTGATCGTCGGAACCGTCCAGATCACGCTGCCTTTCATGGTTCTGTCGTTGATCGGCGTCATCCGCGGGATCAGTCCGTCGTTCGAGGAAGCCGCGCGCAGCTTGGGCGCTTCGCCGTGGCGCGCCTTTCGAACCATCACACTGCCGCTCACCATGCCGGGCCTCTTGGCGGGTATGCTGCTCGTGTTCGCGCTCTCCAGCAGCAGCTATGTCGTCGCCGCTCTGATGGGAGGGTGGAAAGTCTGGGTCTTGCCGATCCATATTTTCGAGCGGATCAGCAACAGCGGGCAGTGGCAGTTCGGGGCCGCGCTCTCCACCATTCTATTCGTGATCAACATCACCGCCGTTTTCATATATCTGGCGGTCAGTTCCCGGATGACAGGGGGCCGCGCGTGAGGGAGGCGGTTCGCTTCCACTGGCTGATCTGGGTCGGCTCCGCCGCTGCGCTTCTGGTCCTGCTGGTGCCGGTGGTGATCGTGGTCATGGCCGGGCTGACAGCAGGCGAGTATCTGACCTTTCCGCCGCAGGGATTGTCGCTGCGCTGGGTGGTGACCTTCCTTCGGTCGCCCACATTCTTCCCGGCTTATTTGTTCAGCCTCGAGCTTGCCCTGATCACCACGGCGATCTCATCCGTCATGGGCACCATGGCGGCGGTGTACCTGACCCGGTCGCAAGCCAAGGGCGTGGCGGCGATGCGGGGCCTGTTCATGTCACCGATTATTCTGCCGGGTTTGGTTCTCGGACTGGCGCTGTATGTTTCTTATGTCCTGACCAATATCGGCCTGGCGCGGACGTTCGGCGGCTTGCTCGTCGGCCATGTCCTGGTCACCTCGCCATTCGTGCTCGCGACAGTCTCGGCCTCGCTGGTCGGTTTCGACATATCGCTCGAGGAAGCGGCGCGCAGCCTGGGCGCCGGCCCGCTGCAGGCGTTCCGCCTGGTCACGCTGAAGATCATCCAACCCGCCGTCGCCGCTGGCTCGATTTTTGCGTTCATTATCTCGTTCGGGCAATTCGATTTGTCGCTCTATCTGGGCACGCCGAACCTGACCGGGCTGCCTTATGCGATGTACATTTCGCTGCGCTACAAGTTCGAGCCGACCGCCGCGGCGGCGGGCATCTTCGCGATCGCCCTTGTCGTCCTGTCGATGGCGCTGTCGTCGCGGTTGGTGAACTTGACCAGGCTCGTCTCCAACGCCCGGCTTCGATGGTGATCCTGAAGAAATCGGAGGATCGCCCGAAAAGGGCGTTGGAGAGCGCTCAATTTCTGTCGAGTGGGAGAGGTCGCAATGAACGACAAGAATGAGACGAAGCTCAGTCGTCGCAGTGTGCTCGCTGGAGCGGCGGCGGCCGCCGCAGCCCCCGTGTTCAATATCAACCACGCCTGGTCGGAGGACGTCGTTTGGGACGGAAAGCCGTTCGACGCCGGGGGCCAGACCCTGCGCATCGCGGAGTGGGGCGGATTTTGGGAGGAATCGGTCCGCAAGTTCATACTGCAGAACTTCGAGAAGCAGTACAATTGCAAGATTTCCTGGGACTCCGGATTCCCCTGGTTCCCCAAATTCACGGCCGGCGGTCCAAAGAATCCGTTCTGCGATATCGCCAACTGGAACCTGAAGGACATGTACCAGACGGCGCGGGCGGGCGACTTCTACCTTCCGCTCGACGACGTCCTCCCCAATGTTCCGAACGCCGCCAATCTCTGGGATTTCGCCAAGGTCACCGGATTGGGCATCACCTGGGCTTACGGACGCTACACGTTTGGCTATCGCACCGATCTCATCGACGCGCCGATCAAAGCCTTCAAGGACTTCTGGCGCCCGTCGCTGGCGGGAAAACGCGGGACGTACGTGACCGTGAACGAACTGCAGATGACCCTTTTCCTCACCTCGTGCGCGATATTCGGCTCAGGTCCGTTCGATTTCAAGGCCGGCTATGAGGCGATGAAGAAACTGGTTCCTGTCAAGACCAGCGACTTCACCGGCAACATGCAGGCTTTGCTCGAGCGCGGAGAGGTCGTCGCCTGCAATCAGTGGGACGGCGAAATGTGGTCGATGGCGGACCGTGGGGTGAAGGTCGACCAATACATCTGGGAGGAGAAGAAGCCTCTGCTCACCCAGACGCGCACGATCAGCAAATACGCCGAGCCGATGCAGAAGAAGCTTGCGTTCGCGTTCATGAACCAGACGCTGGACCCCAAGGTGTTCGGCAAGTTCGCCGAGCTGTTCTATCTTCGGCCGACCTGCAAGAATATCGAAGTCACCCCGAAGATGGCGGCGAAAGGCATCACCAACACGGCCGATTCGATCAAGGGGTTCTGGATCCCCGACTACCAGCGATATCTCGATCACGCCGATGAGGTCGAGGAGACGGTCAACGCCATCTTCGCGGCTTAAACCCAGTCGTCATCGTCACATCGTGCAGAAAGGGGAGGCGAATTGGCCGCCGTCGAGCTTGTCGGATTGTCAAAAGCCTACGGCGACGCCGTCGCGGTGTCGAGGGTCAACCTCAAGATCGCGTCCGGCGAGTTCTTCTCCCTCCTTGGTCCATCGGGCTGCGGCAAGTCGACGACATTGCGAATGGTCGCTGGTTTCGTCGCGCCCGATGAGGGCCGGATCCTGATCGACGGCGACGACATCGTCGACCGTCCGCCCGAGAAGCGCGATATCGGAATCGTCTTCCAGAACTATGCGATCTTTCCCCACATGAGCGTGGCGGAGAACATCGCTTTCGGCTTGCGCATGCGAAAGGTCGATCGGGCGACGATCGAGCGCCGGGTGCGCGACGCGCTCCGTCAGGTCGGGCTGGACGGCTATGAAAGCCGATACCAACGGCAGCTCAGCGGCGGCGAGCAGCAGAGGGTGGCGCTGGCGCGAGTCCTCGTCACCCGCCCCCGCATCCTCCTTTTGGACGAGCCGCTGAGCGCGCTCGACAAGAACCTTCGGGAGGAGATGAAGTATTGGATCAAGGGACTGCAGAGGAGTCTCGGCATCACCACGATCTACGTTACCCATGACCAGAGCGAGGCTCTCACCATGTCCGATCGGATCGGGGTGATGAACAAGGCGCGGGTGGTGCAGATCGGCTCTCCGATCGAAGTCTACGAACGCCCTGTCGACATATTCGTCACCACATTCATCGGCCATTCCAATCTCTTGGACGCGACGGTCGAGCGGCTGACCGCCGACGCCGTCACGCTCGGGGTCGGCGGGGAAGCGTCGGTCGTGGCGCCGCCGCGCAAAGGGCTGGCGTCGGGCCAGCAGGTCAAGCTGGTCATTCGGCCCGAGAACGTGCTCTTGGACGATGACGGCGGCGGCGGGCTGGCGAGCCTTCCCGGAATCGTCGACGCGAAAGTCTACCAAGGCGCGCTGATCCGCTATCAGGTCAGCGTCGCAGGACAGTCGATCGTCGCCGAGGTGCAGAACCAGGCCCGGCGGCCGCAGCACGATCCGGGGGCGAAGATCAGGATCTTCTGGCGGCCCGAGACGACAGAGGTTCTGCCGATCGACTAGCGATCCGGCGCAAAATTTCGATTCCATAAACCTTCAGGGCGATGAGGCATGCGTATCGGGATCGACGTGGGCGGCACGAACACCGACGCTGTCCTGATGAACGGAATGGACGTGGTCGGCTGGCGGAAGACGCCGACCACGCCAGACGTGGGCTCGGGGATCATCACCGTTCTGCGCGATTTGCTGGCTGACACGAAAGTCGCCGCCGCCGACATCAAGGCCGTGATGATCGGCACCACGCATTTCACCAACGCGATCGTCGAACGCAGGCGGCTGATCGAGGTCGCTGCGATCCGGCTCGGGCTGCCGGCGACCCGCTCGTTGCCTCCATTCTCAGACTGGCCGGCCGACCTCGCCTCCGCCCTGGGACGACATCGTTACATGCTCAAAGGGGGCAACGAATTCGACGGGCGCGAGATCGCTCCGCTGGACGAGCTTGGCCTTCGCGAGGTCGCCAAGGATTTGCGGCGCAAGAGGATCACGGCCGCCGCGATCAGCTCGGTCTTCTCGCCGGTTACGGCGAAAATGGAACAGAGAGCTGCGGACATTCTCGCTGAAGAAGTTCCCGGTATACGCCTGTCCCTCTCTCACGAGATCGGGCGCATCGGCTTTCTCGAACGCGAGAACGCAACCATCATGAACGCCTGCCTCGTCGATCTCGCCGACGCGGTCGTGTCTTCGTTCCGGCGGGCGCTCAAGGAACTCAGGATCGAGGCGCCCTTCTTCATCAGTCAGAACGATGGCACGCTGATGGCGCCGCAGCATGTCGAGCGCTATCCGGTCCTCACCTTCGCCTCAGGGCCGACGAATTCGATGCGCGGCGCGGCGCTGCTCGCGGGCCTCAAGGAGGCGATGGTCGTCGACATCGGCGGCACGACCTCCGATGTCGGCATGCTGATGCATGGATTTCCGCGCGAAGCGGCGATGTCGGTCGACATCGGCGGCGTGCGCACCAACTTCCGCATGCCCGACGTTCTCGCCATCGGCCTTGGCGGCGGCAGCATCGTGCGCGACGACGGCGCGCGCATCGGTCCCGACTCTGTCGGCTACGAACTGACCAGCCGGGCGATGGCGTTCGGCGGCGACGTCCTCACCGCCACCGACATTGTCGTCGCCGCCGGATTGCAGGACATCGGCGACCACTCGCGGGTGAAGCACGTTTCGAGATCCGTGATCGCAAGCGCCATCGACACGATCCACCGCATGGCCGACACCGCCGTCGATCGGATGAAGACCAGCGCCGCGCCAATGCCGGTCATCCTGGTCGGCGGGGGCGCGATCCTGGTCACGCGTGGGCTGCCTTCAGCCTCCGAGGTCGTGCATCCGCCGCATTCCTCGGTGGCGAACGCCATCGGCGCGGCGGTCGCCCAGGTCGGCGGCGAAGTCGATCGGGTGTTCGCCGTCGAAGGTCAGAGCCGCGACGCCGTGCTCGACATCGCCAAGCAGGAGGCGTGCGAGCGAGCGGTCGCGGCCGGCGCCGACCAATCGACCGTCAAGATCGTGGAGGTCGAGGACGTGCCGCTCGCCTATTTGCCGGGCAACGCCACGCGCATCCGCGCGAAGGCGGTCGGCGATCTCACTTTGCAATTCTAGTTCGGCGAGGGGCGCGACGCGTGCGGAAGATTACCCGACAGGACCTCATCGATCTCGCGGTCGGCGCCGCTTTCCTCGGCACCGGCGGCGGCGGAGACCCCTATATCGGCCGCCTCATGGTCGAGGCCGCGATGGAACAGGGCGGAGACGTCGTCCTGCTCGATCCGACCGAGGTACCCGACGACGCGCTGGTCATCCCGACGGCGATGATGGGCGCTCCGACCGTTCTCGTCGAGAAGATCCCGAGCGGCGAGGAGGCTGTCGCCTCCTTGCGCCGGCTTGAAGACCGCCTCGGCAGGAAAGCGTTCGCCACCATGCCGATCGAATGCGGCGGCATCAATTCGACCATCCCGCTCGTCGTCGGCGCGATGACCGGCCTGCCGGTCGTCGACGCGGACGGAATGGGCCGCGCCTTTCCCGAATTGCAGATGGAGACCTTCAGCGTTCTTGGCGTCAGCGGCTCCCCGATGGTGGTCACCAACGAGTACGGCGACAGCGCGATGATCGACGCCCGCGACGAGAAATTCATGGAATGGATCGCCCGCGGCGTGACCATCCGGATGGGTGGCGCCGCCTATATCGCCGAATATTCAATGAGCGGCGCCGACGTGAAGCGGACCGCCGTGCCCAACACCATTTCGCTTGGGATCCGGATTGGCCGTTGCCTGCGCGAGGCGAAGGCCGGTCATAAGAACCCGATCGAAGCGCTGTTGCTGATGCTGCCTGAGACCCTCTATTCGTTCGGCAAAGTGATCTGGCGCGGCAAAGTGATCGACGTGAGACGCGAGACCAAGATGGGATGGGCGCTCGGATACGCCAAGATCGAGGGCTTCGATGGGTGGAAAGGCGTGATGGAGATTCAGATTCAGAATGAGAACCTGATCGCTCGCGTCGACGGCAAGGTGCGCGCGATCGTTCCGGACCTGATCTGCATCATGGAGGCGGAGACCGCGGAGCCCATCACCACCGAGTACCTGCGCTACGGCCAGCGGGTCGTGGTGGTCTCGGTCGCCGTGCCGCCGATCATGCGAACGCCGGAGGCGCTGGAAGTGTTCGGGCCCAAAGGCTTTCGCATCGACGAGCCGTACACGCCGATCGAGCAAATCGTGTAGCTTGCCGCGTCAAGGTCAAATCAACGTCGGCGCTTCGCATCGTTTCGACGGGCTTGCCGCCGATACGAGCAAAACGCGGGCGAACATCAGGCGCAGAGAATGATCAGGATCGGCATCGATGTGGGAGGCACCCATACGGTCGCGGCGATCATGGAGGATGATCGCGTCGTCCTCAGTTTCAAGGCCGTCACCTCGACCGACGTCACGACCGGCGTAACCGAGGCGCTAACCGGCGTGATCGAGAAGTCCGGCGTCGATCCCAAGTCGATCGACCTGGGGGCGCTGGGAACCACTCACCTCACGAACGCCGTCGTGCAGAGGCGCGATCTGACCCCGACTGCGGCGGTCCGGCTCGGGCTGCCGGCGACCCAGGCCTTGCCGCCAATGGTCGATTGGCCGCTCGACCTTCAGGAAGCGATCGGCGCCCATGCCTATTTCGCCCATGGCGGACACGAGTTCGACGGACGCGAGATTCCCCCGGTCAACGCGGACGAGCTTCGCAAGGTCGGCAAGGACATCGCGCGGAAGAGAATTCGCGCAATCGCCGTCAGCTCGGTCTTCAGCCCGATCAATAGCGAAGATGAGCGCAAGGCAGGCGAGATCCTCGCTGAAGCGTCGCCGGGCGCCGACATCACGCTGTCGAGCGATATCGGCCGGATCGGGCTTCTGGAGCGAGAGAACGCGGGCATCATGAACGCCTGCCTCAGAGACTTGTCCCGCGTGGTTATCGACGCCTTTCGCAAGGCTCTGGACGCCAGCGGCGTTTCCGGCCGGTTCTTCCTGACCCAGAATGACGGCACGCTGATGGGCGCCGCATTTGCGGAACGCTTTCCCGTGCTCACCTTCGCGAGCGACCCGACCAACTTCATACGCGGCGCCGCCTTTTTGTCCGGCGTCAAGGACGGCATTGTCATCGACGTCGGCGGCACCACGACCGACGTCTGCATCGAGGGTTCCCCGCGAGGCCACTGTCGCCGTCGAGGTGGGCGGGGTGCGAACCAATTTTCGCATGCCCGATGTGTTCTCGATCGGCCTTGGGGGCGGCTCGCTGGTGGTTGAAGACCGAGCCGCCGGAACGGTGTCGGTCGGCCCGCGGTCCGTCGGATACAAGCTCGCCAAGGACGCGCTCATATTCGGCGGCAAGACGCTCACCGCGAGCGACATCGTCGTCGCCGCTGGCCGCGCCGACTTCGGAGATCGGTCCAAGGCGGCGCATCTCGCGCCGTCTCTCATCGAGAAGGCGCAAGCCAGAATCATGGAGATGACCCACAACGCGGTCGAACGCACCCGACTCTCGCCTGAACCCCCCCCGCTCATTGTCGTGGGCGGGGGAAGCGTGCTCATTGGCCGGAAGGTCGGCGACCTTGAGGTCGTGAAGCCGAACCATTTCGCCTGCGCCAACGCGGTCGGCGCCGCAATCGCCCAAGTGAGCGGCGAAGTTGACCGCATCTACATGCTTGGCGCGTCGACCCGCGAGGACGCGCTCCGCGACGCGAAGCAGAAGGCGATGGACGCCGCCGTCGCCGCCGGCGCGCGCCGGGAGTCGGTCGCCATCGTCGACATCGAGGACGTGCCGCTCGCCTACATTCCCGGCAACGCGACCCGCGTGCGCGTCAAGGCCGTCGGGGACCTGGCGTTTTAGATTTCTCCTCGAATCGCTCTTGGAAAAAACGCCGATGACCAAGAAACCGGACAGGAAGGCGCCAAAACGCGCCCGCTCGAACAAAGCCGCTGCGCGGTCCGCCGCGACGTCCGCAGGCGCAAAGCGCCCGGCCGCGAAGAGCCGCGCGCGAGCGACAATGATCTCCGCAGCCGACCTCGACGACATCGCGGTCGGCGGCGCGATTCTCGGCACGGGCGGCGGCGGCGATCCCTATATCGGCAAGCTGATGGCGCAGCGCGCCATTCGAGAGCATGGGCCGGTGAGGATGATCGACGTCGAAGAGGTCGACGACGCCGCGCTCGTCGTTCCTTGCGCGATGATGGGCGCGCCGACAGTGATGGTCGAAAAGATTCCTGAGGGCGGGGAGATCCTTATCGCGTTTCGCAAGCTTGAGAA